>Ga0105107_10000147_pt1 | contig 40044 bp, 33 predicted proteins | sample PPLLaktember2015_6_FD_79335 | JGI IMG/M metagenome (GOLD analysis project Ga0105107, IMG submission 79335) | Freshwater sediment microbial communities from Prairie Pothole Lake near Jamestown, North Dakota, USA - PPLs Lake P8 Core (1) Depth... | ecosystem: Environmental > Aquatic > Freshwater >...
GGCGATCTCATCAACGAAGGAAATCTCGGCCTGATCAAGGCCGCGAAGCGGTTCGACGAGACCCGGGGATTCAAGTTCATCTCCTATGCGGTGTGGTGGATCCGGCAGTCCATTCTCCAGGCTCTCGCGGAACAATCACGCATCGTTCGTCTGCCCCTGAATCGAGTCGGTGCGCTGAATAAGATCGGCAAGGCCTTCAGCTCCCTCGAGCAGGAATTCGAGCGTGAGCCGAGCGCCAGCGAACTTGCCGAAGAGCTGGATATGTCGCTCTTCGAAGTCTCGGATACCCTGAAGATTTCAGGGCGGCATCTGTCGATGGATGCGCCGTTCGCCCAGGGTGAAGATAACCGGTTGCTGGATGTGATTCAGGACGAGCGACAGCCTGCACCGGACAGCGAGCTCATGAAAGAATCGCTCAGCCGCGAGGTCGAGCGCGCGCTGTCCACGCTCAGCGAGCGGGAAGCGGAAGTAATCCGCCTGTACTTCGGACTTGGCCGGGAGCATTCGCTGACGCTTGAGGAGATCGGAGAGAAATTCAAGCTGACCAGGGAGCGTGTGCGGCAAATCAAGGAAAAGGCCATTCGCCGCCTGCGCCATGCCTCCCGCAGCAAGCAATTGCGTGCATACCTCGGCTAATGTCGGCGCGCATGCGGAGCCCATGGAGTGATCAACGGGTGTGGCCCGCAGGTGCGATGGTCCTGCTGTGCGCCATCGCCCTGGAATTTCTTGCAGGCTGTGTGCCTTCCAGTCCGCGTTTCAACTCCGACCCGGCTTCCGTCGCCCGGCTCGAAGAAGAGAATGAGATGCGCTTCGCGACCCGGATCCGCGAGGAAGAGGAACGCGAAGACGACCGGAAGGTTGACGTAGACAGGGTCCGGACGCGACTCACGGCCGGCACCGCGCCCGTAACCCGGTACTCCAACCGCACGCCCGCAGGGCTGGACCGGGACCGGCTGCTGATCGATGTCGTGTCCTACCTGGGCGCACCGTATGTGTACGGCGGGAACGCCAGGGATGGTATCGATTGTTCTGGTTTTACGGTTAAGGTGTATGAAAGCGGGGCGGCGCGGAGACTTCCGCGATCCGCAAGGGAGCAGTTTACGGTCGGCTCACCGGTGCCCAAGAGAGACCTGGAATTCGGCGATTTGGTGTTTTTCAATACCACTGGCCGCCGGCCTTCGCACGTGGGGATCTATATCGAAGACGACCTGTTCGCCCATGCAAGCGTGAGCAAAGGTGTGACGTTTTCCTCCCTAGAGAGCACGTACTACAGGAAACGGTTTGTAGGTGCACGGCGCGTCGTCCAACCCCCGACGGCTTCGTCGCCTCGCTGATCGGTTACAACACGTCAAAGTGTGGAGCACATCGTGGCACAGTTGCCTATTTACACGTTCAATCATCCCGTCCTCCGGAAGAAAGCGCGTGCCGTCAAACGACCCGCCTCGGATCTGACGCAGGCGATGGACGACATGCTGGAGACGATGCACAAGGCGAATGGCGTCGGGCTTGCGGCCAATCAGGTGGGGTTGTTGCAGCGTCTCATCGTGATCGATATGACCGGCAGCGAGGGCGTGGAGAAGTTTGAACCTCTGACTATGTACAATCCCGAAGTGGTCGAAGAGGAAGGAAAATGGTTGCTGGAGGAGGGGTGCCTCAGCCTCCCTGCACTTCGTGATGAAGTGCAGCGCGCAGAGCGTATCCGGGTGAAATTCCGCGACCGGAATTTCGACGAAAGGGAGCTCGAAGCCTCGGGTCTTTTCAGCCGCGTGATCCTCCACGAAGTGGACCACCTCAACGGGGTGCTCTTCGTCGATCGCCTGAATCTACTCAAGCGCAAACTCCACCGGGGACGTCTCAACAAGATCGACCGCGGCGAGCTCGAAGTAGAATATGCCGTTGTGCCAAACCAGCCGAAAGTGATCGGATAGGCGTTGCTCAGGCTTGTGTTCATGGGGACACCGGACTTTGCGGTTCCGAGTCTGGAGGCGTTGATTGCGGCAGGGTACCCTATTGCCGCCGTTGTCACGGGCGTCGACAAACCCCGGGGAAGGGGACAGCATCTCTCCCCGACGCCGGTGAAGGAAGTCGCCCTCCGTCACGCTATCCCGCTGCTTCAACCCCCGAGCGTCAAAGACCCCGGTTTCGCCGCTTCGTTGCGCGCGTATGCACCGGACCTTGCAGTCATCGTCGCCTACCGGATCCTTCCCCGGGACGTGTTCAGTATTCCCGTCCACGGAACGTTCAATCTCCATGCATCTTTACTCCCGCGCTACCGCGGCGCGGCACCCATTAACTGGGCAATCATGAACGGGGAGCGTGAAACGGGCGTCACAACGTTTTTTCTCTCGGATGCGGTGGACACGGGGGAATTGCTGCTCACGGCCACGCTTGCGGTCGGACCGGATGACGATGCGGGCATCGTGCACGATCGACTTGCGTCCCTGGGAGCCCGAATGGTGGTTGAGACGGTGCGGGGGGTTGAGGCGGGGACGATCGTCCCGCGGCCGCAGGATGCCGCGCTCGCTTCACCGGCTCCGAAGATCTTCCGGGAACAGTGCCGCGTTTCCTGGAACGCGCCCGCGGAACGGATCCACAATTTTGTCCGCGGGCTCTCACCGCACCCGGCCGCCTGGACGACGCACCGGGGACGAATGCTGAAACTCTATCGTACCCGTGTGAAGCCCGGAGGCCAGGGCAACCCGCCGGGAACCGTGTACGTGAACGGGCAGATGCTCTATGCGGCTTCGGCCGATGGGCACCTGGAAATCCTGGAGCTGCAGCAGGAGGGTCGCCGCAGGATGTCGGCACCGGAATTCCTCCGGGGATACAGCGTTGCCAGCGGAGACCTGTTCGAGTAGGCCCCGCCTGCCTTCTTTTCCCCTCGCTGTTCTTTGTTTTCCCCGCAGAAAGCATTATCTTTATTTACTCTTCATGTTTCACGGAGTTCCACGCCTTTGGGCAAAATCATTACGATTGCAAATCAGAAGGGGGGGGTGGGCAAGACCACCACGGCGGTGAATCTTGCTGCATGTATCGCTGCGGCGGAGCGCACGACGCTCCTCGTGGATACGGACCCGCAGGCCAATGCAACCAGTGGCTTGGGGTTGTCATCGTCCGCAGAAGGTCTCAGCACATACGAATTGCTGGTGGGCGGACGCACGGCAGAAGAGATCGTGCAACCGACCCAGATGCCGCATCTTTCCATCCTTCCGGCACACATCAACCTCGTCGGGGCGGAAGTGGAACTGGTGGAGATCGAACACCGTGAACGGCGCCTGCAGTTGGGGCTGAACTCCATCCGGGACCGTTTCGAATTCATCTTCGTAGATTGTCCGCCTTCCCTTGGCCTCTTGACGTTGAATGCCCTCACCGCCGCCGATTCGGTCCTCATCCCCGTCCAGTGCGAATACTATGCCCTGGAAGGGCTCGGTCAGCTGCTGAACACCATCAATATGGTGAAGAAGCACCTGAACCAGAGGCTGGATATCGAAGGCGTCCTGATGACGATGTACGACAGCCGCCTGCGGCTTTCAAACCAGATTGTCGAAGAAGTCCGGCGGTATTTCGGTGAGAAAGTGTTCAAGACCGTTGTCTCGCGCAACGTGCGACTGAGCGAGGCGCCGAGTTTCGGTAAACCCATCATCCTGTATGATGCGGTCTCTTCCGGCACGCGGCACTACATGGATCTTGCCGGAGAATTACTTTCACGCAATAACCACTCCCGTACGCCGGGAGCAGGTGCCAGCCGGTTGGGATAAGGACTCTTGACCATGTCGAAGAACAAGCTTGCCCTGGGCCGTGGTCTTGCCTCGTTGATTCGAAGCCCTGAGCCGGAGTCGACGGAACGCGCTGAGCGGTCGGCGGATGATGGATTCACCGATCAGACCATCATTCACATTGCCCTCGACAAGATCGAGCACAATCCCTACCAACCACGTGCGGACTTTGATCCTGCTGCGCTCGATGAGCTCAAGCGCTCGATCCAGGAAAAAGGTATCATCCAGCCCATAACGGTCCGGAGAATCGAAGGCGGCTATCAGCTCATTTCGGGTGAGCGGCGTGTTCGTGCTTCCCGGAACGCAGGTCTGCGCAGGATCCCTGCTTACGTCATCCGTGTCAACTCCGACGAAGAGATGCTTGAGTTGGCACTCGTGGAGAACCTCCAGCGCGAACATCTCAACCCCATCGAAATTGCGATCTCCTACCGGCGTCTCATCGAAGAATGTAGCTTTACGCAGGAGGAAGTCTCACAGCGTATCGGCAAAGACCGTTCGACCGTCACGAATACACTCCGCCTTCTGAAGTTGCCCGAGCCCATTCAGATGGCGGTGCGCACTGGTGAGCTGACGGGTGGGCATGCTCGCGCCATCGCGGGTCTGGAGGACACTGCATCGCAACTCGCCTTCTTCAAGAAGGTCGTCGCCAAGGGTCTCTCCGTGCGTGAACTCGAGCGGCTGATTCGTGAGCGGGGAGAAAGAGCTGTGAGAAGGAAGGGGAAACCCGGAAACGGATCATCCGGAACCATCTCGGCGGTCGAAGACCGTCTCCGCAGGCTCCTGTCCACGCGCGTGCATGTGCGACAACAGCAGGGGGGGAGGGGAGAAATCGTCCTGGAATTCTACTCGGCCGAGGACCTGGAACGCCTTCTGGAATTATTCGAAAAGGTCCAGTAATTCGCTGCAAACATTGATAAGCGGGAGAATATGGAACATTCAATAGTTTCCACGAAAAATGCCCCCGGCGCAATCGGTCCGTACAGCCAGGGCGTCAGGGTGTCCGGCGGTTTTGTATTCACGGCCGGTCAGATCGGCCTCGTGCCTGCGACGGGGGAGATTGTCGGCGGGGATATTGAATCACAGACCAGGCAGGTAGTGGAGAATCTCAAGGCCATTCTCGAAGCGGCGGGATCGGGTATCCTGCACGTTGTCAAGACCACAGTCTATCTTAAAGACATGGGCGATTTTGCGGCGATGAACGCCGTGTATGCCACGTACTTCAAAAATGCCGCCCCGGCCAGAACAACGGTCGAGGTCTCGCGCCTCCCGCGTGATGCCCGCGTGGAGATCGAAGCCATCGCGGTCGTCGCAGGATAGCACTCCGTGGTCCGATGCCTCGCAACGCTATCGTTGGTGATCGCAATCGCCTGGGGAGCCTCTTTCGGGCAAACCGTGCAGGTCGACACCACTGCGGTCAAAGACTCCTCCGGAGCCGGCGTGCGGGCTGTGCCTGGGGATTCCCTGTTCAGCACGGAGGTACCCGCGAAGTCTACCGGCATGGCGATGCTGCTCTCGGCCCTGCTTCCCGGTGCGGGGCAGGTCTACAACGAGTCATACTGGAAAGCACCGTTGGTGTTGGGCATCGGGGTTTACTTTGCCGCCCAGTTCATACGGTATAATAGGTCTGCGGACGATTACCGCCAGCTCTATCTCGCCTCGTTGCCGAGCGGAGGCAATATAACCTACCAGAGATTGCGCGACGATTACAAAGACCTGCGCGATGCAAATGCCTGGTACTTCCTGATACTCTACGTGCTGAATATAGTCGACGCATACGTGGATGCCAGCCTCTACGGCTTCGATGTGAGTCCAACGCTGTCGTTCCGCGGCCCGCTGCCTGTTCCCGGACTTTCGCTTCGTGTTGTATGGTAGCTGCTGTCAGTCATATCTCCCCATCGCTGGAGTAGCAATGCTGAACTACATTTGGATTGGTCTGATTCTCGTCGGCCTCTTCGTCGCCGTCGGCAACGACATCGTCGATGAAGTTCAGAATCCCTATCGCAACGGGCAGCCGTTTGTGGGCGTGATTCAGGTGACGAAAACGCCGTCGGGAGTGCGTCAATCGTGGGAAGGGGATCTTGTGGTGGCGCCCGACTACTTCAACAGTTTCTACGGCGCCCAGCGTACGCAGGAAGCTATCCGGCAACCGGTCACCGTCTCCGTGAGCGCTGACGGTGCTGCCTCGCTGACAATGCACATCTCCGATGCATCCCCCTCCTGGTGGCGGCAGATGGCGAAGTCAGCGGGCAGCAAAGACCGGTTACTCGGAAACGTGCTGGAGTTCAGCGTCTCGGAAGACCGGTCCTCCGGCCGCGTGCAAGTTGTCCTTGAGTCTATACGATTTGTCAAATTGAAAAGCGTGACCCAGGCATCGCTGGACTACGCCGCACTTGCCGTAAACATTGCACTGGGTCTGATCGGCATCATGGCGCTCTGGCTCGGCGTGATGAAAGTGGCCGAGGAGGCCGGGCTCCTGCAGGTGTTGACGCGCATGCTCACCCCCCTGACGAAACGGCTGTTTCCGGACGTTCCGCCCAATCACCCCGCTGTGGGTGCCATCATCATGAATATCGCCGCGAACATGCTTGGCCTCAGCAACGCAGCCACCCCTCTCGGACTGAAGGCGATGGAAGAGCTGAACAAACTCAACCCGAAGGTCGGGACTGCAACGAATGCGATGATCACGTTTCTGGCCATAAACACCGGAGGACTGATTCTCCTGCCGGCGACCGCCATCGCCGTTCGTGCGGCAGCCGGATCGTCCAATCCCGGCATCATTATCGGGACATCCATCGTGGGTGCGGGATGTGCCACGATCGCCGGTATCGTCGCGTCTAAACTGCTGCAGCGACTCCCGAAGTACAAGAAAGCGATGGAGGTATAGCATGGGCGATTTCATGAAAAGCCTGATTGAAGTGGTCTCCCTCTTCGCGATCCCCCTCATGTTTCTCGCGTTTCTTGGCTGGGGATTGGTGAAGAAGGTGAAAGTGTACGAAGTGTTCGTCGAAGGGGCCAAAGATGGCTTCAACGTGGCAATCCGGATCATCCCGTATCTCGTGGCAATGCTCGCGGCCATCGGCATCTTCCGCGCAAGCGGGGCGATGGAGCTGCTTACCACCGTTCTGGCGCCCGCGACGTCCTTGATCGGAATGCCCCCCGAGACCCTGCCCATGGCTCTGATGCGACCCCTGTCAGGCAGCGGCTCGCTCGGAATCATGACGGAGCTGATGAACGTGCACGGCCCCGACTCGCTGATAGGCATCATGGCGTCGACGATGTACGGAAGTTCCGAAACAACATTCTATGTGCTCGCAGTGTACTTTGGCACCGTCTCGATCAAGAATACACGGCACGCTGTTCCCACCGGCATCATCGCGGATCTCGCGGGAATGCTTGCCGCAGTTTGGATTGTGAACCTCATGTTCCGCTGAGCGGAACCGTTCGGTTTCTTGCATCTCAGAGGCACCATGGGTATATTATGGTCACATGCTGCGTCTTGCCGTCCATTCTCACCTGATTCCACTGTTTGATCCGAAAAAGCCTTGATTTTGCTACTTTTTTGAGACCATCCATGCACTTTTTGAACAAACTGGTCGTTGCCACGATCCCGCTCGTCCCCCGGCGCATCATCCGCTTTTTCGCGGGTCGGTACATAGCCGGTGAGACGCTCGAGGACGCAATCCGGTGCGTCCGCCAGCTCAACAGCGAGGGGATCTGTGGTACGATGGATGTTCTTGGAGAAGACATCAGCACCCGCGCCGAGGCGATTGCTGCCAAGGAGCAATCTATCGTGGTGTTGCATACCATTGCAAAGGAAAAACTCGATTCGAATCTTTCCATCAAATTGACCTCGCTGGGTCTGAAGATCGACAAACAGTTCTGTGTGGAGAACGTCCGCGACATACTGAAGGTTGCCTCCCGCTACGGGAATTTCGTCCGCATAGACATGGAAGACTCCAGTTGTACGTCCGACACACTTGATGTGTTCCGCACAGTCCGGAGGGAATTTAACGCCGTCGGTATTGTTGTACAGGCATATCTTCTCCGGACGGAAGACGATGTGCGGGAGCTTGTGAAAGACCGGGCCAATTTCCGCCTATGCAAAGGCATCTACAAGGAGCCGAAGGAAATCGCCTATCAGTCACGGGAAGATGTGCAGCGCAACTACGAGAGACTCCTCGAGCAGATGCTGACGGGCGGCAGCTACGTCGGCATTGCCACCCATGACAGCGTGCTCGTCGACGCTGCACTTGCACTAATCAAGAAGCACGGGCTGAGGAAGGACCTGTACGAATTTCAGATGTTGCTCGGGGTGCGGCCTGAGCTCCGGAAGAAACTGGTGCGCGATGGCCGCAAGGTGCGGCTCTACATTCCCTACGGTGAACACTGGTACGGGTATTCGACGCGACGGTTCAAGGAGAATCCCGCAATCGCCGGATATGTGTTCAAGGCGCTGTTCACGCGCAACAGATAATTCGTTCTCACAACAATCACTCTACTCTCAACGAGGAGCACACATGGCGGATCCCACTCATAAGCCCTATGTCTCTCCGGATACGGACATGAAGGAGTTCACCGTCCGCGCACTCATCATCGGGTTGGTAATGAGTGTCGTCCTTGGTGCGGCAAACGCGTATCTCGGACTGAAAGCGGGCATGACCATAGCCGCTACCTATCCGGCCGCTGTCATTGGCATGGCGCTGCTGCGCATATGGAAGGGCAGCATTCTCGAAGAGAATTTCGCCCGAACGGTCGGCTCGATCGGAGAATCGGTGGCCGCCGGCGCTGTCTTCACGATCCCTGCATTCGTTGTCCTCGGACTCTGGCAATTCAGTCCGGAAACGATGTGGACGGAGTACCTTACGGCATCCGCCCTCATGATCCTGGGGGGAATTCTCGGCATCATGTTCGTTACCGTGCTTCGCCGTGTGATGGTGGAGGACACATCGCTCCCATTCCCTGAGTCTGTGGCAGCAGGTGAGATTCACAAGGCCGGACAGCGCGGGGCCGATGCAGCAATGCAATTGTTCAAGGCCATGGGCGTCGGTGCGCTGATCAAACTGCTCGATGGACTCCGCGTGTTCCAGGCGTCCAACGATTTCCAGGTGATGGTCGGGCGCGTGAAGGAAAGTTTTGTAAAGCTCGGGCTCAGCGACAAGGCGGAAAAAGTCGCCGCGGGCGGTGTCACCACGATCTCCGCACCCGCCGCTACACCTGCCTACATCGGCGTCGGCTATATTATCGGTCCCGAACTCGGCGCGTTGAACTTCGCCGGAGGCCTGCTGGCGTGGGGCCTGTTCGTTCCATTGCTCGTCTTCTTTCTTGGTCCGCTGCAGATCGACACGTACCTCGTCGCCAGCGGTGGTGACAATGATGCCGCCTGGGCCAACCTTGCCGGCCACCTGTACCGGTACATCGTCCGGCCGATCGCCGTCGGCGGCATGCTGGTCGGTGCAACCTACACGCTCTGGAAAATGCGCAAGAACCTGATCCTGGGGATCAAACGCGGTATGGCTGATGTCAGGAAATCGGCAAGCACCACAGGTGCCACAAACCGCACCGAGGAGGATTTGCCGTTCAAGTTCGTGCTGTTCGTCGTCACCATCGTGTTCGGGTTGATGATCGCCCTCTACTTCTATTTCACCGGCATGGTCCTCGGGGCAATCCTCTCCGCCGTCGTGATGCTCGTTGCTGGATTTTTCTTTGCCGCTGTGTCCGGCAATCTTGTCGGCATGATTGGCTCGTCGAACAATCCTATCTCCGGCCTGACACTTGCCACGACCATTGTCGCCGCACTCACGATGGTCATCATCGGGTTGAACGGACCCTCGGGGGTGGCTGCGGTGCTTGGCGTCGCCGCTGTGGTCTGCGTGTCCTCCGCGGTTGCAGGCGAGATGCTTCAGGATCTGAAAGTCGGTTATATCCTGGGTGGTACGCCCCGCAAGATGCAGATTGGCGACATCATCGGGGTCGTGCTGGCGGGGCTTGTCATGTTCTTCCCTCTGTATGTATTGCATAATTCCGATCTGGCCGCCAGCGCAGGAGGCGGGTTCGGCGGCAAAACGCTCCCCGCGCCGCAGGCCGGACTCATGGCCGCGCTCTCCCAGGGAATCGTCGGCGGAGAGATGGCCTGGCCGCTGGTGGTCGTAGGCATTGCCATGGGAATTTCCCTTATCCTGATCAAGGTCCGCAGCCCAATGCTCTTCTCCGTCGGCATGTACTTGCCGTTGGAAACAACGTTTGCGATTTTTGTCGGTGGCGTCATCCGCGGCATCGTCGACAAGATCACCCGGAAACGGGGCCTCAACGACGCGCAGAAGGCACGGGTGGAGAACGCCGGGATTCTGAGCGCCTCCGGCTTAATCGCCGGCGAAGCTCTTGTCGGGTTGTTTATCGCTGTGGTGGTCTTTGCCCGCGACCAGATGGGCGAGAAGGCGGAGTTCTGGACTATTCCGGGGTTTGAGACTGTCGGTCCGTGGCTGGCACTCCTGGTGTTCGGTGTACTTGCAGCGTACCTGATTCGTGTCCCGCTGTCGAAAGCCGGCCGCCCGGATGAGCCCGCGCCACCAAGCGCAATGATGTAAACGACACAAGCACGCAGCAGCAAGTCAGGAGTGCTTGACCAAGAATTACTCAAGGAGAAGAGACAATGTCCAACGCCATCGATGGATTGAAACCTGCGCTGGTATGGAAATACTTTGCAGAAATTGCGAAGGTTCCGCGCTGCTCCAAGCATGAGGGAGCAATCGTGAAGTATGTTCTGGATACCGCCAAGAGGCTCGGCCTCGAGGCAAAAGCAGACAAGTTCGGCAATGTTGTCGTGCGCAAACCGGCCTCCCCCGGCCGGGAGCAAGTGGCAAGCATCGCACTGCAGGGTCACCTCGATATGGTCTGCGAAAAAAACAACGATACGATACATGACTTCTCAAAAGACCCGATTGAGCTCGTGCGCAAGGACAACGTGTTGATGGCCAATGGCACGACACTTGGTGCCGACAACGGCATCGCCGTCGCTACGAACCTCGCCATCATGGAAGACCGCTCTCTGGAGCACGGTCCGCTGGAATTCCTCTTCACCGTTGATGAGGAAACCGGCCTGACGGGAGCGAGCAATCTCAGCGCCGACGTTTTGAAGAGCAAGACGTTGCTCAACCTTGATTCGGAGGAGGAAGGCCATCTCTATGTGGGGTGCTCGGGCGGCCGTAACACCTTCGGATCCTGGAAACTGGCGACGGATTCCGCCGGTGCCGGAATGATCGCGGCGGAGCTCAAAGTGACCGGCTTGAAGGGAGGGCATTCCGGCCTGGAGATCGACAAGAACCGCGGGAACTCCATCAAAATCATCACCCGGGTGCTTCAACCCCTTTCGCTCCTCGGCGTTCGCATCGCGACGATCGAGGGTGGGAACAAGCACAATGCAATACCGCGCGAAGCTTCAGCGCTGATCTACGTCCCGAAGAAAGCGTGGGCGAATTCGGTGAAGACCGTTGCCGCGTGTGAAGAGATCATGAAAGCGGAACTCGGGAAGGTGGATCCCGATCTTGCCCTTCTCTTGAAAGAGAAGAAGAGCACCAAGCGCGGCAGGGTCATGAAGAGGACGTTGCAGAAGAAGATCCTTCAGACGCTCGGCGTCTTGCCCCACGGCGTCATCAAGATGAGCTCCGACATTCCCGGGCTCGTGGAAACGTCGACGAACGTTGCGACGATCAAGACGACGAAAAAGGCCCTCGAAGTGGTGACCAGTCAGCGCAGCTCCGTGGCCTCCGAAAATGCCGACATCTGCCAGACCGTCCGGATGGTCTTTGAACTCGGCAACGCCGTGGCCAAGCACAGCGATGGATACCCCGGGTGGAAGCCCAACCTGGATTCTCCGGTCCTCGCCCTTGCCCGGGACACTTACCATGCACTGTACAACAAATACCCGGAGGTCAAGGCAATTCATGCCGGGCTCGAATGCGGAATCCTTGGTGAACGGTGTCCCGGCATGGACATGCTGTCATTCGGACCGACACTGGAAGGCGTCCATTCACCCGACGAGAAGATCTACATCGATACCGTGGAGAAGTATTGGCAATTCCTGCTGGGAATTCTGAGGAATGCCACATAGCCGGACAGGTCCGGTCCGGAGAGAACATGCGAATACACACAACGCCCGGGGCGGAGGCTCTGGGCGTTTGTGCCTTTCATCCATCACCTGCAGGAGGGTTCAGCCATGGGCAAGAAACTCTGGTTGGGATTCATTGCGGTGCTTGTAGCGGCGGAGATCTGTAATCTCCTCATCTATGGTCTTTTCCTGGATGCCGATTTCAAGGCAACGGCACACCTCTGGCGACCGGACATGAATTCACTCATGTGGATCTATCACGTGATCCTGGTGGTCGGGGCGTTTTTCTTTACGTTCATTTATGGATACGGGCATGAAGGGAAAGGTATTATGGAAGGTGCCCGTTTCGGCCTGTACATCGGCATCTGGATGAGCATGGGCATGGCCTATGGTACGTATGCCATGGTTGCCATCCCGTATTCGATGGCTCTCAAGTGGTTCCTGTTCGGCATCGTGCAGTACATCATCATGGGGATCGTCGTGGCGGCGGTATATGGGAAGAAAAAGACCGCGTAGGGGCTACTGAGGCTTCAGGGTTTTACCTGACGGAAAGTTGTGGGTGAACGCGGAAGATTTCATGCAGCCGCTCCCGCAATTGTCTGAAAGCTGCCGACTGCTTCCGCGGGGAGGTGCCTGCAGGTTCACCCCAGGTGCTGTCCGCCGTCACGAGAGCCTGATCCAGCTCCCACCGGTGCTCGAACATGCTCCCGTGGAGCGCGGCGAGGGATTGGTGCTGTTGCGGCGTGAGGGGCAGAGGTTCGGATTGTGTGAACGCCTGCACAGTGTCCACTACGAGCGTGTCAAGATCGGCGCAGTCGAAGAGGACGACCATCTCCTTTTCCGACCATGGATGAATCCGCTGCAGCGTCTGGCGGAATTGTGCCGAGCCGACGATGGTTTTTCCGTCGAGCGTTGCGAGGGCCCTGCTGTCGAGCCCTCGCCGTGAAAGCTCTTGCCTTACCCCGGTGTCGATGACATAGCTTGAGGTCTTCACGACCTCGAGTTCGAACACATTCTGCACGACAAACAGTGCGATGTAGCAGCTGAGCCCGGCGACGACCGGCGCAACAGCCCAACCTCCCGCGATCTTTCCGAGCACGCTGTAATTAATTCCTCTCCCACCCTTGGCGAGACCCACGCCGATCACCGCGCCGATGACAACCTGCGTGCTGGAGAGTGGCACAAGCGGAATTGTCGGGAGGCCTGCATGGAGAAGGAACGATTCGAGGGACTCGGATGTGAAGAGGAAGAGGACAAGGACTTCCGCAAACACGACGACGAGCCCGGCTAGCGGGGTAATTTTGTAGAGATCACGTCCGACTGTCTTCATGACCTGTTCGCCGTATGTGAGAATCCCGACAGCGATGGCCAGGCCGCCCAGGAAGAAGAGCATGCGGGTACCGCTGAGCGTGAACAGGCCGTTGAAGGGGACGTCGCCAAAAGGAACGGCGGGAACGAACATCCCCATGACATTGGCGATGTTGTTCGCTCCCAGCAGGTAGGACGCCACCGCACCGAGGACCAGCAGCCACGTTCGCGTGTGCGCATCCAGCGTGAGGATGTGCAGGCGGCGGCCGCGCAGGAGCGCCGTGACGACCTTGAAAGCGAGAAAACCGAACAGTGCGGAGAGAAGAGGGCCGACGAGCCAGGTGCTGACAATACGCGAAAGAGAGTAGGTGTCCGTCGGTGATCCCGTGAACAGGTTCCAACCGACGATCCCGCCGACGACCGCCTGTGACGTGCTGACCGGGAGCCGGATCATGGTCATCCAGGTGACGGTGAGCCCGACGGCAAGAGCCACCGTGAAACATCCTGCGAGCGCATTGACCGCACCCAGTGTGGTGAGTGTGCGGGTCGTGCCGGCTCCGCTGATCACCGCGCCGAGAATGGCGAACACACCGGCAACGATGGCGGCGGTGCGAAATCGCACCATACGCGATGATACGGCTGATCCAAAAACGTTGACCGCATGGTTGGCCCCGAGGGACCACCCCAGGAAGAGCCCGGTGCTGATGTACAGCCATTCGATCATCGGGGGGACCTAGAGACTCCGTTTGATGGTGGCGATTGCGAGGCGGTCGCACACATCTTCGGCTTCATCGGAGATGCCTTCGATGTGAAAGGCGAAGTACCGCATGTGGATCTTGTTGCTGAGGTCGAGGTCCATACGGAAAACTGTTCGCTTGATCTGGTCCCCCCTCAAATCAGCCTCATGTTCGTAGAACATAGCCTTGTTAATGTGGTCCCGGACGCGCTCGGGGTCTCGAAAGTACGAACGGCCGGCGCTGACCATTGATTCAACCGCGGCCATGGAGGCATCCGTTAGTTCCAAGAAGAGTGGTTTGAGTTCTTCGATGAGGTCCGGCATCTCCACGTCAAACTGGGTGAGCGTTTCTGCGATGCGGTTCAGGACGCGGTCGATGCTCTCGAGGAGGCCCAGGACGTCACCCCTGGATTCGGGGATCAGTGTTTCGGAATAGAGCCGTGTTTCGATGGCGCGGCGCTGCACATCGGCGGTGCTTTCGATGGCATCGAGATCGCGCAGGTTCGCGCTGAAATGCTCGAGGTCTCCGCTGCAATAACATTTGAGTCCTTCTCTGAACAGCAGGGAACCCCTGATCACCAGGTCGAGATAGTCGTCAATCTGGCGCTCGAGACCGTGGGTATTGCGGAGCAGTATGTCCATGGGCAACCTCCTTCATCCTATAGATAATGAATTGCAATGAGTTATGCGAGAGGGGGGCGTTGCGGCTTTCTTTCCAGAAGGGGAATATGTACATTTGGTCACTTTGCCCATGATTCGAGTCGAAAGATCGGCTATGGATACAACGTCCCGCCAAAGTTCAACGCATCCTCTTCCCCCGGGGTGGTTCCGCTGGCTCGTGCTGATCCTGATCAGCTTTGCGATGTTCGGGAACTACTACATCTATGATAGCATCAGTCCGCTCGCCGACGTACTCAAAGCCCAACTCGGCTATTCCGATTCCGAATTGGGGCTCCTCAACGCGATCTACAGTTTCCCCAATATCGTCATGGTGCTCATCGGCGGCTTGATCATTGACCGCATTGGGACCCGCAAATCCGTCATGATATTCACGGCAGTCATCATGATCGGCGCTGCGGTGACAGCGGCATCGGGGAATATTGTCTCCATGGCTGCCGGGCGGCTCATCTTCGGCCTGGGTGCAGAATCCATGATCGTCGCCGTCACAACGGCTGTGGCCCGGTGGTTCAAGGGCAAGGAACTCTCGTTCGCTTTCGGTATCAATCTCACCGTTGCCCGTCTGGGATCGTTCCTTGCGTTGAATGCGCCGACATGGGGAAGGAGTCTGTACGACTACTGGCAAACGCCTCTCCTCATCACCGTCGCAGCCGGAGTTTTTGCGATGATCTGCGCGGCCCTGTACGCGCTCCTCGACCGTTCGGCAACGCGGTGGTATGCAGTGGAGAGCGATGGGCAGCAGGACAAGGTCGTCCTGAAAGAGATCTTCAATTTCGGGGGGTCGTTCTGGTACATTACAGCGCTGTGCGTCACGTTCTATTCGGCGATGTTTCCTTTTCAGACCTTTGCAATCAAGTTCTTCCAGGAGGCGCACGGAACGACACGGGAGGTGGGGGGGAATCTCTCCAGCATGCTGACTCTGGCCGCCATGATCTTCACCCCGCTATTCGGCCTCCTGGCGGACCGTGTCGGCAAGCGAGCGCTGTTCATGATGGTCGGTTCTGTGCTGATCATTCCTGTCTACCTCATGATGGCCTACAAAGTCGATGTCGCAACGCCGCTCGGGCTTTCGGGATCTATCGAATTGAATATCGATTTCTTCGACATCCATTCTCTCATCCCCGCGTACCTCGTAATTCCGATGTCGATGATGGGGATTGCCTTCTCCCTGATCCCCGCGGTCATGTGGCCGTCGGTGGCGTACGTCGTTGATCAGTCGAAACTGGGGACCGCGTACGGGTTGATGACAATGATCCAGAACGTGGGGTTGTTCGCCTTCAATCTCCTGATCGGATGGGCGAACGATATTGCCGGTGCAGGTGCAATGCACCCTGAAGGGTACACGCCGGGGATGTGGATTTTTTCTTCGTTGGGATTCTTCGGATTCGTTTTTGCACTGTTGTTGCGCCGCCGCGAAACCGGGCCGGCTGCACATGGTCTCGAGACCATCACAACCAAAGCCCGGTAGACGTGCGAGGCCTGCCCCCAGACGGCCATTCAATCCGTGTACCCGTCTCGGGGGCGCTCTAGAATGACACAGTCTTTCTCATCAACGACTCAGATCTGATGCCTTTTACGCTCGTTTCAGAGTATTCGCCGTCGGGAGACCAGCCGGAGGCCATCCGGCAGTTGAAAGAAGGCGTACTGCGCGGTGACAAACACCAGACCCTCCTCGGGGTGACCGGCAGCGGCAAGACGTTTACCATATCCAACGTCATTGCTGAGATCGACAAGCCGGTTCTCGTCCTGTCCCACAATAAGACTCTTGCGGCGCAGCTGTACGGCGAATTCAAGAATTTCTTCCCCCGCGACCGGGTGGAGTTCTTCATCAGCTACTACGACTACTACCAGCCGGAAGCGTACGTTCCCTCCACGGATACGTACATTGCGAAGGATGCTTCCATCAATGATGAGATTGACAGGCTCAGATTGCGGGCCACCAGCGCATTGTTGAGCGGCGACCGGAACGTCCTCGTGGTGGCTTCGGTGAGCTGCATCTACGGCATCGGCGCGCCGGAGGAATGGGCAAGCCAGATTGTCGTGGTGCGGAAAGGCGAGAAGATCGACCGGAACACGCTCCTCCGCAAGCTGCTGAACATCTTCTACATGCGAAACGACTTTGAGTTCGTCCGCGGCACGATGCGCGTCCGGGGCGACGTGGTGGAGGTCATCCCGGCTTACGAGAACGAAGAGGCCGTGCGTATATCGTTCTTCGGCGATCAAATAGAACGCATTTCCTACATCAACAAACTCGACGGGAAAGTGCTGGGGGATACGGACTATGAGGTCATCTATCCGGCGAAGCAGTTTGTGACTTCACGGGAGACGATAGACCAGGCGATCAAAGGCATAGAAATCGAGCTCGAAGAGCGGCTCGCAGAGCTTCGCAACCTCAACAAACTGCTCGAAGCGCAACGGCTCGAACAACGCACACGGTTTGATCTCGAAATGATGAAAGAAGTGGGGTACTGTTCCGGGATCGAAAACTACTCCCGGCACCTTGCCGGAAGGCCGCCGGGTTCGCGGCCGGCGTGTCTGCTGGACTATTTCCCTGAAGATTATCTGGTCGTGGTCGATGAGTCGCATGTCACGATTCCGCAAATCGGGGGCATGTATCACGGCGATCGCTCTCGCAAGGTGACGCTCGTCGAACATGGCTTCCGGCTTCCTTCCGCCCTTGATAACCGTCCGCTGACATTTGACGAATGGGAACAACTGGTGCCCCAGGTCATCTACGTCAGTGCAACACCGGCCGACTTTGAGCTGACGAAGAGCAAAGGCGTCGTGGTGGAGCAGGTAATTCGTCCGACAGGATTGATCGACCCTTCCGTGGACATCCGGCCGGTGAAGAATCAGATCGACGACCTGATTGCGGAAATCCGCGCGCGCGCGGCCACGAAGGAACGCGTACTCGTCACTACACTCACGAAGCGCATGGCGGAGGATCTCACAGACTACCTGACGGAAATCGGTATTCAGGTGCGGTACATCCACTCCGAGGTGGACGCCCTCGAGCGCGTGGAGATCCTCCGGGATCTTCGTCTCGGCGACTTCGATGTGCTGGTGGGAGTAAACCTCCTGCGCGAGGGGCTTGATCTCCCGGAAGTTTCCCTCGTGGCGATTCTGGACGCTGATAAGGAAGGGTTCCTGCGGTCCGAACGCTCGCTCATACAGACCGCCGGCCGTACAGCCCGCAACGTGAACGGCCATGTCATTATGTATGCAGATAAAATCACCGGTTCGATGCAGCGAATGATCGATGAAACAAACCGGCGACGGGAAAAACAGGTAGACTACAACACGGAGCATGGCATTAACCCGGCAACGATATTCAAGTCAGTGAATGACGTGCTTGCCTCAACGGCGGTCGCTGATGTCAAGGCACAGCGTGATGCCCGGCGTGAGCGCGCCAAAATGCCGAAAGTTGCCGAGCAGGTTGTTCGCTACCTTTCGGCCGACCAGCGTGCCGACCTGATAGATGAATTGCGGAAGGAAATGCAGCAGTCGGCGAAAGATCTGGAATTTGAACGCGCAGCCAACCTCCGCGACGAGATACAAAAACTGGAGGCTCTGCAGAGTCCGCGGCACAAGAAGGACTGACCTCATCGCAAAATCATCCGTTCCGTTGTACTAATGGAAGGAACAGGAACGGAGGCGTGCGATGCACAGCCGTTGTGAGCCGGTCGGCCTTTTCATCAGGGCGTTGAGCGACGCCCTTTTCCCCTCTCTCTGCTATGGCTGCGGAGTTCTCCTTTCGACCCGGTGCCGTATACTCTGTCCCACGTGCACCACCGCATTGCAGGTACTCGACGCTGCAGACCCCCTCTATCTTCTGGCACGCGAACGTCTCTCCGCCGACGGTCTGGTGGACGACCTTGTATCCCTTTTCCGGTTCGAAAAAGGACACGAGTTACAGATTCTGCTGCACGAGTTGAAGTACCGGGGCTCGGCGAGCATCGGCCGGTGGCTTGGGGAGCAGGTTGGCAATGCCGTTCGCGGCTTGATGCCTCCCGATCGATTTGACGCAATCATCCCGGTGCCGTTGCATGTTGCGAAGAAACGGGAACGGGGATTCAATCAGAGTGAGCAGATCGCGAGGGGGATGGGAAGGGCTCTGGGGTTGCGCGTGAGACCGGATGTGGTCAGGAGGGTTCGCCACACTCCCACCCAGACCGCCCTGGACAGTGATGAACGGAAGGCCAATATGGAGGGTGCGTTCGCGGTGCCGCCGAGGCGGTTACAGGATATCGGGGAGAGGGGGTTCCTGCTCGTGGATGACGTGATCACCACGGGAGCGACGCTGTGTGCGTGTGCGGCAGCTCTGCGGTGTGCCGGGGCGCGGCTCATCGTCGCTTGTTCGGTGGGGATAGCCGACCTGAGGAATCTGTAGCATGAATGGATCGCCCGGTTTTCTTGACAATGATGCGCAACGTTGCTAAATTAATATGATTTATGCGTTTTTCCTCACGCTCACCACTGCACTTCGCTCACAGGAGGGCTGCACATGGCAATCAATATCGGCATTAACGGTTTTGGTCGTATCGGCCGGTTGGTCTTCCGCCGCTTGCTGAAGACCGGCGGATTCAACATCCTCGGCATCAACGACATCACTGACGCAAAGACCCTTGCATATCTGCTCAAGTACGATTCCGTCCATGGCAAGTTTGACGGAACGGTTACAGCCGAGGCAGATGGCATTACGGTTGACGGCAAGAAATACAAAGTGATGGCGGAAAAGGATCCGACAAAGCTGCCCTGGAAAGACCTCGGTGTCGATATCGTGATCGAGGGAACCGGCATCTTCACGACCCGCGAGAAACTTGCGATGCACATCACGGCCGGCGCAAAGAAAGTGCTGCTCACTGCCCCGGCGAAGGATGAAATCGATGCGACGGTTGTGCTCGGCGTAAATGACGGCATCCTCACCGGCAAAGAAGTATTTCTCTCCAATGCCTCCTGCACAACGAACTGCCTCGCGCCGATGGTGAAGGTGCTTCACGATACGTGGGGTGTGGACCACGGTTTCATGACCACGATCCATTCGTACACGAATGACCAGCGGTTGCTTGATCTCCCGCACAAGGATTTGCGCCGTGCCCGTGCTGCTGCACTGTCCATCATTCCCACGACTACCGGCGCGGCCCGTACGGTCGGCAAGGTCATTCCCGAACTCAAAGGGAAACTTGATGGGTTCTCCCTCCGTGTTCCGACACCCGATGCATCCATCACCGACTTTGTCGCGGTGTTGAAGAAGCCCGCCACGAAGGACGAAATCAATGCCGCGATGAAACAGACCGCGGCTACATCGATGAAGGGAATCCTGGAGTACACGGAAGACGAAATCGTCTCCACCGACATCATCGGTAATCCGCACTCCTGCATCTTCGATTCGAAGCTGACGATGGCCATGGGGAACACTATCAAGGTGTTTGGCTGGTACGACAACGAATGGGGATTCTCCTGCCGGGTGGTCGATCTGCTGCAGAAGATTGCCTGAGTGGTGTTGCATGATCACGCGGCTGCCGTGTCCCCTACGGAAACGGTGGCCGCATTTTTTTTCAACAAGGACCACACACCATGACCACGAAAACAATTGATGACCTGAATCTCCGCGGCAAAAAGGTGCTCGTCCGCGTCGATTTCAATGTCCCCATGACATCTGACCTGAAGGTCTCCGACGACAAACGCATCATGGAGTCCCTCCCGACCATCAGGAAGCTGCTCGCGGACGGTGCCGCGGTGATCCTCATGAGCCATCTCGGCCGGCCGAAAGGGAAACCCACCCCCGAGTTCTCCCTCAAGCCGGTGGCGGCGCACCTGGGTAAGGTGCTCGGCCGGGAAGTGAAATTCGCAGACGATTGCATCGGCAAGCCTGCGCACGCCGCGGTGGATTCCCTGAAGCCGGGTGATGTCCTTTTGCTTGAAAATCTGCGTTTCCACGGCGAAGAAGAAAAGAACGATGAAGGCTTCGCCAGGGAATTGGCCTCCCTGGGCGATGTGTACGTGAACGATGCATTCGGGACAGCACATCGTGCGCATGCATCCACGGAGGGAGTCACGCGATTCCTGAAACCCGCGGTCGCCGGTTACCTGATGAAGAAGGAAATCGACTACCTGAGCAAGGCAGTGAGCAACCCCGAACGCCCCTATGTGGCAATCCTGGGCGGGGCAAAAATCTCCGGGAAAATTGACGTCATCCAAAACCTCTTGCCGAAAATCGATGCACTCATTGTCGGCGGCGGCATGGCCTTCACGTTCTTCCGGGCGCAGGAAATGGAAGTGGGAGACTCGCTCGTCGAGCAGGAAAAGATTCTCCTGGCAAAGCAAATTCTCGATGAAGCAAAGACGAAGCACATGCGGCTGATATTGCCGGTGGATTGCGTTGTGGCGGACAGGTTCGACAATGACGCACAGCGCAAAGTGGTGTCCGTCAACAAGATTCCGCCGGGATGGCGCGGTCTTGATATCGGTCCGGAAACGGTGAAGATCATCAACATGGAGCTGCGCCGGGCGAAGACGATCGTGTGGAACGGGCCGATGGGAGTGTTCGAGATGCCCAATTTTGCCAACGGCACCACGGAAGTCGCCAAGCTGCTCGTCGACGCAACTCGCAACGGGGCCACCACCATTGTCGGCGGCGGGGATTCCGCGGCAGCAATTGCGCAAGCGGGTTATGAGAGAGCAGTTTCCCATGTGTCCACCGGTGGCGGAGCATCCCTCGAATTTCTCGAAGGGAAGATGCTCCCCGGCCTGGCCGCACTCGACACGAAGTGAACCGGCCGCTCACGCACGGTGTTATGTTGCAGATGGAGGAACAGGACGATGGCGTATTATACATCCGGTGATCCGGGTGGTTACTACCGGCCGCGGTTTGGCGGGTTCAGCGTCTTTCCGCCCGTGATCAAAGGACTCATTCTCTCCAACGTTATTGTCTGGTTGCTTTTCGATTTTCTCCTGCGGCCGTTCACGTTTTCGGGTCTCCCCATCTTCGAGATTCTTGCCGGGTATCTGGCACTCTGGCCCATCGGAACCCATTTCTTCCCCTGGCAGCTGTTGACCTACATGTTCATGCATGCAGGGTTCCTGCACATCTTCTTCAATATGCTGGCGCTCTGGATGTTCGGCATGGAGCTTGAGAATGTCTGGGGCTCCAAGAAGTTTCTGATCTACTATCTGATGTGCGGGGTTGGCGGCGGTTTGTCGAATCTTCTCGTCGGCTTCATTGTGGGCCAGGGCGCACCTACGGTGGGTGCTTCGGGTGCGGTCTTCGGTGTGCTGCTGGCGTTCGGCATGCTTTTCCCTGACCGGCTGATCTATATTTACTTCTTCCTGCCGATCCGGGCCAAGTACATGGTGATCCTCTGGATCGGACTGGAACTCATCTATGGCGTCACCGGCACAACAGACGGCGTCGCACACTTCGCACACCTGGGTGGAGCATTTGTCGGTTTCATCTTCATGGCGGTGGACCTGAATCTGATCCCCATCCGGGGCTGGTTCGAGGGCCTCAGCGGCCGGCAGCAGGATGTTCCCACGTATATGGATACCCGCCGGGTCCGGCGGACGGACACGCCCGTCCGGGATGCGGAGTTCTTTGATATTCAGACCGGCCGGCCCACGCATCGCGACCGCAGTGGTTCCCGGGAGGTCACGCAGGAACAGATCGATGCGATTCTCGACAAGATCAGCACGGGCGGCTACCAGAGCCTGACCGATGAAGAGAAGAGCATACTGAACGAAGCCAGCAAGCGGATTCATTAACAATCAGGTCTCATGGAAATCCCAATTCTCAATCTCGCCGATGCACCGGCAGACCGGCAGGCGCCGAGGTCCGGGGTACGGCGCATGACACGTCAAGTGAACATCGGCGGCATCAAGGTGGGGGGGAATGCACCGATATCCGTGCAGACGATGACGAAAACCAGGACCGCCGATATCGCCGGGACGGTCGCGCAGATTGTCGCGGCCGCGAAAGCGGGTTGCGACATCGTGCGTGTCACCGTGAACGACAAGGAAGCAGCCGATGCGATTGCGGACATCGTAAGGCAATCTCCGGTGCCGATCGTCGCCGACATCCACTTCAATCATATCTTCGCACTCAAGGCAATCCAGGGGAATGTCGCGAAGGTACGTATCAACCCCGGAAACATCGGCAATCGGGATCGCATCCATCAGGTCCTCGGTGCGGCGAAAGACAAGGGGATTCCCATACGCATCGGGGTGAACAGCGGCTCGCTCGAAGAGGATATACTCGAAAAGCACGGGTATCCTACGGCCGAGGCGCTGTACGAGAGCGCGATGCGGCACGTGCAGATCTGTGATGAGTTCGGCTTCAACGATGTGATCATCTCGGTGAAATCCACCGATGTGCGGCTGATGATCGATGCCTACCGGCTGGTCGCCCGGCGCACGGATATCCCGCTGCACCTTGGCGTTACCGAGGCCGGGCCGACGCGTACGGGGACCATCAAGTCAGCGGTGGGCATCGGTGCGCTGCTCGCCGAAGGCATCGGCGACACTATCCGCGTGTCACTGACCGACGAACCTGCCAAGGAAGTAGAGGTGGGGAAGGAAATCCTCCGGTCACTCGGCCTTGCGACCCGGAACGTGGAGCTGATTGCATGTCCGACCTGCGGCCGGCTGGAGGTGGATCTCTTCGGGATCATGGCCGAGCTTGAAAAACGGCTCGAGGGGATCAAGAAACCGGTGAAAATCGCTGTGCTCGGATGCGTCGTGAATGGACCCGGAGAAGCCAGCGAAGCGGACATCGGCATTGCAGCTGGAAAAGGTGTGGGGATCCTCTACCGCAAGGGCGAAATGATCCGCAAAGTGAAGGAGGCCGACATTGTCGATGTGATTGTCGAAGAGGTCAGGAACTTCGAACCCAACCACTGATGCCCTCATCCCTGAATATCCTCTTTGTCGGCGACATCGTGGGCATGCCCGGCCTGGATCTCGCCACATCCCTCCTGCCCGGTCTCATCAAGAAGTACTCCGCCGATCTGGTCATCGTCAACGGCGAAAATGCCACTGAAGGAAAAGGCATCTCCGAAGAACACGCGAAGAGGATCTTTGAACTCGGTGTGCATGTCATCACCACCGGGAATCATGTGTGGGATCGCTGGGACAGCCGGAAGCTGCTGGGCAGCGACAGGCGCATACTCCGTCCGCTCAACTATCCCAAAGACAACGGCGGGAACGGTTTCATCGTCGTGGATCTGGGAGAGAAGGGGAAGGCAGGTGTGCTGAGTGTTCAGGGGCGCGTGTACATGCAGCCCATCGATGATCCGTTCAGAACAGCAGAATGGGCGGTCGGCAAGATGGCCGAAGAGAGCAAGATTATTGTCGTGGATTTTCATGCCGACGCCACGGCGGAGAAGATGGGCATGGGGTGGTTCCTCGACGGGAAGGTCACCGCGCTGGTGGGCACGCACACCCACACACCCACCGCCGACGGGCGCATTCTCCCCCGGGGGACCGCGTTCATCACGGATGTGGGAATGACCGGGCCGTTCGACTCCGTTCTCGGGATGAAAAAAGAGGCGGCGCTCCGGCGGATGATGCTGGGCACACCGCACAAGTATGAAGTTGCAACCAACGATGCACGGTTGTGCGCGCTTCATATTCGTGCCGATGCGGATACAGGTAAGGCCGTCTCCATGGAACAGATCATCTTTCCCCAATTTGGATGACGAGAATGTCAGCGACACTTATTGACGGCAGGAAAATTGCCGCGGATATTAAGGGCGAAGTGCAGAAGGCGGTTGCGGTGATGAAGAAGGAACGGACCATCGTTCCGGGGCTTGGTTTTCTCCTGGTCGGGGAGAACCCCGCCTCGCAATCGTATGTGCGGGCCAAAGGAAAAGCCTGTGGGGAGCTGGGGTTATATTCCGAAACCCTGCAGCTGCCCGAAAGCACGAGCGAGAAAGACGTTCTGTCTCTCATCCAGGCGTGGAACACGGATTTCCGCATCCACGGGATCCTCGTCCAGCTCCCGCTCCCGGCGCACATCAACGAACAGCATGTCATTGAGGCGATCTCTCCGCAGAAGGACGTTGACGGGTTTCACCCGGTGAATGTCGGCCGGCTGGTGATAGGATTGGAGTGCTTCGCGCCCTGCACGCCCGCGGGGATTCAGGAGTTGTTGACGCGGAGTGGTAATGACCCGGCAGGGAAGCATGTGGTGGTTGTGGGCCGGAGCAATATCGTGGGCAAACCTGTCGCGAACCTGCTGTTGCAGAAGCGGATGGGGGCTAATGCCGTTGTCACTGTTGCCCACACAGGAGCGCGGAACATCGCACACTTCACGAAGGACGCCGATATCGTGATCGCTGCGGTGGGAAAGGCCGAGATGATCACCGGCGCCATGCTCAAACCGGGGGCCGTGGTTATCGACGTGGGGATCAATCGTGTTCCTGACCCGACTACGAAGACTGGATCCCGGCTGGTGGGCGACGTGCACTTCGCATCAGCGGTTGAAGTCGCCAGCGCCATCACCCCCGTGCCCGGGGGTGTCGGGCCGATGACAATTGCCATGTTGATGCGCAACACCCTGCTGGCAGCCCAGCGTTCGTTGGATTGACGAGTCTAGCAACATCACCGGTTTCAATCCCTGTGTTCAATTCCTGACTGACAACCGCCGCATTGATTGTCTTGCCTGATTTCGATATCTTCGTACAAATTACAGTGTCTCTTCGTATAAATTACAGTGTCTCTTCCGCTCCCGGACCTACGGTGCTCCGTAGAAAAAACTTACCGCGAGGTGCCAATGCCTATTTCAAAATTCAAAAATGAAGCTGTCCTGAACTTCAGAATAGCTGCGAACCGCAAGAAACAGCAGGCAGCAATCGAAAAAATACGCGCCGAATTGGGGAAGGAGTACCCCATACTCATCGGCAATGAGCGCATCTCCATGTCCCAGAAGTTCAATTCGTACAACCCCACGAAGCCAACCGAGGTGATCGGTGTCTTCCAGAAGGGGGACGTCACGACTGCGAACAAGGCAATGGAGGTTGCCCAGGCGGCATTTGAGGAGTGGAAACGAGTTCCTCCGGCGAAGCGCGCTGATTTTCTGTTCAAAGCCGCGAAATTGATGCGCAAAAAGCGGTTTGAGCTGAATGCCATTGAGATTTTCGAGGTTGGCAAGACCTGGCCAGAGGCGGACGCCGATGTGGCTGAAGCCATCGATTTTCTGGAATACTATGGCCGGGAGATGTTGCGGTACGGCGTTAATCATCCCGTGGTCAAGAATCCCGGTGAAAAGGGGAAGCTTGTGTACCTTCCCCTCGGGGTTGGCGTGATTATACCTCCGTGGAATTTCCCGCTTGCAATTCTCGCGGGAATGACTTCTGCCGCCGTCGTGACGGGCAACACCGTGGTGCTAAAGCCCTCCAGTGATTCCCCGCGGATCGGGTGGGCCTTCGTGGAGGTTATGCAGGAGGTCGGTCTGCCGGCAGGCGTCATCAATTTTGTAAGCGGACCGGGTGCCGCCGTGGGTGACACGCTCGTGGCGCATCCCAGGACCCGTTTCGTGTCATTCACGGGTTCCAAAGAAGTCGGTATCCATATCAACGAAGTGGCGGCCAAAGTGCAACACGGTCAGATCTGGCTGAAACGCGTCGTCGCTGAAATGGGCGGAAAAGACAGTATTATCGTGGATGAAGGGGTGAACATCGAAGAAGCCGCCCAGGGTGTGCTCGTCTCGGCGTTCGGCTTTCAGGGACAGAAGTGTTCTGCTTGTTCGCGCGCGATTGTGGTGGAAAAGGAGTATGACCGCTTTGTCGGGATCATTGCGAAGAAGGCGGAGGCGCTTACTGTCGGTGATCCCACTGATCCGGCGATGTACATGGGCCCCGTGGTGAATGATAAATCCTTCCAGAGCATCATGGCCTACATTCAGAAAGGGATTGCCGAAGGCGGACGCTGTGTGGCGGGCGGAGCGCGTGCGGCTGAAGGGGGATATTTCATCAGACCCACCATCATTGCAGACGTCGATCCCAAGGCGACGATCTCGCAGGAGGAGATCTTCGGACCCGTCCTGGCTGTCATCAAAGCCAGGAACTTTGACCATGCCCTAGAGATTGCCAACAATACCGAGTTTGGCCTGACAGGCGCGGTGTACTCCAGGAACAGGAAACACCTGACGGAAGCGGACGAAGATTTCTTTGTCGGCAATCTGTATCTCAACAGGAAATGCACGGGCGCGCTGGTGGGCGTGCATCCCTTCGGCGGATTCAATATGAGCGGCACAGACTCCAAAGCCGGTGGTAAAGACTACCTGCTGCTGTTCCTTCAGGCGAAATCCGTTGCCGAATTGGTCAAGCATTAATCAGCCGGGAAACATCCGATGAAAGTCCACGAACACCAGGCGAAGGATATCCTCAAGAGGTTTGACGTCGCGGTGCCTGCGGGTCAGGTTGCGTTTACCGCAGAGGAAGCAGTGCGTGCTGCGATGGATCTCGGAGGGTCCGTTTGGGTGGTCAAGGCACAGATACATGCCGGAGGCCGGGGAAAGGGCGGCGGCATAAAGGTTGCCCGATCACTCGACGAGGTGCGAACGAGCGCCGGCCAGATGCTCGGTATGTATCTTAAGACACACCAGACCGGCCCGGAAGGGCGTCTGGTCAAACGCCTGCTCATCGAGCAGGGCGTAGCGATCGCGCGCGAACTCTACGTCGGCATCACTCTCGACCGCGCGACATCACAGAATGTGGTGATGGCATCCACCGAAGGCGGGGTGGAGATCGAGAAGGTGGCGGCGGAGACGCCCGAGAAGATACTGAAAGCGCACATTGACCGCGGCGCGGGATTCCGGCCGTTCCAGGCGCGTGCACTGGTGTTCGGGCTGGGTCTCACAGGAGAAGTGCAGAAGAACGCCGTGAAATTTCTCCTTGGGCTTTACCGGGCTTACGAAGCCATGGATTGCTCGCTGGCGGAAATCAACCCTCTCGTGGTAACGTCGGACGGGCATGTGCTTGCCCTTGATGCAAAGATGAACTTCGATGACAATGCCCTGGACCGGCATCCCGATCTTCCCCCGTTGCGTGATCTCGATGAGGAGGATCCCCTTGAGGTGGAAGCTTCGAAGTCAAACCTGAACTACATCAAGCTTGATGGGAACGTGGGGTGCATGGTCAACGGGGCGGGTCTGGCCATGGGGACCATGGATATCATCAAGCTCGCCGGAGGACAGCCGGCCAATTTCCTCGACGTGGGGGGCGGCGCGAGCGCCGAAACGGTGGAGGCGGGTTTCAAGATTATCCTGGCCGACCCGCACGTGAGAGCGGTGTTGATCAACATCTTCGGCGGGATTGTCCGGTGTGACCGTGTCGCCACCGGTGTTGTTGAAGCGGCCCGCAAGGTGCACGTGCAAATCCCCGTCGTGGTTCGACTGGCCGGGACGAATGCGGAGATGGCCGCGGAGATCCTTGCCCGCTCCGGGATGAACTTCCTGGTCGCCTCGAGTCTCAAAGAGGCGGCGCAAAAGGTCACTCAAGCAATCGCATGATACGACACTCCTCAAAGGAGTCACGCGTGAACGGTTTCCGGTCATGTCTGTGAAGACGCCGAGCCCGTATGAGCCGGTGATCGGGCTGGAAGTGCACGCGCAGTTGTCGACCGAAAGCAAGGCGTTCTGCGGTTGCTCCAGCCGTTTCGGCGGTGAGCCCAACACAAATGTCTGCCCGGTCTGCCTGGGCATGCCGGGCACACTGCCCGTGCTGAATCGTGCGCTGGTGGAGTATGTACTCCGGATGGGTCTCGCCGTTCACTGCACGATTTCACCCCGGTCAATCTTTGCCCGCAAGAACTACTTCTATCCTGATCTCCCCAAAGGGTATCAGATTTCCCAGTACGAAGAGCCAATATGTGTCGACGGGATGGTGGAGATTGATCTCGACGAATTCACCTGTAAGCGGGTCCGCGTCAAACGCATCCATATGGAAGAAGACGCGGGGAAGTCCATTCATGATCAGGGGGCGGACACGCTGGTGGATGTGAACCGCTGCGGTGTGCCGCTCATCGAGATAGTCACAGAGCCCGACATCGGCTCTTCGCGCGAAGCCTACCTCTATCTTCAGCAGATTCGACGGCTTGTCACGTATCTCGGCATCTGCGACGGCAACATGGAAGAAGGCAGTCTCCGGTGCGATGCAAATGTGTCCGTCAGGAAACGAGGCGATACCCGCCTGGGGACGAAAACAGAAGTCAAGAATATGAACTCCTTCCGAAACGTCGAGCGGGCACTCGAGTTTGAGATCCATCGCCAGATCTCGTTGATCGATGATGGCGGAAGTGTCGTGCAGCAGACGTTGCTCTGGGACGCCGAGGCAGGGGTGGCTATCCCGATGCGCAGCAAGGAGGAGGCACACGATTACCGGTACTTCCCGGATCCGGATCTCGTGCCGGTGGTTGTCGATGAGGGATTGTTGGCCGCCGTGCGGGCCTCGCTCCCCGAACTGCCGCGTGCCCGACGGGAGAGATATGTCGAACACTTTGCCCTTCCCCGGTACGATGCCGATGTGCTCACGTCAGAGAAAGTGGTAGCGGACTATTTCGAGGAGACGCTGCGTGCATTGAACGCAATCTCCGGGGCGGACGTCCAGGCGAATGCAAAGACAGTGAGCAACTGGGTGATGACCGACATACTCCGGGTGATGGCCGAGCGCACGAGCGGACAGGAGGTCTTCCCGGTGGAACCCGCCCGGCTCGCCGCGATGATCGGGTTGATTCAAGATGGGACCATCAGTGGGAAGATCGCGAAGGAAGTTTTTGATGAGATGCTCTCATCCCCCGAGGAACCCACGTTGATCGTCAGGCGGAAGGGGTTGCTGCAGGTTTCCGACGAGGGGGCGATTGCAGGGATCATCGATGGAGTCCTGGCCGCGCACGATGCCCAGGTCGAACAATTTCTCTCGGGGAACGAGAAAATCTTCGGGTTCTTCGTCGGTGAGACGATGAAGCGTATGAAGGGCAAGGCGAATCCGCGTCTTGTGAACGAACTTCTCAGAAAGAAACTCTCCGTACGGAGGGGATAGCCATGTATGAAATCCGGAACATCCTGGTGCCGACGGATTTTTCCTACCATGCGGACGACGCTCTGGAGCATGCCATGAACATGGGTGCCCGCCTGAAGGCGAACATTACTGTATTGCATGTCGATGAGTATGCCGTGTCGCCTCTCGGTGCGCGGGAGATTGACGACGAATCGGTACGCGCCTACAAAAAGCGAAAAGCGCTCTTCTGTGATGAGCAGTTTGCCCGGATCCGGGAGGGCATGAAGGGATACACCGTGTCGGTGAACACGATGGTGATGCCGGGTCGTTCGTACAAGGTCATCGTGGAAGAGAGCGAGCGGAAGGAATACGATCTCATCGTTCTCGCGACCAGGGGTTTGTCCCACCTCGCCCAGCATCTCATCGGGTCAACCACCGAACGCGTTGTGCGCCTTTCGCGGCAGCCTGTTCTCAGCATCCAACAGGCCCCCAAACGGGATGGAGTCATAGGGTCGGTGCTTTGCCCGACCGATCTCTCGCCTGCCGGGAACGCCGCATTATCCTATGGGATCTCCATTGCACGGCAATCCCATGCCAGGCTGTTCATTCAATACATTTCGGAGCTCGAGAAGCCCGAGTCCCGCGATCAGCTCCTGAAACAGCTCACGCCGCTGACCGAACACCATCCCCAGGCTGATGATGTGGACTGGGAGTTGATCTGCGACCGGGATGTCGAGCCCAGCAACTCCATCATCAGATTCGCAGAGGACCGGGACGTCTCTGTAATCGTGATGTCAGCTCACGGGCGCAAGGGCTTGCGGCGCGCCTACATCGGCAATAATACCGCGGAAGTAGTTCGCCAATCCACCCGTCCCGTGCTCACAGTCAGGCATCCGTTCCACCGCAGAATCTTTTCACACCCGTTGACCGAACAATCCCGGTCACCGATCCCTTGATTAAGAACAACAGCAAGACAGGAACAAACACATGCGAACGACAATCATCGCCGGCAACTGGAAGATGTTCAAGAATCTGCGGGAAACGACGGATCTCCTGTCGCAACTCGTCGCTGCCGTGCCGGAATTGCCATCCAACCTGATTTCCGTCGTCTGTCCGCCCTTTACTTCACTGCAGGCAGCGGCATCAGCCCTGAAAGGGTCAGCCTTCAATCTCGGTGCCCAGAACATGTCGGAGCACGACGAAGGTGCATTCACCGGGGAAATCGCCGGCACGATGCTTAAGGCGCTGGGATGTGAGTACGTGATTCTCGGGCATTCCGAGCGGCGGCAGTATTTTGGCGAGACAAGTGAGCTCGTCAATCAGAAGGCCAAAAAAGCGTTGTCGCTCGGCCTGAGGCCCATCGTGTGTGTCGGAGAGACCTTGCAGGAGCGGGAGGCCGGGATCACAGGGCAGGTCGTCACGACCCAGGTTAAAGGATCGCTGCTTGGTTTCGGGCCGCAAGAGATGGCCAATGTCATTATTGCGTACGAACCTGTCTGGGCAATCGGCACAGGCAGAGTTGCCACGCCTCAACAGGCGCAAGAGGTTCATCAGACCATCAGGAAGCAAATCGCGCAGCTCTACGATTGGGCTCTTGCCGAGCGAATCGTGATACAATATGGGGGGAGCGTCAAGCCTGACAATGCGACAGATATACTCACGCAAAATGACGTAGACGGCGCCTTGGTTGGAGGAGCATGCCTAAAAGCGGACTCATTTGCGGCAATCATAAGGGCGGCAAAACCGTAAAACCTAGATTTTTCGTTGCTTTGGCGCCATTTTCTCCGTATATTGTAAAGAAGGTTTCGATAACCTCCTGAAAACCAAACTGTGAGATTGACATCGGTTCGTGGGTTGGCTGCGCTTGTACTGGCCTTCCTCTACCTTGATTTCTTCCCTTCTACGTGTTCGTACGCCGAGACCATCAGGTTTCTTGAAAGAACTACTCCGGGTTTCGCGGACGAGCAGGGAAGCTACCTGTCTCCAACCCCCACAAGGAAGAGAATCGAGCTTGACGGTCCCTGGACGTATGTCCTTGAGAACGGCGAGGCGGGGACGGTTCAAGTTCCGAGCTCCTATGACTTCGTCGGCACGGTGGACTACCAGCGTACCTTCGAAATCACGGATAAAGAGCTGGATGCCTATCGATATCTCCTCGTTGTAGAAGGCGCCAACTACATTTGCGACGTCAGTATCAACGGTGAGTTCATCGGGAACCATGCGGGGGGATACACAACCTTCACGATGCATATTCCTCCCGAGAATCTCCAGGCCGCCAAAGACAATACAATCCGGCTGCGGGTGAACAATGAGCTGGATGCACGGACCACGCTGCCTCTTCGTCCCCTCACCTGGGGTGCCCGCAACTATGGCGGGGTTCACCGCGACATTTATATTCTTGCGACGCCGAAAACCTTCCTGCGCGACGCCTCGATCGAGAGCCGGCTTCCGACCGTGACCGGCGGTCCGGCACGGGTGTTCGTCACGCCGCACGTTGAAGGAAAAAATCCCATCGATTCTGCCGGCACGACGTTCGGATTCAGGTTTGAGGTCCTGGAGGCGGTCTCGGGCATTTCATTGGGACGCAGCGCAGTAGTGCCCTTGCAGGAGAAGGACGAGGGGTGGGGTGCGGCCCGTAAGGCGGAAGTGGTGATCACGGCATCCCGGCTCTGGTCTCCTGATACGCCGGATCTGTACCTTCTGAAATGCCAGCTGCTCCTGTTACGCGGCAAGGATTCGACGCTCATCGACGAATACCATCTACCGTACGGGATCTGTTCGGTTGAGCTCCGTGATGGCGATATCCTCGTGAATGGTGAACGGCTGGTCATGCGAGGGGTCTCGTGGTACGAAGCTCATCCGAACTGGGGGAGTGCCATTCCATCCGAAGAGCGCGAACGGGACATCATCCAGATCAAGAATCTGGGCGCGAACACCATCCGGTTTGTGGGTCACGCACCGGACCCGATCATGCTGGACCTCTGCGACCGGTACGGCTTGTTCGCGATGGAAGAGTTGCCGCTGTCCCAATGCCCTGCCGGGATACTGGGCACAGACACCTATCAGGATCTGGCGGCAGGGATGATGCGGGAGATGGTCCTGCGGGATCGTCATCATCCGTCTGTCCTGGCATGGGGCTTAGGCGATGAACTCCAGTGCGAGCGTCTCCGCGGCGGGGCGTTCATCACCCGGGTGCTGGAGAGCCTGCATCCGCTCGATAGTCGTCCGTCGTACCGAGGACTGCGTCTGGGGGTTGTAGACAGCTGCCAGGGACTGACGGATATCGAAGTACTCAACGTTTACGTATCGGATGCGAAGCAGACGAGGAAGGCTCTTGAAGAGTGGCGGGCAGAACGCGGAGCTGTTGTCACGTTTGCCAGGTTTGGCTACGAGGTAGATCATGAAAACCTGAAAGGGTTCAACGATCCCCTTTCGCAACAGGCACAGGCGCGTTTCTTGACGCAGCGCCTTGAACTGCTCCGGACGCTCGACTTCGATGGAGCCATAATCTGGTCGTTCAACGATTGGCGGGGTGACCGCCCCGCGCTGACGGTGCACACCGGAGATCCCTGGAAACATTCACTGGGCCTCATGAGCGATCGTCGTGAGCGGCGGCTCTCGTACGAGGCTGTGCGCGCGGCTTTCCACGGAGAGAGGGGCGCTGCGCTCTCAGCCGGCTCGTATTCACCCCGGGCACCGATCATCTATGTCCTTGTCGGGTTTGTCGCGCTGATTCTGGTGGCCTATGTCTACAACGCCAACCGTCGATTCCGTGAGCACGTCAACCGTTCCCTCATGAACAGCTACAATTTCTTCGCCGACGTGCGGGATCGATTCGCTGTGTCCGTCGTGCACACCACTTTTCTTGCGCTCATTGTCTCTGTTGCGACTGCCATTGTCCTGTCCAGTGTGGCCCTCCATTTTAGGGACAGCCTGTTCCTGGATAACCTCCTCTCGTACATACTAGTTTTCGATGATCTGAAAGCGGGCGTGGTGCGCCTGATCTGGGAACCCCTCCGGTTCATCGGCGTCCTGACGCTGATCCTGTTTCTATTCCTTCTCCTCCTCTCCGGCATTGTCCACCAGGCGCGTCTGGTCATGAAAGCACGGGTGTTTGCCTTTCATGCCTACACGGCCACGCTTTGGTCCACGACACCCTTACTGGCGTTGATTCCCGTCGGGATGATTCTGTACCGTGTCATGGAAGGGCCGGTGTACGTCGCGTCATCGCTCATCATTGTCGCACTGCTGCTTGTCTGGGTGGTCATGCGATTCATGAAGGCCGTTTCGATAGTGTATGACGTGTATCCCCCGAAAATGCTTGCCATAGGATTTCTTGTGCTCGCGGCGTGCTGCGGCATTGCGTATCTCTATTTTGAGCGTGTGCAGTCGGCGCCGATGTATCTGTCATTCCTTTACTCGATGGTGGGTGCGGGCCGGTAATGTATCTTTCGCGATTGGAAATTCAGGGCTTCAAGTCGTTTGCCCAGCGCGTGGCATTGCGCTTTGACAGCGGCATCTCCGCGATCGTCGGTCCCAACGGTTGCGGGAAGACCAACATCGTCGATGCTATTCGCTGGGTGCTGGGAGAGCAACGGTACAGTGCGTTGCGCAGCGAGAAGATGGAAGACGTCATCTTCAATGGCACGAAGATGCGGAAGCCGCTCGGAATGGCGGAGGCGTCGCTCGTCATTGAGAACACCAAGGGCATTCTCCCCTCCGAATATTCCCAGGTCACCGTCGGACGCAGAATCTACCGTTCAGGGGAAAGCGAGTACCTGCTGAACGGCGCCCCCTGCAGGTTGAAGGACATCCTGGACCTTTTCATGGACACGGGGATGGGGGCGGATGCGTATTCGGTGATCGAGCTGAAGATGGTCGAGATCATTCTGAGCGACCGCACCGACGAGCGCCGCCGTCTGTTCGAAGAGGCCGCGGGCGTGACGAAGTACAAGCACCGCCGGAAGGCCGCATACCGGAAACTTGAAGCGGTGCAGGCAGATCTCCTCCGGGTCAACGATCTCGTGTCCGAAGTGCAGAAGGCGGTTTCTTCGCTGGAGCGTCAAGCCCGGCGTGCTGAACAGTTCAACGGGGTAAAAGAGCGGCACCGCACCCTGGAAATCGACCTCCTTGAACGTGAATTTGCGCAGGTGCACTCCCGGCTGGCGCCCCTGCTGGTCCGAAAACAGACCCTGCAACAGGAGCGTTCAGTGACCGATGAGGACCTGAGCCTCATCGAAGGGCGTTTGGAGGAGCTGCGCACCCTGGTGTTGACATCCGAGAGGGAGCTGGCGGAGGCCCAGCGCGATGTGGTCATTCAGCGCGAGGCGATACACGGGGTTGATGAGAAGAACCTCGTCGCGGCGGAGCAGGTGAAAGCCGGCCGTGCCCTTATCGCCCGACTTGCCGGCGAGGATGAGGAATTGGGGCAGGAGCGCGTCCGGCAGGAGGCACTGCGCGAAGAATCACAGCGCGCACTGGCGGCTCTTGCCGTCCGTGAGACCAGTATCACCGAAGAGAGCGCTCTGCGGGAACGTGAGCTGCAGGAAGCGGCGCAGCGGGTTGACGAGAAGAAAGCAGAAGTGCGCAGCTTGAACGGGCTTCTGCTGGCGGCTGTCCAGCGCAGTGCGGAGCGTCAGGCGGAACACGATCGTCGCCAAGTGCATTTTGAAGTCCTCAAGTCGAACCTGGGCGAGGTTGAAGGAGATGCTGCGGCATATGCCGTGGATCTGGTCCGGCTGGGCGAGAGTTTTTCCGGTTTGACGGACGAGGACCATCAACTCCGCCGGTCGTTCGCGGAAGCAGAAATGCGATTTTACGATGCTGAACAAAAGAAGCATTCTCTGCGTGACCGCGCCGACGAGATGCACCGCCAAGGAACGGAATTGCGCGCGGAGATGGAGCGGGCTGGTGGCCGGATGGAATTCCTTCAGGGCTTGATCGAGAGCCGGGAAGGCCTTCCGGAGAGTGTCCGGTTTCTGGGTGCCAGCGAGCAATGGTCTTCGCGCGGTGTGCTGACTGTCGCGGATGCGGTGCACGCGGAAGAAGAATACCGTGTTGCGATTGAAGCTGCGTTGGGGGACGCAGCAAGTCTGGTGGTCGTCAACCGGGCCGAGGATGCGGAGCAAGGGGTCCTCCTTCTCAGGGAGCAGGGGAAAGGGAAAGCAACCTTTGTCTGTCTGGACCGCCTCCCGGTTATCAGCCGCCGCTACGAGACACCGGCGATCCCGGGAGTACGCGGGTGGGCGCTTGACGTGGCCCGGTTTGACGCGGAACTCGGATCGCTGTTCGGCTTCCTGCTGGATCGGGTGCTCCTCGTCGACACCATTGAGACTGCCCGCCAGGTGACACGTGACCATGTCGGCCTGCGGTGCGTGACGCTTGATGGTGAGGTCGCGACATCGGTGGGTGTGTTGCGCGGCGGCAGCCGCCGACATGAGGAAGGGGGGGCGATCGGGAAGCGGCATCAGATTGAAGGACTGCGCGCACAGATGGCGGAGTATGAGGCGCGGGGATCGTCGATTGCCGCCGAGCGGGATTCCGTGCTTGCCGAACACGATGCGCTGGACCTCAAGCGGCACCAGGATGCCGTGAAAGCAATCGAGCGGGAAATGCACGCGATCGAGATGCGGATCGCACAAGTCGCATTCGAGAAAAAGCGTGCCGATGAGAGCATTGCCGCGAGCAGGGAACAGCAGACGAGACTCCTGGCGGAAATTTCCTCGGTCGAGAGCGAGATCGCCGGCGATGAGCCCGCCCTGGCCGCGGTCCGGGCGGAACAGGAAGGAATCGATCGGCGGTTGCAGGAAGCGCGTGCTGCGCTGGAACAGCTCGAGCAGGAAATGGCACGACGCTCACGGGTGGTGCAGGACATCGGGCTTGATCTGGTGCATTTGCGCAACGAGGCCCAGGCGGTCGCAGCAAGTCTTGCGCGCGCAACGCAGAGCCTCGCGACAATTGCCGAGACGCTTGAGAAACACCGCGCGGACGCAGAACGGACGCTCCGGGCGGTTGAGGTCGTCGAGACGGGCATGGAAGTGAACCGTCTTGAGCTCGAACGCCTCTATCAGGAACGGGCTCTCCGTGAACAGCGGAAAGCGGATATAGAAGCGACGGCGACGCACCGGAGGGATGAAATGCATGCGGCGGAACTCCGCATTCGGGATCAGCGGCGGGTGCATGACGACGCTCTGCGCATACTGCATGACACCGAGCTGAAAATTGCAGATCTCCAGGCCCGTGCGGAACACCTGACCAACCGTGCCCAGGAGGAATTCGAAATCAGTCTCACATTGAAGACCTATCCTGACTCGGAATTTGTCGACTTTGCACAATTGCGCGAAGAGATCCAGGGCCTGAAGGAAAAGATAAAGTCGTTGGGCAATATCAATTTCGCGGCTTTTGAGGAGTATTCGACCGAGAAACAGCGGCTCACATTCATGGTGGGACAGCGCCAGGACCTCCAGGAGGCGGAAAAGACCCTTCTGGCCACCATCGAGGAGATCAACGCAACCGCGCAAAAGAAATTCCTCGATACGTTTGACCTCATCCGGACGAATTTCATCGAGACCTTTAAGAGCCTGTTCGATCCCGGAGACGAATGCGATCTCAAGCTCGAAGAGGGGGTCGATCCGCTGGAGGCGCGCATTGAGATTGTCGCGAAACCACGTGGAAAACGACCGACATCCATTGACCTTCTCTCCGGCGGCGAAAAGACTCTCACGGCAACTGCGCTGCTCTTCGCGATCTATCTCGTGAAACCCAGTCCGTTCTGTATTCTCGATGAAGTGGACGCCCCGCTGGATGATGCGAATATTGACCGCTTCACCCGCATCTTGCGCAAGTTTTCCGTAAACACGCAGTTCATTGTTGTCACGCACAACAAACGGACGATGGAGGCCGCGAACGCCATGTACGGCGTTACAATGGAGGAGGAAGGGGTTTCAAAGCTCGTGACGGTGCGTTTCAACCAGGAGTCGCAAATTGCGTCTGCGACGGTGGCGATTGCGTGAGCCACGGCCTGAAACTGTTCCTTGACTTTGATGGTACGATCGCCCGCGGCGACGTCGGGAATGCGTTCTTTCGTCACTTTGGCGGGGAAATCTGCGATGAATGGACCAGGCGCTATCGCGATGGTGTCATCTCAGCCCGCGCCTGTTTTGAAGGAGAGCGCAATGCCATGGGACGCGTGCCGCGCGAAGATGCCGAAGGATTCCTCCAGTCGTGCCAGATCGACCCCGGCTTCTCCGCCCTTATCAGGTTCTGTGAAAGGGCGGACATTCCCGTGACGATCCTGAGTGACGGCCTGGACTTCTATATCGCGCCGTTGCTGCGCAGCGCGGCGCCCGATGACATTCCGTGCTATGCGAACCGTCTGCGATGGGAGCCCGACGGCGATGATGGACGCACGGCCCCGTATCTTGAATTCCCCTTTGGCAATGCCGAGTGTGACCGATGCGCGTGCTGCAAGCGGAACATCATGCTGAATGCATGCGGGGAAGAGGATGTCATCGCCTATGCCGGGGATGGGTACTCCGACCGGTGCCCGGTTGAATACGCGGATATTGTCCTCGCCAAAGGAGCGCTTCAGGCGTGGTGCCAGAAGCAGAACATCAGCTACTTTCCCTACAACGACCTGCACGATGTCCGGTTTCGCCTGGAATCTTTGACGCACCGGCGCACCATACGCCGCCGTCCAAGGGCGGAACAACGGCGCAGGGAGGCATTTGCAGCGGAAGCATGAGCACCGACCACAGCATACGCGGGTGGATGTTCAAGTACCGGAGCTATACACCCCTTCCGTTTCTTCTCGCTATGCTGGTGTTCGCCCGTCCGTCCATTGTAAGCCTCTGCATCGGGCTGGCTGTCGTTGCCCTCGGGGAGGCGATCCGGTTCTGGGGAGTGTCGATCGCGGGCTCGGAGACTCGCACAACGGGATCGGTGGGCGGGACGTACCTGATTACCACGGGACCCTTTGCCTACGTGCGGAACCCGCTGTACCTCGGCAACATGCTCCTGTACGCCGGGGTCGGAATCGTGTCGATGTCACTTTTCCCATGGCTGCTCATCGTGGCGCTTCTCTGGTTCGTATGCCAGTACACCCTGATTGTGCTGCAGGAAGAGGAGTACCTTGCAGGCCGCTTCGGTGCGGCATATGCGGAGTACCGGCGGAACGTCCACCGGTTCCTTCCACCACTGTCGCCGTATCGGGACGCGTCTCCTGCACCGAAACGTGTGAGTTTCGCCGAGGGCCTCGCGTCGGAACGGCGCACGCTGCAGGCAATCGGGCTTGTGATCCTTGTGTTGACAGCGTTGTTTGTGTGGCAATCGGGGAGAGGATGACGTGGAGGTCACGCGGGTGATGATGATCGCGGGAGACCCGTCAGGGGACATGCACGCCGCAGGAGTGGTGCGGGAGTTGAAGCGGCTTGTCCCCGACATTGACATCTTCGGCATGGGCGGCGGCGAGATGGGGCGGGAAGGGATGGACCTGACGGTTCACATGTCGCACATGGCGTTCATGGGGTTTGTGGAGGTTGTTCGTCATCTTCGCACCATCATGCGTGTACAGAACGCCCTCGAACAACAGATGGACCGCCGGCGTCCCGACGTCGTTCTCCTCATCGACTATCCGGGGTTCAATTTGCGCTTTGCACAGGTTGCGCACCGGCGCGGCATCCCTGTGCTGTACTATATCAGCCCGCAGGTTTGGGCCTGGCACCGGAGCCGGGTCAAGCGGATGAAACGGCTGGTCGATAAGATGCATGTGATTTTTCCGTTCGAGGAGGAAATTTACGCGGCTCAAGGTATCCCCGTGGAGTTCGTCGGTCATCCGCTGGTGGAACGGCTGACGGTGCGCTCCACCCGCGAAGGGTTTTTTCGCGCGCACGGCCTGGTCCAGGACAAAAAACTGCTCGGACTGTTTCCGGGGAGCCGTGTTCAGGAAATCGAGCGCATTTTGCCGACCATGATTACGAGCGCGCAGACACTGGGTTCCATGATGGATTTGCAGGTGGCAATTGGCGTTGCGCCCAACCTGGGCCGCGAAGTACTGTCGTCCTTCGTGCCTGCTTCGAGCGGGTTTCGCTTGATCGAGAATGCGACGTACGATATCATGCAGCATGCGGATGCCGCAATTGTGACCTCCGGAACCGCCACGCTGGAAGCCGGTTGGTTTGGGACCCCCATGGCGGTCGTCTATAAGACTTCCCCTGTCACCTACGCGATCGGTCGCATGCTTGTCGATGTCCGCCATATCGGATTAGTCAACATAGTTGCAGGTCGCGACATCGTGCCTGAATTGATTCAAGGGGATTGCACGCCCGAACGGCTCGTGGCAACCATGACACCATACCTTACGGATGCAGTGGCGGCCTCCGCGATGCGCGCAAGTCTCTCGGTGGTCCGTGATCGGCTCTGGGCCGGTGGCGCCTCGACGAGAGTGGCGAA
>Ga0105107_10000150_pt1 | contig 39854 bp, 37 predicted proteins | sample PPLLaktember2015_6_FD_79335 | JGI IMG/M metagenome (GOLD analysis project Ga0105107, IMG submission 79335) | Freshwater sediment microbial communities from Prairie Pothole Lake near Jamestown, North Dakota, USA - PPLs Lake P8 Core (1) Depth... | ecosystem: Environmental > Aquatic > Freshwater >...
AGATCTTCGAGAAGGTGCGCAGCACGCAGGTCCCGGGCCGCCGGCGCACCCAGGCGAGGGCATGGACTTCCTCGTTCGAGAGCTCGCAGCCCTCGGCCTCGAGACCTGGCCGAGCGACGCGAACTTCGTGCTGGCCCGCGTCGCCGGCGCCGGCCGCGCCGCGAACGGGCGCGCCGTCTACGAGGCGCTGCTGCGCGAGGGCGTGATCGTGCGGCCGATGGGCGGCTTCGGCCTGACGGAGCACGTGCGCATCACGGTCGGGCTGCCGGAGGAGAACGCGCGGCTCGTCGCGGCGCTCCGGAAGCTCCGCGCCGAGGGTCGCGCGTGAGCGCGCTCCTGCGCCGCATCTCGGTGATCGGTCTGGGCCTGCTCGGCGGCTCCGTCGCGCTGGCCGCGCGCGCGCGCGGCGTCGCCGACGAGGTCGTCGGCGCGGGCCGCTCGCGCGCGAGCGTCGACGCGGCGCTCGCGAGCGGCGCGTTCAGCCGCGTCGCCGCCGGCCCCGAGGCCGTCGCCGGCGCCGAGCTCGTGGTGCTCGCGACACCGGTAGGCGTGATGGCGACGGAGCTCGCGCGGATCGCGCCGGGCCTCGCGCCGGGCGCGCTCGTGACCGACGTCGGCAGCGTGAAGTCGCAGCTCGCGGAGACGCTCCCGGGCCTGCTGCCGCCGGGCGCAACGTACGTCGGCGCGCATCCCATGGCCGGCAGCCACCATCGCGGCATGGCCCACGCCCGGGCCGACCTGTTCGAGGGCGCCGCCTGCATCGTGACGCCGGCGCGCGACAGCCGGCCCGAGGCGGTCGAGCGCGTCGCCGCGTTCTGGCAAGCCCTCGGCGCGCGGGTCTTCCTGCGCGATCCGGCGCGCCACGACGCCGAGGTCGCCTGGGTCAGCCATCTGCCGCACGCGCTGGCCTTCGCATACTCGCGCGCGCTCGCGTCGGCGCCCGAGGGCAGCCTCGACGTCGCGGGCGCGGGCTTCCGCGACTTCACGCGCATCGCGCGCAGCGACGCGGAGCTCTGGAGCGAGATCCTGCTCGCGAACCGCAAGTCCCTCGCGGGCCCGCTGCAGCGCGCCGCCGCTGAGCTCGCGGAGCTCGCGCGCCGGCTCGACGCCGACGACGCCGACGGCCTCGAGCGCTTCCTCGCGGAGGCGCGCGAGCGTCTCTCCGCGCAGACCGAATTCCGCCCCTCCGGAGGCGAAAATCCGGAGATCGAGGCCGCCAGGTCGGCGACCCCGACAGAAAGGAACCGAGAACACTCATGACCGAAATCCACAAGACCGAAGGCGGAGGCAGCTTCGCCGAACTGTTCGAGAGCAGCGTCCGCCAGCTGAAGGAAGGGGAGGTGTGCAAGGGCACGGTCCTCTCCGTCGACGCCGACAACGTCCAGGTGGACGTCGGCTTCAAGTCCGAAGGCCTCGTCCCCACCTGGGAGTTCATGGACGACGACGGCACCGTCCTGGTGAAGGTCGGTGACATCGTCGACGTGCTCGTCGAGGAGGGCGAGGACGAGGAAGGACGCATCGTCCTCTCGAAGGAGAAGGCCGATCGCCTCAAGATCTGGGACGAGATCAGCCGCGCCTACGAGGCCGACGAGGCCGTCGAAGGCGTGATCATCTCGCGCGTGAAGGGCGGCCTCTCCGTCGACATCGGCGTGAAGGCCTTCCTCCCGGGCTCGCAGGTCGACCTGCGCCCCGTGCGGAACCTCGAGTCGCTGCTCGGCCAGCGCCTGCAGTTCAAGGTGATCAAGTTCAACAAGCGGCGCGGCAACATCGTGCTGTCGCGGCGCGCGCTGCTCGAGAAGGAGCGCAAGAAGCTCCGCGAGACCACGCTGCAGACCCTCCAGGTCGGGCAGATCGTGGACGGCGTGATCAAGAACATCACGGACTACGGCGGCTTCATCGACCTCGGCGGCATCGACGGCCTGCTCCACGTCACCGACATGAGCTGGGGTCGGATCAACCATCCGAGCGAGCTCTTCCAGGTCGGCGACGAGATCAAGGTCAAGGTGCTGAAGTTCGACCCCGAGACCGAGCGCGTGTCGCTCGGCCTGAAGCAGCTCCAGCCCGACCCGTGGATCGACGCGGGCATGCGCTACCCGATCGGGAAGCGCCTGCAGGGCAAGGTGGTGTCGCTCACCGACTACGGCGCCTTCGTCGAGCTCGAGCCCGGCGTCGAGGGCCTGATCCACGTCTCCGAGATGAGCTGGACCAAGCGGGTGAAGCACCCGTCGAAGGTCGTCTCGATCGGCGACCTCGTGGAGTCGGTGGTGCTCGACGTGCACGAGGGCGATCGCAAGATCTCACTCGGCATGAAGCAGATCGAGCCGAACCCCTGGAGCGTGATCGAGGACCGCTACCCGGTGAACACCCGCGTGCGGGGCCAGGTGCGGAACATCACGAACTTCGGCGTCTTCATCGGTCTCGAGGAAGGCATCGACGGCCTCGTGCACGTCTCGGACATCTCGTGGACGGAGCAGATCAAGCACCCGAGCGAGAAGTTCAAGAAGGGTGACGAGGTCGAGGCGGTCGTGCTCAAGATCGACAAGGAGAACGAGAAGTTCTCGCTCGGCATCAAGCAGCTCCAGCCGAATCCGTGGGACGACATCCAGCGGCGCTTCCCGCTGGGCAGCGAGATCACGGGGCCCGTCACGTCGGTCACGGACTTCGGCGCCTTCGTCCAGCTGGACGAGGGCATCGAGGGCCTGATCTACAGCGGCGAGCTCTCGGCCGAGCAGCGTGTGGAGAAGCCCTCCGACGTGGTGAAGCCCGGCGACGTGGTGAAGGCCCTCGTCACGCGCGTCGACCCCGTCGAGCAGAAGATCTCCCTCTCGATCAAGGCGCTGACCGACCGCGAGCAGCGCCAGGCGCTGAAGGAGCTCGCCGTGAAGCAGTCGTCGAGCCAGAAGAGCACGCTCGGCGACCTGCTGCGCGAGAAGCTCGAGAAGCGCAACGAAGACTGACGACCGGGCCGGTGGGGCGACATGGGCCGCCCCACCGGTCGCGGTGGACGCAACCCGAACCGGCCGGGGGGACCGATGACGAAGAGCGGGCTCATCGAGAAGGTCGCGGAGCTGACGCCGCACATCTCGAAGAAGGACACCGAGGTCGTGGTCAACACGATCTTCGACGCCATGACCGACGCGCTCAAGCAGGGCCGCAGGATCGAGATCCGCGGCTTCGGCAGCTTCCAGGTGAAGGTGCGCGAGGCGCGCGAGGGCCGGAATCCGAAGACGGGCGAGGAGGTGCAGATCCCTGCCAAGCGCACGCCCTTCTTCAAGGTCGGCAAGGAGCTGAAGGAGATGGTCGACGGCTCGGCGCCGGAAGGCGGCGCCGGGCGCTCGGAGGAGGACAGCGCGGCCTAGATCGCGCTGGGCCATTCCGTCCAGCGCGACACGAGGGAGGGTCGCATGCGGTTCTTGCGCAGGCTGCTGTGGGCGGCGCTGTTTGTGGCGCTGCTGATCGTTGGCTGGAACTTCCGCATCGCGAATGACATCACCGTCCGCTTCGACTACCTGCTCGGGAGCTCCGAGGCGCAGCCGCTCTGGAAGGTCGTGATCGGCGCGTTCTTCGCGGGCGCCGTCGGCGCGAGCCTCCCGCTGCTGTGGATGCTCGCGCGCTCGGGCCTGCTCTCGCGGCGCTACCGCAAGGCGGTGACGCGCCTCGAAGGCGAGGTGCACGAGCTGCGGACGCTGCCCCTCGGCGTCGACGGCGGGCCGCGTGTGGCGGGCCCAGACTCGACGCCGTCCGCCACGGCCCTGCGCTCCGGACGGGGCAGCTAGCCGGTGCGCTTGTGGCCGCGGGCGTTCGGGGGGGGCGCGCGCAGGCGCGGCAGACGCCGGGACGCGGACGACGCGCTCCGCGAGGCGGTGCTCGCGCTGCTCGACCGCGACCTCGACGGCACCGAGAAGCTGCTCGCCGGCGAGGCGCAGCGCGACTCGGGCGGCGTGGGCGTGTTCCTCGCGCTCGGCCGGCTCTATCGGCTGCGCGGCGAGATCGGCCGCGCGGTCCGGATCCACCAGAACCTGCTGCTGCGCAAGGATCTCGCGAGCGACGACCGCGTGCGCGCGCTCGCCGACCTGGCGGAGGACTTCCGGCGCGGCGGATTCCTGCGTCGCGCGATCGCGGCCTACGAAGAGGTGCTCGCACACGCGCCGCGGCACGCGGGCGCGCTGCGCGCGCTGGTCCGGCTCCAGAGCGACGTGCGCGAGTTCGACGCCGCCCTCGCCGTCGCCGCGCGCCTCGACCGGCTCGAGCCCGAGAGCCGGGCCACGGTCGCCGTCCTGCTCGAGCAGGCCGAGGTCGCCCACGCCGAGGGACGCACCACCGACGCCCGCAAGGCCCTGCGCCGCGCCCTGCGTCGCGACGTCCGACACGCTCGCGCGTGGAGCCTGCTGGGCGAGCTCGAGGCCGAGCTCGGGCGACCGAAGGCCGCCCTCGACGCCTGGCGCCGCGTCCCCGAGCTCGAGCGGCGTCTCGGCGCCCAGGTGTATCCGCGCCTCGCCGCCACGTTCGCCGCCGTCGGCCGCGCGCGCGACCACGAGGCCTACCTGCGCGAGCTCCTCTTGGCGCAGCCCGACGACGGGCCTTCGCGCATCGCGCTCGCGCGCGCGCTGGCCGCACGCGGGGACACCGAGGGCGCGCTGGCGGAGCTGCGCGTGCTGCTCGAGCGCGACCCCGACGACCTCGACGCCCACCACGCCCAGGGCCTCCTGCTGCTCGCGGCGGGGAAGGACGCCGAGGCGCTGCGCGCCTTCGCGGAGCTGCTGCAGCGTGTCGAGCGCCTGGGCCTCCTCGGCCGGGAGTCGAGCCTGTGAGCGCGAGCTCGGCCCTCGCCACGCCGATGATGCAGCAGTACCTCGCGATCAAGGCGAAGCATCCCGACGCGATCGTGATGTACCGCATGGGCGACTTCTACGAGATGTTCCTCGCCGACGCCGTGCTCGCGGCGCCGCTCCTCGACATCGCCCTCACCACGCGCGACAAGGGCAAGGCCGACGCCGTGCCGATGTGCGGCATCCCCGTGCACAGCGCCGACGCCTACGTGAAGCGCCTGGCCGAGCTCGGCCATCGCGTCGCGATCTGCGAGCAGGTGGAGGATCCCGCGGCGCGGGGCGGCGCGCGCCGCCTGGTGCGGCGCGAGGTGGTCGAGGTCGTGACGCCGGGCCTGGTCGGCGACCCCGACGCGATCGACGCGGCGCGCGAGCTGTCGCTCGTCTGCGTCGCGACACCCGGCGCCGGACGGCCGGGCTTCGGGATCGCGGCGCTCGACGCTTCGACCGGCGACCTGCGCGCCACCGCGGTCGACGCCGAGGGCGAGGCGCTCCTGCCCGCCGCGCTGCGCGACGAGCTGCTGCGGATCGCGCCACGCGAGATCCTGCTCGCCCACGACGCGAGCGGAGCGCTCGAGGGCGCGCTCGCGGCGTTGCTCCCGGCGGCAGCACGCGCCCGCGTCGCCGCCCAGGGCTTCGAGAGCCTCGCTCCCGGCGCCGAGGAGGCCGGAAGCGTCCTCGGCACGGGCCCCCGCGATGCGGGCGCCGCCGCCGCGACGGCGCTTCTCGGCTATCTCGCCGCGCACCAGCCCTTCGCGTTGCGCCACGTCTCGCGCCTGCGCCGCTACGCTCTCGGCGACGCGATGCGCCTCGACGCCGCGACCCGCGCACATCTCGAGCTCTTCGAGAGCGCCGAGGACCGCTCGCGGCGCGGGACGCTCCTCGAGCGCATCGACCTGACCCAGACGCCGCCGGGCGCGCGCCGCCTCGCGCGCTGGATCGGCTACCCGCTGATCGATCCCGTCGCGATCGGCGCGCGCCAGGACGCCGTCGCCTGGCTCGCGGAGCGGGATCGCGCGCGGGCGCGGGCTCGCAGCGCGCTGCGCGCGGTGCGCGATCTCGAGCGGCTGCTCGCGAAGGCCGCGCGCCCGGGCGCGACGCCGCGCGAGCTGGTCGCGCTGCGTACCTCGCTCGAGGCGCTGCCCGGCGTCGCGGCGGCCCTCGCCGAGCACGACGCCGAGAGCCTTCCGGCCCTCGACGCGCCGCGCCCGCCGGCGCTTCCACGCCTCGCGCCCGTGCCCGAGCCGGCGCGCCTGATCGCAGAATGCCTGGTCGACGAGCCGCCGGTCCTGCTCCGCGGCTCGCGCGGCGCCGGCGAGACGGGCTTCGTGCGCGCGGGCCATCATCTCGAGCTCGACGGCCTGCGCGAGAGCGCGCGCAAGGGCCGCGAGTGGATCGCGGGCCTCGAGGCACGCGAGCGCGAGCGCACGGGCGTCGCGGCTCTCCGCATCCGACACCATCCGGTCCACGGCTACGGGATCGAGCTCACGAAGGCCCAGGCCGCGAAGGTGCCGGCGGACTACGAGCGCAAGCAGACCCTCGCGAACGCCGAGCGCTTCACCACCCCCGAGCTGCGCGAGATGGAGCGCAGCGTCGCGGGCGCCCACGAGCGCGCGGCGGCGCTCGAGCGCGCGCTCTTCGAGGCGCTGCGCCAGCAGGTGCTCGGCCACGCCCGCGCGATCCGCGCCGCGGCCGATGCCGTCGCCGAGCTCGACGCGCTGCAGTCGCTCGCGGAGGTGGCGCGGCGCGACGGGTGGGTGCGCCCCGTGGTCGAGTCGGGCGAGCGGCTCGAGATCGCCGGCGGCCGTCACCCCGTGGTGGAGGCGCAGCTCCTGCTGCGCGGCGAGGGGCCCTTCGTCCCGAACGACACCGAGCTCGATCCCGAGTCCGCGCAGCTCCTGCTGCTCACGGGCCCGAACATGAGCGGCAAGAGCACCTATCTGCGGCAGGTCGCACTGCTGGTGCTGCTCGCGCAGATCGGGAGCTTCGTGCCGGCCGAGCGCGCGCGGATCGGCGTCGTCGACCGCGTGTTCACGCGCGTCGGCGCCTCGGACCGCCTCGCCCGCGGCGAGTCGACGTTCATGGTCGAGATGCGCGAGACCGCGCAGATCCTCGCCGAGGCGTCGCGGCGCAGCCTCGTCATCCTCGACGAGATCGGGCGCGGCACCAGCACCTACGACGGGCTCTCGATCGCGTGGGCGGTGGCCGAGCACCTTCACGACGCGCCAGGCCTGCGCTGCCGCACGCTGTTCGCGACCCACTACCACGAGCTCGCGGAGCTCGCCGAGAGCAAGGCGCGCGTCCGCAACGCCCACTTCGAGGCCCGGGAGTGGGGCGAGGACGTGATCTTCCTGCGCCGCCTGGTCCCGGGCGCTGCGAGCCACTCGTACGGCATCCAGGTCGCGCGGCTCGCGGGGCTCCCCGCGGCCGTGATCGCCCGCGCGCGCGAGCTCCTGCGCGTGCTCGAAGGCGGGGAGGGCGATGCGGGCCCGGCGCCCGGTCGAACGGGTCGACGCCGTGCGGCGTCGGCGCCGCAGCTCGCGCTCTTTCACGAGCCGCCGGCGCGCGGGCTCGCGGAGGCGGCGCGAAGCGACGCCGCGAGCGCTGGCCTCGCGGAACGGAACGAAGCCGAGAGCGACGGCGTCGCGGCGCCGAGCGACGCCGAGCGCGAGGCGCTGGCCGCGCTGCGCATCGCCGAGCCCGAGCGGACGACACCGCTCGACGCCCTCGCGCTGCTCGACCGCCTGGTGCGCGCGCTTCGCGCGGAGCGGGGCCGCTCGTGACGGCGCGCGCCCGGACACACGCCACGAACCCGCGTCGCGCTGGCGCGCGCGCGCTGGGAGCGATCGCCGCCGCCGTCGTGGCGGTCGCGTGCGCGACACCTTCGCCCGCTCCGCGCCGCACGCCGGCCCCGGCGCGCCCGGCGACGGCCGCCAGCGTCCACGCCGCGACCGACACCTCGGGCGCCGCCGCGCGCGATCTCGCGGCGGTGCTCGGCGTGCGGCACTGGTCGTACCCCGGCTTCACCCGCGTCTCGATCGAGCTCACTCGCCCCGTCGGCTACGCGGTGGCGCGTCTGCCCGCGGATCCCGCCGCGAATCTGCCCGAGCGGCTCTACTTCGATCTCGAAGGCGTCTGGATCGGCCGCGACTTCACGGAGCCGATCCGGATCGGCGACGGTCTGCTCCAGGGCGTGCGGCTCGGCCAGAACACGGCGAAGCGCACGCGCGTGGTGATCGACCTGCTGCGCTACGGCCGCCACCGCGTGGTGGCGCTCGAGGGCCCCGACCGGGTGGTGATCGACGTCTTCCGCGAGCGCACGGCGGCGACGCGCGACACGGCGTCCGGGGGCGCGGCCCGGATGCCCCTGCGCCCGGCGACGCCGCGGCCTGGACGCGATCTCGCGCGCCCGCTGCCGGCGCCGCGTGCGACCGAGGCGCCCGCCGCAGCGCCGATCCCGGTCCGCTTCGCCGATCTCGTGCGCCCGGTGCGCACGGTCGTGATCGACCCCGGCCACGGCGGGAAGGACCCCGGCGCGATCGGCCTCGGCGGGCTCACCGAGAAGGAGGTCACGCTCGCGCTCTCGAGGCGGCTGCGCAGGCTGCTCGAGGCGCGCGGCTTCCGCGTGGTGCTGACGCGGGATTCGGACCAGACCCTCGACCTCGAGGAGCGCACGGCGATCGCCGAGGGCGCCCTCGGCGACGTCTTCGTCTCGATCCACTGCAACGCCGCCGAGAGCGAGCGGCTCCACGGCATCGAGACCTACTCCCTCGACGCCACAGACGAGCGTCACGGCGCCCACGTCGCCGCGCGCGAGAACGGCGTTTCGAGCAGCGACGTGGACGTGCTCCAGCGCACGGTCGCGCAGCTCCGGGTCTCCGAGGCGGCCGGCCCCTCCGCGGAGCTCGCGCAGCTCGCCCACGGCCACGTGATCCGGCGCGCGCACGATCGCGAGTGGGCCGTGCACGATCTGGGCGTGAAGAAGGGTCCCTTCTACGTGCTCTTCCTCGCGACGATGCCGTCGATCCTGGTCGAGACGGGCTTCGTCACGAACCCGCAGGACGCGCGCCGCCTCGGGCAGGACCGCTACCTCGACACCGTCGCGGAGGGTCTCGTGAACGGCATCGTCGCCTACCGCGCGCGCGTCGCGCCGGTGGTGGTGGAGGCCTCTCGGTGAGCGGCGCGCCGGCGATCGAAGAGCATCTCGGCGAGCTCGAGCGCGCCGCCACGCGCGGCGCGATCGCCGACGCCGAGATCGTCCCGGCGGTGAGGCGCTACCTCGCCGAGGTGCGGAGCTGGCTCGAAGATCTCCACCGCGGCGGCGGCACCGGCCAGGCCGTGAACGAGGCGAACTCCGACGCCACGGACCGCCTGATCCGGAGCCTCTTCCGCACCGCCGAGGCGGAGTGGTACGCGGGCGGCGGAGAGATCGCGCAGCGCATCGCGGTGATCGCGGTCGGGGGCTACGCCCGCCGCGAGATGTCGATCCACTCCGACATCGACCTCCTGTTCCTGCACGGCCGGCGGGTCACGCCCTACGTCGCGCGCGTGACCGAACGGCTCCAGATGTGGCTCTGGGACGCGGGCCTCGTGCTCGGGGTCTCCACCCGGAGCATCGACGAGACGCTGACCCTCGCGGCGGCGGACGCGACGGTGCGGACCGCGCTGCTCGATGCGCGCTTCCTGGGCGGCGACGCCCAGCTCTTCCACGAATTCGGCGACGCCGTGCGCCAGGATCTGATCGGCGACGCGATCGGCTTCCTCGAGGAGCGCGTCGAGGCGATGCACGAGCGACACCGCAAGTACGGCGAATCGCTCTACCTGCTGCAGCCCCACGTGAAGGAGGGCGCCGGCGGCCTGCGCGACTTCCACACCGCCACCTGGGCGACGCGCGCCGCGCACCCGACGACGCGCGGCCTCGAGGACCTGCTGCACTTCGGCCTCCTGACCGAGCGCGAGATGGAGGAGTACCGCGCCGCCCTCGACTTCCTGTGGCGCGTGCGAAACGAGCTCCACCTGATCTCGCGGCGCAAGAACGACCAGATGAGCTTCGAGCTGCAGGAGCGCATCGCCTCGGCGTTCGGCTACCGGGGCGCGAGCGAGGGGCTCGAGGCCTCGCCGCGCGGCGGCGGTCTCGCCGGCGACGACCTGCCGGAGCTCGGCGTCGAGCGCTTCATGCGCGACTACTACCGACACGCCCGCAACATCCAGAACTACTCGGAGCTCGTGATCGAGCAGTGCCGTGCGAAGCTCAGGGGCAAGGCGGAGCGGGGGCCGGTCGAGGACGCCGGCGACGGCTTCCGCGTGTCGGGCGGACAGCTCGAGATCCCCCACCTCGCGCACCTGCGCGAGAAGCCTCTGCGGCTGCTCGGCGTGTTCGAGACCTCGCAGCGCCTCGGTGTGGCGCTCTCGCGCACGGCGCGGCGTCTCGTGCGCCAGAGCCTCGACCTCGTGGACGACGCCTTCCGGCGCGACCCGGCGGCGGCCGCGGCCTTCCTGCGGATCCTCGACGCCGAACGCCGCGTGATGCGGACCCTCGCCGCGATGAACGAGGTCGGCCTGCTCGGCCGCTACCTGCCGGAGTGGGAGCACATCGTCTGCCGCTGGCAGCACGTGATCTACCACACCTACACCGTGGACGTTCACACGCTCTTCCTGGTGGAGGAGCTGCGGCGCCTCTGGCTCGGCAAGTACGACGAGGCGTTCCCCGAGATCTCGGGCCTGATGCAGGCGGTGCCCGACCGTCCGGTGCTCTACCTCGGCGCGCTGCTCCACGACGTCGGCAAGGGGCGGGGCGGCGACCACTCGAACAAGGGCGCCGACCTCGCGGGGCCCTGCGCCCTGCGCCTCGGCCTCTCGCCGGAGCGCGCGGAGCGCGTGGTCTTCATCGTCAAGTACCACCTCCTGATGGCGCACCTCGCCCAGCGTCGCGACCTCTCCGACCCGAAGCTGATCGTCGAGTTCGCCCGCACCTGCGGCGATCGCGAGAACCTGCGGAACCTCTACCTGGTGACCTTCGCCGACATCCGGGCCTCGTCCACCAGCGCCTGGACCGAGTGGAAGGGGCAGCTCCTGCGCGAGCTCTTCGAGCGCACCTCGGAGTTCCTCGAGACCGGGTCCGACGACGAGCGCGTCGCCCTGGAGCAGATCGAGGCCCGCGTCGAGCAGCGCCAGGACGCGGCGCGCGCGGAGCTCCGCAATCTGGGCGTCGGCGAGAGCAAGATCGACACCTTCTTCGAGATCATGCCGCGCCGCTACTTCCTCTCGCACTCGCCGCGCGAGATGGCGCGCCACGCGCTGCTCCTGCTCGCGCACGGCGAGGGCAAGCTCTTCTCGACGGCGATCCGCCCGCTCCACGGGAACGTGTCGGAGGTGATCCTCTGCACGAAGGACGTCCACGGGCTCTACGCGATGGTCTCGGGCGTGCTGTCGGCGAAGGCGATCAACATCCTCGGCGCCCACGTCTACACCACGCGCTCCGGGCTCGCGCTCGAGGTCTACCGCGTCGCGACGCCGCCGGGCGGGCCCGAGGAGCAGCGCGAGACCTGGCGCGGCGTCGAGACGATGCTCTCGGCGGTCCTCACGGGCACGCGGCAGGTGAGCGAGTTCCTGCGGCGACGGCGCCTGCGCGAGCCCGAGCTTCCCTCGCAGCGCGCGCAGACCGTGTCGATCACGAACGAGGAATCGGACTTCTACACGATCATCGACGTGTCTGCGAACGACCGGCTCGCGCTGCTCTACGACCTCACCAGCGCGATCGCCGCCGAGGGCCTCGAGATCTACATCTCGAAGGCGACGACCGTGATGGACCAGGTCGCCGACACCTTCTACGTGAAGGACGAGGAGCGGCTGAAGGTGACCGACCCGGAGCGCCTCGCGCGGCTGCAGGCCGCCCTCGAGCGCGCGCTGGAGCCGCCCCGATGAGCGCTCTCGGGTGGGACGAGGCCCGTGCCGCCTTCCTCGATCACTGCCGCGTCGAGCGCGGCCTCTCCAAGGCGACGGTCGAGGCCTACGGCGCCGACCTCGCGCGCTTTGCCGCGCGGCTCGAAGGAGCCGGCGTCGGCGCGAGCGACGCGCTCGAGCGTAGCCACGTCTCGGACTTCCTCGCGGGCCTCGCGCGCGAGGGGCTCGCCGCGCGCAGCCGCGCGCGCATGCTGGTCTCGGTCCGCCGCTTCGTTCGCTTCCTGGCGGCGGAGGGCGCGCTCGGACGCGACGTGCTGGTCGGGGTCGAGACGCCGCGCCAGACGCGACCGCTTCCGCGCACGCTCGCGCCCGAAGAGACCGCAGCGCTGATCGACGCGGCCCGCGGCGATGGCCCCCTCGGCCTGCGAGACCACGCCATGCTCGAGCTCGCCTACGCCTGCGGGCTGCGCGTGAGCGAGCTCGTGGGCCTTCCGCTCTCGGCCCTCGACCGGCGTCGCGGGCTCCTGCGCGTGCTCGGCAAGGGCCGGCGCGAGCGGCTGGTGCCGATCGGCGAGCCGGCCCTGGCTGCGCTCGCGATCTACCTGGAGGGCGGGCGGCCAGCCCTGGCGCGCCGCGCCCCGGGCCGGCGCAGTGCGCCGCAAGGAGACGCCGTCTTCCTCTCGACCCGTGGCAGCGCCATGACGCGGCAGAACTTCTTCGCCCGCCTGCGCACCCTTGCGCGCCGGGCGGGAATCCCCGCCGACCGCGTCTCGCCCCACGTGCTGCGACACGCTTTTGCGACGGACCTGCTCGAGGGCGGCGCCGACCTGCGCGCGGTGCAGAGCCTGCTCGGCCATGCGGACCTCGCGACGACCCAGATCTACACCCACGTGAGCCGCGCGCGCCTGCGCGAGAGCGTCGAGCGCTTCCATCCGCGGGGAAGCGGCGGCCCGCCCCGGGGCGGCCGGTGAAGGGCGCCGCCGCCAACACCGAGGCGGCCGTCACGGCGGCCGAGGTCGACGCCGAGCGCCTGCTCGCGGCCCTGCCGGCGGGCGACGCCGAGATCGTGCGCGCCCTCGCGCTGGCTGCCGAACGCGAGGGCGTGGCGCTGCACGCCGTGGGCGGGCCCGTTCGCGACCTGCTGCTCGGCCGTCCGCTGCGGGACGTGGACCTGATCGTCGAGCCGCGGGGCGAGCAGCAGGGCGCGAGCGCGTCGGCGCTCGCGCGCGCGGCGAGCCTCCCCCGCGCGCGCGTCGTCGAGCACGACCGCTTCGGGACGCTTCGGATCTCGACTCCCGACGGCGCCGTCGACCTCGCAACCGTGCGCCGCGAGAGCTACGCGCACGCGGGCGCGCTGCCCGATGTCTCGCCCGGCAGCCTCGAGGACGATCTCGCTCGCCGGGACTTCACGCTGAACGCGCTCGCGTTGCCCCTGAGCAGCGTCGCGCGCGAGGGCCGACCGCCGGTCGTCGCGGTGGAGGGCGGGCTCGCGGACCTCGAGGGGCGCGTGCTCCGCGTGATCCACGACCGGAGCTTCCACGACGATCCGACCCGTGCGCTCCGCGCCGCGCGCCTCGCGGCGCGTCTCGGCTTCACGCTCTCGCGCAGCACGCGCTCCGCACTGCGCGATGCGCTGCGCGACGGCGCCTTCGGCCGCGTCTCCGGCGACCGCCTGCGGCGCGAGATCGAGAAGCTGTTCGAGGACGCGCGCGAGGGGCTCGACCCGGCCGACGTGCTGCGGCTGCTGGCCGACTGGCACGTGCTCGCGGCCCTCGAGCCGGGCCTCGCGCTCCCGCGCGAGAGCCAGGCGCCGCTGCGCCGCCTCGGCCGCGCGATCGTGCAGCCGCCGTGGCCGGCGGCGCGCGCGCGTCCCTACGTCGCCGGCCTCGCGCTCTGGCTCGGTGCCCTCGACGCCGGCCTGCGCGCGCGGACGCTGCGCCGGATCGCGGTGCGCGGCGCTCTGGCCGAGCGCATCGTCGCCTTCCCGAAGGCGCGCGACGCCTGGCTGCGCGGCCTCACCCGCGCGCGCGGCCGGGGCGCGATCGACGCCGTACTCGCGGGCCTGGGCGACGACGAGGCCCTCGCGCTCTATGCGTTCGCGCCGCCGACCGCGCGCCGCCGCGTCGCGCGTCACATGCTCGAGGACCGCCCGCGACGGCTGCCCGTGACGGGCGACGACCTGGTCGGCCTCGGCCTCGCGGGCCCTGCCGTGGGCCGGGCCCTGGCCCGGATCCGCATCGCCTTCCTCGACGGTGCGGTGAAGGACCGCGAGGACGCCCTCGCCCTCGCCCGCGAGCTCGCAGGGCGTCGGGGAGGCGGGCGGGGACAGCCGCGAGGCGGGGCGCGCCAGCCGGGCGGTGGGCGCAGGCAGCCCTGAGATCGTCGCGGCGGTTGCCTCCGCGGCAGCGCTTCCCGATACTCGACCCGTTCGCGGTCTCCCCCAGCCCGCGGACGCCGATCCTCCCTGGAGCTCCGCCATGGCCCGGCCGGATTCCGCGGACCCGACCGCACCGCCCACCGCGGTGAGCGGCACGGGCTCCGTCGAGACCCGCAGCGCGACCTTCGAGTCCTTCCTCTCCGCCTCCGAGGCGGCGGCAGGGGCGGGCTACGCCGTCAAGCTGCCCGTCTTCGAAGGCCCCCTCGACCTGCTGCTGCACCTGATCCGCCTGAACGAGGTGGACGTCACGGACATCCCGATCTCGCGCATCGCGGAGCAGTACCTCGAGTACCTGGGCCTCCTGCGCGAGCTCCACCTCGACGTCGCCGCCGAGTACCTCGTGATGGCGGCGACGCTCGCGTGGATCAAATCGCGCATGCTGCTGCCGCCCGACGGTGCGAGCGACGAGGAAGAAGGGCCCGACCCGCGCGCCGAGCTGGTGGCGCGCCTGCTCGAGTACGAGCGCTTCAAGGGCGCCGCCCGCGAGCTCGACACGCGGCCGCTGCTCGGCCGCGACGTGTTCGCGGCGGGCGCCGCGCCCGATGCCGCCCCGACCGGCGAGCCCGAGCTCGAAGTCTCGCTGTTCCAGCTCCTCGAGGCGTTCCGTCACGTGCTGCAGCAGGCGCGCAGCGCGGGCCTCGCCCACGAGGTCGAGATCGAGCCGATCACGGTGCGCGAGCGCATGATCGCGCTGATGGACGTGCTCGAGCGCATGGAGTCGGCGGAGCTCCTGGACCTGCTGCGCTCCGAGAGCGGCGGGCCGCCGACGCGCACGCTGATCGTGACGACCTTCCTCGCGATGCTCGAGCTCGCACGGCTCTCGGCCGTGCGGATCTACCAGGGCGTCGACGAGGCCGGCGCGCCGTTCGGACCGATCCGGCTGCGGCGCGCGGGGGAGAGCGCGGGCGACGGCTGGAGCGCGCGCATCTCGGAGTTCATGTGAGCGACGAGAACGAGACGGTCGCCGCCCCGACGGCGAAGGAGACGGGCATGGAGCGCGCCGAGCAGCGTCGGATCGTCGAGGCCCTCGTGCTGGCGTCGCCGGAGCCGATTGCGCCGGCGCGGCTCGCGGCGATCGTGCCGAACTGCACGACGACGACCGCGCGCGAGCTCGTGGCGGAACTCAACGCCGAGTACGAGAGCGCGGGGCGTGGCTTCGAGATCCGCGAGGTGGGCGGCGCCTACCAGCTCCGCACGCGGCCGGAGCTCGCGGAGTTCGTGCAGGAGCTCCAGCCGAAGCGCACGCAGCGCCTCTCGCGCGCCTCGCTCGAGACGCTCTCGGTGATCGCGTACAAGCAGCCGATCACGCGCGCCGAGGTCGAGCACGTGCGCGGCGTCGATGCGGGCGCCGTGGTGCGGACGCTGCTCGAGCGCGATCTCATCCGGATTGCCGGCCACCGCGAGATCCCCGGCCGGCCGATGCTCTACGCGACCACGAAGCGCTTCCTGCAGGTCTTCGGCCTCTCCTCCCTCGAGGACCTGCCGAGCCTGCGCGACCTGCGCGAGCTCGCGGACGGCGCCGCAGGCGAGGAGGGCGAAGCGAGCGAGGTCGAGGAAGAGCTCGGGCTCGCGCCTGAGGATCCCTCCGCGGCCGACGACGCGACCGCCGAGGGCGAAGAGTCGTTCCCCGACGCGGCGTCCCTGGTCGAGGGCCTCGAGCTCGACGCCGACGAGGAGCCGCCGGCCAAGCCGCACTAGGGAGCGCGTGCAGCAGCGGCTCCAGAAGCTCCTCGCCGCCGCGGGCCTCGCTTCGCGGCGACACGCAGAGGCGTGGCTTCGCGCGGGGCGGGTCCGGGTGAACGGCCAGCCGGCGAAGCTCGGCGACTCCGCGGATCCAGCGCACGACACGATCGAGGTGGACGGCCAGGAGCTGCGCCTCGAGCCGCTCCGCTACTGGCTGCTCCACAAGCCGGCCGGCGTCCTCACCTCGACCCGCGACCCCGAAGGTCGCCCGACCGTGCTCGCGCTCGTGCCCGAGCGCGACGTCCGCCTCTATCCCGTCGGACGGCTGGATCGCGACACCGAGGGGCTGCTGCTCCTCACGAACGACGGCGAGACCGCCCAGGCGCTGCTGCATCCGTCCCTCGGCAACGAACGCGAGTACGAGGTCACGGTCCGCGGCACGCCGAGCCCCGAGACCCTCGGGCGGCTCGCGCGCGGGATCCGCCTCGACGACGGCCCGACGTCGCCGGCGCACGTCGCCCACGTGCGAAGCGACGCGGCGCGCGGTGCGACCCGCTTCACGCTCACGCTGCGCGAGGGTCGCAAGCGCCAGATCCGCCGCTCCCTCGACGCCCTCGGGCACAAGGTGCTGCGGCTGGTGCGGGTTCGCATGGGGCCGCTGCGGCTCGGCGAGCTCGCGGTGGGGGAGGCGCGGCCGCTGCGGCCGGGCGAGGTGCGCGTCCTGCGCGCCCACGCGGCGAGCCTGCGGGCCGCCGCGGAGGCCGGCTCAGCGGGCGAGCGGGGAGCCGGGCGGGGGCGCGCCGACGCCGGGGGGCCCCGCCGCGGGGGCGGGCTCGCGCGCCGCCAGCGACCGGGTGCCGATCGGCTGGAGCAGGACGAGGGCGAGCCAGAAGCCCAGCAGGAAGAGCAGCGCGCGCAGGGGGCGTGTCGGCATGATGGGCCCCGGTCCTGCAAGTCGCGTGCGTGCCGAAGCCGGAAGCTTGCGGCAGGCGGGCGGCGCCGCCCGCGCGCGGCGATGTGGCGACTCTTGCGCACGATGCGCGAGCGCGGCCGCGCTGCGCCGAGGGCAGGCATCTTCCCTCGAGCGGCCCCGCGCGTGCGTTCCTACCGGACCATTGCGTACGCCATCAGCGCTCCGTTCGTACCGGACGGTACGGTGCGCACGGCGCCCGCTCCCCGAGGATCGCGTGGCGCTCGCGATCGATGCGGGCGCCGGCGCCGGCACCGGACGTGCGACGCTGGCACCGGCGCGAGCGGCGGCCCGCGGCGCTCGTGCGTGAGATCCCTCTCCCGCGCGTGATCGACACCGACGCGGCCCGGGCGCACCTTTCCCACGGCCTGCTCACCTTGCGGCTGCCGCTCCGTCACCCCACGAAGGCGCGCTCGCGCGGGCTCGCGCTGGTGGAAGACGCGGCCGACGCCGCGTAAGATCGCGAGCCTCGCGTCCATCGAAGACGGGCCGGGGTTTGGGTCTTCCTCTGATTGACTCCCCGCCCCCCGCCGATGACGCTGGGTCACATGACGCAGACCTCGTGCGCGATCCTGGTGGTGGACGACGACCCGCGTGTCGGCAACGTCGTGCGCCGCTTCCTCGAGCGATCCGGACACGAGGCCGTGTACGAGAACGACCCCGAGGAGGCGCTGCGCCGCCTGCGCGAGCATCCGTTCGACCTCATCCTCACGGACCTCATGATGCCGCGCGTCGACGGCCTCGAGCTCCTGCGGCGCGCGAAGCTGCTGCGCCCGAGCTGCGAGGTGATCGTGATGACGGCCTTCGCGAGCGTCGGCACGGCGCGCGAGGCGCTGAAGCGCGGCGCCGTCGACTACCTGACGAAACCGTTCTCCCCGGACGGCGATCTGCTGCCGCTCATCCGGAGCGTCCTCGAGAGCGGCGCGGGCGAGGAGGGCGAGGCGGCGGCGCCGGCACCCCTGCTCGAAGCGGAGAGCGACCACGGCGAGGTCGTCGCGCGGAGCGAGCGCATGCGCGCGCTCGTCGCCCGCGCGCGCAAGGTCGCGCGCTCCGACGCCGCCGTGCTGCTGCGCGGCGAGTCGGGGAGCGGCAAGGAGGTGATCGCGAGCCTGCTCCACGCGCTCTCGCCGCGTGCGGAGCGGCCGCTCGTGAAGGTGAACTGCGCGGCGCTCCCCGAGAGCCTGTTCGAGAGCGAGCTCTTCGGCTACGCGCGCGGCGCCTTCACCGGCGCGGAGAGCCCTCGCGAGGGCCTGTTCCACGCCGCGGACGGGGGGACGCTCTTCCTCGACGAGGTCGGCGAGATGCCGCTCGCGGTGCAGGCGAAGCTCCTGCGCGTGCTGCAGGACGGCGAGTTCCACCGCATCGGCGACCCGCGGCGGCCGGTACGCGTGGACGTGCGCGTGATCGCCGCGACGAACCTCGATCTCGAGAGCGCGGTCGCGGCCGGCGCGTTCCGCAAGGACCTTTACTACCGCCTGAACGTGGTGCCGCTGGTGGTGCCGCCGCTGCGCGAGCGGCCCGAGGACCTCGCACCGCTGATCGTGCACCTGCTCGGGCGCGTGGGCGCGCCCGCCGGAGCCCGCTTCTCGCGCGAGGCCTTCGCGGCGCTCGAAAGCTACGATTGGCCCGGAAACGTGCGCGAGCTCGCGAACGCGATCCAGCACGCGGTGGTGTTGTCGGACGGCCCGGAGCTCGCGCTCGCCCATCTTCCGGTGGCGCTGCAGGACCATTGGCGAAACGCAGCCGGCGCGAGCCGGGGCGGCGTGATCGACGCGGGCACCCTCGAGGACATCGAGCGCCGCTGCATCGAGCAGGCGCTCCGCAAGACCAGCTTCCACCGCACGCGCGCGGCGGCCCTGCTCGGGATCACGCGCCGCACCCTCGGCTACCGGATCGAGAAGTACGGGCTCGCGCCGCTTCTCGAAGCCCCGCGCCGCGCGCCGGCGCGCGCGGTGGCGCGGCCGGCGGCCGCTCAGCCCGTCGAGCGCACCGGCGCCGGCACGCCGAGCGCCTCGGCCAGATAGGGCAGGGCCTCGTCGGTCAGCGAGAGCTCCGGGGCGAGCCGCTTGCCGAGGCCCTCCGCCGTCATCAGCGCCAGGTTCACCATCGTCATGTGGCTCCGCGCCTGGATCCGGTGACGCCGCAGGATGTCGAAGAGGCGCCCGATCTCGAGCGTGATCTGCAGGTTTCCGAAGCCGCGCACGCGCACGTTGTCCACGAACGCGACGATCTCGCTCTCGTAGGCTGCGTAGTCCATCGTGTGCCGCTCGGGCGCGTTCTCGTAGAAGATCCGGGCGACCGTCTTTCCGTCGCCGGTCGCGAGGGCGAAGAGCATCTGCGCGAGGCTGCGGCGGTCCTCGTCCACGAGCTCGCCCACGAGGCCGAGATCGAGCACCACGATCCGTCCCGGCTCCTCGAAGCGCAGGTTGCCGGGATGCAGGTCGGAGTGCACGAAGCCGTGCAGGAAGATCATGCGGCAGACCGCGCGCATGCCGGCCTCGACGATCGCGCGCACGTCGAGGCCGCGGGCGACGAGGTCCTCCTCGCGCACCCCGTCGACGAACTCCATGGTGAGGACGGCGTCGCTGCAGAGCGCGGGCACGAGGCGCGGGAAGCGCACTTCCGTCTCGCCGACGAAGTTGCGCGTGAAGCGGCGGTTGTTCTCGGCCTCGTTCTCGAGGTGGATCTGCGCCTCGACGGCGTCGCAGAAGGCGCGGATCGCGCCTTCGAGCGAGACCAGCCGCAGCGTCGGCACGGTGCGCTCGAGCAGGCGCCCCGCGAAGAGCAGGATCGAGCGGTCGAGCTGCGCCTTCTCGAGGATGTCCGGCCGCCGGACCTTGACCGCGACGCGCTCGCCCGCGGGCCCGGGGAGCACCGCCTCGTGCACCTGCGCGACCGAGGCGGCGGCGACGGGCACCGGGTCGAAGCGCGCGAACGCGGTCTCGAGGGGCACGCCGAACTCGGTCTCGATGATGCGGCGAACCTCTTCGAACGGGAACGCCGGCACACGATCCTGCAGCCGCGCGAGCTCGACGCGCAGCGCTTCCGGGAGCAGGTCCGCCCGGGTCGACGCGATCTGGCCGATCTTGATGAAGGTCGCGCCGAGGCGCGTGCAGAGGTGCTCGAGCGCGCGGCCGGTGGCCCGCAGCGTGGCCTCGGGTGCGCCGCGCTCGCCCCAGCGCTCTCGGGCGAAGACGAGGCCCGCGCCCGCGACGCCGCGCACCATCTGTGCGCTGCGGACGGCAACGTGGCTGGCATGGCGAAGGGTCGAGGCGTCGCGTCTGGGTTCCTGCATCGGCGGCGCAAGGTATCACGCCGCCATGCGTCCGACTGCCCGCCGCGGGCCGCGCGCGCGGGCTCAGGGCGCGATCTCGACGGCGGTCCCGGGCGCAGCGCGCGCCATCAGGAAGTCGAGGTCGGCGTCGGCGAGGGCCAGGCAGCCCTCGGTCCAGTCGAGCTTCGCCGAGTCGCCGCGCCAGCGGCTGCCCTCCCCGTGGAGGCCGATCATGCCTCCGAGCGGCGTGTCCTGGGGCGGCAGCAGGCCCCGCTCGTGCGAGCGTGCGATCGCGCGCTCCTGCGCGTGCGAGATCCGGCCCACAGCGAGCCCGCGCTGCGCATCCGCAGGCGACGGGTAGTCGAGCATCCAGAAGCGGTAGAAGCGGCTCGGCCGTGCGCTGCCGACGAGGTGGTAGACGCCCTCGGGCACGCGATGGTCTCCGCGGCGCTCCTTCGCGCCGACCGGGGCGCGTCCGAGCGCCACCGTGAAGCGTCGCTCGCCGCCGCCGCGACAGTAGGCGACGAGGCTGCGCGTGTGCTTCGTCACCGCGATGCGCTCGACCTCGGGGCAGGGAAGCGTCTCGGGCGACGGGGCGGGGGCGGGTGCGGGCGCCGGAGCGGGCGGGGGCGCGGGAGGCTGCGGCCGCGGACAGCCCAGGAGCGCCGCGCCCGCGAGCACGACCAGGAACCCCGCCCGCGCCGCTACCCTCCCGCGATGCTTCGCTGGCGTCGATCTCCCGCCTCGGCCGCGTCCGCTCTCGGCCGCGCGCTGCTCCTCGTCCTCGCGACGGCGCTCACCGGCCACGCGGCGCCCAGTGCGAAGCGCGAGCCCCCGCGGCCGGCCCTCCAGCCGCTGATCGGCGCCGAGAACAGTGACCTGATCGAGCCCGACGACACGGTCCTCGACGTCGCGTACCGGCATCGGCTGGGCTTCGACAACGTCGCGCGCGCGAACCCCGACGTACCGGTCTGGATCCCCGAGCCCGGCACCGTGGTGCACCTGCCGACGCGTCTGATCCTGCCCGACGTCTCGCCGCGCGGGCTCGTGATCAACGTCCCCGAGATGCGGCTCTACGACTTCACGGTGAAGGGCGAGCCCGAGGTGTTCGCGATCGCGATCGGCGACGAGGTCGATCCCTCGCTCCACGGCGCGTTCCGGATCGGCGGCAAGCGGGAGGACCCGGTCTGGAACGTGCCGAAGTCGATTCGCGAGGAGAAGCCCGAGCTGCCCGCGGCGGTCCCGCCGGGCCCCGACAACCCGCTCGGGGACCGCTGGATGACGATCGGGAACACGAGCTACGGCATCCACGGCACGAACAACAACTGGTCGATCGGGCGCACCGCGACCCACGGCTGCGTCCGGCTCTACAACGACGAGATGCGCCGGCTCTACGAGCGCGTGCCCACCGGCACGCGCCTCGAGCTGGTCTACCAGCCCGTGAAGCTCGGCCTCGACGGGGACGCGATCTACGCCGAGGCGCATCCCGACGTCTACGGACGCGAGCCCGACCGCCTCGCGGCGCCGCTCGCGAAGCTCTCGGCGCTCGGCCTCGCGGAGCACGTGGACCTCGATGCGCTGCAGCAGGTGATCGACGACGCGAAGGGAGTCCCCGTCCGCATCGGAACACGTCCGCCGGTCGCGGAGGAGGCAGCGGCGGACTGAGCCGGCGCGCGCCGGCCCGGCCCGCCGCGCAGGCTACTTCGAGACGCGCTTCCGGAAGATCGCCTCGGAGGTACGCGCTGCAGCGTCGGCGCGATCGGCGGCGGCTGCCGCACGGCCTTCCGCCGCTTCGGCGCGGGTGATCGCGTCCTTCGCCAGGCGCTGCGCCTCGGCCGCGTCCTGGAGCGCCTGCTCGGCCTTGCGGTTCACGTCGTCGAGATCGGCCTCGAGCTTGTCCACGCGCGACGAGGTGGCGCAGCCGCCGAGGCTCACACCGGCGGCGAGCAGGACTGCGAGGTGAGCGTGACGGGAGCGAATCGGCATGGGCGTCCTCCTGGATCTGCGGTTCGCGTCCAGTCTAGGAAGCTCCGGCCTCGCACCGCAAGCGCATGCCCGGTCCCTTGACCGCGCGCATCCGACCGTGGCACACACCGGCGTGGCGAGCCCACCGGGCGCGCCGCGCGAGGAGGATGCGCGGGATGAAGCGTGCGGCGCTGATCGTGCTCGGCCTGGCCGCTGCCACCGGGCTCTTGTGGTGGGCCTCGCTCTCCCAGGCGGCGTTCTCCTGCGAAGCGTGCATCGAGGTCGGCGGCCGCCGGCTGTGCCAGACGGTGCGGGCGGCGAGCGAGGACGCGGCGCGCCAGACCGCGGTCTCGAACGTCTGCAACTCCGTCGGTCGGGACCTCACGGAGCGCCTCGCCTGCCAGAACGCGCCGAGCACCACCGTCGTCTGCGGGCGGCCTTGATCGGCGCGCGCGGGTAGACTGCGCGGCACCCCGTCCGGAGGATCGACGCTCGATGGACGTCGGCCTGACCCACATCGCGCTTCCCGCACGCAATCTCGACGCGAGCATCGCGTTCTACGCGAAGTACGCGCGCATGCAGGTGGTGCACCGGCGCAGCGAGCCCGGCGGCTTCCCCGTGGTCTGGCTCTCGGACCGCACGCGGCCCTTCGTGATCGTGCTGATCCAGCAGCCCGAGGTGCTCCAGACGCTCGGGCCGCTGTCGCATCTCGGCGTCGGCTGCGAGACGCGCGCCGAGGTCGACCGCCTCTGCGCCGAGGCGAAGCGCGAGGGCGTGCTGCGGCGCGGACCCGTCGAGTCGCCGTACCCCGTCGGCTACTGGGCCTTCCTCGCCGACCCCGACGGGCACACCCTCGAGATCTCCCACGGCCAGGAGGTCGGGCTCACCGTCGAGCTCGCGGACGGATGAGTCAGCGCGCGGCGGTCCGCGAGACGCCGGGCTCCGCCCGGAGCCGGCGCACGATCTCGCGGAAGAAGGCCACGTGGGCCTCGTCGTCCATGCGATAGGCGGGGTCGGCGCCCGTCTTGACGATCACGACGCCCGCGGGCCGGTTCACGTAGAGGAACTGGCCGTAGACGCCGATCGCCAGGAACTCGCCGTCGGCGTCCGGCGGAATCCACCACTGGTAGCCGTAGCCGAAGCGCGTGCCGGTGACGGCGCCCGGCGCGCCGAGGGCGCGCTGCGGCCGCGTCGCCTCCTCGATCCAGCCACGCGGCAGCGGCACCGCCTGCGGCGCGTCCGGCGCGTCTGCGTCGCGCACGAAGCGCCCGAAGCGCGCCCAGTCTCGGAGCGTCGCGTTCACGCAGCAGAAGGCGAGCTCGTCACCACCTGCGGAGGCGGAGCCGTCGAGGTTCCAGGAGGCGTCGCTCTCCATGCCGAGCTTCTGCCAGAGCGTGCGCTCGAGATTCTGCGCGAGCGGCTCGCCGGTGGCGGCGACGAGAACGGCGCCGAGCGCCTGGGTGTCGAGGCTCGCATAGCGGACCGCGACGCCCGGCGGACCGTCCTGCCGCGCGCCCTCGAGCGTGCTCCGCACAGGGACCCCGCCGAAGATCAGGCCGTAGAAGAGCTTGCGGATGTCGGAGAGCACGTGGTCGTAGCGCTCGTCGAAATGCACGCCGCTCGCCATCTGGAGCAGGTCCCGGATCGTGACGCCCTCGTAGGCCGAGCCGCGCAGCGCGGGGGCGTAGTCGGAGGCCGCGTCGTCGAGGCTTCGGATCCGCCCCTCTGCGACGGCGACGCCGACGAGCGTCGAGACCACGGACTTCGCCATCGACCACGACGTGAAGCGCGACGAGGCGTAGGCGCCGAGCCGGTAGCGCTCGACGACGATCGCGTCGTCCTCGAGCACGATCAGGCCGGTCGTGCGCGTGCGGATCAGGAACGCTTCGTCGACCAGCGGATCGTCCGTGCCGCCGAGCGCCGCCGGGATCGAGCGCGGCGCGCGCGCGAGATCGGCCACCTCGCCGGCGCGCGCGACGGTGCGGAACGGGAACACGCGCTCCATGTCACGGAAGTTCTCGGCGCGCTCGCCGGGCGCGACGAGGGTGACTCGCTTCCAGAAGCTCGAGACGTCGGCGCAGCCCGCCGTGAGCAGGGAGAGGCCGCCCAGGGAGAGGCCCGCGACTGCGAGGAATGCGCGCCGGCGGCACGAGGGTTTCGAGGTACGCATCTCCGGGTCCGTCCGCGCGAGGCTAGCTCGCCCCTGCGATCTCCGTCACGACGCACGATGCGTGCGCGACGCTCTGCCGGAGCGCATCGATCGCCGCCGGCGCCTCGACCAGGCGCGCGATCCGGCGGCGGGTCTCGGCGTCGAGCCCGATGAAGCGCAGCACGCGATCGCCGTCGCGGGTGCTGCGCGCGACGTGCGCGCGCACCGAGATCGGGCCGGCCGCGGCGTCGGGATCGTGGAGCACGAGCGTCACGATCCGTCCCACCTCGAGCCCCTCGGCGCCCTCGACGCGCAGCCCGCCGGGCGACAGATCGCGGCCCATCACGACCCGCGCGCCGAGATCCGAGCAGGCGAGGAGCGGCTCGGAGAATGCGCGACGGCGGCTCGTGCGCCGCTCCCGCGGCGTGTCGGCAGGCGGCGGCGCGGTGCTCTCGCTCGGCGAGGGCGCGAGCCCGGCGGGCGCAGAGGGGCCCTGGGCGTGCGCCGCCAGCAGCGCGAGCAGAGCGGCGCGCGCTGCAGCCGTGCGGGCCTCGAGGGCGAGCCCGAGGGTGGGCGATGCGCCCGCGGTCCGGCGCACCACGCGTGCGCGCAGCGAAAACGAGCCCGGCTTCGTCGCATGCGGGAGATAGAGCGTGAGCTCGCTGCCCTCGGCGAAGGCGTGGTCGCACGTGACCTGCGCGCCGGTGCGCGAGAGCTCGATCAGCGTGGCGGCGCGCCGCCGGATCCGATTCCGCAGCGACACCGGAAGGCCGACGGCGAGCCGAGGCGCGAAGCGCTTCTCGGGCCCGCGGTAGACCAGGCGCGCGAAGAAGAGGCGCAGCACGTCGGGATGCGTCGGCCGCCCGACCAGGAAGTCGACGCCGGCACGCCGGAGCCGGGCTCGCGCGGTGCGGGAGCCGCCGTCGGCGATCGCGACGCGGGCGCTCGCGCCGAGGGCGTGGAGCGAGCTCTCGAGGCCGATCAGCACCCGCGCGCAGGCCACCAGGATCGCGCCCGGCTCCGGGAGGGGCTCGCGGCCCTGGCGCAGCGCCTCCGGCGCGAGGCACACGAGATCCACCCGCAGCTCCGCGAGCAGCGCGGCGATGTCGTCGAGGCCCCCGTCGTCCACGAGCACGACGCGGGCCGGGGCGGGTTTCGGCGCGAGGGGCTTCATCCTGCTTGCGGCATCGGTGCGCGCGCGAGTGGTCTGAAGAACTGGACCGGTCCGGAGCCCCGCGATCGGCCGGGGGGCAGGGCCGGAGCGACCCCGCAGCGGGCGGGTCGGGCAGGGCCTGCCGCCCGGCTGCCGGTCCGGCGGGTGGCAGCGGTGCCCCCGAACCCGGAGATCACGCCTCGTGCCAGGGCCACATGGTGTCGAGCGTCTGGCCGCGTCGAAGCAGGGGCGAGACGTCGGCCGAGGGGTCGACGGGGACCCGCAGGAGCGCAGCGCCCGGGGCGTCGAGGAAGGCGCGCAGCCGATCCGGATCCACGGGTCCCTCCGGATGCTCGGAGCTCGCGAGCCCGAGCCCCCGCGCGACCGCGAGCAGGTCGAAGCCCGGGGCGTCGCCGCCGCCCGTCAGCCCCTCGAGCTGGCAGACGCCGCCCAGACGGGCGTTGTCGAGCAGCAGGACCTTGACGGGCAGCCGGCTCGCCGCGAGCGCTGCGAGCTCCGAGAGGCTGCGCGCGAGGCCGCCGTCGCCGATCACGCAGAGCACCGTCGCGCCGGGCCGCGCGAGGCAGGCGCCCATCGCGCCCGGGATCGCCGCCGACGCAGATGCGTGTCCGCCGGGCGTGAGCAGCACGCGGTGCGGGTAGTCGAAGGAGAGATGTCGCGCCGCCCACACCTGGTGCAGGCCAGCGCCGGTGACCACCACGACTCCGCGGTCGGCGCTGGCGCCGTCGAGGGCGCGGAACAGCTCCGCCGGAGCGACGCCGCGCGCCGGCCGGCGGGAGTCGCTCGGGAGATCGCGACGCCAGCGCGCGATCTGGTCGAGCCAGGCGGCGGTCGCGTTGCCCGACGCCTCGGGCAGGCAGGGCAGCAACGCATCGAGCAGGTCCGCGGCGCTCGACTGGATGCACAGGTAGGCGTGGACGCGGCCCTGCTCGAGCTCATGGCGATCGACGTCCACCCGCACCACCCGGCCTCGGGGCACGAAGTCGTCGGCGCGGGTGCCGGTCTGGCTCTCGTCCAGACGGGCGCCGATCGCGACCACGAGATCGGCGCCCTGGAGCGCCCGATTCGCCCAGCCCGCGCCGGTCTGTCCCACGTAGCCGAGGTGCAGGGGATGATCGCCGGGGATCGCTCCGACACCGAGCAGGGTCGTCGCCACCGGCGCACCGACGGCCTCCGCCACCTCGCGCAGGCGCTCGCCCGCACGCGCGAGCAGCACGCCCTGGCCCGCGAGCAGCACGGGCCGCATCGCCTGCCGCAGCATGTCCGCCAGCGACTCGACGCGGGCGAGGTCCACGGGCGGCACTGCGGCCGGCTTCGCTTCCTCGTCCTCCTCGTCGTCGTCGATGGCGCCGCGCTGGACGTCGAGGGGCAGGTCGAGCAGCACCGGTCCCGGGCGGCCTTCGGCCGCGATCCGCCACGCGCGCTCGAAGGCCGGGGCGACCGCGTCGGCGAGCATCGGACGCAGACACGCCTTCGCGATCGGGCGCGCGAGCTCGGGCGCCGGGACCTCCTGGAACGCGCGCTGGCGCACGTGGGGGCGCGCCAGAAGATCGGGTGTCGCGACCTGGCCGGTGACGAGGACCAGGGGAGTCGAGTCGTAGAAGGCGCTGGCGACGACGCCGAGCGCGCCCGTCGCACCGGCCCCACCGCCGACGACGACCACCGCGGGCGGCCCCGCGAGACGGGCGGCCGCGAGGGCCGCGTGGCCCGCGGCGCTCTCGCTCGGCGCGAGCACGCAGTCGATGCCCGCCGCCCCGCAGGCGTCGAGGATCGGGGCCATCGCGACGCCATGGGCGGCGAAGATGCGCTGCACGCCGTGGGCGAGCAGACGACGCGCGAGCGCGTCGGCGCCGGTCGGCGCGCCGCTGCGCGCTTCGCCAGCACGCGAGGCCGGATCGCGCGGCGACTTCGACGAATCGCGCGAGCGCACGGGCACCGTCGTGCGCCGCGCCCGGCCCGATGCCGCGACCTGATCCACCGATCCCCCCGGCTGCGCCCCCGTGCGCCGGCAGGGAGCCCTCCCGGTCCATCGGAAGAGCGATCGCTTCGGTTGAGGGCCGCGCCGATTGCCCGGCCCGGGCGCGCGCGGGTAGGCTGCGCCCGTGGCCGATCCCGAACGACCCGCACGCCCGACCGCGCCCCTATCCGTCGCCTTCCTGGGCCTCGGCACGATGGGATTCCCGATGGCGGGCCACCTCGCCCGCGCGGGCCATGCGGTCTCCGTCTACAACCGGACTCGCGCCCGGGCCGCGGTCTTCACCGCCGCCCATGGGGGCCGCGAGGCCGCAACGCCGGCCGACGCCGCGCGCGGCGCCCGGATGGTGTTCGTGTGCGTGGGCCGGGACGACGACGTGCGCGCCGTCCTCATGGGCGAGGACGGCGCGCTCGCGAGCCTCGGCGCCGGTGACACGGTCGTGGATCACACGACGACCTCCGCGGGCCTCGCGCGCGAGCTCGCCGCCGCGGCCTCGGCGCGGGGCGTCGCGTTCCTCGACGCACCGGTCTCGGGCGGGCAGGCCGGCGCCGAGCGCGGCGCGCTCACGATCATGGTCGGCGGCGACGAGGCCGCCTTCGCCCGCGTCGAGCCCGTGCTCGCCGCCTATGCGAAGCGCGTGCGTCGCCTCGGCCCGAGCGGCGCGGGGCAGCTCGCGAAGATGGTGAACCAGATCTGTATCGCAGGGCTGGTCGAGGCCCTGGCCGAGGGCCTGCACTTCGCGCGCGCGGCGGGCCTCGACCCCGCCGCGGTGATCGACGTGATCTCGGCCGGCGCCGCGGGCTCGTGGCAGATGGAGAACCGTCACGCCACGATGCTCGCGGGCCGCTACGACCACGGCTTCGCCGTCGAGTGGATGCGCAAGGACCTCGGCATCGCCCTCGACGAGGCTCGACGCAACGGCGCGTCGCTTCCGGTCACGGCCCTGGTGGACCAGCTCTACGCCGAGGTCGAGGCGCAGGGCGGCGCGCGCTGGGATACGTCGAGCCTTCTCGCGCGGCTCGAGGCGCTGCGCGCGTCGCGCGCGCCGCGCGGCTAGCCCCGCCGCCGCCCCGCGAAGGCGAGCCCGCCGATCCCGAGTCCGAACAGCAGCGCCGTCGCGGGCTCCGGAACGAGCACGTTCGGCGCGACCCCGTTGTACGTATAGGCCGGGTTGGCGAGCGAGATCGTCGCGTTCAGGTTCGCGTTGACGGTCAAGCTGCTGAAGCCCGACTGCCCGTTCGGGACGCTCTGGCTGGTGGCCACGTTCAGGGGCTGCGTGAAGGGGAACGGAATCGTGAGGCCCGTCGCGTTCACGGCGAAGGTTGCCTGGAGGTCGTTCGGATAGGGCGGAGCGCCGCCCTGGAGATCGGCCGTCGTGACCGCGCCCGGCAACGGAATGTTGAAGGAGAGGGGCGCGTTCGTGAGGGTGTAGAGCGTTCCGAGGTTCACGTTGCCGAGGATCGGGACGTTCACGAGCGTGCCGGTCACGACCCCGTTCAGGGTCGCCGTGAGGTCGCCCGGGGTGAGGTAGCTCGGGTTCGCCGTGGAGCCTGCGGTCGACTGGAAGGTCAGGTCGGTGATCGCCGCGTCGATCGAGAGCTTGAGCTGGAACGTACCCAGCGACGTGTTGATGTTCAGGTTGCCGATCGCGAGGTCGAAGTTGATCGGCGTGTTGGCCCCGCCAACGCCGTTGATGTCGATGTCGAGCGCGCGCGTCGGGCCCGACTGGGTGAGCGCCAACGGTGTCCCGGGCGTGACCGGGTCGTAGGTCAGGTTCGCGGTTCCGCTGCCGTTCACGTTCACGTTCGGGCTCGAGGTGAGGCTCACCCCGACCGTCTGGGCGGACGCGGAGACGCCGATGTTCGCGTGGGTGAAGAGCAACCACTGCTTGAAGTTGCCCGAAGCCGAGGTCAGCTGCGCGTTGCCCGACACGCCGATCGTGGTGCTGAAGTTGCCGTTGATCGGGATGTTCGACGTCACCGGCGCGGCGCTGGCGTCGGCGGCGAGCCACAACAAGGCGGGCAAGGCGGCGAGGGTGCGGGCCGCGGCGCTTCTCATCCTGCGTCTCCTCCCGGACCTCGCGACGAGGTCGGGTGCTGGTGTCGCGGGAAGGAGACGAGCCTCGAGAAACCGGGCGCGCCGAAGCGCGCTCCCCTTCCCGGCGTTCAGCGAAAGCAAATCCCACGCCATCGGGTCGGGCAGGAATGGAGTTTCGGAGTTTCGCGGAGTTGCGCGCGCAGCGGAGCGGGAGGCGCGCACGCGGAGGGAAAACGCGTTCCGCACGAGTGGAACGCTCGTTCAGTGAGTGGAAGGAAGCGTCCCGATCCGCTCGCCGAGACGGACCGGAGCCCCGGCGGCCCGGGGCTCGAGGGCGACGGCGCCCGGCGCCGCGAGGATCACCAGGGTCGAGCCGAACTCGAAGCGCCCCCACTCCTCTCCCTTCGCGAGCCGCGGTCCGTCGGCACCGAACGCGCGGGTCTCGGGCGGAGCCCCGGGGAGGTTCGTCGTGAGATCGTCGAACGTGACGCGCACCTTCCCGACCATCATCGCGCCCACCGCCACGATGCAGACCGACTCGGTCGCGGCGCCATCGCGCGCGAAGAAGGCGCAGAGCCGCTCGTTGCGCGCGAACAACGCCTCGATCCCCTCGACGCCCAGGCGGTTCACGGGGAAGAGCGCACCCGGCAGCCGGCGCAGGCGCGTCGCGCGCAACGCGCAGGGCGCATGGAAGCGGTGGTAGTCGCGGGGCGAGAGGTACATCGTCGCGTACCCGCCGCCCTCGAACGCGCGCGCGTCTGCGGCGTCGCCGAGGAGCTCCGCGAGGGAGTAGGGCCGGCCCTTCACCTGGAGCAGCGTGCCCGACTCGATTCGCCCGCAGGCGCCGAAGCGGCCGTCGCAGGGCGACACGAAGGCCTCGGCGGCGGGATCGATCGGTCGTACGCCCGGGGCGAGCGCACGCGTGAAGAAGTCCTGGATCGAGCGGAAGCCTTCGAGAGGATCCCGCACCTCCGAGAAGTCGACGCCGACCGCCCGCCCGAACGCCGGGATCACCAGGCGCGCGAGGGACGCGGGCAGGCGCCAGGCCGCGACGCGTCCGGCCGCGCGCGAGAGCAGCGCGTTGGGGAGCAGGTGCAGCGCGGCGAGCAGCGCGCGGGAGGCGGGCGAGAGCGGGGGCGGCGTGACGAGCGGGGCGGCCATCGGCGGCCGAGCCTAGCCGGTCTGCGGCGTGGCCTCCGGAGGCTTCAGCGCGCGCCTTCTCCGAGGGCGAGCTCGGGGGCCTCGCGCCGCGACGCGTCAGCGACCGGCGCGCGGCGCGGGCGCGCGAAGCGCGCTTGCAGGCGCGCGAGCGTGCGGTCCCAGCGCAGGTTCCAGCCGAGGACGAGGAAGCTCGCGGCGGTGGCGGCGAGGCCCAAGATGACGAGCGCGGCGGCGTCCGACACGACCATGGCAGTGGTCCCCCCGCTCCGTGGATCGGTGGACCGGGCGACCGGCTTGACGGGCGGATAGACTCGCGCCCGTTCCCACAGAGGAGAGAACCCTTGAAGACCTACGACAAGCTCTACATCGATGGCGCCTGGACGGCCCCGAGCGGCAAGGGCCAGATCGACGTCATCAACCCCTCCACCGAGGAGGTGATCGCGAAGATTCCCGAGGGCAACGCCGACGACGTGAAGCGCGCCGTCGCCGCCGCGAAGGCGGCCTTCGAGAGCTGGTCCCAGACCCCCGTCGACGTCCGCGCCGACTACCTGGGCAAGCTCGCGGCAGGGCTCGGCGCGCGCATGAAGGAGATCGGCGAGACGATCGCGTCCGAGGTCGGCATGCCGGTGAAGATGTCGGTCGGCATCCAGGCCGGGCTCCCGGCCGCGACCTGCGGCTCCTTCGTGCAGATCCTGAAGAACTACAAGTTCGAGGAGCAGGTCGGGAACTCCGTGGTGCTGCGCGAGCCGGTCGGCGTCGTCGGCTGCATCACGCCCTGGAACTACCCCCTGCACCAGATCATCGGGAAGATCGCGCCGGCGATCGCCGCGGGCTGCACCGTGGTGCTGAAGCCGAGCGAGGTCGCTCCGATCAACGCCTTCATCCTGGCGGAGATCATCGAGTCGATCGGCCTGCCGAAGGGCGTCTTCAACCTCGTGACGGGCTTCGGGCCGGTCGTGGGCGAGGCGATCGCCGCGCACCCCGACGTCGACATGGTGTCGTTCACCGGCTCGACGCGGGCCGGCAAGCGCGTGGCGGAGCTCGGCTCCCAGCGCGTGGCCCGCGTGACGCTCGAGCTCGGCGGCAAGTCGGCGAACGTGATCCTCGACGACGCCGATCTCGAGACCGCCGTCACCCGAGGCATCGGCGACTGCTACCTGAACTCGGGCCAGACGTGCAGCGCGCACACGCGCATGCTCGTTCCGCGCGCGAAGCACGACCAGGCGGCCGCGATCGCGAAGCGCGTCGCGGACTCGTTCACGGTCGGGCCGGCGTTCGCCGACGAGTCGAAGCTCGGGCCGCTGGTGTCGGACGTGCAGCGCGAGCGCGTGCGCGCCTACATCCGCAAGGGCATCGAGGAGGGCGCGACGCTCGTGACCGGCGGGCCCGAGAAGCCCGCGGGCCTCGACAAGGGCTACTTCGTGAAGCCCACCGTGTTCTCGAACGTGCGCAACGACATGACCATCGCCCAGGAGGAGATCTTCGGCCCGGTGCTGTCGATCATCCCGTACGACACCGAGGAGGACGCGATCCGGATCGCGAACGACTCGATCTACGGCCTCGGCGGCGGCGTCTGGTCCGGCGATCCCGAGCACGCGAAGCGCGTGGCGCGCCGCATCCGCACCGGACAGGTGAACATCAACGGCGGCGGCTTCAACATCCTCGCGCCCTTCGGCGGCTACAAGCAGTCGGGGCGCGGGCGCGAGTTCGGGCATTGGGGCTTCGAGGAGTACCTCGAGGTGAAGAGCCTGCAGCTGTAGAGGCCCCGCGGCGTACCGCAGCCCGGCGCGAAGCGCCGGGCGATGTGCCCGGTCGCGGTGCTGCGAAGCAGCGCCGCAACGCCGCGCTGGCCGAGGCGGCATTCGCATCGAAGAGACGGGGGAGCGGCGCAAGCCGCTCCCCCTCTTGCTCTGTAGACCGCGTCTCGCGCGCTCAGCCGCCCTTGCGATCCAGGAACGCACGCATCACGCGCACCAGCACGTCGGCCTCGCTGCGAGACATCTTGCCGAGGCCCGCGAAGCCGCCGGACGCCACGGCGACCGAGCGCAGGCGCCCGCGCAGCAGATCTTCCGCCGCGCGACGCTTCCCGGCGTCGGCGGGCCGGTGCCAGGCCGTCGCGAGGAAACGCTCCCAGGCGTCGAAGAGGCCCGGCGGCGGCGCGGCGAGCCAGCGGTCGACGAGCTCCCGCGCAGGCGTGCCGTGCTCGAGGCCGGCGACGTCGAGGGCCTCGCGCACCGCCGCGGCCTCCGACTCCTCGAGCCGTCCGTCCGCCCAGGCCACGCTCACGAAGGGCGCGTGGACGAGCGCGTCGAGGCTCTCGGCGCGCAGGCCGAGCGCGTGCAGACGGTCCAGGAGCTCGCCCTGATCGAGCCCGAGGGCGGCCCCGAGCGCCGCACGCTCCTCCGCTGCGTGGAGCTTTGCGAGCTTCGCCGCGCTTTCCTTGCGGAAGTACTCCTCCTCGAGGGCCTTGCGCCGATCCTCGAGCGGCTTCTCCTTCATGCCGACCTCCCGCGCGCCCCGAGCATTCGGACTGCACGCTGAGGCTACCCGGCTCGAAGGCGCGCCACGAGCCGGGCCGCGCGCGACGGCAGCGGGTATGCTGCGACGTCCCGTCCTGGAACCGACGGAAGGAGCTGCGACGATGGCAGGACCGCTCTCGGGCGTGCGCGTGATCGAGATCGCGGGAATCGGCCCCGGGCCCTTCGCGGCGATGCTGCTCGCCGACCTGGGCGCGGAGGTGCTGCGCATCGACCGTGCCCAGAACGTGCACGGCGGCGATCCCGCCCATCCGCCCTTCGACGTGCTCGCGCGCAGCCGGCGCTCGATCGGCGTCGACCTGAAGCGGCCCGAAGGCGTGGAGACGGTGCTGCGCCTGGTCGAGAAGGCGGACGCGTTGACCGAGGGCTTCCGGCCCGGCGTGATGGAGCGGCTCGGGCTCGGCCCCGACGCCTGCCTCGCCCGCAATCCGCGCCTCGTCTACGGGCGCATGACGGGCTGGGGACAAGACGGTCCGCTCGCCCAGGCCGCGGGCCACGACATCAACTACATCGCGCTCGCGGGCGCGCTCCACGGCATCGGGCGCGCGGGCGAGAGGCCCGTGCCGCCGCTCAACCTCGTCGGCGACTTCGGCGGCGGCGGGATGTTCCTGGCCTTCGGCATCGCGTGCGCGCTGCTCGAGCGCGAGCGCTCGGGCAAGGGCCAGGTGGTCGACGCCGCGATGGTGGATGGCGCGGCGGTGCTGATGTCGATGTTCCACGGCATGCACAAGCTCGGAATCTGGCAGGACGAGCGGGGCGTGAACCTGCTCGACACCGGCGCGCACTTCTACGACAGCTACGAGACGGCGGACGGCAAGTACATCTCCGTCGGCTCGATCGAGCCGCAGTTCTACGCGCAGCTCGTGAAGCTCGCGGGGCTCGAAGGCGCCGAGCTCCCGCGGCAGATGGACCGCGGGCAGTGGCCCGCCCTGAAGCAGCGCTTCGAGGCGGTCTTCAAGACGAAGACGCGCGACGAGTGGTGCCGGATCATGGAGGGCACCGACGTCTGCTTCGCGCCCGTGCTGTCGATGCAGGAGGCGCCGTCCCACCCGCACAACGTCGCGCGGGGGACCTTCGTCGAGATCGCCGGCACGAAGCAGGCCGCGCCCGCGCCGCGCTTCAGCCGCTCGGTGCCGGACGCTCCCACGGCGCCCGCCCACGCCGGCCAGCACACCGACGCCGCGCTCGCCGACTGGGGCTTCTCGCGCGAGGAGCTCACGCGCCTGCGCGAGGCAAAGGCGATCGCCTGATGGAGCTCGCGGGCAAGGTCGTGATCGTGACGGGCGGCGGCAGCGGCATCGGCGCCGCGCTCTGCCGCCGCTTCGCGGCCGAGGGTGCGATGGGCGTGGTGGTGGCGGATCGCGACGGCGCGGCGGCGGCGGCCGTGGCCCACGCGATCGGCGGCCTCGCGGTGACGACCGACGTCGGCAACGAGAGCGAGGTGCACCGCCTGGTCGAGCGCGCGAAGGAGCGCTTCGGCCCCGTGGACCTCTTCTGCTCGAACGCAGGCGTCGCGCTCGGCGGCGGGCTCGACCTGCTCTCCGCCGGCCCCTTCGCCTCGGACGAGGCCTGGCGCACGAGCTGGGACGTGAACCTGATGGCCCACGTCTACGCCGCGCGCGCCGTGCTGCCGTCGATGCTCGCGCGCGGCCAGGGCTACCTGCTGAACACCGCCTCCGCCGCGGGCCTTCTGACGGATCTCTCGTCCCACGCCTACTCGGTGACGAAGCACGCGGCGGTCGGCTTCGCCGAAGCGCTCGCCATCAGTTACGGCGACCGCGGCATCCGCGTCTCGTGCCTGTGTCCCCAGGGCGTGCGCACGCCGATGCTGCTGGGCATCGGCGCCGAGATGGGCGGCGCCGCGCACCTGATGCCGGGCGCGATCGAGCCCGAGCAGGTGGCCCAGGTGGTGGTCGAGGGCTTGCGCGACGAGCGCTTCCTGATCCTGCCGCACCCCGAGGCCGGCGAGTTCTACCGCCGACGCGCGAACGACACGGATCGCTGGCTCGCCGGCATGCGCCGTCTGCGCGCGAAGCTGTACGGAGAAGGCCCGGCGTCCTGACGAAACGGATGCGCTGCGGCCTCGCTACTGCGATCGGTCCTCGCCGGCGCCCACCGGGCGCATCAGGCCTTCTTGCGCCACCGACACCACGAGCTTGCCCTCGCGGGTGAAGATGCTGCCGCGCGCGAAGCCGCGAGCGCCCGCCGCGGCCGGGCTGTCCTGCACGTAGAGCAGCCACTCGTCGGCGCGCACTGGATGGTGGAACCAGAGCGCGTGATCGAGGCTCGCCATCATCAGAGGGCCGAGCCGACCCTTCCGGCCGTGGGGCAGCACGACGTTGTCGAGGAGCGACATGTCCGACGCGTAGGTGACGAGGCACTGGTGCAGGAACGGATCGTCGCCGACGGGCCCGCCGGTGCGGAACCAGACCAGGCTTCCGCCCTGGCGCGGACCACCGCCGAGAAAGGTCGGCGCCTCCACGTGGCGCAGGTCGATCGGCCGCGGCTCGAGCGCCCAGCCGCGAGCCTCGGGCGGAAGGCGGTCGCCGGCGGCGCGCACGCGATCGCTCCAGGTCGGGAGCGACTCGGGATCCGGCGCCTCTGGGGCCTGGAGCTGCTGGTGCTCGTAGCCCTGCTCGGGCGCCTGGAACGAGGCCGAGAGGTCGAAGATCGCCTGCCCGCGCTGGCGCGCGACGACGTGGCGCGTGACGAAGGAGCGGCCGTCCCGCAGGCGGTCCACGTGATACACGATGGGGTGTTGGGGGTCGCCGGGGCGCAGGAAGTAGCCGTGCAGCGAGTGCGCGTTGCCGAAGCGCACGGTGCGACCCGCGGCGACGAGGGCCTGGGCGGCGACCTGTCCACCGAACAGGCGCATGCGCGGCGCGGGCTCGTTGCGGCCGCGGTAGAGGTCGGCGTCGATCTCCTCGAGATCGAGCAGCGCCACGAGTTCCTGGAGCGTCTCGGCCTGGGTCCGGCTCAAGCCGCGCGGTCCGGGCCGTCGTGTCGAGCGGCCGCCGGGGCCGGTGGCCGCAGCGCCGCACGCACCACCTCGCGCGCGCGCGGGTGGAGCAGGGGGAGGCCGAACGCGGCGACGATCAGCGCGCCGCTCAGCACGATGCCCTCGCCCTCGACGAGGGCGTTCCCGAAGATCGAGTAGATGCCCGCCCGGATCCCGGAGCCGAGGCCGACGGCCAGCACGAAGGGCAGGGGCGCCATGCCGGCCACCGCCGCGCCGCCCTGGGCCCAGACCGACGGGCCGACCGGATAGCCCGAGAGGACCGTCAGCACCGCGGCACCGGAGCGCGAACGACCGAAGCCGAGCAGCGGCTCGAAGCGAGAGGGCACGCGCGCGCGCAACGGCTCTGCACCGATCACGCGCACGAACGCGTAGGCGAGGCAGGCCGTGAGCGTCAGGCCGAGGGCGCCGTAGAGCGTCCCCTGGAACGAGCCGAAGATCGCGCCGGCGACCGTGAGGAGGAGCGGCCCGAGCCCGGGCACGAGCAGGAAGATCCGGAAACCGACCAGCGCCACGAACGCGACCGGCGCCCAGAGCCCGCTCTGGCCGACGAGCACCCGGACCGACTCGGCGTCGAAGTGGATCCCGAGCGACGTCCGCAGCAGGTTGACGCCGCCCACGAGCGCGAGCGCCGCGAGCGCAGCCAGCGCGATCTTGCGGGTGGGCACGGTGTTGCTCGTGGGGTCGGGATCGGGGCGCATGGCCTCCTCCGGGTAGCACAGGCGGCGCCGCCGAACCCTCGGGCCTCCCCGTCCGGCTCCCCGTCAGGCGATCGGGAGCGGGGGATCGGCCACCTTCAGGAGCTGCTTGCCGCGGTTCTCGCCCGAGAAGAGCCGCAGGAAGGTCCGGGGCGCGTTCTCGAGGCCGTTCTGCACGTCCTCCTGGTGGCGGATCTTCCCCGCCGTCACCCAGCCCGCGAGCTCGCGCACCGCCTCGCCGAAGCGCGCCGCGTAGTCGAGCACGATGAAGCCCTCCATGCGCGCGCGCTGGATGATGAGCTGGAGGTAGTTCCGCGGCCCGGGCGGCGGCTCCTTCTCGTTGTAGGACGAGATCCCGCCGCAGAGCACGACCCGCGCCTTCGGGGCGAGCTGTGCGAGACAGGCGTCGAGGATCGGCCCGCCGACGTTGTCGAAGTAGACGTCGATGCCCTTCGGGCAGAGCGCGCGCAGGCCCGCGTCGACCGGGCCCTGCTTGTAGTCCACGACGCCGTCGAGGCCCGCCTCGTCGCGCAGCCACGCGCACTTCTCCGCGCCGCCCGCGATCCCGATCACGCGGCATCCCTTGAGCTTCGCGATCTGCGCCGCGATCGAGCCCGTCGCGCCCGCGGCGCCGGAGACGACGACGGTCTCGCCCGGCTGGGGCTTCCCGACGTCGAGCAGACCGAAGTACGCGGTGAGGCCCGTGATGCCGAGGACGCCGAGGGGCCATGTGAGCGGGACACCCGGCGGAAGCTTCGTGACGGCGAGGAGCCCGCGGCCGTTCGTGGTCGCGTAGTCCTGCCAGCCGAAGGTTCCCTGCACGAGCTCGCCCGGCGCGAAGCCGGGGTGGCGAGACTCGACCACCTGTCCGACGGCGCCGGCGCGCATCGGCTCGCCGAGATTCACCGGCGGCACGTAGCTGCGTCGGTCCTCCATCCAGCCGCGCATGGCGGGATCGAAGGAGAGGTAGAGCGTGCGGACCCGCAGCTCGCCGTCGGCGAGCGGCGCGAGCGGCGCCTCCTGCCAGCGGAAGTCCGACTCCTTCACGAGCCCCGAGGGCCGCGCCGCGAGCACCCACTGTCGATTGATCCGCTTCGCCTCGTCCGTCATCGCCGCTCCCTCCCTCGCGTCCGCGAGGCCCGATTCCGCCTCGGGCGATCTTACATGCGCCTCAAGAGGAGACCCGAGTCGGCCGATGCCGCCCGCGGGGGAAGGGACATGACGCATCGCCGACGGCCGCTCGAGCGGCCCTACCGGCGCTTCGGCGTTCTCGACGGACGCCACCCCCTGAAGCGCGCGGTCCCGAATGCCTGCGTCGAGTATCCGGCGCGGCGCCGCTCCGGCGGCGCCGTGGCGTACTTCAACTTCGCCCTCGCGAAGGAGATGGGCCTCGTGCCGGCGCGAGACCCGAACCGGCTCACGGCAGGCCTCGAGCGCGCGATCCTCGACACCTTCGGCCTCCAGATCATCAATGAGTGGGACCAGCTCCACGGCCCTCCGGTGCCGCCGGAAGAGGTGCTGCCCCACACGTACATGGCGACGCGCTACCTCCAGCTCCAGCATCCCGACCGGCGCGGCGGCACCTCGGGCGACGGCCGCAGCATCTGGAACGGCGCGCTGAACCACCGCGGCGTCACCTGGGACGTCTCGAGCTGCGGCACGGGGGTCACGCGCCTGTGTCCCGCGACGGCGGCCGAGAAGCGCTTCTTCAAGACCGGCAACCGCTACGCGAGCTACGGCTGCGGCACCGCCGCGCTGGCCGAGGGCATCTCGGCCGCGATCATGAGCGAAATCTTCCACCGCAACGGCATCGCCACCGAGCGCGTGCTCGCGGTGATCGAATACCCCGGCGGCTTCGCCGTGAACGTACGCGCGGCGCCGAACCTGCTCCGGCCCTCGCATTTCCTGGTCCACCTGAAGCGCGGCGACCTCGCGTCGCTCCAGGCGCTGACCGAGCTCTTCGTCGAGCGCCAGATCGCGAACGGCGCCTGGCCGACGCTCCCGCGCCGCAAGCGCACGGGCTTCCTGGCCGAGGAGATGGCCCGCACCTTCGCGCGCGCCGCCGCGACCTTCGAGAGCGAGTACGTGTTCTGCTGGCTCGACTGGGACGGCGACAACGTGCTCGCGACGGGCGGCATCATCGACTACGGCTCGGTGCGGCAGTTCGGCCTCTACCACCGCGAGTACCGCTTCGACGACGGGCCGCGCTGGTCCACGACGATCCCCGAGCAGCGCCGGAAGGCGCGGCACATCGTCCAGAACTTCGTGCAGATCCGGGATGCGCTCGAGACCGGGCGCAAGCGTGCGCTCTCCGCGTTCCGCCGCGACCCGGTGCTCGCGCTCTTCGACGAGGAGTTCGAGCGCACCAAGAACCGCCTGCTGCTGCGCAAGATCGGCTTCCCGCCCGGGCTCGAGGCGCTGCTGCTCGAGCGCGCGCTGCCGGAGCTCCTGCGCTACCGGCGCGTGCACGAGCAGTTCGAGCGCGCGCGCTCGTCGCGCGGGCCGGTCAAGGTGGCCGACGGGCTCTCGTGGAACGCGATCTACTGCATGCGCGACCTGCTGCGCGAGCTGCCCGCGCACTTCGCGCGCGAGACGCGCTGGCTCGACGCCGAGGAGCTGCTCGCCATCGCCTGCTCGAGCTACGCCTCGCGGCGCGATCGACGAGCGACGCCCGCGCGCGCCCGGCGCGCCCGCGAGCTGCAGCGCGCCTACATCGCCCTGGTGCGGGCCGCGGCAGCCTGCACGGGCGTGCCGACCCCGGTCATGCTCGCCGAGCTCGCGCGACGCTCCGCGGTGATCAACCGCGCCGACCGCATCACCGGCGACGCGATCGACCACGCCACGGAGCGGATCGTGCGCCGCCGGCGGAAGCTCTCGCGCGAGACGCTCCACGCCCTGATCGTGCGCTTCATCGAGCGACAGGACCTGAGCCCGCTGCCCGCCGGGGCGTGGGAGCACGAGCCGCCGCGGCCGCCGCCCTCGAAGCTGCGGCGCCTCCTCGACGGCCTCTCGACCCTCGTGCGGGACTTTCGAGAAGGCCTCTAACCAC
>Ga0105107_10000151_pt1 | contig 39832 bp, 29 predicted proteins | sample PPLLaktember2015_6_FD_79335 | JGI IMG/M metagenome (GOLD analysis project Ga0105107, IMG submission 79335) | Freshwater sediment microbial communities from Prairie Pothole Lake near Jamestown, North Dakota, USA - PPLs Lake P8 Core (1) Depth... | ecosystem: Environmental > Aquatic > Freshwater >...
GCTTCTCGATGGAGATGACGTCCTCTTCCTCGCCGCTCTCGCGCTCGACGACCTGGGTGACGAAGCCCTCCGTGGCGTCGCGGAGGACCTGCATGGCCGTCTCGCTCTTCCGCAGGGCCTCGAAGATGGCCCGCCTCGACGCCGCATAGACTTTGACCTTCTTGCCGAGGAAGGCCTCGATGGCGTCGATGGCGGAGATGTCGGAGGGGTCGGCGACGGCGATCTTCATGACGCCGTTGTCCTCGCCCAGCGGGACGAACGAAAGCCGGTGGATGAACTCGACGGGGAAGGACTGGAAGAGGTTCCGGTCGAGGTGCTCGGCCTCGAGGTCGATGTAGGGGACTCGGTAGCGCTCGGCCAGGGCCCGGACGTCCCTTTCGCCGCCGCCGTTCTCGGCCCTGTCCTTGCTCAAATCCCACGCCTCCTGCCGGGTCAGCGGGTGACCCGGATGATGTTGAAGATCGGGATGTAAACCGCCAGAAGCATCCCTGCCACCACGAGCCCCATCACGATGATGACCACCGGTTCGATCAGGGTGACGAGTGTCTCGATCTTACCACGAACCCTCTCATCATAAAAGTCGGCCATGTCGCCGAGCATGCCCTGCAGATTGGCCGAGCTCTCCCCGATGCGGACCATGTCCAGGGCCAGGTCCGGGAAGGTGCCGGACTGGGCCAGGGAGTCGGACAATCCCTCGCCGTTCTTGATGTGATCGGGGACGTCCTTCATCTTCCGGACCATCCAGGCGTTGGGCACGGCCTGGATGGCGATGCCGATCGAGGACAGGAGCGGGATCCCCGCTTCGAGGAGCAGGCCCAGGGTCCGGCTGAACAGGCTGATCCCGGACTCGAGCCAGATCAGGCGGCCGAAGGGCACCCGGAGCTTGAGCCGGTCGAGCTGATAGCGGAAATCCGGCTTGCGCTGCAGCCGGGCCAGGGCGATCGCGGCCAGCGCGATCACCGCCACGATCATGTACCAGCGGCTGCTGAGGGCCGTGGCCACTCCCATGATGAGCTTGGTGATCTGCGGCATCTCCGCCTGGAAGCTCTGGTAGAAGTCGGCGAACTTGGGGATGACGAAGTTCATCAGGAGGCCCATGAGGGCGGCGGAAAAGACGATGAGGATCGTCGGGTAGGTCATGGCCGACTTGATGCGCGCCCGCGTCTGGGTGACCATCTTGGCGTACTGGATATAGCGGCCGAGCGAGGCCGGCAGGCTGCCGCCCTTCTCACCGGCCATCAGGCTGGCCGAGTAGACCGGGGAGAACACCTTTTCGTAGGGCTGGAAGGCCTCGGACAGGGCCTTGCCTTTCTCGACCTCTCCGGCGACGTCGGTCAGGATCTCCCTCAAGTGGACGTTCTTGATCCGGGCGGTGAGGGATTCGAGGCTTTTCAGGATGGGATAGCCCGCCTTGAGCATGGCCACGAGTTCCTGATTGAACAGGATGATGTCCCTGTCCTTGACCTTGCGGCCCAGCCGGAGGCTCAGGTTGCCGAACTTGTTCCAATCGCGCCGGACCGAGAGGACAAGCAACCCCTCGGCCTCGAAGGCCCGGCGGCATTCCGCGGGAGCCGTCGCGAGCATCGAGCGGTTCTCGATCCGCCCGTCCTCGCAGGCTATCCGGCAGGTATAGTAAGGCATCTTGGCAAAATTCCGCTCCGCCGATTCTTTCCTAATCTAATCCCCGGCCCATTTTTTGTCAATCCGGGCCGGAGCCGGGCTGTCTCGTCGTGTTGACAAATAAGAAAATAACGGTTTACTATAGTCGCTGTGACCAAAGCCAATCGGGTTCTGCGGATCGGTCTGGCCGGGGCCGTCTTCGGTCTGCTCCTGGGCCCGCAAGCCATGAGGCCCGGCCCGCAGGCTACGGGGCAAGAGCCGCCTCCCAGGGAAGTCCAGAAACCCAGCTACGATTACATGGACGGGTTTCTATCGAGAAGCACGCGCCCGTTGGGCCTCAAGGACGACCCGGCCGTGCGGCGGATGCTCGGCCAGGGCCCCGTGGCCTGGGCGATCAGGTCTGGGTCCCGTCACGTCCTCGACTAGGAAATTTTTTTTATGATCCCGATTCAAAATTTTGGATGCCGATGAAGAAATCGCTGATCTTCATCCTCGTGCCCCTCTTCGCCGTTCTGACCCTGGGCACGCTGAATGTCGTCGAAAAAGTCCGGTGGCGGGATGTCACGGACGGCGTCACCTGGAAGCCCGCCGAAGGCGGACTGCGGGCCGGCCGCGTCGACCCCGAAAGCGAGGCCTTCCTGCGGGCGGGCATCCGCAAAGGGGACGTTCTCACGGCCATCAACAAGGTCCCCGTGAGCACGAAGAGCGATGTTCTCAAGAGTCTCTGGCAGGCCGCGGCGACGGACCAGAGCGTCACCTACGAGATCAACAAAGAGGGCATGCAGATCTACCCGACCTTCTATCCCCAGCGGAGGGCGGTCAATCCGATCTATTACTATTTCGTGCTCGTCGGCGTCATGACGCTGGCCCTCGGCCTCATCGTCTATTTCAATTCGCGAGGACTGATATCCCTGCCCTACCTCTTCTTCTACCTGCTGGCCCTGGCCTTCGCGACGCTCATGATCTTCTCGCCGACCGGGGAGATGACGGCCCTCGACATGGCCTTCTACGGGCTGGACAAGCTGGGCTTCCTGGCTTTCCCGCCGCTCCTCCTCCACTACTTCATGATCTTCCCGCTGCGCAAGAGCTTCCTGAAGAAGCACCCCGGCATCCTCCTGCTGCTCTACGCGCCGGCGGAGCTCCTTCTCCTCGCCCGCGTCCGCATGCACGTCCCCTTCCCCCGCCCCTTGAGCGAAGCGGCCGTGCCGCGCGCTCAGGACCTCCTCGAGCGCCTCGAGCTCCTCCATTTCGCCGCGTTCGCCCTGGTCACCCTGGCCATCCTGATGCACAGCATCCGGCGGGCCCCGAACATCCTGCTCCGCAAGCAGCTCCGGATCATCGTCTACGGCCTGGTCTTCGGGATCCTGCCGTCGACGGTCTTCTACATCGTCCCCTTCATCCTCGGCAGCCGGCCCTCCACGGGCGCCGAGCTCACCGTCCTGCTCCAGGCTCTCATTCCCCTTGTCTTCTCCTATTCCATCTCGCGTTACCGGCTGGTCGATATCGAGGTCGTCCTCAAGAAGGCGGCTACCCTGACCTTCTCGTTCTTCGTCATCGCCTCCCTTTATTTTTTCGTCAGCTCGCGGACCCGGCTCTTCTCCGAGAACAGGCTCAACGCCGTCGTCCTCGGGATCCTGGCCATCGTTCTCAGCGCCACGCTGTTCACGCCCCTCAAAAGGCTTTTCCAATCCCTTCTCGACCGGGCCATCTATAAGAGGAGCTACGAATACCGGAAAACGCTGTTGTCCATCACCCGCGACCTCAACCGCGAGCGGGACCTCGGCAAGCTCGCCCAATCCCTCCTGGAGGCCATCGCCAACGCCCTCAACCTCAAGCGGCTGGCCCTGTTCCTGGCCGACGAGAGCGACCGGCGGGCCTTCAAGATCCTCAAGACCAAGGGCGAGGGCGCGGAGCTCGGAGGGCGGATCGTCCTCGACGACTGGCTGGCCGGAGCGCTGCGGGAGAGGGACTGGCTGGGATTCGTCTCGGCCTCCGAATCGGAGCCGGCCCGCGCGGCCATGGAGAAGCTCTCGGACGCCGGTTTCTTCCACATCCTCCCGCTCAAGGTCGAGGACAAGGTCGTCGGCGGCCTGGCCATGGGGAAGAAGCAGGACGGGTCGTTCTTTTCACGGGAGGACTGGGAGCTCCTGACGACCATCTCCGGCCCCGCCGCCCTGGCCCTGGAGAACGCCGATTTCTACGGGCGCGAGTCCGTCCGGGCCATGGAGATGCAGCGGCTCAAGGATTACAGCGAGAACATCATCGAGAGCCTGACCGTGGGCGTTTCCGTCATCGACGAGGCCGGGCTCGTCATCGGCTGGAACCGGGTCCTCGAGGAGCAGGTGGGCATCCGGAAGGAGGCGGCCCTCGGCCAGAGCCTCCGGGACGTCTTCGGCCGGGGCCGCTACGACGAGATCTTCCCCGAAGAAGGCCAGCCGGAATTCCGCCTCATCAGCGAGATCACCCTCGAGACGCCCGGCGGCGGCAAAAGGGTCTTCGACATCGCCCGGACGCCCCTCCTCGACAACGCCCTCCAGCCCTATGGAACCATCATCGTCTTCGAAGACATCACCGACAAGATCCGTCTTCAGCAGCAGCTGCTGACCTCGGAGAAGCTGGCCTCGATCGGCCTGCTTTCGGCCGGCGTCGCCCACGAGATCAACACGCCCCTGACGGGCATCTCGAGCTACATCCAGATGCTCCAGAAGAAGCTCACCGACACCCACTATGCCCAGATCCTGGGCAAGGTCGAGGCCCAGACCGACAGGGTCGCCCGGATCATCAAGAACCTGCTGACCTTCGCCCGCAGCCCCTCGGAGGCCTCGTTCCAGCGAGTCGATCTCAAGCAGAGCCTCGAGGAGATCCTGTCCCTCATCGATTACAAGCTCAAGAACATGAACATCCGCCTGGTCCTGGACCTTACCCCCGTTCCCCCCATCTACGGCCAGGGCGAGCGGCTCCAGCAGGTCTTCATCAACATCATCCTCAACGCCCTCGACGCCATGCCCGGCGGGGGCGAGCTCGGCATCCGGCTCGAGGGCGAGGATGGGGCCGCGGTCGTCCGCATCTCCGACACGGGATCGGGCATCAAGCCGGAGCACCGATCCCGCATCTTCGACCCCTTCTTCACGACCAAGGGCGTCGGCAAGGGGACGGGGCTCGGCCTGTCCATCAGCTACGCCATCGTCAAGGAGCACGACGGCCGCATCGAGCTCCAGAGCGAGGTCGGCCGCGGCTCGACGTTCACCATCACCCTGCCGGGCGGGCGCGACGGCGCCCCGAAACCGGCCGCGGCCCCCCCGAGGACGGAGTCATGAGCAGCAAAGGCATCATCCACATCATCGACGACGAGCCGGTCATCCACGACGTCCTGGCCCAGCTCCTGACCTCCGAGGGCTACGAGGTCGAGATCTCGAGCTCGGGGGAGGAAGCGCTCGAGAAGTTCCCCTCCCACTCCTTCGACGTCATCCTGCTCGACCTCCTCATGCCCGGGATGGACGGGATCGAGGTCCTGCGGCGGATCAAGCGCATCGATCCCCTGGCGGCCGTCATCATCATCACGGCCTACGGCTCGGTCGAGTCGGCCATCGCGGCGATGAAGATCGGCGCCCTCGACTATGTCCAGAAGCCTTTCAAGCACGACGACCTCTTGCTCGTGCTGGAGAAGGCGCTGGAGCGCAAGCGCCTCCAGGACGAGAACATCCGCCTCCGGGACGAGCTCCGCCAGCGCTTCGGCTTCGCCAACATCATCGGCAAGAGCCAAGCCATGAAGGGCGTCTTCGAGCTGGTCAAGGCGGCCGCCCCGACCCGGAGCACCATCCTGCTGCAGGGCGAGAGCGGCACCGGGAAGGAGCTGGTCGCCCGGGCCATCCACATGAATTCGAATCGGTCGGAGGCGCCGTTCGTCACGGTCAACAGCGGTTCCCTGCCGCCCGATCTGCTCGAGAGCCACCTCTTCGGCCACGTCAAGGGCGCCTTCACCGGCGCCGTGGCCTTGAAAAAGGGCCTCTTCGAGGCGGCGGACAAGGGGACCATCTTCTTCGACGAGATCTCCTCCATCAGCCTCGAGACCCAGGCCAAGCTCCTGCGGGTCATCCAGGAGAGGGAGTTCATGCGCCTCGGCGGGACCGAGACGATCAAGGTCGACGTCCGCATCCTCGCCGCCACCAACACCGACATCGAGGAGCTCATCGCCGCGAAGGCCTTCCGCCAGGATCTCTTCTACCGCCTGAACGTGATCAAGATCGAGATCCCGCCCCTGCGCGTCCGGAAGGAGGACATCCCGCTCCTGGTCAAGCACTTCCTCGAAGTCTACGCCCGCGAGAACCACAAGGAGGTCGAAGGCGTGAGCGAGGACATGCTCGAGATCCTCGATGCCCACTCCTGGCCGGGCAACGTCCGCGAGCTCGAGAACCTGGTCGAACGGGCCGTCGTTCTGTCCCGCGAGCGCGTCATCACCCGGGCCTCCCTGCCCCCGTTCCTGCTCCGGCGGGAAGGCGTCGACGACGAGGCCGTGATCTCCTCGGAGGAGTCGCTCGACCTGCGCGACCGGACCCAGGCCTTCCAGAAGAAGATCATCCTGGCCGCGCTCAAGAAGACGAAGGGGGTCCAGAACAAGGCCGCCAAGCTCCTCGGGGTCAAGCCGACGACGTTGAACGAGATGATCAAGCGGCTCGGGATCGATACGTCGAGCTTCCCGGCCTAGGAGAATTTCCCCGGCACCGCCTTGTTCGGATTGAAGCGGATATTGTCCGGCCGGCCGGGCAGGATCACCGAAGCGGTCTCGGTCGTCTCGTCGACGACGATGAGCGTCCGGCCGCGCTGGCCCCGGCGGGTCCACTCGACCCAAAGGGGAAAGACGAAGCGTCCCTTGACCTGGGTCACCCGGAAATCGATCCGGACGCCCTCCGGGACGGGGGTCGCGGACCAGGAGGTCCGGACGTCGGGCAGCTCCCAGGAATAGAACCAGCCCCGGAAAAAATCCTTCAGGTCCCGCCCCGACGCGGCCTCCATGGCGGCGATGAACTCGCCGGTCCGGGCCGAATGGAACTTGAACTTCTCGAAGAACGACCGGAGCCCGGCCTCGAACCGCTCGCGGCCGAGAAGGTCCTGGAGCATGAACAGGGCGAGCGCGGCTTTGTTATAAACGACGGACTGGTAGGCCGCGAAATCGTAGTAGCTCAGGCGCGAACCCATGATGATCGGCCCGCGATAGGACTTCTTCTCCGTCCAACGGGCGAACTTCTTCAAGATGACGGCGAAGGCGCTCTCCCCGTGTTTGTCCCGCAGATAGGAGGCGGCGGCGAACTGGGCCAGCCCTTCGCTCAGCCATTGGTCCTTGTACGAACCGAAGGACACGCCCTGGCCCCACCACTGGTGGGCGATCTCGTGGGCCATGAAATAATCCTCCCACTCCGACAGATCCACGGGCGTGTCGACCGGGGCGGCGAAGCCGTAATCCGTGGTCGAGGGGACCTCGTTGATGACGATAAAGGAGGCCGGGCTGTGTCCGCCCAAGGCCGGCCAGAGCCGATGGACGATGTCCAGCTTATCGTAGGGATAGGGTCCGAAGGCCCGGCTGAAGTCCTCGATGATGCCGGCCGCCTGGTCGCCAAGGGAAGGCTGAGACCCCATCATCTCCGTCGAGACGAAGACCGTGACGGGCAGCGGGCCGGGCCGGGTCTTCCTCTGCTCGAACTTGCCGGCGATGAACGACAGGTGCTTCACCGGGGAGCGGGAGACGAACGTATAGACCGCGTTGCCCGCCTTCTCGATCGCGGCCACGTCCCCCATGTCCTCGCGGCGCCCTCGTGCGACCAGCTCGCCGCTGGCGATGCAGGAGTATTCGTAGGGAAGACTGACGGTCAGCCGGACCCGGAAGTAATCGATCCCCGACGGCCCCGGGTACCAGTGACCGGCATGGGTGTAGAAGTACGTCTCAAAGCGGGGCCGGAAGCGGACCTTCTCGTTCGTCCCGGACTGGGCGATGACGTCTGTCTCCGGCGCCGTCGGCCTCATCCGGCCGCGGTAGAACACCTCGATCGACGTCGGGGTCCGCTCCTTCGGCGGGGCCAGGAAGTAGACATAGAGGCTCTGCCGGACCTTGTCCACCGTGTAAAAGAGCTCCAGGCCGTCCGCGTCGGTGATCTTGAGGATCTCGAGGGCGGGATTGAAGCGGAACTTGAGGCTTTCGAGGAAGTCCACTTTGGCGACGATCTCGATGCGGGCTTTGGCCGAAAGATAGAACGATGCCGGCGTGAAGCTCAGGTCGACCTCGATCGCACTGATGTCGAATTTCTCCTCGAACGAGAGGAACATCCTCTTGAGGGGCTGTCCGGTGTCCTCGTCCGCCGCCGCATAGAGGCAGACGTTCCGGTCCTTGCCCCGGTCAAAGAGGCTGATCTCGTCATCGGAGAACGGGGAGTAGATGTAGACGAGCTCCCCGGCCTTGCGGGCCCTGAACTCGATGACCGTCTCGTCCCCCTGGGGCAGGAAGGACAGGAGGGCCCCGTCGATCGAATTCTCGATGGTGAACGAGCGGGGATAATTCCGGGCAAAAACGGAAGCGGCCCGGGCCCGCTCGGTGGCAGAGACGGGCGCCCCGGCCGCGTCCGGCTCGATGACGACATGGGAAGCGAAGGTCGCCGAGGAACAGCGGATGTACAGGAAATTGACGCTGTCGTCGATCCGGTCCTTCTTGTAGATGAGCTCCAGCTGGTGCTTCTCGTTGGCGTCGCCGGGGGTGAAGGCGACCCTGCCCCGGCCGACCACGACGAGCGCCGTTTCGATGTCCGGGAGGTTGTCGGTGAAGACGGCGGCATCGGTGAAGACGAAGCGGATGTCGGCGTGGCTGATCTCGACCCGGCGGGCCCGCACGCCCTGTTCGGGGGGGATGCGGACCTTGTACAGCCGGCTCATGGTGCCCGTAACGTTCAGCCCGGCAACGGACCAGGCGCCGTCGCGGCTCTCGAGGGAGAGCGTCCACGATTCGATGACGGCCGAAAAGTCGTTCTCGAAGAGCGCCTGGGCAAAGACCCGCGGCGAGCCTTCCGCTTCCCCCCGGACGCCGGCCACGCGCAGAGACGTGCCCGTCAGCCGGAGCTCGTCGAGAAGGGTTTTCAGCCGGGCCTCTTCAGCCGCCCGGATGTCCGGGATGAAAGCCTCGAGGTAGGCGGCCCGGCTCTCGCTTCGCAAGAGCTGTTCCAGGCGCCCCACAAAGGCCGCAGGGGTTTCCGCGGGCGCGGCGGACTGGCCGCACCGGCCGGAGGCGGGGCCGTAGAGCAGGAGGAGCGGAAGCGCTAGGATCCAGAAGACCGCTTTTCTCACAGCTGTTCTCATTATATCATCACCGGCAGTCTGATGCCCTCAGACAGAGCCAGATTTGTGCCAAAGGCGGCGCGCGAAAGCCACCCCGGTGACGGGAATCGAGGCGGAGCGGACTGTAATGAAGCTTTACGAACGGCGGGCTATTTCTTGAGCGCTCGCCCTAGGGTCTTCTCGACGTCCCGGACCTTTCCGGCGAGCCTCTCCCTGGCCTGGGAACGGTCGTCGATGGCGATGTGCGTGAGGACCCGGGCGGCCTGCGCCCGCATGGCCCCATGGCAGCGACGGACCAGATCGATGACCTCGTCCCAATCCCCTTCGACGAGGGTCCCCATCGCCGTCAGCTGGTAGGGGAGGCCGCTCGTGTCCACGATGTCCAGGACGCGGGCGACGGCCTCCGCGAGCTCCTCGCCCCACCCGACCGGCACGATGCTGAATTCGACGATCACCCGCCCCTCCCGAGCCTCAGGCCTTATCCCGATCCCTGTCCCGGTCCTTTCTGGGAGCCGTTTTCTTCAGCCGTTCCTCCCAGGTGATGAAGCTGTGATAGAAGACCGCGTCCCCCTCGTCGATGCCCCGCGTGATCTCGGTGATGTGGGAGGTCTCGGCGCCGAACTCCTCGACGGCGTAGATGACGGCCTTGTCCGGCTTGGTGTTGGCCCCGCAGGTGTAGATGTCGAGGGCGGCGTATCCCATCTCGGGCCAGGTGTGCGTGGAGATATGGGATTCGGAGATGACCACGACCCCGCTGACCCCGGCCGGCGGGAACTTGCTGAAGGAGATCGACCAGACATGCGCCCCGGCGATCTCGGCGGCCCGGACGAGGATCGCCTGGACCTTCTCGACGCTGCCGATGATCTTCGGATCGCAGCCGGAGGCCTCGACGATATAGTGGTGGCCGATCGGGGAATGCGTGATCTTGACCATGGCGTCTTCTCCTTCGGACGTTCGAAAGACTGATTATGGCACAACTCCCGGTCCTGTCAAGAACGGTTCCGCCGCGGGCCTCCGCCGGCGCCTCAAACGGGAAGCCGGGGCTCGTCCTTGACCACGTTGAGGACGAGGTGGGTGACGGTCCGGTCGACGTGCGGGATGGCCAAGAGGGCCTTGATGAAGGCGTTGAGGTCGTCGCGCCCCGCGAAGCGCCCGACGATGAACGAGTCCCAATCGCCGGTGACGTCGTAGACGGCGGCCACATGCGGGTCCTGGGCGATCCTCGTCTGCGTCTCGATGAGCTTGCCTTTGGAGAAGCGGACGGCGACGACGGCCGTCAGGCCGGCGCCGAAGTAGTCCGGATCGACCACCGGGATATAGCCCTTGATGGCCCCCGCGGCCTCGAGCTTCTTGACCGTGCGGATGACCGCCGTGGCCGACGTCCCGACCTCCTTGGCGATCTCCCGGAAGCTCTTCCGGGCATTGGTATTGAGGACGCGGATGATCTTCCGGTCCAGCTCGTCGATCATGGGCCGCACCTCCTATTGTCGGCTACTTTCGCATAAATGCGGACAAATGTAAATATTTTATATAAATATATTGACATTTGCTCTCATATGGTTTTAATTAGGTGACATTCAATCCGCCCGTTGACCGGGCCGAAAGGAGGCCCCGATGCCCCGAGCCACCGCGCGCGCCACGACGGTCAAGTCCTTTGGAACCCGGGACGAGCAGGACGTTCTGGCGGTCCTGCGAGATCCCGCCAACGACGTCCAGTTCATCCGGTTCTTCTTCCCAGACATTCTGGGCCGGCAGATGGATTTCACCATCCCCGCCTGCGAGCTGGACTCGGCGTTCAAGGAGGGCAAGGGCTTCGACGGCTCCTCGATCGCCGGATTCGTCCGCATCGAGGAGTCCGACCTTGTCATCAAACCCGATCCCAAGACCTTCCGGATCCTCCCCTGGACCTACGTGGGCTTCGACGAGAGCATCCGCTGGCGCGAAGCCGTCATGTTCGGGGACATCCTGACGCCCGACGGCTCGCCGTACGAAGGGGACAGCCGCGGCGCCCTCAAGCGCGTCCTGAGCCGGGCCAGGACCGATCTCCGGATCGATGATTTCAAGTGCGGTCCCGAGCTCGAGTTCTTCATCTTCCCGTCCAGCCAGGCCCCCGACCTGACGGACGGCGGGGGATATTTCTTCGGCGGCCACAACGGCGGGCTGCGCAAGGAGGTCCAGCTCCTCCTCCACCGCATGGGCATCGCCACGGAATACGACCATAACGAGGCCGCCCCCAACCAGCACGAGATCGATCTCCGCTACCTCGACGCCGTGGACATGGCGGACACGGCCATGATCTTCCGCTACATGGTCAAGAAGGTCTGCCGCATGCACGGGCTGTACGGGACCTTCATGCCCAAACCGGTCAACGGCCAGAACGGCAACGGGATGCACGTCCATCAGTCGCTTTGGCGCGGCGGCAAGAACCTCTTCTTCGATCGGGACAGGCCGTACCACCTGTCCCTTCTGGCTCAACGGTACATGGCCGGACTGACAACCCACGCCCGGGAGATCTCGGCCGTCCTCAGCCAGTGGGTCAACTCCTACAAGCGGCTCATCGAGGGCTATGAGGCGCCGGTCTACATCGCGTGGGGCCAGAAGAACCGGTCCGCCTACATCCGCGTCCCCGAGTACCAGCCGGGCCGGGAGGGAGCGACGCGGATCGAGCTGCGGGCGGCCGATCCGGCCTGCAACATCTACCTCGCCTTCGCCGTCATGCTGGCCGCCGGGAGCGAGGGCATCCTGAAGGAATACGAGCTCGGCGACCCGGTCGAAGAAAATATCTACCGCATGAGCGGTGCGCGGCAGAAGAAGTTCGAGATCCGGGTCCTCCCCCGCGGCCTCGACGAGGCGGTCCGGCTCATGGAGAAGAGCGCCGTGGTCCGGGGCGCCCTGGGCGACCATATCTTCGAAAAGCTCATCGCCAACAAGCGCAAGGAAGTCGAAGAGTACGGCCAGAACGTCTCGGGCGAGTTCGACAAGCAGGTCAGCGATTACGAGATCCGCCGCTATCTGCCCGTCCTTTGAGCGAAGGCCTTGCCTTGCGCGGGCCCGACAATTATAATGCCCGCATGTGCCCGTCCCGGGTCGGGCTCGAGGCCCTGACCAAAAGATCCAAGGGCCGCCAACGGGCGCTCATCCAGGTCCTCCAGGACATCCAGGACCGCTTCCATTGGCTCCCGCCCGAATCTCTCGAGCATGTCGCCGAGGCCCTCGGCGTCCCGCTCGTCCAGGTCTACGGCGTCGCGACCTTTTATAAATCGTTCAGCCTGTCGCCGCGCGGACGCCACATCTGTACGGTCTGTCTGGGCACGGCCTGCCACGTCCGCGGCGGCGGGGCCGTCCTCGACGAGTTCGAGCGCCGGCTCGGCATCGCCGCCGGCCAGACGACTCCCGACGGCGGCTACACGCTCGAGCGGGTCAACTGCCTGGGCGCCTGCGCCCTCGCGCCCCTGGCCGTCGTCGACGGCCGCTATCACGGGCAAATGACGGAGGCCAAGGTCCAATCCGTCCTGGCCGGGGCCAAGAAGAAGGACGAAGTCCCGTGACGTCTTACCGGGCCCACCTTCTGGTCTGCGCCGGGACGGGCTGCGTCTCCTGCGGCGCGTTCGAGGTCCGGCGGGCCCTCGAGGATGAGGTGCGGCGCCGCGGCCTCGAGAGGGAGGTCCTCGTCGTGGCCACGGGCTGCAACGGGTTCTGCGAGCGGGGCCCGATCCTCCTCGTCCAGCCCGACGGCGTCTTCTATCAGCGGCTCAAGACGACGGACATCCCCCGTCTCGTCGAAGAACATCTGGTCAAGGGCCGGCCGGTCACGAGCCTGATGTACGTGCCGCCGCAGGGCCGTGAGCCGGTCCCGCGGATGAAGGACATCGAGTTCTTCAAGCACCAGCGGCTGATCGTCCTCAGCAACCGGGGCCGGATCGATCCGGAGAAGATCGACGACTACATCGCCTACGAGGGTTACGCGGCCGCGGCCAAGGCGCTCGGAGAGATGACGCCGGAGGCGATCATCGCCGAGATCACCGCCGCGGGCCTCCGTGGCCGGGGCGGGGCGGGCTTCCCGACCGGTCGCAAATGGGAGGCCGCCCGCCGGGCGCCGGGGGAGCCGCGCTACGTCGTCTGCAACGGCGACGAGGGGGACCCCGGCGCGTTCATGGACCGGTCCGTCCTCGAGGCCGATCCGCACGCGGTCATCGAAGGGATGATCATCGGGGCCCGGGCGATCGGCGCGGCCCGCGGATTCTTCTACATCCGCCACGAATACCCGCTGGCCCTCGCCCGCGTCGGCATCGCCCTGGAACAGGCTCGCCGGTACGGCCTCCTCGGACGGAACATCCTGGACACGGGATTCGACTTTGACCTCGAGGTCGTCCGGGGCGCTGGCGCCTTCGTTTCCGGCGAAGAAACGGCGCTCCTGGCCTCCATCGAGGGCGGCCGGGCCTATCCCCGCCAGCGCCCGCCCTACCCCGCGGAGCGGGGTCTCTGGGGGAAGCCGACCGTGATCAACAACGTCGAGACCTGGGCCAACGTCCCGCACATCGTCCGCCGCGGGGCGGACTGGTTCTCCGGGCTCGGAACGGCCACGAGCAAGGGCACGAAGATCTTCTCGCTCGTCGGCAAGATCGCCAACACGGGCCTCGTCGAAGTCCCGATGGGCATCACCCTTCGCGAGATCGTCTACGGCATCGGCGGCGGCATCCCGGGCGGCCGCAAGTTCAAGGCGATCCAGATCGGCGGGCCCTCGGGCGGCTGCATCCCCAAGTCCAAGCTCGACCTGGCCGTTGATTACGAGAGCCTGAAGGCCGCCGGGAGCATGATGGGCTCCGGCGGCATGATCGTCTTGGACGAGGACACCTGCATGGTGGACATCGCCCTCTACTTCCTGCGGTTCGCCGAGGAGGAGTCGTGCGGCAAGTGCTCCCCGTGCCGGGTCGGGACGGGGGAGATGGCCCGGATCCTGGCCAAGATCACGGCCGGCGACGGCACGGCCGCGGACCTGGCCCGGCTCGAGAGCCTGGCCGCGACGGTCAAACAGGGTTCCCTCTGCGGCCTCGGCCAAACCTCCCCGAATCCGATCCTGACGACGCTCCGCTATTTCCGCGACGAGTACGAGGCCCACGTCTTCGACAAGCGCTGCCCGGCCCTCGTCTGCAAAGCTCTCGTCGCCTTCGCCATCGATCCGGAGACGTGCGTCGGCTGCCTTCTCTGCAAGAAGGCCTGCCCGGCCCGGGCCATCTCCGGAGAGCTGAAGCAGGTCCACACCATCGATCAGGAAATCTGCATCAAGTGCGGTATCTGTCTCAGCGTCTGTCCCTCCAAGGTCCGTGCCGTCCGCAAGACGACCCCGGCTGTCGCCGGGGTGGCCGGATCGCCGGCGGCTTCGGCCCGGACGGCCCCATCGGCCAAGAGCGGAGAGGGCCGATGAAGCTCACGATCGACGACCGCCCGATCGAATGCCGCAGCGGGGCGACCGTCCTCGAAGCCGCCCGCGGCGCCGGCATCCCCATCCCCTCTCTCTGCGACCACCCCGGCCTCGAGCCCTTTGCCGGCTGCCGGATCTGCCTCGTCGAGATCGCCGGGCGCAGGGACTACGCCCCGGCCTGCGCGACGGCGGCCGAAGAAGGCCAGGTCGTCCGGACCCGGACGCCCGAGATCGTGGCCCTCCGGAAGCGGATCCTCGAGTTCATCCTGGCCCAGCATCCCTACGCCTGTGTCATCTGCCCCGAGAAGACGACGTGCGACGACCTCAAGTCGACCATCCGCAAGACGGGCGAGGTCACGGGTTGCGTCCTCTGCCCGGAGAACGGCGGCTGTGAGCTCCAGAGGGTCGCCGGCGAGGTCGGCCTCGACAAGGTCGACATGCCTGCGGTCTATCGCAATCTCGAAGTCCACAAGGAAGATCCGTTCTTCGACCGTGACTACAACTTGTGCATCCTCTGCGGCCGGTGCATCCGCGTCTGCGAGGAGGTCCGCGGCGCCGCCGTGCTCTCGTTCATCCATCGGGGCGGGCGGACGGAGGTGGGCACGGCGTTCGGCCGGCCGCTGCTGGACACCGGGTGCCAATTCTGCGGAGCCTGCGTCGATGTCTGCCCGACCGGGGCCCTCGTGGAAAGGGCGGTCCGGCCCCAGTCCGCGGCAACGCGCTCGGCGGAGATCGTCTGCCCGTTCTGCGCCCAAGGCTGCGTCCTTACCGTCGGCGTCAGGGAGGACCGGGTCGTCGACGCGACGCCGGCGGACATCTCCCCCAACCGGGGCCAGGCCTGCGTCAGGGGCCGTTTCCTCATCCGCGGCGCGGCGGGGGGACCGGACCGGATCCTCCAACCCCACGTCCTGAAGGACGGCCGGCTCGAGCCCTCGACCGCAGAAGAGGCCCTCGACCGGGCCGCGTCCGGCCTGAAGGCGGCCGCGGCGGGCCGGACGGCGCTCGTCTATCCCTCGCAGGTCCCCCTGGAAGACGCGTTCTTCTTCCTCGAGTTCGGGCCGGAGGTCCTCGGGACGGGAGCCGTCGCGGCGTCGCCGGAACCGTCGCTCGAAAGGGCGCTCGAAGCCTTCGCGGCGAAGCAGGCCTTGCCGGTCGTCACGGGAAGGGAGCTCGCCGAGATCGCAAGCTGCGGGTCGATCCTGGCTTGGGACATCGATCTGCCGGAGGGCCATCCGATCGCCTGGCTCGAGACCGTCCGGGCCGTCCGTAGAGGCGCGCGTCTGATCGCCGCCGGCCGGGCCCCGCGCGGCCCGGTCGGAAGCGGCGCGATCACCTTGGACATCGGATCCGGCGGTCCGGCCGCGGCCTCCGATCTCGCCGCCGCTATCCTCGACAATCCCTCTCCGCCCGGAGCCGGCCATGACGGCTTCGGCGAATTCAGAAAGATGCTCAAGGAGAGCGGAACCCGTCCGCGCCGGGTCAGGAAGGCCTTCGGGGAGGCCGCCGGACGGCTAATGTCGGGCCCGCCCGCGGCCATCCTCTTCGACGCCGGAGCCGGCGGCGGCCCTGCGGGACTCGAGATCCTCGGCTGGCTCTGGAATCTCGCCCTCCTCACCGGCGCCAAGCTCTTCCCCCTCGCCTGCGGGGCGAACGAGCGCGGCGTCCACGAGCTCGCGCGCGCTCTCGGTCGATCCGTCCCCGGCGAGCCGCTCGCGAGCCTTCGGACGGGACTCGAGGCCCGCGCGTTCGAAGCGCTCTATCTGGCCGGTCCGTTCCCGGACCTCGGGGACCTGAGGCCGCCCTTCCTGGTCTGCCAGGATACGCACTGGACGCCGAACGCCAAGCGGGCCGATGTCGTCCTGCCGGCCGCCGTTTTCGGCGAAGCCGGCGGCACCTGGATGAACGCCGAGGGGCGCGTCCGGACCTATCCGCCGGTTCTGCCTTGCCCGGGGTCCGCCCGGCCCGACGGCGAGATCCTGGCCGCGCTGGCCGGACGGATGGGCCGGCCGGACTTTGCCCGGCCCGACCGGGCCGCGGTCCTGCGCGAGATCTGCGAGCGCGTCCCCGCCCTGAAAGGCTATCGACCCGGCCTGGGACCCGGGACGGCCTTCATCCTCCCCCAAGCGCCCGCAGGGGAGCTCCGCTTCGTTCCGGCGGAGCTTCCGGTCCGGCGCCGGGGCCGCCGTCCGGCCGCCAGGGCCGCCGCGGCGGAGACGCTCCGCGGCTACGACCTGGCCGCCGGAAGCCGCGGCTACGCCCGATTGAGGAGGGCCCGCTGATGCCCCGCGTCGTCCGCCGCGAACGCCTGGCCCCGAACATCCACATGCTCGAGGTCGAGGCGCCGGAGATCGCCCGCAAGTGCCTCCCGGGCCAGTTCGTCATCGTCATGCCGGACGCGCGCGGCGAGAGGATCCCGTTGACCATCGCCGATTGGGACCGGGAGCGCGGCACGGTCACCTCGGTCTTCTTGGCCGTCGGTACGAGCACCCGCAAGCTCGCCCTGCTCAACGCCGGGGACGCCGTCCCCATCTTCGCCGGGCCTCTGGGCCGGCCCTCGGACACCGGCCTCTTCGGGACCGTGCTCTGCGCCGGCGGCTGTTTCGGGATCGCCGCCATCCACCCCCTGGCCCGGGCCTTCAAAAAGTCCGGCAACCGGGTCGTCGTCCTCGTCGACGTCAAGGCCGATTACCTCTTCTATTGGAAGGACCGGCTCGAGGCGATCGCGGACGATCTCGTCATCTCCTCCCGCGACGGGCTTTATGGCGGAACGGATTTCGTCCCCGGTTCCGTCGGCGCGGTCCTCGCCCGCGAGAAGATCGACCGCGTCGTCGCGGTCGGCTGCACCTACTTCATGTCGAGCGTCGCCGAGGCCACGCGGCCTTCGGGCATCAGGACCCTGGTCAGCCTCAACCCGATCATGGTCGACGGCACGGGGATGTGCGGGGCCTGCCGCGTCACCGTCGACGGCCGGACGAAGTTCGCCTGCGTCGACGGCCCGGATTTCGACGGCCACCTCGTCGATTGGGACGAGCTCTACATGCGGCGCAAATCCTACTTCGACGACGAGATCCGGTCCCTCTGCGCCTGGGAGGAGGAGCGGTTCCCGTGAGCGAAAAGGACGAGAAGGCCACGATCAGCCCCGCCCTCGCGGCCGAGGTCCTGGCCGAGTTCGAAAAGGACTGGCGGAAGGAGCTGCGCCGGTCCATGCCGGTCAAGGAACGGATGAAGGCCGGCCGGCGGCCGATGCCCCAGCGCGCGGCCGGCGAACGGAACAAGGATTTCTCCGAGGTCAATCTCGGGCTTACCGCGGAGGAGGCCGTCGCCGAGGCCCGCCGCTGCCTCGACTGCGCCAAGCCGGGCTGCATCGCCGGATGCCCGGTCCGCATCGACATTCCGTCGTTCATCAAGCTCGTCGAAAAGGGCGAGTTCCAGGCGGCCGCGGCCAAGGTCCGGGAGGCCAACAGCCTGCCGGCCGTCTGCGGACGGGTTTGCCCGCAGGAGACGCAGTGCGAAGAGAGCTGCAATCTTCGCAAGGCCTCGGGTGTCGCGGTCGGCATCGGCAACCTGGAGCGGTTCGTATCCGACTACGAGCGCCGCGCGGGCGGCGCCGCAGTTCCCCGCCTCCCGCCGTCGAGCGTCCACAAGGTCGCCGTCGTCGGGGCCGGCCCGGCGGGCCTGACCGTCGCCGGCGAGCTGGCCCGGCTGGGGCACAAGGTGACGATCTTCGAGGCCCTCCATGACGCGGGCGGCGTCCTCGTCTACGGCATCCCCGAGTTCCGCCTGCCCAAGAGCATCCTGGTCGCGGAGGTCGAGTACCTCGAGCGGCTCGGCGTCGAGCTCCGCCTGAACTTCATCGTCGGCAAGACCGCGACGATCGACGATCTCCGGGCCGAGGGCTACGAGGTCTTCTTCATCGGCTCCGGCGCGGGCCTGCCGAATTTCATGAAGATCCCGGGCGAGAACCTGGTCGGCGTCTATTCGGCCAACGAGTACCTGACCCGGGTCAACCTGATGCGGGCGTATGATTTTCCCCGCTACGACACCCCCGTCTTCACCGGCCGCCGGGCCGCCGTCATCGGCGGCGGCAACGTGGCCATGGACTCCGTCCGGTCGGCGAAAAGGCTCGGCGCCGAACGGGCCGTCATCATCTATCGCCGCTCGAGGACCGAGATGCCGGCCCGAGTGGAGGAGGTCCACCACGCCGAGGAGGAGGGCATCGAGTTCCATTTCCTGACCGTGCCGACGCGCTACATCGGCGACGAGCACGGCCGGGTCCGGGCCATGGAGTGCCTGCGCATGGAGCTGGGCGAGCCGGACGCGTCCGGCCGCCGCCGCCCCGTGCCCGTGGCCGGCTCGGAATTCATCACCGAGGTCGATCTCGTCGTCGTGGCCATCGGCCAGAGCCCGAATCCCCTGATCCCCGAGACGACCCCGGGGCTCAGCGTCGGGAAATGGGGCACGATCGACGTCGATTGGGCGACGATGGCGACGTCCCTCCCGGACGTCTACGCCGGCGGAGACATCGTCAGGGGCGGGGCGACCGTCATCCTGGCCATGGGAGACGCCCGGACCGCGGCCGCGGCCATGGACCGGCGCCTCAAGAGCGGTCCGGCGGGGTGACCGCCGCCCGAGAGGAGGGCAGGGACATGCCAAGAATCAAGACCACGGCCGTCACGCTCGTCTCCCTCGCCTGGCTCACCGTATCGTGTGGCGGCGGCCGGCCGGCCGAACAGGCCGACCTCATCCTGACGAACGCCGCGGTCACGACCATGTCGGCGACCCGGCCGAAGGCCGAAGCCCTGGCCGTCGCCGGGGACAAGATCGTTTTCGTCGGGACTAGCCGCGAGGCCTTGCGGCGGCGAGGCGAGGCGACCAGGGTTGTCGATCTCGGCGGCCGCATGGTCCTCCCGGCCTTCCAGGACTCGCACGTCCATCTCGTCGCCGGAGGCGTCGAGCTCGGTCTCTGCGATCTGAACGGGCTCAGGACGAAAGAGGAGGTCTTGGCGAAGGTCAGCGAATATGCCGCGGCCCACCCGGATGCGGCCTGGATCACCGGGGGAGGCTGGGATCTGCCGCTCTTCCCGCAGGCCAAGCCGCGCAAAGAGGATCTCGACGCGGTCGTTTCCGACCGTCCCGTCATCCTGGATTCGGCCGACGGCCATTCCGCCTGGGTGAATTCACGGGCCCTGGCCCTCGCCGGCATCGACCGGAACACGCCGGACCCGGCCGGCGGCCGCATCGAGCGCGATCCCCGGACGGGGGCGGCGAGCGGGACGCTTCGGGAGAGCGCCGCCGGTCTCGTCGAAAAGCTCGTCCCCGAGCTCGGACCGGTAGACTTTATAAAAGGATTGAGGGCCGGGCTCGCCCTGGCCAACCGCTTCGGCATCGGCTCGATCATCGAGGCCAGCGCCGGACCGGGGATCCTGGACGCCTACGCGGCCCTCGACCGGAGCGGCGAGCTCACGGTCCGGGTCCTGGCCTCGCTCTACGTGGACACGGATGCCGGCCTGGCGGAGGTCCCGCGGCTGACCGCTTTGCGGGACCGGTACGCGGGGACGCGGCTCAAGGCGACGGCGGCCAAGATCTTCGTCGACGGGGTCATGGAGCCGCGCACCGCGGCCCTGCTCGAGCCCTACGCCGACCGCCCGGGCGACCGGGGCACGCCGCTCATCGAGCCCGCGGCGTTCGACGCGCTCGCCCGCGCGCTCGATCAGGCCGGCTTCCAGATCCACATCCATGCCATCGGCGACCGGGCCATCCGCATGTCGCTCGACGCCCTCGAGGCGGCCGGGCGGGCCAACGGGTTCCGGGACATGCGCCACCACATCGCCCACCTCGAGCTCATCGACCCCGCCGACATCCCCCGCTTCGAGCGGCTCGGCGTCGCGGCCAATTTCCAGGCCCTCTGGGCCTACGCCGACACCTACATCACCGACCTGACCCTGCCCATCCTCGGGCCCGGCCGGTCGCGCTGGCTCTACCCCATCGGCAGCGTCGCCAGGACGGGGGCCGTGATCGCGGGAGGGAGCGACTGGTCCGTGTCGACGATGGACCCGCTCCAGGCCATCCAGGTCGCCCTGACCCGCCGCGGCCCCGACGATCCCCCGGGCGAGGCCTGGATCCCGGAGGAGAGGGTCGACCTCCAGACCATGCTCCGCGCGTACACGGCGAACGGGGCCTGGCTCAGCCGCGACGAGGGAGCGCGAGGCACGCTCGAAGTCGGGAAAGCGGCCGATCTCATCGTCATCGACCGCGACCTCTTCGCCGTCCCCGCCTCCGAGATCGCCCGGGCCAAGGTCCTCTTGACGCTCGTCGGCGGCCGGGAGGTCTTCCGAGACCCCGCCTTCGGCCGTTGAGCCGGTTGACTCCGGGGCCGCCGGGCCTTATTGTTAATCTGGATTCCGGAGGACCATACCGATGAATCTGAGGATCGGCCGCCGGACGGGGTTCATGATCCCGGGCTCTGCGGAGAGCAGGAGCCGGCAGGCGAAAGAGGGGGGGACGATGTTCGTGCGCATGACGACATTGACGTTCCGCATCGACAAGGCCGACGAGGGGATCCGCATCTTCGAAGAGAGCGTCGTGCCCGCGGCCCGCGCTCAGCGCGGCTTCCGGGCCGCCTACCTGCTCGCCGACCGGCCGGCGGGCCGGTGCGTCGCCCTGACCTTCTGGGACGACGAAGCGTCGGCCCTGGCCAACGAGGAGAACCGCTACTACCAGGAGCAGCTCGTCAAATTCCTGCCGCTCTACACGTCCTCCCCCGTCCGCGAGGGCTACGAAGTCGTCGTCGAATCCCGCTGACCCCGAAGGGACCGTTCGTCCCGTTCAGATTCAGCGGGATGGATCGGCCGATGGTGTTTACGGACGCCCCCGACTATGCTATAAAAGGAAGTCATTCAACTATGGATATCCGGCTCATTCTCGTTCAGGCGTTCGCCATCTTCTTTGCCATTACCGTCCACGAGGCGGCGCACGCCTGGATGGCCAATAAGCTCGGCGACCCGACCGCGGCCGCCCTCGGCCGGGCCTCGCTCAATCCCATCGTCCACATCGACCTCTTCGGCACGATCATCTTTCCCCTCCTTCTCATCCTCTTCAAGCAGCCCGTCTTCGGGTGGGCCAAGCCCGTCCCTTACAATCCCCGCAACCTCCGGAACCCGAGAAAGGGCGGCTTGTGGATCTCCTTCGCCGGACCGATCGCCAACATCACGACCGCGGCGGCCGCCGTCCTGATCTTCCGGGTCCTCCGGCTTTTCGGCGCCCGCATCACCGATGTCTCGGCCCTCTCCCGGCCGCTCGAGGGGCTTAGCGTCATCCTGCTCTTCACGGCCCTGATCAACATCTCCCTCGCCGTCTTCAACCTCATCCCTATCCCGCCGCTCGACGGCAGCGGCATTCTGGCCGGGCTCCTGTCGGAGCGGGGCGCCGCGAAGTTCGAGCGGATCAGGCCCTACGGGTTCTTCATCCTCATCGCCCTGATGTACACCAACGCCCTGACGCTCGTCTTCGCGCCCGTCCAGAATCTCGTCATCAGGCTCTTCTCCTAGCATGACCGAGACGCCCCCCGAGACCCTGCCCATCGAGGGCGCGCCGGCCCCGCCGTCCCAGGCCGAGGCGCCGGAGGGCTACCAGGTCCGGCTCGACGTCTTCGAGGGCCCCCTGGACCTCCTCCTCTTCCTCATCCGCAAGAAGAAGATCGACATCCACGACATCCCCATCGCCGCCATCACCCGCGACTACCTCGGCTACCTCGAGCGGAAGACCGAGATCAACCTCGATCGGGAAGCCGAGTTCGTGTTCATCGCCGCCCTGCTCATCTACATCAAGTCGCAGATGCTGCTGCCGCGGGAGACCGACCTGGCCGAGCACGAGGACCCGCGCCGGGCGCTGGTCGACCGCCTCGTCGAGTACGAGAGGATCAAGGCCGCCTGCTCCCTCCTCCGCGAGCGCGAGGACGTCCAGATCCTCCAGTGGAAGCGGGACTTCATCCCCCCGCTCCACGGCGAGAACGAGCTCGAGCCGGTCGAGCTTTCGCTGTTCGACCTGGCCGAGTCCTTCTTCCTGATGATGAAGCGCCGGGCGGCCGACGACACCCGCGTCATCCGCGGCCGGGAGGTCCCCCTCGAGGTCAAGATGAAGGAGCTCGTGACGCTGCTTCAGGACCGGGGCGTCATCGACTTTCTCGAATATTTCGAGGCCAGCGCCTCGCTCGAGGAGGCCCTGGTCTCGTTTTTCTGCATCCTCGAGCTGATCAAGTCCCGGGTGGCCATGGCCGTCCAGGACGAGCTCTTCCAGACGATCCGCGTCTGGCTGCGCAAAGACGCGCACAGGACGGCCGCCCATGACTGACACCCTGAAGGCCCTCGTCGAATCCCTCATCTTCGTCTCCCAGGAGCCGCTGACCCTGGAGCGCCTGCAGGCCGTCGCCGAGGGCGTCCCGGCGGCGGAGATCCAGGGCGCCGTCGACGCGCTCGCCGCCGAATACGAGGCCGCCGGCCGCGGCATTCGCATCATCCGGGCCGGGGGCGGCTGGCTCTTCGCCACGAAGCCGGCGCACGACCGCGAGGTCCGCCGATTGCTCCAGATCGAGCGCAAGAACCGGCTGTCGTCGGCCGGCCTCGAGACGCTGGCCGCCATCGCCTACCGCCAGCCGGTGACCCAGTCCGAGGTCTCGGCGATCCGCGGCGTCGACTCGACCGGGGCGCTGAAGACCCTGCTCGAAAAGAAGCTGATCAAGATCGTCGGCCGGAAGAAGGCGCCGGGCAATCCGCTCGTCTACCGGACGTCGGACGAGTTCCTGCTCTACCTCGGGCTCGACAGCCTCGACGGGCTGCCCTCGGAGAGCGAGATCGCCAAGATCCTCGAAGAGGAGAAGGCCGTCGAGGGCTGACCCCTAAGTATCGGCGCCATCAGGACTTAGAGTTGACAAGACCGTGGTTCTTCGATAGGATGAGTCGTCCTTTCCGGGCCCCCCGGGGGAGGACGTCTCCGTATTCCCATTTCAGGAGCTTTGCGCCATGACCGAGCCCACCAAGCAGCCCGACCGCGACGACCGGATGTCGTCGGAAGACTACGAGAACCTGCTCGACCGCTACGAGTACAGCACCAAAGAGATCACCATGGGGAAGGTCCTCAAGGGCCGGATCATCAAGGTGACCCCGACCCACGTTCTCGTCGACGTCGGCTTCAAGACCGAAGGCCTCATCCCCAGCGAGGAATTCGCCGATCCCCGGGCCCTCGAGGAGCTGAAGCCCGGGGACGAGATCGAGACCATGCTCGAGAAGACCGACCTCAAGGACGGCTACCTCGTCCTGTCCAAGAAGCGCGCCGACGGCCTCCGGGCCATCGAGACGCTGGACCAGGCCTTCGAGCGCGGCCTGACCGTCACGGGCACGATCGTCGAAAAGACGCGGGGGGGCTTCAACGTCGATGTCGGCATCCCCGCCTTCCTGCCCGAGTCCCACGTCGACATCCGGCCGGTCAAAGATCCGTCGGGATTGATCGGGCAGACGGCCAAGTTCCGCGTCGTCAAGTTCGACCGCAAGACCGAGAACGCCGTCCTGTCGCGCAAGCTCGTCCTCCAGGACGAGCGGGAGAAGAAGAAGAAGCGCGTCTTCGGCACTCTGGCCAAGGGCCAGAAGATCACGGGCCGGGTCAAGTCCCTGACCAACTTCGGCGCCTTCGTCGATCTCGGCGGCATCGAGGGCCTGCTCCACGTCTCGGACATCTCCTGGGGCAAGAGCCTCCATCCCTCCGAGCACCTGGCCGTCGGTCAGGACGTCGAGGTCGTCGTCCTCGACTTCAACGAGCGGGACGAGAAGATCTCGCTGGGCCTCAAGCAGCTGACGCCCGATCCGTGGGCCAATATCGCCGAGAAGTACCAGGCCGGCCAGAGGATCTCCGGCAAGGTGTCCAGCCTGACCGACTTCGGCGCGTTCGTCGAGCTCGAGAAGGGCGTCGAGGGGCTCGTCCACATCTCCGACCTGACCTGGTCCCGCAAGCTCGTCCATCCCAAGAAGGTCCTCAGCCCCGGCCAGGAGGTCGTGGTCACGATCCTCGACGTCAATCCGGCGACCAAGCGCATCTCCCTCGGCCTCAAACAGGCTTCGCCCCACCCGCTCGAGACCTTCCGGCAGAACCACGGCATCGGCGCCCGGGTCAAGGGGACGGTGACCAGCCTGACCGACTTCGGCGCCTTCGTCGAGGTCGAGAAGGGTATCGAGGGCCTCGTCCACATCTCCGACATCAGCTGGGAGAAAGTCAAGCACCCCTCCGAGAAGCTCCAGATCGGCCAGGAGGTCGAGACCATCGTCCTCAACATCGACGTCGACAGGCAGAAGGTCTCCCTGGGCATGAAGCAGCTCGAGGGCGACATCTGGGAGGATTTTTTCATCCGGCAGAAGATGGGCGACATCGTCAACGTCAAGATCGTCCGGCTGACGGATTTCGGCGCGTTCGTCGAGATCGTCCCGGGCATCGAGGGCGTCGTCTTCACGGCCGAGCTCGACGAGAAGAAGCTCGAGAAGCCCTCCGACGCCTTCGCCGTCGGCGACGAGCGCCCGGCCAAGATCATCAAGATGAATCCCAAAGCCAAGAAGATCTCGCTCAGCTTCAAGCAGGCCCAGTACGACGTCCAGAAGCAGGAGTTCCAGCGGTTCATGGAATCCCAGAACGACCGGATGACCTTCGGCGACATCATGAAGGACCAGCTCAAGGGCTTTAAGGCCCCGAAGAAGGGAACCAAAAAGGAGGACCCCCATGATTAAAGCGGACCTGACCAACAAGATCTCCCAGGAGTTGAACATCCCCAAGCAGGAGGCCGAGGAGGGCGTGAACCTGTTCTTCGAGACCATCCGCGAGGCCATCCTGCGGGGCGAGGAGATCGAGATCCGCGGCTTCGGCAGCTTCCGTTTCCGGAAACGGACCTCGCGGGCCGGGCGCAATCCCCGGACCGGCGAGCCGGTCAAGGTCCCGCCGAAGAAGGTCCTCTACTTCAAGCCGAGCAAGCTCCTCAAGGAGCTGATCAACAAGTAATGCGCTACATCTCCGCCCCCTGGAGAGCCGATTACGTCCGCCAGGGCTTGCCCATGAAACGCTGCATCTTCTGCGACGCCGTGAAGAGCCGTGACGACCGCGCCGCGGCCGTGCTGGCGCGGGGGAGGCACAATTTCATCCTGCTCAACAGGTTCCCCTACACGCCCGGCCATCTCATGATCGCCCCGGCCCGCCACCTGGCGGACTTCACCGAGGCCGGGCCCGGGGAGCGGGCCGAGCTAGCCGGCCTTCTTCAAACCGCCCTCCGCGTCCTCGGCCGGGCCTACGCCCCGCAGGGCTTCAACGCCGGGATGAACCTGGGGGCGAGCGCCGGAGCCGGCGTCACCGGGCACTATCATCTCCATGTCGTCCCCCGATGGACGGGAGATTCCAATTTCATGCCCCTCGTCGGGGCGACCCGGGTCTTCATCGAAGACCTGGATACGACTTATCAGAAGCTGCGTCCCCTGTTCGACCGAGAGCGGCGACGCCGCGGGCGCACGGGACCGGCCCAACGCCGGACGCCGGCCCCCTCGAGGTAAACCATGCTGAAAACCATGAGACGGAACGTCAAGTCGCTCAAGCCCATCCTCTGGATCGTCGTCGCCACGTTCATCGTCGCCATCTTCGCCATCTGGGGCGGCGGCGTCGGCGGGGGCGAGGGCGGCCGCTCCAACGCCCTGGCCACCGTCGGGGGCGGGAAGATCTCCGCGGACGAGTACTTCCAGGCTCTCCGGGCGCGGATCGAAGCCATCGGCCAGCAGTTCGGCGGGGAGCTCAACGCCGGCCTCATCCAGCAGCTCGGCGTGCCCCAGCAGACCCTGGAGCAGCTCGTCCAGCAGAGGCTCCTTCTCGAGATCGCCGCGGACATGGGCCTGCGCGCGACCGACGCCGAGGTCAGGGACAAGATCGTCAGCTTCCCCGCGCTGCAGCAGGACGGCCGGTTCGTCGGCTTCGAGTCCTACAAGCGCCTCCTCGAATACAACCACATCCAGCTCGCCGACTTCGAGGCCGGGCTGCGCCGGGACGTCATCATCGGCAAGGCCGTCCAGGTCCTGACCGCCGGCATCTTCGTCACCGACGAGGAGGTCTGGCAGGCCTACCGGAAGCAGACGGATTCGGCCAAGATCGAGTACCTCGTCTCCGGGACGGCCAAGATCGAGATCCCCGAGACCCCCGGCGAGGCCGTGCTCCGGGCCCATTTCGAGAAGAACGCCGCGAGCTACAAGGTCCCCGAGAAGCGCACCGCCGACTACGTCGTCCTGAGGACCGCCGATCTCAAAAAGGAGATCACGGTCAAGGACAACGAGATCGACGCGTACTACAACGACAACGCGGCCCAGTTCCAGGAGCCCGAGCAGGTCCGGGCGAGCCGCATCTGGATGCCCTTCACCGCGGCCGACAAGGAGACCGTCCTGGCCCAGGCCCGGGACGTCCGGAACCGGGCCGCGGGCGGCGAGGATTTCGCCGTCCTGGCCGGGGCGTTCTCGAAGGACGACAAGGCGTCCGCGGGCGGCGATTGGGGGCTCTACGACTGGAGATCCCTCGAGGCCGCCGAGACCGAGGCCGTGAGCCGGCTCGACAAGGGCGGCGTCTCCGACATCATCGAGACCGAGACCGGCGCGGCCGTGTTCAAGGTCACGGAAAAGTCCGCGGCCGTCGCCAAGCCGCTGACCGAGGTCCGGGACACGATCAAGGGCATCCTCGAAGAGGAGAAGGCCCGGGCCCTCGTCGCCGAGCGCATCCAGCGGCTCGAGAAGCTGGCCCGCAGGGAGAAGAGCCTCGACGTCGCCGCCCAGAAGGAAGGCCTCAAGCCGGCTTCGACCGGCGCCCTCAAGAGGGGCGACCCGCTGGCCGACTTCGATACGTCCGGCGCGGTCAGCGAGGCGATGTTCGGCCTCCGGGAGAAGGAGATCTCCGGCCCGATCTTCACCTACGCGGGCGAGGCCCTGGCCGAGCTCAAGACCGTCGAGACGGAGCGCCCGGCCACGTTCGAGGAGGTCCGCGAAGAGGTCGCCGGAGACGTCATCGACGAACTCAAGAAGGAGAAGGCCCAGGCCAGGCTCCGCGAGGTCCGGGCGTCGCTCAAGGACGATTGGAGCGGAGAGGCCTCGAAGCTCGGGCTCGAATACAAGTTCGTCGAAGCCCACAAGAAGGAGCAGTACCTGAGCCTCATCGGCGACCGGGCCGAGGTCGACAGCCTCCTCTTCAGCCTGCCGCTCAAGCAGGCGAGCGAGCCGCTGGCCGTCGACGACGGCTATGCCGTGTTCCGCGTCCTCGAGAGAACGGAGGCGGCGCGGGAGGAGTTCGAAAAGGTCAAGGCCACGGAGCGGGACACGATCCTCGCGGAGAAGAAGAACAAGTTCCTCCAGTCCTATCTGGCCAAGGCCCGCGAAGACGAAAAGGTCCGGGTCGACACCGAGACATTCCAGCGCCTCACGAACGACGTCCTGTCGAGGTACACGAAGACATCCTGAGTCTCACAGCCTGAGTTTTCCGGATAAACGCCGCGCTGCGAAAGGAGACCGCGATGGAGACGTCCGCCAAGCCCCTGCCGCCGGAAGCCTACCAGGAGCTCCCCCCCGGCCAATCCTACAAGCCCTACGTTCCGGCCGAGGCCAAGATCCCCGAGGTCACCGTCCGTTCGGTCCTCTGGGGGCTGTTCATGTCCCTCTTCTTCACCTTCTCGATCGCCTACCTGGGGCTCAAGGTGGGCACGGTGCCCGAGGCCGCCATCCCCGTGGCCATCCTGGCCGTGGGCATCGGCTACATGTACAAGAGGAAGAGCACGATCCTCGAGAACGTCATCCTCCAATCGATCGGGGCCGCGTCCGGGGCGCTCGTCGCCGGGGCCATCTTCACCATCCCGGCCCTCTACATCCTCGGCCTGCCGACGGACATCGTCAAGATCTTCCTTTCGACCTTCCTCGGCGGGTGCCTAGGCATCCTGTTCCTCACCCCGCTCCGGCGCTACTTTTGCGTCGAGCAGCACGGCAAGCTCCCCTTCCCCGAGGCCACGGCCACGACCGAGATCCTGGTGTCCGGGGAATCCGGGGGCAAGCAGGCCATGGCCCTGATCCTCGGCGTCGTCGTCAGCGGCGTCTACGAGTTCCTGACGATCGGCGTCCGGCTCTGGAACGAGCTCATCGACTTCCGCTTCCTGCCCTTCCTGGACAACCTGGCCGTCAAGACCAAGATGGTCCTCAAGCTCGACGCCCTCTCGGCCTTCCTCGGCCTCGGCTATGTCATCGGGCTTCGCTACAATGCGGTCATCGTCGCCGGCGGGCTGCTCTCGCACTTCGCCTTCATCCCGGCCATCTGGTTCCTCGGCCAGCACGTCCCCGGGGCGGTCTATCCGGGCACGACCCCCATCGCCGAGATGAGCGAGACCCAGATCTTCAGCACCTACGTGCGTAACATCGGCATCGGGGCCATCTTCATGGCCGGGGTCCTGGGCATCATCAAGTCCATGCCGGTCATGGTCAAGTCGTTCTCGCTCGGCTTCCGCGAGATCTTCAAGGGCAAGAGGGCCGGCGCGGCCGCGACTCCCAGGACCGACCGCGACCTGAACATGAAGACCATCATCCTCGGCCTGCTGGCCACGTCCGCGGGCCTGTTCCTCTATTTCCTCTGGATCTCGAACTTCAAGCTGGCCGTCATCGGGGTTCTCGTCTGCCTCCTCCTGTCGTTCCTGTTCACGACGGTCGCGGCCAACGCCATCGCCATCGTCGGGACGAACCCGGTCTCGGGCATGACCCTGATCACGATCATCCTGTCGAGCGTTCTCCTGCTCGGCGCGGGCCTGGCCGGGGAGGAGGGCATGGCCGTGGCCCTGCTCATCGGCGCGGTCGTCTGCACGGCCCTGTCGATCTCGGGCAGCTTCGTCACCGACCTCAAGATCGGCTACTGGCTCGGGGCGACGCCCCGCAACCAGGAGCGGTTCAAGTTCGCCGGGGTCCTCATCTCGGCCCTGACCGTGGGCGTCGCCATCTACATCCTCGACAAGGCCTTCTCCTTCCAGAGCGGGGCCCTGGCCGCGCCCCAGGCCAACCTCATGGCCACGGTCATCAAGTCGATGATGTCGCGCGAGCCCGTCACCTGGCTCCTCTACGCCATGGGGGCTTCGGTCGCGATCGTGGCCGAGCTGGCCAAGGTGCCGCCGCTGGCCTTCGCCCTGGGCATGTACCTGCCGCTGCCCCTGACGACGCCGCTGCTCGTCGGCGGCTTCATCTCCCACCTCGTCAAGAACTCGACCAAGGACAAGGCGCTGGCCGAGCGGCGCAACAACCGCGGCACCCTCATCTCGTCGGGGTTCATCGCCGGCGGCGCCCTCATGGGGATCGTCCTGGCCGTCCTCAAGCTGGCCGGCCTCGACCGGCACATCAGCCTGGGCATCTCCATGGTCCTGGAGAACGGGCGCTGGGTCGACGGGGCCCCGGCGGCCTGGTTCACGGGCTACGGGCAGATCGTCAGCCTCGTCGCGTTCGCCCTGCTCTGCGGCTTCGTGTATTGGGATGCGCGGCGCCAGAAATAACAGAACGATCGAACGGAGGGGATCATGAAACCGAACAAGCTCAGGGCAGCGGCCGACCGGGCCGTCAATCAGGCGCTCCGGCTCCGGGCCGGCGAGAAGTTCCTGCTCGTCACCGACACGCCGAAGCTCGAGATCGCCGAGGCCCTCGCCTCCTACGCCAAAAAGGCCGGGGCCGAAGTCACGACCTACCTCATGACCGAGACGCTCCGGCCGATCACGGAGCCGACGCGGCAGTTCCAGGAGCTCATCCGCGGCGCGTCGGTCACGACCTACCTGCTCGAGGGGCGATTCCCCGAGAAGCCCTTCCGCGGCTTCATGGTCGCGGAGGGCAGCAAGCACGGCCGCATCTGCATGATGCCGGGCATCACCCGGGACATGATGGAGCGGCTGGTGGCCATCGATTTCTCGGAGATGGCCGCCTTCACCAAGAAGGTCGTGCGGGCCGTCAAGGAGGCCGGCGAGATCGTCGTCGAGAACGCGGCCGGGACGAACATCGCCTTCAGCGTCAAGGGCCGGGCCTGGCACAAGGACGTCGGCGACATCTCCAGGAAGGGGGTCCACGGCAACCTCCCGGCCGGCGAGTGCTTCACGGCCCCGGTCGAAGAGACGTTCACGGGGAAGATCGTGATCGGCCTCATCGACGACAAGCTCGGCCGCGGGACCATGACGTTCGAGAAGGGGACGCTCGTCGACTTCACGGGCGCCGGCATCGCCGAGGTCATCAAGACGGTCGGCGACGACCCGACGGCCCGCGTCATCGGCGAGTTCGGCATCGGCACGAATAGGGGCGCCCGGATCTGCCCGAACATGCTCGAGGCCGAGAAGGCCTTCGGCACGGTCCACTTCGCCATCGGCGACTCCTACGGCATCGGCAAGAACAAGAGCAAGTTCCATTTCGACGCCCTGGTCGATAAGGTGACCATCACGGCGAAGGGCCGGATTATCGCCAAGAACGGCAAGTTCCTGATTTAAATCGGGGACACAATACTATTTTCCGAATTCTTTCCGGCAAGAAACGGCCCGGAAGGCGCACGGGGAATGGATGTGGGACCGGATCGGCACGAATGGAAAGGCCATATGAAGAATTCGGAAAATAGTATTGTGTCCCCATTTGACAAGGTCGTCGACCGGACCAAGACCGAGTCCATGAAGTGGATCTATCCCCGCGAGGTCCTCAAGGTCCAGGACGCCATCCCGATGTGGGTGGCCGACATGGACTTCGAAGCCCCGCCGGCGGTCGTCGAGGCGCTCCGGCGCAGGGCCGATCACGGCGTCTTCGGCTATCCCCTCGTCCCGCCTTCGCTTTACGCCGCAGCCATGAGCTGGCTCGAGCGCCGGCACGGCTGGGCGGTCGAGAGGAGCTGGATCGCCGTGACGCCGGGCATCGTCGCCGCTCTCAACTATTGCGTCCCGGCCCTGACCAAGCCCGGCGACGGGATCATCATCCAGACGCCCGTCTACCATCCGTTCTACTACGCCATCGAGAACCACGGCCGCCGCGTCGTCCGCAGCCCCCTCCGTTTCGACGGCCGGCGCTACGAGATGGACCTCGACGACCTCGAGCGCAAGATCGAAGCCCCCGGGCAGCTGCTCATCCTCTGCAGCCCCCACAATCCCGTGGGACGCGTCTGGAGGGGTGAGGAGCTCGAGCGCCTCGGCCGGATCGCCGTCGAGCGGGAGCTCCTGGTCATTTCGGACGAGATCCACCACGACCTCGTCTACGGCGGGCATCATCATCAGGTCTTCGCCGCCCTGTCCCCGGACGTGGCGGCGCGGACCGTCACCTGCATCGCCCCGAGCAAGACCTTCAACATTCCGGGCCTGTCGACCGCCGCGGTCATCGCCTCGAACCCTGATCTGCTCCAAAAGATCGAGAACGAGGCGGAGCGGGCCGGCTACGATCTCGGCCAGGTCTTCGGCATCGTCGGCTTCGAAGCGGCCTACGCCCACGGCGAGCCCTGGCTCGACGCCCTTCTCCCCTACCTCGAGGCCAACGTCGACTTCATCGAGACGTTCGTCGCCGGGCGGATCCCCGGCATCCGGTTCGTCCGCCCGGAGGGGACGTACCTCGCCCTGCTCGACTGCCGGAATTTGGGCATCGAGCCCGGCGCGCTCAACGACTTCTTCCTGCATAAGGCCGGGATCTATTTCAGCGACGGGGCGATGTTCGGGAAGGAGCTCGAGGGTTTCGTCCGCATCAATTTCGGCTGCCCCCGGTCCCTCCTCCGAGAAGCGCTCGAGCGCATCGAGCGGGCCGTCAAGTCGCGATAACGGGGGAAATGGATGGACATCGGCGCGCATCCCTCGACCCGCACGACCGCACAGGATGTTCTGAAGCTGGCCCGCGTTCTCTTCGGAATCGAAGGCCGGGCCCGCCCTCTTCCGAGCGAGTACGACGATAACTACCTCGTCGAGACCGCCGACGGCGCGCAGCGCGTCCTCAAGGTCATGCACCCGATGCGGGAAGCCGGGTTCGTCGACATGCAGTGCGCCGCCCTGAAGACGATCGCGGACCGGGACCCGGAGCTGCCGGTCCCGCGGGTCGTTCCCGATCAAACCGGTCGGCTGTGGTCGACTGCGGCCCTCGCCGAAGGGGGGCCGCGGCTCGTCTGGATGCTCACCTACCTCGCCGGCCGCCCGATCGCGGGCATCAAGCCGGTGACGCCCGGTCTCCTCGACGAGCTCGGCGGGACCCTGGCCCGCCTGGACGTCGCTCTGGCCGGCTTCTCGCATCCCGCGGCCCGCCGCGAGCTCAAATGGGACCTCGCCCGGGCCGGCTGGATCCGCGATCATCTCGGTGCCGTCCGTGATCCGGGCCGCCGGTCCATGATCGAAAGGGTCCTGGCCCGCTACGAAGCCGAGGTGTCCCCCGCCCTGCCCCACCTGCGACGGAGCGTCGTCTACGCCGATGCCAACGAGCACAACGTTCTCGTCCGCATCGAGGCAGGATTGCCTCCGAAGCTCTCCGGTCTCATTGATTTCGGCGACATGATCGAGACGGTTTCGGCCGCCGAGGCCGCCGTCGCCTCTGCTTACGCCGCGTTCAGCTTCGCCGACCCGCTCGAGGCGGTCCGTCCGCTCGTCGCCGGCTACCATCGGGCCCGTCCTCTCACTGAAGAGGAGCTCGCCGTCCTCGACGCCCTCATCCGGACGCGACTGGCGGTGAGCGTCGTCAACTCGGCCTGCCGGGCCGCGGCCGAACCGGACGATCCCTATCTCGTCGTCAGCGAGGCCCCGGCCTGGGCCGCCCTGGAGGCGTTCGATAAGATCCCGGCCCGGCTGGCTCATTACGCCTATCGCGACGCTTGCGGGCTTCCCCCGGTGCCGCACGGCCCCTCCATTGTCCGGTGGCTCGGGGATCCTGCGGCCTCGTTCGCCCGGGTCCTGGAGCAGGACCTCCGGACGGACCCCATCGTCGTCCTCGACCTCTCTGTGGGCAGCCGCGTGCTCGGCGCCGACCCGGCCAATCTCGAGACCCCCCGCCTTTCGGAGACGATCTCCCGGGCGATGAAGGATGCCGGCGCGGTTGTCGGCGTCGGGCGCTATGACGAAGCCCGGGCGATCTATACGACAGGCGCCTTCGCCGCCGGCGGGAAGCCAACCGCCGGCCGCGACCCGGTTGCCCCGGGGAGGACCGTCCATCTCGGCATCGACCTGAGCGTTCCGCCGGGAAGCGCCGTACGCGCCCCTCTCGACGGAACAGTCCATATCGTCGCCGACAACGCCTCGCCCAAGGACTACGGGCCGCTGGTCATCCTCCGCCACGCCATCCCCTCCGGGGAGGAATTCTTCATGCTTTACGGCCATCTCGATAAGGACTCGGTCGCCGGCCTCGAGCCCGGCACGACCCTCCGGGCGGGCGAGACGTTTGCGGCCGTCGGGGCGCCGCCCCGCAACGGCGACTGGTGGCCGCACGTCCACGTCCAGATCATCCTGGACCTCCTCGGCCTCGACGAGGACTTCCCGGGCGTCGCCGCGGCCGGCCGGCGGTCGCTCTGGACCGGTCTCTCCCCGGATCCCAACCTGATCCTGGGCATCCCCGCCGGCCGGTTCCCGGGCCCGGAGCCCGCCAAGGTCGAGACACTGGCCGCCCGCCGCAGGCTCCTCGGCCGAAACCTCAGCGTCTCTTACCGTGAACCCCTGAAGATCGTCCGCGGCTGGATGCAGTACCTCTACGACGAGACGGGACAGGCCTACCTCGACGCCTACAACAACGTCCCCCTGGTCGGCCACAGCCATCCGCGCATCGTCCGGGCCGTCCGGGAACAGACGGCCCTCCTCAACACGAACACCCGCTATCTCCATGACAACCTGGTCGGTTATGCCGGCCGGCTCACGGCGCTGATGCCCCCGCCGCTCCGCGTCTGTTATGTCCTCAACTCGGCCAGCGAGGCCAACGAGCTGGCCCTGCGCCTGGCCCGGACGCACACGGGCCGCGAGGACGTGATCGTCCTCGCGTCGGCTTACCACGGCCACACGACCGGGCTCATCGATATCAGCCCCTACAAGTTCGACGGGCCCGGCGGCAGAGGCCGCAAGCCCTGGGTCCACGTCGCGCCGCTCCCCGACGACTATCGCGGCCCCTTCAAGCGCGACGACCCCGAAGCCGGACCGAAATACGCCGCGGCCGTGGGCCGCCTGGCCCGAGAAGCTGGGGCGCGGGGCGGCGTGGCCGCCTTCATCGCAGAGACCCTGCCGAGCGTCGCCGGGCAGATCGTTCTCCCCCGAGATTATCTGGCCGAGGCCTACCGCCACGTCCGGGCGGCCGGCGGCATTTGTATCGCCGACGAGGTCCAGGTCGGATTCGGACGCCTCGGGACCCACTTCTGGGGCTTCGAGACGCAGAGCGTCGTCCCGGACATCGTCGTCCTCGGCAAGCCCATCGGCAACGGTTTCCCGCTGGCCGCCGTGGTGACGACGGAAGCCATCGCCTCCTCCTTCGCCAACGGCATGGAGTTCTTCAGCACCTTCGGCGGCAATCCCGTGGCCTGCGCCGCGGGGCTGGCCGTCCTCGACGTCATGAGAGATGAGCGGCTCCAGGAGCGTGCGCTTCGGGTCGGCGGACGCCTCATCGCGGGCCTGGAGCGCCTGGCCGAGCGACACCCCATCATCGGGGACGTCCGCGGCTCAGGGCTCTTTCTGGGGATCGAGCTGGTCCGCGATCGGCGGACTCTCGAACCGGCCGCGGCCGAGGCCTCCTACGTCGTCGAGCGCCTGCGCGAGCTCGGCGTCCTCGCGGGAACGGACGGCCCCTTCCACAACGTCATCAAGCTCCGTCCGCCCCTCTGCTTTTCCGAGGCCGACGCCGACCTCGTCGTCGCGGCCCTCGATACGGTCCTGTCCGAGGATCCCGCCCGGGCCGGAGTGCCCTCCGAAAACCCCCAGGAGACCGCATGACCATCAAGGCCAAGCTGACCACGTTCGACGCGACGATGATCGTCGTCAGCCTCATCATCGGCATCGGCATCTTCCGGACCCCGGCCATGGTGGCCGCGGCGGCGAAGACCCCGGCCCTCTTCTACGCCGCCTGGGCCCTCGGCGGCCTTGTCAGCTTCATCGGCGCCCTGACCTTCGCCGAGATCGGCGGCCGGTTCGCCAAGCCGGGCGGCTACTACAAGGTCGTCGCCGAGAACTACGGCTCCGGCCTGGCCTTCATGCTCAATTGGACGAACGTCGTCATCCTCAACGGGGCCGGCGCGGCCGCCGTGGCCCTGATCGGGGCGGAATATCTGACGCCCATCGTCTTCCCGGGCGCCGCCCCTACGACCGTGACCGTCCAGTTGACCGCCGTCATCCTGATCCTCGGCCTCCTCGTCATCAACTACCTCGGGATCAAGACCGGCGCCTGGGCCCAGAACGTCCTAAGCGTCCTCAAGGTCGTCATGATCGGCGTTCTGGCCGCGGCGGCCTTCCTGTCCAGGAAGGTCCCCGAGGGCCCGGCCGCGCTGCCCCTCGACAAGCCCTGGTTTCTCGCCCTCGGCGTCGCGTTCATCTATGTTTTCTACGCCTACGGCGGCTACCAGAACACGATCAACTTCGGGGCCGACGTCCGCGACGCCCGCCGCAACGTCCCCCGGGCCATCTTCTTCGGTATCCTCATCGTCCTCGCCTGCTACCTCGGGATCAACGCCGCCTATGTCAAGACGCTCGGCGTCCCCGGCATCGCTTCGGCCAAGCTCGTCGCCGCGGAGACGGCCCGCGTCACCCTTGGCGAGACCGGCAAGCTCGTCGTCTCCCTGGCCATCTTCCTCTCCGCCATGGGCTTCCTCAATGTCACCCTGATGCAGATCCCCCGCGTCTATTATTCCATGGCCGAGGACCGGACCCTGCCAGCCGTCTTCCAGAAGGTCAACCCGAAGACGCAGACGCAGGAGTTCGGCCTGCTTTTCCTCGGCGCGATCATCCTGGTCTCGATCTTCCTCCTGAAGACGTTCGAGAACATCGTCAACTACGTCATGTTCCTCGACACGATCACCCTGGCCATCGTGTCGTCCTCGATCTTCTTCCTGCGGCGCAAGGCCAAGCTCGCCGGGGAACCCTACGCCGGCTACCGCATCCCGCTCTATCCCGTCCTCCCGCTCATCTTCGTCGTCTTCATGCTGGCCATCGCGGTGAACGTCCTCATGACGCAGACGCGCGAGGCCCTCTACGGGGCGGTCTTTTTCGCCGTCGGCCTGCCGGTCTTCCTGCTGATGAGGCAGGTCAGCCGGCGGCCCGGCGAGGGGGAGCCCGCCGGCGGGGACGAATCAAGGCCGTAGCCGGCCGGCTTCTCACCAAACCGGAGTGGCCGAAGACGATTACGGGGTTTTCCAAGAGTCGCCGGCGGCGTGATAGAATATCAAGAGATCAAAGGAGAGGTGTTCCGATGGAAACAACCCGCAGGATCAAGAAGGTCCTCATCAGCCAGCCCACGCTCGAGGGGGCGGGGGTCCACCTCCGGCGCGGCTTCGGCTTCCGCGAGGTGCCGATGTTCGATCCCTTCCTGATGTTCGACGACTTCCGCCAGGACGATCCGGATAAATATTCGCCCGGTTTTCCCTGGCACCCCCACCGCGGCATCGAGACCATCACCTACATGATCCGGGGGACGGCCGAGCACGGCGACAGCATGGGCAACAAGGGCGTCATCGGCGTGGGCGACGTCCAATGGATGACGGCCGGCAGCGGCATCATCCACCAGGAAATGCCCAAGGGCGCCGCGGACGGCCGCATGGGCGGCTTCCAGCTCTGGGCCAACCTGCCCGCGTCGCAGAAGATGATGGACCCTCGTTACCGCGATGTGAAGAACGCGGACATCCCGGAGGTCGCTCTGGCGGGCGGGGTTACGGCGCGGGTCATCTGCGGCGCGGTCGGCAAGACCAAGGGCCCGGTCCGGGACATCGTCATCGACCCCGAGTACATCGACGTCGCCATGCCGCGTCAGGCCGAGTTCGTCCACCCGACCAAGCCCGGCCACACGGTCATCGCCTATGTCTTCGAGGGCGAAGGCTGCTTCTCGGACGAGCCGGGCTCGGCATCCTACGACGTCGAGCCGGCCAGCTACTTCGACCTCGAGAGGAAGCCGGTCCAGGGCGATCACGCGGTCATCCTCTTCGGCGACGGAAGTCGCATCAAGGTCGCGACGACGGATTCCCCCGTCCGATTCCTCCTCATGTCGGGCCGGCCCCTCGGCGAGCCGGTAGCCTGGCAGGGCCCCATCGTCATGAATACGCAGGAGGAGCTCCGGACGGCGTTCCGCGAATACCGCGCGGGCACGTTCATCAAGCACGCCTGATTTTCCGGCCGAGGAGGCCCCCATGACGATGACCAGCCGCGAGCGCCTGGCCGCAGCCCTCGACCATCGCCAGCCCGACCGTATCCCCGTCGACTTCAACGGCACGGCCGTCACCGGCATGCACGTCAGGTGCGTCATCGGGCTCCGGGATCACTACGGCCTGGAGAAGCGCCTGGTCAAGGTCCATGAGCCCTACCAGATGCTGGGCTGGATCGACGACGACCTCCAGACGGCCCTCAGCATCGACGTCGAGGGCGTCTACGGGCCGGACACGATGTTCGGCTACCGCAACGAGAATTGGACCCCGTGGCGCATGGACGACGGGACCGAGGTCCTGATGTCGGGGAATTTCCGGACGACCAAGGACGCGAACGGCGACACGCTCGTCTTTCCCGGCGGCGACCGCACGGCCCCGCCCTCCGGCCGCCTGCCTAAGAACGGCTTCTTTTTCGACACCATCATCCGCCAAGAGCCCATCGGCGAAGGCCAGCTCGACCCGGCCGACAACCTCCAGGAATTCAGGCCGATCGACGAGGAGACCCTCGCTCACTTCGAGAAGGAGAGCCGCCGGGCCGGGGCGACCGGCCGCGGGATCATCGCCAGCTTCGGCGGGACGGCCCTCGGCGATATCGCCCTGGTCCCCGGCCCCCAGCTCAAGCGTCCGAAGGGCATCCGGGACGTCGAGGAGTGGTACGTCTCGACCCTGACCCGGCGGCCCTACATCCACAGGGTCTTCGAGGGCCAGACCGGGATCGCCCTGGCCAACCTCGAGAAGATCCACGCCCGCGTCGGCGACCAGGTCCAAGCCGCCTTCATCTGCGGCACCGACTTCGGCACCCAACAGTCGACCTTCTGCTCGGTCGCCGATTTCCGCGAGCTCTACATGCCCTATTACCAGCGGATCAACGGCTGGATCCATAGGAACACGGCCTGGAAGTCGTTCAAGCACTCCTGCGGCGCCGTCTCCACCCTGATCCCGTCCTTCATCGAGAGCGGCTTCGATATCCTCAACCCCGTTCAGGTCTCGGCCGCGGGCATGGACGCCCGGAGGCTCAAGCGCGAGTTCGGCCGGGACATCGTCTTCTGGGGCGGCGGCGTCGACACCCAGAAGACCCTGGCCTTCGGGACGCCCGCAGAGGTCCGGACCGAGGTCCTGGAGCGCTGCGAGATCTTCGGCCGGGACGGCGGCTTCGTCTTCAATACGGTCCACAACATCCAGGCCAACGTCCCCGTGGCCAACATCGTCGCGATGTTCGAAGCGCTAACCGAGTCCAACGGACGATAACATATGAAGAAGGCGGCCCGGTACGTCCTCTCGATCTCCCTGGTCGCCGCCATCGGCGGCCTGATCTTCGGCTTCGATACGGCCATCGTCGCCGGCGCGACGCGCTATATGAAGGAGCAATTCTCCCTCGATTCGCTTCAGGAAGGCTGGGCCGTGAGCGTCGTCCTCATCGGCTGCATGTTCGGGGCCGGGCTCGCCGGGCCGATCAGCGACCGGATCGGCCGGCGGCGGCTCATGCTGGCCTCGGCCGTCCTCTTTCTCGTTTCGGCCGTCGGCTGCGCCCTGCCGCGGACGATCACGGCCTTCGTCGTCTTCCGGTTCGTCGGCGGGCTCGGGATCGGCTCCGCCGCGGTCCTCTCGCCCCTCTATATCGCCGAGATCGCGCCGGCCCGGGTGCGCGGCGCCCTGGTCTCAGTCAACCAGCTGGCCATCGTCACCGGCATCCTCCTCGCCTACTTCGTCAACTGGGTCTTCGCCGGGGCCGGCTCGGCCAATTGGCGCTGGATGTACGGCCTGGGGGCCGTCCCCTCGGTCCTCTTCTTCCTCCTGCTCCTGCGCGTCCCCGAAAGCCCGCGGTGGCTCGTCAAGAACGGCCGCGAGGACGAGGCCCGGACCGTCCTGACCCGGGCCGACAGCGCCGAAGCCGCGGCCGCGGGGATCCGGGAGATCAAGGATACCCTGGCCCTCGAGGAGGGCTCCTTCCGCGAGCTCTTCCGTCCCGCTTTCCGGCGGCCGCTCCTCCTGGCCATCGTCCTGGCCGTCTTCCAGCAGATCACCGGCATCAACGCCATCCTCTATTACGCGCCGCGGATCTTCGAGGGCGCCGGTTTCGAGCGGATGTCGGCC
>Ga0105107_10000153_pt1 | contig 39350 bp, 39 predicted proteins | sample PPLLaktember2015_6_FD_79335 | JGI IMG/M metagenome (GOLD analysis project Ga0105107, IMG submission 79335) | Freshwater sediment microbial communities from Prairie Pothole Lake near Jamestown, North Dakota, USA - PPLs Lake P8 Core (1) Depth... | ecosystem: Environmental > Aquatic > Freshwater >...
ATAGACGACCTCGCCGGCCCCGTTCTTGAAGAAATAAATGCCGGGCTTGGCCGGCAGGGCGGCCGCTTTCCTCTTGAGCTCGTCAAAATCCGCCATGAGAGGCTATTCTCCGCCTTCCAGTGCCCGGTTTCAAGGCAGCGCAACAGCTGATGGGCTTATCGGGCTGGGGATGCTCGTGGGAAGGGGCCGGCCTGGGCGCAGGGCGCCCGCGGCCCCGTCACAGAGCTAGCTCGAGCTCGCGCTTCTTGAGCTTGACCAGCTCGTCGCGATAGGCGGCGGCCTTCTCGAACTCCAGCGCGGCCGAAGCCTCTTTCATGAGCTTGGTGAGCTCGTCCATGCGCTTTTTGCGCTTCAGCGGCGACAGATAGATATCTTTTTCCTCGGAGATGCGGGTGTAGTCGAGATAATCGCGCTCGTAGACCGAGGTCAGGACCTCGTCGATGCCCTTGACGATCGACTGCGGCGTGATGCCGTGGGCGGCGTTGTACTCCTGCTGGAGCCGGCGGCGGCGCCCAGTCTCGTCCATGGCGATCTTCATCGAGTCGGTCACGGTGTCGGCGTAGAGGATGGCCTTGCCGGCGACGTTGCGGGCCGCCCGGCCGAAGGTCTGGACAAGGGCCGTCGAGGACCGGAGGAACCCTTCTTTGTCGGCGTCGAGGATGGCTACGAGCGAGACCTCGGGCAGGTCCAGGCCCTCGCGGAGGAGGTTGATGCCGATGAGGGCGTCGAACTGGCCCTTGCGCAGGTCGCGGAGGACCTTGACCCGGTCGAGCGTCTCGATCTCGGAGTGGAGGTAGCGGACGCGCAGGCCGAGCTCGTGATAATGGCGGGCCAGGTCCTCGGCCATCTTCTTCGTCAGCGTCGTGACGAGGACGCGCTCGTTGCGGGCGGCCCGGGCCCGGATCTCGGCCATGAGGTCGTCGACTTGGCCGCGGATGGGCCGGATCTCGAGCTCCGGGTCGGTCAGGCCGGTCGGGCGGATGACCTGCTCGACGACGCGGCCGGTCGAGCGCTTGATCTCGAAGAGGCCGGGCGTCGCCGAGACGTAGAGGGTCTGGCCGACGCGGGCCTCGAACTCGTCGAAATTGAGGGGCCGGTTGTCGAGGGCCGAGGGCAGGCGGAAGCCGTGCTCGACCAGGGTCAGCTTGCGGGAGCGGTCGCCGGCGTACATGCCGCCGATCTGGGGGACGGTGACGTGGGACTCGTCGATGATGGTCAGGAAGTCGGAGGGGAAATAATCGAGCAGCGTGAACGGGGGCTCGCCCGGCGCGCGGCCGGTCAGATGGCGGGAGTAGTTCTCGATGCCGGGGCAGTAGCCGAACTCGCGGAGCATCTCGACGTCGTAGAGGGTGCGCTCCTCGATGCGGGCGGCTTCGACGGCCATGCCCCGGGCCTGGAAGCGGGCGATCTGGTCCTCGAGCTCGGCCTCGATGCCGGCGACGGCCGTGCGCAGGGTCTCGGCGGGGGTCGAGAAGAACGTCCGGGGATGGATCATGACCGTGTCGAGCGTTTCGCGCACCTTGCCGAGGAGCGGATCGACGGCCGAGATGGCCTTGATGCGGCCCTCTTCGAGCTCGATGCGGCAGGCGGAGTCGGCGTAGCTCGGGAAGACCTCGACGACATCGCCGCGGACGCGGAACGTGCCCCGCTTGAAGTCGGACTCCTCGCGCTCGTATTGAACCGAGACGAGCTTCTCAAGCAGGGCCTTGCGGGCCTGGGGCTGGCCCACGGTGAGCGAGAAGCTCATCGAGTAGTACGTCTCGGGGGCGCCGATGCCGTAGATGCAGGAGACCGAGGCGACGATGATGACGTCGCGGCGGGCGAAGAGCGAGTTCGTCGCGCAGAGCCGCAGGCGGTCGATCTCGTCGTTGATCGTCGCTTCCTTGGCGATGTAGGTGTTGGAGGCGGGGATGAAGGCTTCCGGCTGGTAGTAGTCGTAGTAGCTGACGAAGTACTCGACCGCGTTCTTGGGAAAGAAACGGCGGAACTCCTGGTAGAGCTGGGCGGCCAGAGTTTTGTTGTGGGAGACGACCAGGACGGGGCGATCTGCCTTCTCGATGATGTTGGCCATCGTGAAGGTCTTGCCCGATCCGGTGACGCCCTTGAGGACCTGGTGGCGGGCGCCCGACGCGAGCCCTTCGCAGAGCCTGTCGATGGCCTGGATCTGGTCGCCCTTGGGCCTGAGTTCGGACGTCAGCTCGAACGCTTTCATGGTTGTTCGCGGGTGATCAAGAAGGGGTCAAACCTATACCTTTTCAATTTCGGACAGCCCTGGCATACTGGAGCGGCGAAAATATTGAAAAGGTATAGGTTTGACCCCTTCTTATTCTTTTTCTTTCATGCGGATGCCGCCGGAGAAGCGGGCGCCGTCGGCGATGGTGATCTTGGGGGTGATCACGTCGCCGTTCATCTCGGCCGTTTCCGAAATGACGGCCCTTTCGCCGGCTCTGACGGTGCCCTTGAGCTCGCCATGGAGGACAAAGCTCCGGGCCTTGATCTCGCCGTCGACCTTGGCCCCCTTGGCCACGGTCAGAGTCCCCGACGGGACAAGGATCTTCCCTTGGACCCGGCCCTCGATGAGCATGTCCTCATGGGCCTCGATATCGCCCGTGAGGACGACGGTCGAGCCCAGCCGGGTGACGCCCGGCCCCAGCGGCCTTTCGGGATTGTAGGACTGAGGTCGGTTCGCGGATTCGTCGGCCATCGGCGTTTCTCCCTTTTCCGGGGCGTTACCAACCAGATTATAGGGGCGGGTGTTCCGCCTGTCAACGCGCCCAATGACGGGCTCCAGCCCGGATTCCCGTAATTGGGGCCCGCTTGATTAGTCGGCGGCGGCCGGAAAAGTTAAAAAGCCCAGGTTCGACCCCTTCTTGACCTGTTCGATGATTGTGCTAGAATCCTAGGGCCTTGTGAGCGGGCATAGCTCAATGGTAGAGTACCGGCTTCCCAAGCCGGGTGTTGTGGGTTCGAGTCCCATTGCCCGCTCCATTTTTTTTATCCCGGCCCGGCCTGGAACGACTTCTGAGCCGGAACGTGATAGAAGATAGTCTGAGATCCATCTTGAGGTCCGATCTTCCATGACATGGCAGCTGATCGTCGAACCGGAGCCGCTCCCCGGGTCCTGGAACATGGCCGTCGACGAGCATCTCCTGCGCCTGGCCGGCAGCTCGCCCCGGACCTTCCTCCGTTTTTACCGCTGGGAGCGTCCGACCGCCTCCCTGGGATATTCCCAGGATGCTTCCCGGGTCGTCGACGTCGACTTCTGCCGGGCCCATGACATCGATATCGTCCGCCGTATGACCGGGGGCAAGCTCGTCCTGCACGACCGGGAGGTGACCTACTCCCTGGCCTCCGCCGACGTCTCCATCTTCACCGAGACGCTCCGCGAATCCTATCGCTTGATCTCGCGGGCCCTTCTCGCGGGCCTCGCCCGGCTGGGCATCACGGCCCGCCTGGCCGAAACCTCCCCCCCGGCCTACGTCAGGAGCACGATGCCCTGTTTCGCCTTCCCCGCCCGCGACGAGATCGAGATCGGCGGCCGGAAGATCGTCGGCAGCGCCCAGAAGCGGAACGGCCCCCTCTTCCTCCAGCACGGCTCGATCCTCCTCGAGACGGACGAAGCCCTGCTCGCCGCGGTCTCGCGCCCGGGGGAATCGGCCGAAAGCCTGGGCATGACATCGATCTCCGAGTCTCTCGGCCGGCCCGTCGACTTCGACGCCGCCGTCGGCCCCCTCGTCCAGGGCTTCGCCGATTTCTTCGGGGCCGGCTTCGACCGCTTCGCCCTGGGCCCGGCCGACCGGGAGGCCGCGCGCCTGATCCAGGCCTCGAAGTACGCCTCGGACGAGTGGACCTTCCGCCGGGGAAGCCCCTCCGCCCGTTGACATTCCTTTCGGCCGGGTGCTACACTCGGCTCGAAGAGAGGTCAGGCCATGAATGAAGCGGAAGAACTCGCCAAACTGGATCCGGCGGGCCTTCCGCCGCTCAAGCCCATCCTCCTTGACGACCTCTATCAGAGCGTCCTCAAGAACCTCCACCTCGAGCTCGGCCTGGGACCCGTTCTCTATCTCCTGTCCCCGAGCTATTCGGTCCTCAATCCCGCCCCGGACGGGGGTATGACCGAGTTCATCACCCGCAACGAAACCCTCCTCGACTACCTCAAGGAGGCCATCGTCCAGAACCTGGCCGAATACTCCGTGCTCGTCGACATCAGCAGCTACTTCATCGAGCAGAATAGCGGCCTCGTCCTGGCCCGCCTCCGCGAGCGGGATTCCGAGGGCCGGCGCTTCGAGATCCAGTTCTACACCCACGAGCCCAAGGAGCTCCTGTCCCGCTACGAGGACAAGATCTACATCGGCCGCGATTTTCTGGACCTTTTCAGTCCCGTCCGCAAGTACTTCGGCCTCAAGGATGCGGTCGTCTCGCTCAAAGCCCAGTTCGAGCGCCTGTCCGAACGGGCCGGGGCCAAGCTGAGGAAAGCCCAGGACTTCGGCTCGTACTTCCAGGAGATCGGCGACTCGGTCAACGAGCTCCACAACGAGGGCCTGCTCATCCTCCAGAGCCTGCCGCCGCACCTCGATTTCGCCAAGCTCTCCGGCCACGACCTCATCGAGATCAACGCCCAGTACCGGACGATCAATCACTTCGTCATCGAGCTCCACGACACAATCGCCGAGTTCGAGACCCTACTGCGCTACAAGGAGCGCTCCGACTTCGTGCGCTACGTCACGAAGTACAAGAAGGACGTGACCAACCTGATCTCCTTCTTCAACATCAAGGTCAACGGGGTCATCGGCCCGCGCATCCACGCCTGCAAAGCCAAGCACGGCTGATTCGCGGTTCCGACCCCGCAGGCGTGGTCCTTCATTCAACATCCCTCGCCGCCTCGAGAGGATCCCCGGAAATGGGAGAAGAACCAAAAAAAAGGCCGGGCCGCTGGCCCGGCCGCGCGGATGGCGCTCGAAAGAACCTAGAACCGGCGCCCGCCTTCTTCGATGCGGACGTCGTCGTATTCCGTCGAAAGATAGATCAGGGGGGCCGACGTGTTGGCCGAAAAGGCCTTGACGAGCGCGACGCCGTTGGTCTCGTCGACATCGGGCTTGTCCGCGAGGCCCCACGACACGGAGCCGCCCCTCGAGCGGGCTTCGACCCGGGCCTGCTCCCCCGAAGGCCAGAGCAGGTCGATCCGGCCGTGCTCGTTGCGGATGTCCATGCCGCTCTTCAGATCCCGGGGCGCGAGGGTGACGTTGCCGTTGCGGCAGACGACGCTCGCCTCCGCCGAGAAATCGGCCAGGGAGACGCCCTCGTAGGACGTCCGGATCGATATCGCGGGCCCGTCGATCCCGGTCGCCGTGATGCCCGCATTGTGCGCATCGACGCGCAGGCTGCCCATGATCCTCGTCGCCCGGACGGGCTCGTAGCTCGTCCGGACATCCAGGTCGCCCCGGACGTTCCCGGCCGTCACCGCCATGTTGTGACCGGTGACCGTGGCGGGACCGACGTCGTCGAGGAGGACCTTCTCGTAGGACGTCTCGACCGTGACAGCTCCGGTGACGCGCTGCGCCTCGACGTCCGTGTGCGTGCCGCGGAGCTCCGCCTGACCGCTGACGTCCTCGACCCGGATGCGGGCATAACTCGTCGCGACCGAGAGATCGCCCGCGATCAGCCCCGCCCTGACGCTGGCGTGGCTGTTCACGATCCGGCAGGACCCGTGGATCTCGCGGGCCTCGAGGTCGTCGTAGCTCGTCTCCAGCACGCAGGGTCCGTCGATGTTCAGGACGGTGACCTCGCCGTGGCGGTTGCGTACCGTGGCCTCCTTGACCGCCTCGATCTTGACCGGGCCGTAGCCATTGGTGACGTGGACGACCGTCGACCGGGGGACGGTGAGGATGAAGATCGTCTCGAAGTTCTTTTTCTTGAACTCCTCCCGGTTGGTGGAGAGGGTCAGCTTGTCCGCCGCCGCCGCCAGCGTGTACTTGATCTGCCCGGCGACGGCCCGGGCCTCTTCGACGTCCCTCCGCCAGACGACCTTCCTGAACGTCAGCTGGGCGAAGTCCTGGTCCCCGCCGCGTACCTCGACCCGGCCGTGGCCGTTGGCGATCTCGATCGCCGGTGGCAAGGGGCCGGCGATCGTCTGCGTCTCTTCGGCGACCACTTCGTCGCCGCCGAATCCGACGTCGTCGAACCAGCCCCAGTCGCCGTCGAGGTTCCACTGGCCGGTCTTGAATTGGAAGAAGACGAAGCCGGCCAGGATCAGTACGACGACGAGGAAGACGTCCCTAAATTTCATGGTCCTTGTCCGGAGCGGGCGTCCCGGCGCGCTCGTTCCTCTCTTTGAGCCCGAGCCAGAGCTTGTTGGCGCCCCAGACGATCAGGATGACCGGCCAGAAACGCCAGACCTGGTCGAAGAGATCGATGTCGAACTGCTCGAGCAGGAAGATCGCGCCGACGACGATGAGAATGACGCCCCAAACGAGCGAGTCGTTGCGTGTTTTGGTTGCCATGGGGAGCCTCCTTTAGAGCGCTTTCTTCGACTTGGCGGCCACGGAATCGAGCACGAGCTTGAGCCCGATGATGATGACCGCGACCGGCCAGAAGTCGAACAGCCTGTCGTACGAAATGACCTCGAAATTGGCCAGGATGAGCAGGCCGCCCAGGACGACGAGGATGATGCCCCAGAAGATCGACCCGGACGACGCCGCCTCGGGCAGCGACGCGACGCCGGCCACAGCCGGAGCCTCGCCGGCGGCCGCGGCGTTGATCGCCTTGGCCGACTGGATGTTGTCGAAGAACTGATAGACGATGAACCCGGCCAGGAGCAGCCCGATGAACGGCTGCCCGCCGCCGCGCCCCTGCATGTGGATGAGGCCGGCGAAGATGACCAGGTGGAGCAGAGCCTTGGTGTACTGCCCGTTGTAGAGCGCGCCGACCCCGAACGGGAAGATGCCGAGCGCGCCGGCAAATCCGGGCGATTTCTGCGGCCTCTGCGGAACGACGATTTTCTCTTCCATTCTCATTCCTCCGTTGACGGACTTATTGTTTATTCTCGCTTTCCCCGAGCAGGCCCAGGGTATCGAACGACTTGATCACCTGGCCGGCGAACGCGCCGACCTCGCCTTTGAGCGTCCCGGCGCCGGCCCAGAGCCTTTCGACCGTGGCCGCGCCGCGGTGGAGCCCGACATCGATCTTCTTCCGGATGCCCCGGCCCTCGGGGTGGAAGAGGACGAAGGACAGGACGACGAAAACGGCGGTGAGGGCGGCGTAGACGGGCTGGAGCGCGGGCCGCGTCAGCCACTCGAAAACAGGCCTGGCCAGCCGCTTCTTTTCCCGCCTCGATCCGGGGATGCCGTAGAGGCGGCCGAGAAGCGCCGGCGAAGGCTCGATCTCCGGCATGGCCGCCGCGGCCGCCATCGTCTCCTTCATGAGGCCGGCGAGCTCGGCGCAATCGGGGCAGCCCCCGAGATGGGCCTCCACGCCCGCCCTCTCGTCCGGCGGCAGGCCGCCCTCGAGATAGGCGGACAGGAGCTCTTCGATGCGTTCGCAGGTCATGAGTGGCCTCCCCGGCGCTCCTTCAGGACCTTGGCCAGCTGGAGGCGCGCCCGGTTGACGCGCGACTTGACCGTGCCCAGGGGCAGTCCCTGCGCCTCGGCGATCTCTTCGTAGCTCTGGCCCTGCAAGTCCCTCAGGATGAGGATTATCCGCATCTCCGCCGACAGGCGATTGAGCCCTTCCCAGACGAAGGCCCGGGTTTCCGTGTTGACGTAGCTCTCCTCCGGGCCGCCGCCGGCCGATTGGGACAGGACGCGTTCGTCGAAATCGTCCCTCTGCGTCTTCTCCCACTTGGTCCGGCGGTACTCGTCGATGAGGTGGTTCTTGGCCAGGGTCAGGAACCAGGCCGTGAAGTTCTTGCCGAAATCGTATTTCGGCAGGGCGCCGTGAAGCTTGAGGAAGACCTCCTGGGTCCGGTCCTCGGCCTCCTCGCGGCTCCCGCAGAACTGATAGGCCATGTTAAAGATCCTCCTGGCGAACGCGTCCACAAGGGCCTTCCAGGCGCTTTGGCTGCCTCCCAGGCAGTCCCTGATGATCACGTCCAAGTCCACTCAATTCACCTTGGTTGACGGATTCGGATGGGGCGAAGTTCCATTCCGGGCCCATTTTCTGCCAAAACCGCCTATAATAATAGGGTTAAATCGCAACTTCCTCGGGGAAATCGAGGTTTAGGAAGTCAGAGAATGGACGAACAAGAGCTGATCCGGCGCGTCCAGCAGGGAGACGAGCAGGCGTTCGGCCAGATCATGGCTCTTTATAAGGACAGGATCGTGAACTATCTCTACCAGTTCTCGGGCGATTATCAGAAGGCCGTCGAGCTCGCCCAGGAGACGTTTATCAGGGTCTATTTCAAGGCCAACAAGTACAAACCCATCGCCCCGCTGTCCTCCTGGATCTACACCATCGCCTCGAACCTGGCCAAGACCGAATGCCGCCGGGCGAAGAAGATGTCCACGGTCTCCCTCGATGACCTCCCTAACAGCTACTCGAGCGGCACGTATTACGAGGACCCGGCCGACCCCGGCCTGGTCCGCAACCTCCGGGAGGCCCTGGAATCCCTGCATCCCCGCTATCGCGTCCCGGTCGTCCTCAAGGACATGGAGGGCTTCTCCCAGGAGGAGATCGCCAAGATCATCAGGCGGCCGGTGGGCACGGTCAAGGCCCGCATCAGCCGCGGCCGGGAACAGCTCCGCCGCAAGCTCGAGAAGGCCCGGGAGGGCGGAAACTTCCCGGCCGACGAAGAGGTGAGTGAACATGGACGGGCATGAGTTTCTCTCCAAGGTGGCCAAGATCCAAGCCCCCGCGGGCTTCGAAGAAGGGGTGCTGGGCCGGCTTCCGGGCGTCCGCCTGGAGCGGGCCCGGGCCCGCCGGGCGCAGGTCCGCTATGCCTTCGCCGGATCGGCGGCCCTGGTGATCACCGCGTTCCTCCTCTTCAATCCCGGGCCCGTCGAGAATGACGCCGTCCTGACCTACGCCGAACGGGAGGCCCTGTCGGCCACTCCTGAAGGGGGGCGGGGCGTTTCCTCCGCCGACCGGAATCTCTTTTTCCCTGTCTACGAGGCGATGGACTATGCGTCCGAATTCCGGAACGCCCAGCCGCAGCCGCGGACAGTTTACATACTGGAGCAGGTTTCCGAGATCCCGTCTTCGGAAATCATCTACTAGGAGAGGTTGAAGGGATGAACAAGATGATCAAGCCGGCCCTTGTGATCGCGGCCTCGCTAGCCCTGCTGGCCCCGTCGTTCGGGACCGAACCGGCCGGGGCCAAAGCGAGCGGCGGAGACCCCGATATCACCGCCATCGCCAAGAAGGTCTATCCGTCCGTCGTCCGGGTCGAGGTGAGGAACGGCACGCGCCGCGTGGCCACCGGAGTCGTCGTCGACAAAGGCGGCTACGTGGTCACGACGGCCCTCATTTCGCCGCGGGAGGAGAAGATCTCCATCACGACGTCGGAAGGGAAGACGCTGGACGCCGAATTCCTCGGCTTCGACACCGAGACCCAGCTGGCCTTGCTCAAGGCCAAGGACGCGGGCCTGCCCGCGCTCAGCCCCGGGAAGGCGGCCGATCTGGCCCCCGGCTCGTGGATTTGCGTCGTGGGCGTCTCGCCCGAGCGGACGGCGGCCGTGACCCAGGGCATCGTCAGCTCCGCCGCCGCGGACAAGCTCCGGCTGAACGTCTGGGTGACGCCCGGTTCGAGTGGCGGTCCGGTCGTCGACGCCGATGGCCGCATGGTCGGGCTGCTGCGCGGCATCTACATGGACGAGCGCCCCGTCGTCTTCCAGTTCCGCGACAGGGAGCAGGCCGGGTCCGGTTACGTGATGGGCAGCCGGGCCGAGGCTCCCTCATCGGGCATGGCCTTGGCCGTCCCGGTCGACATCGTCCGGGACGTCGTCGCCCAGATCAAGGAGAAGGGCCGGGTCGAGCGCGGTTGGCTGGGCGTCAGCATCGGCCAGGATGAGACCGGACGGACGGTCATCGGCTCGATCGACGAGGATAGCCCGGCCGAACTGGCCAAGCTCCAGGCCGGGGACATCGTCCTGCGGATCGGGGACCGGGACATCGCCGGTCCCGATGTCCTTGCCGCCGAGATCCGGAAGATGAAGCCGGGCCAGGAGGTCGTCCTGAAGATCGAGCGGGACGGCAAGCCCATGGTCGTCAAGGTCAAGCTCGGGGAACTCGCGGAGGGCGACGCGATGAGGGAAATGACCGCGCGCTTCCCCGGGCTCTTCGAACGGACCTGGCCGCGTTCGTCCGCCGCGCCGCAGCCGGGCGCCCCGGAGGCCTCCCCCCGGCGGGATGCCCCGCGGCTTCTCGCGCCCCGGACCCCCGACTGGACCTTCGAATCGAGGAAGTACATCGGCGTGTTCTGCAACGAGCTCAATCGGGAGCTGGCCGATCATTTCGGGGTCAAGGAAGGCACGGCCCTGATCATCAGCAGGCTGACCGAAGGCGGCCCCGCGGAGAAGGCCAAGCTCCGGGTCGGGGACATCATTGTCAGTGTCGACGGCGCGCGCGTCGGGACCGTGAACGAGCTCATCGACCTCGTCCAGGCCAAGCCCAAAGGCGACAAGATCAAGATCGATATCCTGAGGGACAAGAAGCCAATGACCGTCAGCGTCGAGATCGCCGAGGAGGAAAGCGGCGGGCTGCTCGAATCCGACGGCCTGCGGAGCTTTCTCGAATCCTGGCAGGGTTACACCAATGCGCTGCAGGACGAGCTGCGGAATTGGAACTCCGACACGTCCCCGATGGTACGGCAGCTCAGGAAGGGCATCGCCCTGAAGGGCAACCAGCGAAGGATCTAAGAGGCCTGCTCCGGTCTCTCTCTTCTGGGGGACTGCCCTCGCGACGGCCGCGAGGGTTGTCCCTCTTTTTTCCTCCTTAGGTTTCTTCCCCGAGCCTCAGCCACTCTTTCCTGAGCCGCTCGTACTCGTCGGCGGGAAGGCGCGCCTTGTCGACGTAGCCCTTGGCCGCTCTCTGCCGCAAGGCCTCGTAGAGCATGACGGCGACCGAAACAGAGAGGTTCAAACTCTGGACCATGCCCAGCATCGGGATGCGGACGACCCTGTCGGCGAAGGTCAAACAATCCTCCGAAATGCCCTCAGCCTCGCTGCCGAAGACGAGGGCGACCGGCCTGGCGAGATCGACCTCGGTGTAGGGCACCGCGTCCCGCTGGAGATGGGTGGCCACGATCTCGAATCCCGCCTTCTTCAGGGGCTCCAAGCACGCCGCGGGTGTCGGGTGTACGGCGATCTCGAGCCACTTGTCGGCCCGCGTCGAGATCGCCTCGTTGAACCGGAGGAGCTCCGGATTCGGAGAGACGAGGTCGAGATGGAGGACACCGGCCGCGTCGCATGTCCGGATGACGGCGCTCGCGTTGTGGGCGATGGTCACGCCCTCGAGCACGACGCGCAGGTCGGCCTGGCGTTGGGCGAGAACGCGCTCGACCTTGGCGATGCGCTCGGGCGTCGGCATGCCGAGACTATAACACGGGAAATCGGGGTCATGTAACGAATTTCTGAAATCGGTCCGTGTCCCCGATTTCCAGCGCCCTCTCCCGGATCCCGACAGGCCTCGTTCCTTGAAAATCGCCCTCGTTTCCCCTATAGTTATCGGGCCGTGCCGGTGTGGCGGAACTGGCAGACGCGCGGGACTCAAAATCCCGTTTCCAGCGATGGGAGTGTGGGTTCGATTCCCTCCACCGGCACCGGATTTCCCCTGATTATTGGTCGTCTTCCGACTAGGCACGATTAATCCATTTTAAGCGGGTTTAGACACTTTCTGTTACACCGGCGTTACATGGGTATACGTCTGCGGAGCGCTCCGATCCTTGCTTGAATTAGCCGTTCTTGGGATGCTACATTAGCAGCAATCGGGATAGCCTCAACATCCTGGTGGAGGAAGCCATGCCATTTTCCGCCGAGCTCACCCAGAGACTCCTTATTGCCAAGCAACTGCAAAATCATGGAATTGAACACGGAAGCAAAAAGGGGAATCTTAATCGGCTAAGTTCATTGATAGCACTAGATGGGGCGGTCGAGAATTTTCTTTATACGGTCGTTACGGAGTTGAGAGGTGCCCTCAATATGACCAAGAACCAGACATTCCATAACCTCTGGAAAGCAGCAGACGACGCCGCGAAGGAGGCCACGTCAAAGACCCTCCCCCTGGCCACAGAAATGAGAATCCTACACGAAAACAGGAATATGGCTCAGCATAACGCGACAATTCCCGATAAGGCAACGATACAGAGATCAATCGTATACACTTCAGATTTCCTGGCCCAGTCCTTCAGCCTTTGCTTTCAAGTGTCGATAAATGACTTACATCTCGCGGAAGCCATTAATGATAAGGGCTTGAAAAAAATTCTTTTGGCGGCGGAAGATGCGATGAACACGGAGAACCATCAGAATTCAGTCCTGAATTCCACCCATGCCCTAGCTATACTCAAATCGAGAGTGCAGGATTGTCTGGGGCAACGAGGGGAAAGCGGGTTTATACGCGAGGATATCAAAAGGGCAACGCGCGGGTTGGTCGCTAAGCCCGGAGACCGGGAAACTACGCAACGCCTGGAGGCGGTCTTAAACTCATTTTTCAAGAAGGTCGCTTATGTGGAAGACATGATTGCTACACTTGGTCTGGGCGTTAACCTTCAAGAGTATTACTATCTTGAGAAAGATATGCCCGAGGTTGCCCTAATGTTAGATGGTAGTGCCCGGTTTAATTTGAGGGGGAAAAAATACGACGGCCATGATGTCAAGGTTTTCCAGAAAGTAAATAGGCTAAGTGGGGGGTCAATACCTGTGCGGCGCGGGCTAAGTTTATGGCTACGATGAAAATACGAAGATTTGTTGGCTATTCAGACAGGCTGGCTTCCCAAGTGACGGCCAGATCATAGACGAAATTGAAAAGCCTTCTGGCCGCTGTGCCCGGAACTGTTCGACCATCTGGGGAGTAATTAGACAACATCATCGAGGGCATGGGCGTCCAGAAGATACTCGGGCTCTACGTCAGGAAATATGGCGTTATCGACGGGAAGGCTGCCAAGCGCGGTCAGCTCGAGCTCAGCCCGATCCTGAGCCGGAACTGGGTGGGATATGCCAACGTGGTACGCCAGGGCATCCTGGCCCTCAAGGAGCTCGAGAAGGGCCGGCAGACCGAGCCACACGCCGATATCGAGGCCGTCCTGACCTCGTACAGCAGGGAGGACGAGCCGGGCCAAGAAGGGCAGGGGGTTGCCCAGGATCGCGCCCAGGGCGCGCTAGAGGGCCAAACGGAGGCGACCGAGGCCCAAACCCGAAGCAGCCATACTTGAGGAAGGAAAAGCATGACGCTATTTGAATCTGGTCTTTTTGATAAGGGCGTCCGCTTTTTTCAAGTCTGCCTTAACAGCCCAACCTACGAGTCTGAAGTCATCATGATTGTGTCCCCAAAAATACACCCGATACCAGGTCTTCTTTGCGGATTGATCGCTCTCGAGATTGAAATCATAAACAAAAATTATCTGTCCGTATTTGTTCGACAAGGTCAACGGGCTGGGCAACATAGGCCATTGGGTCTTTTCAGTATAAATCTTTTCAACTTCCCTATAAGTCATGCCCAGGCGGAACAGACTCGGTTTGCTGTTAGCTGCGCAACTGATCAGGGATGAAATGATTATCGAGAATAATAAGCACCCAGCCGCCTTTCTGGCATTCATAACCCCCTCCTTGCCAGGGATCTTATCTGCCGAGCTGGGGGAGAGTCAAGCATTTCGGAGGCCGCCGTGCCGCTCGATCAGCCGCGCCCGCTTCGCCGCCAGCTCCCGTCTGACGGCCTGGAAGGCCCGCGTTTTCAGTCCATTTTGGCACGCCACCGGCACGGGCGCCTGCGAGAACGTGGTCACGAGCCAGGCCGGGGGTTCAGAGAATAGAGGAGGGAATTCCTTCCTTTCGGCCATAGAGATGGATGATCAACGAAAGAACCGTATCGGGGAAATTATGCAGGAATTCCACCCCGATGTTGAACCCTGTGCCTTTTCTGTTCTTTTGGGTCCATATGACCTTACCGTCCACGCGGAGGGACTGGTTGGCTTTCTTGAGGTCGATGATGATCCCGATGACAGAGCCGGCAGGGAAAGATTTCTTGCTGCTGATTCGGGCCCCGGAAACGGAAATATCGTGGGTATAGGCAATAATCTTGCTTTCGCCAGCGGTACCGAGAGCTCCGCGATAGTCCTTTATTAGAACGTCATCGAGTTCCGCGAACCTCTTGGACTTCCGTTGATCCATTTCAGTTCTCCATGACCTGGCCCCCAATCTCGAGCCCTAATCATAGGGCAGGCATCAAGGCATGTCAACGGGGGAGCCGGGCTGGCCTGGCTCACGAGGCGGTTGAGTCCGGATCACCCAGGGGGAGGCGGAGGGGTCAGTGCCGGCCATTTCCTTCTCCTCCCGGTGATCGGGGCTTCGCCGAATTCCAGGGATAGCGTCCCGGTCAGCTCATCCCCGGCCACGATGGCCGAATAATCGATGACCATGCCGTTGCCGACGGTCACGGAGAACTTCACTGAATGGCCCTCGAACGTGAGGCTCGTCATCTCGAAGGTTCCGGAGGCCCCCGTGTACTTGCCGGCCAGCTGGCCGTCCTTCAAGGCGAACTCAAAGACGAACTCGCGGGAACCGTCCTCCATCTTGACATCCCAGGTCCCCAAGAGCTCGTCATAGGTCCTGGCCTGGGACGCGCCGGCTGCCATCAGGGAAGTGATGAACAGTCCCGTTATAAGGACCGTGCTCAGCTTGGATGGTTTGGCGGCCATGCGTATTCCTCCTCGTCCATATTCCCCGGAGACAATTATACACAAATCGAAAATCAGGGGAGCGGTGCAGGAGTGGAGCGTTCTCTGATTGAAATATAGGCCGAAGTCAGCCGGATTTCGACAAGGCGGCCTGTTGACCCGGTTCCCGCCGGGTGTTATCCTTCTTTCAGGCCGCCCGGCAGGTGAGAGAGGCGCAGGACCGCCTCGAGAGTCGGATCGCGGCCCCGAAATGCCGACTAACAATGAAGAATGCCCGTTTTAAAGGAGGCCCCATGTCCAAACGCCAGCCTGCCGTCTTTGCCCTGGCCATTCTCTTGACCGCGTCCGCGCTCTCGGCGGCCGAGGTCCAGCTGACCGCCCTCACGCTCCAATCCGGCAAATCATTCGAGCTCAACTTCGCCAAATCATCCCGGGCCCCGTCCGGGGCCTCCATGCAAGCCCAGGTCGGCTTCGACAACGGGCAAGCCTCGATCAAGGCCGGCTACAGGAAGATGGAGCCGGCCGTCCTTTTCGCCGGCGACATCACGGCCTATGTCCTGTGGGCCGTCACGCCCGACGGCAGCGTCGAGAACCTGGGCGAGGTGGTCGCCGACAAGAAAAGCGCCTCCGGATCCGTCCAGGGCTACACGGGCAAGAAGATCTTCGCCCTGATGGTGACGGCGGAGCCGTTCGCCACGGTCACCCGCCCGACCGAGCTCGTCATCTTCGTCTCCGGCCAGGTTCAGGGCCTGAACATCGCCAACACGCCCTTCACGTTCACGAATTTCTCCGCGGACTACAAGCCCGCTATCGACTCGATCGCCAGCATCCAGTACAACGATCCGACCCCGGCGGCCGTCAAGCAGGCCACCAAGGCCCTGGAGATCGCCGGGCGGCTCAACGCCGATGCGGTGAATCCGAAAGCGATGGAAGGGGCGCAAATCGCCTTCGGCAAAGCCATGGCTGCGAAAGGGAACAAGAAAGTCATGGCCGACCAGGCCCGGATCGCCGCCCAGCTGGCCTCCCAGGCCATCAAGGACACGGTCAAGGCCAACGAGGTCCGAGCCGCCGCGGAGGCCGAGGCCAAGCGTCTGGCCGAAAAGGCCGCCCTCGAAGAGCGCGCGGCCACGGCCGAAAGCGAAGCCGACCGGATCGCCCGCGAGCTCCGGGAAGTCCGGACCCAGCGCGAGGCCCTGGCCATCGAGACGGCCGACCTGGCCAAGCAGGCGGCGACGCTCGCCGCCGAGCGCGATGCCCTCACGAAAGAACGCGACGCCATCAAGAAGGAGCGCGACGAGCTGGCCGGCATGCTGAAGGGCGCCCTCTCCTCGGTCGCCGAGACGACCGAGTCCGCCCGGGGCGTCATCGTCAGCCTCTCCGGCATCCTTTTCGACGTCGGCAAGGCCACGCTTAAGCCGGCCTCCCAGGTCTCCGTGGCCAAGCTCGCCGGCATCCTGATGGTCTTCCCGAACATGAACCTCAGCATCGAGGGCTACACCGATTCGACCGGTTCGGCGGACCTCAACATGCGGCTGTCCATGGACCGGGCCCGCTCGGTCTACGAGTTCCTGATGTCCCAGGGGATCACGAGCGGCCGCATGAAGTACCAGGGCTTCGGCCCGGAGAACCCGGTCGCGCCCAACGACACCGAGGCCAACCGGGCCCGGAACAGGCGGGTCGAGGTCGTCCTGACCCAGGCCGTCCGGATCCCCTAAAGAGCCTCCGTCGGGGCGTCTTCTTCAATTTCTTCTTTCTTCGGGGAGCGGTTTCCTCCGGGACCCAGAACTTTTCTCCTTCCGGGCCCGTCTATCTGCTTGAGAGTCGAAGTCTGAGGTGAACCATGAAAAAATGGATCTTCCGCGGCATTTCCCTGGTCCTGCTCCTGACCTTCTTCTATTTCCTCTTCGCCTGCGGCACGAAGAAGGTCGAAACCAAGCTCGTCGCCGCCGCGCGGGGCGATATCCAGGAGAAAGCCCTGGCCGTGGGCACGATCGAGCCGGAGAAGGAGATCAAGGTCAAGTCGACCATCCCGGGCATCGTCGCCGAGGTCCTGTTCAAGGTCGGCGATGCGGTCAAGGCAGGGGCGCCGCTGTTCAAGATCTCGCCCAATCCGACCCCCCTCGAGTACGTCGAGGCCCGCCGCAGCATGGAGCTGGCGGAAGTGACCATGCAGAAGCTCAAGAGCGACTGGACGCGCCAGCTCGAGCTCTATAAGGCGAACCTTGTCTCCAGGTCCGAAATGGAAACGACCGAAGGGCTCTACAAAGAAGCCGAGCTGCGGCACCGGACCTCCTCCGAGCGCCTGGAGCTTCTCGAGAAGGGTCGCATCCGCATGTCCAACCGGGACATCGACTCGCTCATCAAGTCGCCCATCTCCGGGATCGTCCTGTCTCAAAGCGTCTTCCAGGGCGATCCGGTCGTCCCCCTGACTAATTTCCAACCCGGCACCGAGCTCTGCTCCCTGGCCGACATGGCCAGCCTGCTCTTCAAGGGCACGGTCGACGAGATCGACGTCGGCAAGCTCGTCGAGGGCATGGAAGCCGAGATCCAGATCGGGGCCCTCCCGGAGGCGAAGATCCCCGGCCGGGTCGACCGCATCTTCCCCAAGGCCAAAAAGGAAGGCAACGCCACCCTCTTCGACATCTGGATCCTCATCTCCGATGCGGCCGGGGCGACGCTCCGGGCCGGTTTCTCGGCCACGGCCAGCATCCAAATCCGGTCCCGGACGCAGGTCGTCCTCATCCCCGAGCGCCTCGTCCTCTTCGAGGGCGGCAAGAAGTTCGTCGAAGTCCCCGAAGGCGAAGCGGTCAGGAAGGTCGAGATCCGGACCGGCCTGTCCGACGGGCTGAACATCGAAATCCTCGACGGCCTCAAGGAAGGGGACAAGGTCGTGGAACGTCCTCCCCGGGAGATCAAGTGATCGCGATCTTCTTCCGCAACCTCTTCCGGGACCTCGTCCGCCAGCCCTTGCGGACCGCCCTGACCCTGTCCGGCGTCGTCTGGGGCACGTTCTCCGTCGTGCTGCTCCTCGCCTTCGGCGATTCCGTGTCCAAGGCCCAGATCAAGCGCTTCCACGGCATGGGCCAGGGGATCGTGCTCGTCTTCCCCTCGCAGACGACGCTGCCCTGGCAAGGCTTCCTCAAGGGCAAGGCCGTGCGGATCACCCCCGAGACGGTCGAAGCCATCCCGGAGAAGACCCCGGGCATCGAGCTCATCAGCCCGGAGTTCGTCGGCAGCCGGCTCATCCGCTCCGGGCGCAACGAGTTTCGCAACACCGTCCGCGGCGTCAATCCCCAGTTCGAGATGATGCGCAACACGATCGCCGAGAAGGGCCGGTTCATCGATCCGGAGGACATGTCCAATCGCAAGCGCGTCTGCTTCATCGGGAATGTCCTCGCGACCGACCTCTTCGGCGCCGGGGAGCCCGTCGGCAGGGCCGTCTTCATCGACAGCGTCCCGTTCACGGTCGTCGGCGTGATGCGGAAGAAGCTCCAGTCGTCCAACTACAACGGCCAGCGCGACGAGCGCTGCGCCTTCATTCCCTGGACGACCTTCGCCTCGCTCTATGGCGACAAATACGTCGATAACATCATCTTCCGCCCGCTCGAACGCGGCCGGAGCAAGGCGGTCATGGAGGACATCAAGGTCCACCTATCCAGGCTCATCGGCTTCAACCCGGCCGATCCGGACGCCTTAGGCGTCTGGGACACGATGGAATTCGAGAAGCAGTTCACGACCTTCTTCCTGGCCTTCACCGTCTTCCTGGGCGTCATCGGTTCCTTCACGCTCCTCGTCGGCGGCGTCGGGGTCGCCTCGATCATGAGGGTCGTTGTCGACGAGCGGACGCGCGAGATCGGCGTCAAGCTGGCCGTCGGGGCCCGCCGCCGGACGATCCTCTGGCAGTTCTTCAGCGAATCGCTCGCCATCATGCTTCTCGGCGGCCTGGCCGGCTTCGGGCTTTCCGTCGCCGTCCTCCAGGCGGCCAAGGCCTTCCCCGAGGGCGGCTTCACCGAATTCGTCGGCGTGCCCGTTCTCAATCCCCTGGTCGTCGTCTCCACGATCTCGATCCTGCTCGCGATCGGCGTCATCGCCGGGATGATCCCGGCCCGGACCGCCGCCTCGACCGATCCCATCGAGGCCTTGAGGAAATAGGGGAGAGGGAGATGAGCGCCACGCTGCCCCGGTTCTTCTGGAGCGAATACCGCAAGCGCCGCAAGAGGGCCGCCCTGATCACCTTCGCCCTCTTTTGGGGGACGCTCTCGATCCTCCTGCTGATGGCCTCCGGCCAGGGGATGAACACGCAGTTCCGCGTCGCGTTTAGCGGCCTCGGCCAGACGTTGATCATGGTCTACGGCGGCCAGACCTCGCTGCCGTTCGAAGGCCTCCCCAAGGGGCGCCCGATCTCCCTGTATCCCGAGGATGTCGATTTCCTCAAGGACAGGATCCCGGAGATCCTCTACATCGCGCCCGAAACGTACACCTACCTCCCCGTCTCGGCCAACGGCAAGGAGATCAACCGGAACGTCCACGGCACGACCGCCGATTTCGGCCTCCTGCGCTCCCAGGTGCCCCAGCCCGGCGGCCGCTTCCTCAACCCGGACGACGTCACGGCCGGGCGGAAGGTCGCGTTCATCGGCTGGAAGGTCGCCGCGGACCTCTTCGGCGGCGCCGACGCCGTGGGCCGGACGATCGTCATCGCCCGCATCCCCTTCATGGTCGTCGGCGTCTTGCAGAAGAAGATCCAGGACTCGATGTACAACGGGCCCGACGCCGAACAGGTCTACCTGCCGTTCCAGGCCTACCGCCAGATCGACAACCGGCGCCGCATCAACCAGATCCACATCCAGCCCCGCGACCCGTCCCAATCCTTGCTGATCGAGGACCGGATCAAGACGCTCCTCGGCCGCAAGTACCGCTTCGACCCCGGCGACCGTTACGCCACGAGCTTCTGGAACACGATCGAGGACGGCAAGGAGGGCATGGCCATCTTCAAGGGCATCGAGATCTTCCTCGGCCTCATCGGCGCCCTGACCCTCCTCATCGGCGCGGTCGGCGTGACGAACCTGATGTACGCCGCGGCCAAGGAGCGGACGAAGGAGATCGGCATCAAGCTGGCCATCGGAGCGCGCCGCCGCGTCATCGTCGGCCAGTTCTTCCTCGAAACGGTCTTCGTCTTCGCCAAGGGGACGTTCTGGGGGTTCATCACCGCCTTCAACATCGTCCACCTCATCCGCCTGGCTCCGATTAATTACGATTCGTTCGGGATCGAAGCCTATCTGCTGCGGCCGGAGTTCTCGCTCCGTATCTTCCTCGCTTACATGACCATCCTCGGGGTCCTGTGTTTCCTGTCGGGCATCTTCCCGGCGCTCCGGGCGTCGCGGGCCAACCCAATCGAATCGTTGCGCTATGAATAGAGGGTCCTCATGATCGAGCTCGACGGCATCACCAAGGTCTACAAGACGGGCAGCCAGTCCCTGGAGGCCCTGCGCGGCATCTCCCTGAAGATCGGCAAGGGCCAGTTCGTCTCCGTCATGGGCCCGTCGGGCTCGGGAAAATCGACGCTGATGAACATCGTCGGCTGCCTGGACACGCCGACGGCGGGGGAGTACGTCCTCGACGGCGACAATGTGGCCGGGCTGAGCTTCGACCAGTTGGCCGCCGTGCGCAACCGCAAGATCGGCTTCGTCTTCCAGAACTTCAACCTGCTGCCCTACGCCACGGCCTGGGAGAACGTCGAGCTGCCGATGCTCTTCGACGGCAAGAACGGGAAGAAGCGCCGCGAGCGGGTCACCGAGCTCCTCGTCGCCGTCGGGCTCCTCGATTGGCGAGACCACCGGCCTACGGAGCTCTCGGGCGGTCAGCAGCAGCGGATCGCCCTGGCCCGGGCCCTAGCCAACGACCCGCCCATCCTGCTCGCCGACGAGCCGACCGGCAATCTCGATTCGAAGAGCGGCGAGGAGATCATGGCCATCCTCACGGAGCTCTGGCGCGGCGGGCGAACGATCGTCATGGTCACCCACAACGACCACATCGCGGCCCGTTCCGAGCGGACGATCCGCCTGTTCGACGGCCAGGTTGTCGCCTGACCCGGCCGGCCGGGTCGGCGCGCCGGTTTGACACCTCGCGGCCCGGGGGCTATCATGGCTGCATTCCCGGCCCCGACACGGCCGGCATCCGACTCGCGAGGAGGGACGCGATGAAGAAGACAGTGATCCCCGTCGTAATCGCCCTGGCCGCCCTGCTGACGGTGACTCCGCCGGCCCCGGCCCAGGAGCTGAACTGGCAGCCCTTCCGGGGCTATGACGTCCCCTACGTGCCGACGCCTCCCGAGGTCGTCGACGAAATGCTCCGCCTGGTGAGCATCAAGTCCGGAGACGTCCTCTACGATCTCGGCTGCGGCGACGGCCGGATCGTCATCACGGCCGCCCAGAAATACAAGATCAAGGCCGTGGGCATCGACATCGATCCCGTCCGAATCGGCGAAAGCAACGAGAACGCGGACAAGGCCGGCCTCGCCGGCAAGGTCCGTTTCATCCAGCAGGACCTTTTCGAAGCGGATTTCAAGGACGCCACGGTCGTCACCATGTACCTGCTGACCTCGGTCAACCTGCGCCTCCGCCCCAAGCTCCTGACCGACCTCAAGCCCGGGACGCGCCTCGTCTCCCACAGCTTCGAGATGGGAGAGTGGCGGCCCGATAAATCGTCCATCGTCGAGACGGATTTCGGCGACGAGCGCGACGTCCATTTCTGGGTCATTCCCGCCAACGTGACCGGGCGCTGGGAGTGGGAATACGGCGAGGGCCCTGACCGGAAACATTATGTGCTGGAGGCCGCCCAGGAGTTTCAGGTTGTGAGCGCGACAGGGCGGCAGGGGGACTGGCCGGTCACCGTCAGCGAGGTGAAGCTCGTGGGGGACGCCATCAGCTTCCAGGTCGACTCGGAATCCGACGGCAAGATGGTCTCGAGGATCTATGAGGGCACGGTCGCGGGCGATTCGATCGCCGGAACGGTCAGGCCCGCGGGCGATCCGAAAGCCGTCGCCAAGGCCTGGAAGGCGTCCCGGGACCCCAAGACCGTCGTTTCCATCGCGAAATAGCCGGGGGGTCCCGTCCGTCCGGGATCAGTCGAGGGAGAAAGCCCTCGATGATAGCGCCATGAGGGCCACCAATCCGGGGTCGAGGTCGGCCAGCCGGTCGCAGCCGGCAGGGACCTTGTCCTTGAGCCGCCGCCGCAGCTTGCGGAGATAGGCCAAGCGCAGGGGGAAGGCCTGCCTCGCCCTGCGGACGAAGGACCGGCTGAAATAGTCCGGCTGCTTGCCGACCGATTCGCGGAACATCAGCGCCAGGCCGCTCCCGATCGCGTCGCAGAGGGCCGAGCGGGCCGGCCCGGCTTCACGCCGGGCCCTCTCCAGGACGGCCGCAAGATAGGACTCGAGCCGCATGGCCGTCGGATCGAGCGGAGCCCCGGCCCCTTGCGCCGCAAAAAGGGTCCGGTGGCCGCCCCGGGAATCCTCGGCGATGTCCTGGAGATCATCGGCCAGCTGCAGGAAGGTCCCGAAGCCGAAACAGAACTCTTCGTCCGCCGGCTCGAGGGCTCCCGCGACAAGGTACCCGTCGGCGAGGACAGATGTCCCGCCTTTCTCTATGCTGATAGACAGGATCTCCTCCGCCGCAGGAGCCGTGTCCGGCCGCTGCTGCAGGAGGCTCTTCACCTGGGCGTTGTAGATGGCGAGAAGGGCTTGATAAACCCCGGGGAACTCCGGCCGCGGGAACCGGCCTTCGATGAGCCGGACGAGGGAAAGGAGCTTCTCTTCGCGGGGCGACTCGGGCGCCCGGACGGAGCCCTCGAGCCAGTGCCTCAGCCTGGAGACCAGCGCGAGCTTGCCGGCCTCGGCGGTCCTGGCATCATCAAGCATGTTGTCGAGGTAGGGGTAGACCATGCTGTAAGCGAAGATCGCATCGGTGTGCTCGACCGGCCGGCCGAGGTCGAATTGGAGAGAGTTCATGATCCAGACGTTGCGCAGGGCCTGGTACGCGGAGGCTAGTCCCAGGTCGGGATCGAAGTCGCGGGCCGTCCGGAGGAAACGGCGGGTCGAATCGATGAAGCGGGCGTCGTAAACGGCCTCGAGAGGCAGGTCGACGAGCCGGAGCAGCCGCTTGAAGGAGGGCCGGAGCCCCGCGGCGAGCGCTTCCAGGCGCGCCCCGTCGAGCGAGCCGTCGAGAAAGGCCGTCCTCACCGGCTCGGCGGACAGCCCGCCGACGATCTCGGAGAGTTCCCGTTCCGCGGCCCGCTTCTCGGCCCGGGCGTATCGCTTTTTCAAGGGCGGGGGGCTGGCCGGTGCACGGTGCCAGAGAAGCACGTGGCTTCGGACGAGCGCCTCGACCCGGCCGCCGAGAGGCCCTGTGCCGGACGACAGGAAGGGCGAGAGCTCGCTCATGATGTCTACGGTCCTTGATTATAGGTCAATTCCGCCCGGACGGGAACATCGGCCTGCTGCTAGAGAACAGGGAGGCCCTGGCAAAAGCCTGGGCCTGATCAGTGCGAGACGGTGGTGGGGATACCGCCGTTCTTTTCCGCGTAGAGGTGCTTGATCAGGGAGAGCAGAGTCTGGGAGATGTTGTGCAGGAATTCGATGCCGCTCTCGAAGAGATCGTCGTCCTCCTCGCTCTTCTTCGTCCACTTGATCTCGCCGTCCACCTTGATGGATTGACGGGTCCGCTCGAGATCGATGACGATGCGGACGACGCTGCCGACCGGGAAATAATGGGGCGTACAGATCCTCGCTCCCGAGAGGGAGATGTCGTGGGTGTGCGCGTTGATGCCATGGCCGAAGAAGGCCTCGGTGCCATCCGAGGTCGTTTTGACGAATACCGCGTTCCGCTCGAGAAACCGCTTGTCTTTCCGGTTGTCCATCGTCAAGGCCCTCCCAAAGAGGCTTATTCTATCACGTCGGGATTATCCTCGCCTGGGGGGGTCCTCGCCGTCAATCACCCCTAAGGGTGATTCGCGAGATGAGAACTCACCCCCCCGCTTATTGCTGGCAGGCCCTAGCTTTTGCGGTCGAGACTGTAGGCCAGCAGGCCCTTCAGGATCACCCGGTGCCCCTCCCCGACGGGCAGCGCCCGGATCTCCCTTCCGGCCCGGCGGCCCAGGCGGTCCATGACCCGCCGGACGTCCTCCCGGACGCCGAGCCGTTCCGCCAGGTCCCGGACGAAGCGGATATCCGCGTCCGTTGCGTCCCGACGGCCCAGAACGGAAGCCAAGCGGTCCTTGTCGGCGCCCGTCGCCCGCTCGAGGAGGCGGGACGAATAGAGCGTTTTCTTCCCCTGGCGGACGTCGGAGCCGACGGGCTTGCCTGTCGTCCGCGTCCGGCCGAACAGGCCGATCTCGTCGTCCTTGATCTGGAACACGAGCCCGAGGTCGAGGCCCAGCCGCTCGAGGGCCGGGAGCATCTGTCTTTGGCCCCCGCCGATGATCCAGCCCGCGGCGAGCGGAAGGTAGAACGAATAGCGGGCCGTCTTGGTGCGGTAGATGTCGAGGATCTTCCGCTCCGGGACCGGATCGGGGGACGTGCCGGCCTCGATGTCGAGCATCTGGCCGAGCCCGACGAGCCCGAATTCGGCGGCGAAGAGCTTCTGGACGGCGGCCGTCCGGTCCGCCGGGCCGGGGAGGCCGGACACGGCCTCGAAGGCGAGAAAGATGGCGATCTCGCCGGCGCAGATGGCCATGCTCGTCCCAAAATGGCCGGCCTCGGCCCCGCCGGGGTTCGGCGCGAGGCGGGCATACTGCTCATGGATGGACGGACCCCCGCGGCGCTTCGGGTCCCGGTCCATGATGTCGTCGTGGATGAGCAGGCCCGATTGGATGAGCTCGAACGCGGTCCCGGCCCGGACGGCTGCGGCGCCGGCCCGCCCGCCGGCCATGTCGCTTCCCAGCGCGACCAGGCCGCCCCGGATCATCTTGCCTTTCCGGGTGAACGTTCTGAGGCGCCGCAGAACATCGCGCCCCCACGGCCGCAGATGCGCCACGTCGCCGCTCTTGGCGGCCAGGAACGCCGTGAGGTCCCCGCGGAGGCGCTTCCCGGCGGCGCCGAAATAGGCTTCGAAGGTCATGCGGTCACGGCCTTTCCGCCTGGCGCCGCCCGGGATTCGAGGCGCCGGACGACCTCGGCGATGAGCTCCATGGGCGTCGATGCGCCCGAGGCGATAAAGACCGTCGCGCCCTCCGGGACGGCGATGTCCTCGACGCTCTCGGGCCTGTCGATGAGATGGGTCCGCGGGTTGATGGCCCTGGCGATATTGAAGAGATGAACGGTGTTGGCGCTGTGCCGCGAGCCGATGACGATGACGCAGTCGGCTTTGCGCGTGTGCTGCGCGACCTCGCGCTGGCGGGTTTTCGTCGGCTGGCAGATCGTGTCGTGGAAGACGACGTCGGGGACGAGGCTGCGGATGCGCTCGACGATCCTGCGGGCCTCCTCTTCGACGAACGTCGATTGGGCCACGACGCCGGCGCTGCGGACGCCGTCGAAGAGCTCCGGCGTCACCTCCTCGGGCGATTTGACGACGAGGGCCCGGGCGACCTGGCCGACGATGCCCCGGACCTCCTCGTGCCCGACCTGACCGATGACGACGGGGACGCGGCCCTGCTCTTCGACCTCGCGGATCCGGTCGTGGATGATGCGGACCATGGGGCATGTGGCGTCGACGAATTCGAGGCCGCGCGACGCGAGCTCGGCGTAGCGCTTTCGCGTCGAGCCGTGGCTCTGGAGGATGACCACGCCGCCCGGCGGGACGGCCTCGAGCGTCTGGACGATGCGCAGGCCTTCGGCCCTCAGGGTCTCGATGACATGCTCGTTGTGGACGATCTCGCCCAACATGTAGTAGGCCCGGTCGGGCCGCCGGGACAGGAGCTCCTTCGTGAGCTCGAGCGTCTTGCGGACGCCGAAGCAGTAGCTCAAGGTCTCAGACAGGACGATCTTCATGACGCGCGCTCCCGGGCGCCTTGATTCTATTCGCAACGCGGAACCCCTGTCAACGAAACCAGGTCGGCGAAATGCGGCCGGGCGTGCAGAGACCGGTTGACGGAGTGCGGTCCGGCCGTTATCATCGGGGGAAAGGAGTCCGCCATGAACCCGTTCCTTCCGAAAAAACGTCTTCTGCGCCTCAGCCTTGCGGCTGCCGTCCTGGCCGCGACCTTCGCGGTCGTCACCTCGGGCCAGCAGGCCAGCCCGGCCCCGGAATTCACGATCACCCAAGCCCTGGTGCCGATGCGCGACGGCGTGAAGCTCCATACGGTCGTCTTCACCCCCAAGTCGGCCTCGATCCCGCTGCCGTTCCTGTTCATGCGGACGCCCTACCAGGCCCCGGAAGCGCCCCGGCCGCTTCTCTCCGAGCCCTATCGGGAGCTCGTCGCCGAGGGTTACATCTTCGTCTTTCAGGACATCCGCGGACGGTTCAAGTCGGAAGGCACGTTCGTGATGCAGCGGCCTCCGCGTGACCAACGCGATCAACGCGCGATCGACGAGAGCACGGACGCTTATGACACGATCGACTGGCTTCTGGCCAACGTCCGCGGCCATAACGGCCGGGTGGGCATGATGGGCGTCTCCTACGACGGCTGGCTCACGGCCATGGCCATGCTCGACCCGCATCCGGCCCTGAGGGCGGTCTCGCCCCAGGCTTCCCCGGCGGACATGTACCTCGGCGACGACTTCCATCACAACGGCGCCTTCCGGCTGAGCTACGGATTCGAGTACGCGGCCATGATGGAGACGACGAAAGAGAGCTTCGCATTCCGTTTCGACCGCTACGATACGTTCGAGTGGTATCTCCGGCTCGGCCCGCTCGGCGCGGTCAACGAAAGGATCCTCCTGGGCAAGATCCCCAGCTGGAACGATTTCGTCGCCCATCCGAACTACGACGCGTTCTGGCAGAGGCAGGCCATGGCGCCCTATCTGACCCGGGTGACCGTACCGACGCTCACCGTCGCCGGCTGGTGGGACCAGGAGGACTTCTATGGCCCTCAGAAGATCTACGAGACGCTCGAACCCCATGATGACCGGGGCCAGAGCTTCTTCGTGGCCGGCCCCTGGAGCCATGGCGGCTGGATGCGCACCGACGGGACGGCCCTCGGCCGGATCAAGTTCGGGAGCAATACGTCGGCGTATTACCGGGAGAAGATCCAGGCCCCTTTCTTCGCTCATTACCTCAAGGATAAAGCCGGCTGGGAGGTCCCCGAGGCGGTCACCTTCGAGACCGGGACGAACGCCTGGCAGACGTACGATGCCTGGCCGCCGCGCCGCCTGACCGAGGACCGGAGCCTCTATTTCCGCGAAAGCGGGCTTTTGTCTTTCGACCCTCCCTCCGCGGGGGACGCCGGAGCTTTTGACAGCTATGTCTCCGATCCGTCGCATCCGGTGCCGTACCGGCCCCGGCCGATCGAAGCGACCTACGACTCCCGGGGCTCCGGCTGGCGGACCTGGCTCGTCGGCGACCAGCGCTTTGCCCACCTGAGGCCGGACGTCCTCAGCTGGGAGACCGAGCCCCTGGCCGAGGACGTCACGGTCACCGGACGCATCACGGCCCGGCTCTTCGCCTCGACGAGCGGCACGGACAGCGACTGGGCAGTCAAGCTCATCGACGTCTATCCCGAGGACTACCCGGCCGAGCCGGCGATGGGCGGCTATCAGCTGATGATCGCCAACGAGGTCTTCCGCGGCCGCTACCGGAAGAGCTTCGAGAAGCCGGAGCCCCTCGTTCCCGGAGAGGCCGCGGAGTTCCCGATCGATCTGCACACGGCCGACCACCGTTTCCTCAAAGGCCACAAGATCATGGTCCAGGTCCAGAGCACCTGGTTCCCGCTCATCGACCGGAATCCGCAGACGTTCGTCGAGAACATCTTCCTGGCCAAGGCGTCGGACTACCGCCCGGCCACCCAGCGGATCTACCGGTCGAAGGCGCAAGCTTCCTGCGTCGTCCTGCCGGTGCGCGTGCGCTGATCCCGTCTCAGAGCCGGTCGCGGAAGTAGCGCCAGCCGTCGACGATCGTCTGATCCGCGTCGATGTAGGTGTGCTCGAATTCCCGCCGGCTCTTGGCGCTGTCATAGAAGGCCGTCCAGCCGCTCAGCTTGCCGTAGGCGGCGGTGATAAGGGGCCGCCGTCCGGTGAGGCGCGCCACCAGCTCCAGGATGTGGCCGGCCGCCGTGAACAGGGGGCCGGGGACCCGGAAGGGGTAGGCCTTGCGGCCGCAGGCCCGGCTGATGCGCCGGACGGCCTCGGGGTAGGACAGGTTGGCCCCGACGACGAGGTAGCTCTCGCCGTCCCGGCCGCGGCCTTCGAGGGCCTTGAGGATGACGGCCGCGAGGTCCCGGACATCGACGATAGCCAAGCCGCCGGCGAACGAGCCGATCTGGGTCTTGCTGCAGATCATCTTGTACAGCTGGTTGTGGGGCGTGGCCGGATTGTGGTCGCCCGGGCCCATGATCGAGGCCGGATTGAGGATGACCGCCCTCAGGCCCCGCTCCCGGACCGCCCGCTCGACGATGTCCTGGCCGCGGCGCTTCGAGGCCATGTAGAGGATGTCGGCGGGCCAGTTGAAGGGCGTCGTCTCGTCGGCGGGCGTTCCGTCGGGATGGAATCCCACGGCCCCGACGGACGAGATGTGGATGAGGCGCTCGACCCCGGCCGCGAGCGACGCCTCGACCACGGCCCGGGCGCCGTCCTCGTTCACGGACTTCAATCTCCCTTCATCCCCTTTCCAGTAGGAGATGAGGCCGGCCATATGGACGACCCGGTCGTGCCCCCGCACGGCCGCCGCCACCGCGGCCGGATCGGCGATGTCGCCGCGATGGAGCCTCACACCCGCGTCCCGCCACGCCGCGGGGATGGCGTCGCCGGGGAGGACGAAGGCATCGACCGCGCCGGCGCCGTATCGCGCGACGAGCTCGGGCATGAGGACCGCGCCGACGAAACCCGTCGCCCCGGTGACCAGAATCCTCATGACCCGCCCCGCCGCCGGCCCAGGAACAGGAAGGTGTCTGTGGCCATCCCCGTCGCCGCGTGAAGGATGAGGGGGTAGACGAACGACCCGGTGAAATAGGCGATCAGGCCGAAGGCCAGCCCCGCGCCGGCCGCCGCGAAGACTTCGGAGTCGGGGTGGCCGATGTGGAGGAGCGTCGACGCGATCGTCTGCCCGGCCAGGGCCGGGATGAGCCCGATCGCGGGGACGAGAGGCAGGAACAGGGCGCCCCGGAAGACCGATTCCCAAGGCAGGTAGTAGAGCACGAGATACGAGAGCTCGTAGCCGGCGAAGGTCCGCATATCGGCGCAGGCGGCCTTGGCGAACGGATACATCTTCCGCATCGCCGGATCGCGCGATCCGATCGCTCCGGCGAGCACGGCGAGGGGCAGCCCGATCAGGGTCAGCGCCGTGCCCAGGCCTGCCCGGCCGAAGGTCCAGCCGAAAGACGCCAGCGTTTCCAGGGGCCGGCCGGACGCCAGGATGACGATCGCGACGGGCCCGGCGAGAAGAAGGGCGAAAAAGGCCCCGAAATAGCGGCGCACGGCCGCGAGCTCGCTTCGGCTCTCCGGCCGCCGGCGGAAATGCAGGACCGTGGCCAGCAGCGTCAAGGCGATGAGGATCTCGAGATCGACGAGCGCCAGGGTGATGCCGCCGGGGCCGGCGGCCCGCTCAAGCCAGCCAGCCACAGGCTTTCTCCTTCCTGTACCAGTCGAGGATCGCGGCGAACTGGGCTTCGAGATCGTTGTCGGGCGCGTAGCCCAGATCGGCGATCGTCCTCGAGATGTCGTAGGTCGTTTCCGTGGTGATGCGCCGGATCCGGTAGGCGTTGATCTTGGCCTCGAACCGGGGGATGATGGCCTCGGCGGCGCTCGAGAGGCCGGCCAGGGCCCGGGCGACGAAGACGGGCACGTAGAGCCTCTGCTTTTTCCCCAGCCCGCGCTGCAGCGCGTGGAAGAAATCCCGCCAGGTGGGCAGAACGCCGTTCGTCACCGTGTAGGCCCGGCCTTCGATCCCCGGAACGGTGAGGGCCAGCTCGGCGGCCCGGCAGAGGTTCACGGAATAGCAGTAGCCGAAGCGCCACCGGCCGTGGCTGACGACGAGGGGCACGCCCGCCTCGCAGCTCTGCAGGAGCCGGGCGCAGGTGATCCGGTCGTTCGGCCCGAAGATATCGCCGGGCCGGAGGATGACCGCGGGGAAGCCGTGCCGCTGATGCAGGTCGCGGAGCTCGTTCTCCGTCCGGATCTTGTGCCGGACATAAGGGAGGAACAGGGCCGGCCGTCCCGGCCGCTCCTCGGAGATGTCGCGGCCGTCGTATCCGAGCGTCAGGGCGGTCGAGATGTAGACGAACCGCCGCAGGGGCAGGCCGGACGCGCGGATCCTCCTGACGAAGCTCCGGGTCATGTCGAAGATGTTCCGGCTGCAATCCTCGTCCCCGGCGACGTCGGAGACGAGCGCCGCCGCGTGGACGATGTGGGTCGTCCCGGGCGGCAGATCGATCTCGTCGGAGAAACGGAGGTCGCCCCTGACCAGCCGCACGTCGAGCCCTTCGAGGAAGTGGAGATCGGACGATTCCCGGACGAGGGCGTCGACCTCCCAGCCCCGGCCGAGAAACCAGCGGCAGAGGTTCGAGCCGACAAAGCCGTTGGCGCCCGTGATGAGGACCCGGCTCATGGCCTGATCCCGGTGGCCGGGGCCGGAGCCCCGTTCCAGGCCCGTTCGATCGCGGGCGCTACGAGGATGACCAGGATCCCCGCCGCGATGCCGATGATCGAATCGGACACGTAATGAAAGCGGCCGTAGACCGTCGAGATGTAGAGGGAGATCATGATCGGAGCGAGCCAATAGAAGCCGTGGCGTGTGTACTTGCGGGACATGAACCACATGACCGTGGCCACCGCGCAGTGGGGGCTGGGGATGGAGCCGCCGGGCTGATGGATGTTGGCCCGGATCCATTCGGCCACGGAGCCGAAGAAGCCCGCGGTGAGAGGCTCTGTCAGGAGCGGACGCACCTTCGGCCAGTTCATCGGGCTGGCCACCGGAAAGAGGACGAAGCCCAGGCCGCAGACGAAGTTAACCAGGCCGAGCTGCAAGAGATAGTCCTCGTTGGCCTCCTCCCCGTGCTTGAAGAAGATGATCGCGCCGAGGGCGGGGTAGATGACGACGTAAAAGACGTAGACGAAGAACATCCATTCGTTGAGCGCGGGGGAGTAGAGCTTCTGGATGGCGACGAGCGGCTGGAAGCCCAGGATGGCCTGCTCCCAGGCGAGGACGACGTCGTCCTGCCAGGTGAAGAGGAGGTGCTGAAGCTCGATGGCGGCCGAGTAGACTTGTAGAAAGGTCAGCTGCACGGTGGCCGTCCGGACGAGAAAGCGGAGCCAGGGCTGGCGAAGGCGGGGGAGGACGGCCATGGACGCGAGATAGAGGGTGACGAAAAGGAGCTCGGTGCCGATGACCTTGGCGGGCCGGGCGATGGTGCCGGAGAAGACGATAGATAGGAAGGTCAGGAGGAGGAGCCCGCCAAGCGTGATAATGTCGGTCAGCCGGAATTCGAGACCGGCCAGGCGCATCCGTCTGTTCGCCATCATGTTCTCTCAACCCCGCGGTCGCGCTTCCGGGCAGGCCCTTTCGCCGACTCCTGAACCGCCCGGCGGACCGAATCGCGCATCGTTGACCGCGGCCGGAAGCCCAGCTCGCGGCAGATCTTCGAACCGTCGTAAAGCCAAAAATGCTCCCGGCCCGCCCGGACGATCTCGCGGGTCAGGGCGGGCGGCCGCCCGGTCAGCCGCGCGGCCGATTCGGACAGCCCGGCGGCCAGGATCTGCATCCCGAACGGGACCCGGACCCGGAAACGTCCCACGCCCAGTTCTTCGGCCAACGCGGCCGTGATCTGGGGCCAGGCGTAAGCCTGCCCGTCCGTGACGTAATAGGTCTGTCCGATGCTCCGGACGTCCGCCCCGGCGAGGATCAGGGCTTCGACGAGGTCGTCGACGTCGATGAGGCTCGTGCGCGGCCGCCCGTCGCCGATGTCGGGCATGATCCTCTTCGCGAGGAGGTCGATCGCCCGCTCCAGCTCCTTCGAGCCCGGCCCGAGCACGTTCGGGGGCCTGATGATCGTCACCGGAAGACGGCCGCCCGCCAGGAGGACGGCGCGCTCAGCGGCGAGCTTGCTGCGGCCGTAGGCCGAGACGGGACGGGGCTCGTCGGACTCCGTCCCCGGCCGGTCCGGGCCGCTCGGACCCGCGGCGGCGATGCTCGAGACGAGGACGAACCGCTCGAGCTTCGGCGCCGAGCGGAGGCACGCTTCCAGGAGATTGCGCGTGCCCTCGACGTTGCAGGCGTCGAACGCGGGGCTGCCGACCGCCTGGACGACGCCGGCGACGTGGAAGACGCGGTCGCGGCCCCCGACGGCGGCGTCGAGCGAGGCCGGGTCGCGGAGGTCCCCGACGACGAGGGCGACAGGAAGCCCGTCCAGATGAGCGGTGTGGCTCGTCCGGCGGACGAGACAGGCGACATCATGGCCGCGGCGGACAAGGGTCGCCGCCAAGCGGCGCCCGATGAACCCGCTCGCCCCCGTGACCAGGGCTTTCATGAGTCGGCCTCCGTGCAGCGGCCTTCTTCGGCGTCCATAGCCCCGGATTCTAACAAATATCGCCGGGAGAGGAAAGCGGGACCCGATCCTCCGGCCGGATACGAGTTGACGCCAGGGGAAGGTCGTGGGATAATCCGATCCTATGAAAAGGGCTGCAGTCCTCGCGTTCACCCTCGTTTTCGCGGCCTGTCTGTTCCATTTCTATTTCGCTGAGGACCACTGCCCCGTGCACTGCCCCTCCAAGGGGGGACAGTTCGGGCACGTCCATCCCCATCGTGCCGGCGACTCGGTCTGCCTGTGCTTCTGGGCCTCGCTCGCCGTGCCCGAGGCCGGCGACCTCGCTCCGGCCGGCGCCTTGGTGGCCGTTCTCGGCCGGACTGCCGCCGGATCCGTCCTGGGCAGGATGGCCAACGACATCACGCCCCCTCCCAAGCCGTCCTTCGTCTGAGCCCCTTCCCGGTACCCCCCGACGTCCCGAAAAGGAGGATCGCTATGCCGGTCAAAAGACCGTTCGTTCTCGCCGCTGCCGCGGCGATCATCGTTATGATCCCATCTCTTACGGCCCAGGAAGGCGGCCTCACCGTCGATCAGGCCGTCGAGATCGCCCTGGCCCGGAATCCCGAAGTTCTCGCGGCCATGACGCGGGTCGATGCCGCGCGGGGACGAACCCTCCAGCTGAGGTCCCGCCCTGAGCCCCAGGTGCTGGCCAGCGTCGAGGGCGTGCCCATCCCCGGCCTCAAGAAGGTGGGCGATCAGACGGAAGTCCATCTCGGCATCGAACAGGTGTTCGAATATCCCGGCAAGCGCGCCCTGCGGTCCGGGATCGGTCGCACCGGGGAAGACCAGGCCGCGGCCGAGCTCGACCGGATCCGGCTGCTCCTCGCGGCCAGGGTGAAGAGGGCCTATTGGACCGCGGCGTTCGCCCGCGGGGCCGCCGGGGCCCTCGAGCGCTCGATCGGCCGGCTCGACGCCCTCCTCGAGGATCTGCAGTCGAAGTACCGTACTGGCGCCGCCGCCTATGCCGACGTGCTGAGGGCCCGGGCGGAGAAAGCCCGGCTGAGGAACCAGGTCCTCGATCAGGCCTCGCAAAAGCGCATAGCCGAGCTCCAGCTCGACGAGCTCCTGGGGCGTGATCCCGGCGCGCCCATCGCGCTGCTGACCCCGCTGCCGTTCGTTCCCCTCGCGGTCGATGCGGCGTCGCTCCTCGAGCAGGCCCGGGCGACCCTTCCGTCGTTCCGGCTCTCGGCGCTGGGGATGGAGCGGGCCGCTTCCGCCGTGAAGCTGGCCGGGCTCAGTCGCAAGCCCGACTTCCTGGCCGGGTTCTTGCTGCCGAGCGTCCGCCCCAACGCCTGGGGCGTCTCTTTCGGGCTGACCATGCCTTTCCTCAGGCCCGGGCGGGCCAGGGGGGAGGCCATGGAGGCCGCCGCCGATGCGGAGGCCGTCCGTCTCGGCTCGGTGGCCCTCGACCTGCGTGTCAAGACGGCGATCGAGAGCGCCTATGTCGCCGCCAAGTCGGCGGAGGAGCAGGTCCTCGTCTACGAAAAGGGCCTGCTCCAGGAGCTCGAGGACGAGCTCGGCATCCAGCTCGAGTACTTCCGCTACGGCAAAGCCGAAGCATTCAGCCTCCTCGACCTTCATCGGACCTATGTCCTGGCCCAGGTCGAACGCCTGCGCGCCCTGCTCATCTACAATCTCGCCCTGGCCGACCTCGAAGTCGCCGGCGAATCCATGGACTGATGGAGAATCGCATGAAGACGTTTTCCCGATATCTTCTCTGGGCCGCCCTGTCGGTTCTGATCGTCGCCGCGGGCTGCCGCGGCAAAGGCGCTCCCGAGGCCGGGCGTCCCGCCGGAACGGAAGCCCATGAGGCCGAATCCCACGAGGTCCCCTCGTCAGTGAAACTCACGGCCGAGGCCGTCGCGGCCGCCGACATCCGGACGGTGACCGTCGCGGCCCGCCCCGTCGCCAGGCGGATCGCGGCCACGGGCGAGCTCGAATGGAACGCGCGCCGCGTCGTCCACCTCACGGCCCGGACGGCCGGGCGCCTCGAGCGCGTGCTCGCCGTCCGCGGCGACCGGGTCCGCGAAGGGCAGCTCCTGGCGGAGATCTATAGCCCTGATTACCTGACGCTGCAAGCGGAGTACATCCAGGCCGCCGCCCGGCTCAAGAGACACGTCGGCGACACGGAGGAAGAGGGGTCCTCCCGCGCCTTTCTGGCCGGGGCCCGCGAGCGGCTGGCGCTTCTGGGCGTCCCGGGCTCCGAGATCTCGCGCCTCGACACGGCGGCCGAACCCCGGCCTCTCCTGCCTGTGCGCGCGCCTCTCTCCGGGACCGTCATCGAAAGCGAAGTCGTCACCGGCGACGCGGTCGAGCTCGGGACGAGCCTCTTCCGGATCGCCGATCCCTCGATGCTCTGGGCGTGCCTCCATATCCTGGAGAAGGACGTGGGAGCCCTCGAAGCCGGGACGGACGTCGTCCTGAGGCCCGTGGCCTATCCGGGCCAGGAGTTCCGGGGCCGGCTGGTCCTCATCGGGGATGTCTTCGATCCTGCCACCCGGACCGTCGAAGGCCGCGTCGAAGTCGCCAACCCCGCGGGACGGCTGAAGGCGGGGATGTACGTCGGGGCCTCGGTCGCGGCGGGCGGAGAGCGCACGGCCCTCCTCGTTCCCGAGGAGTCCGTTGTGGACGACGGGGGCCATGCGGTCGTCTTCGTCATGACGGGCGAGAGGACCTTCGCCCGGCGCGAGGTCGAGACCGGCGAGAAATTCGACGGGTCGGTCGAGATCCTGGCCGGCCTTGCGGCCGGGGAGACCGTCGTCACCTCGGGCAGCTTCCTCCTGAAATCCGAGATCCGCAAGGCCACGCTGGAGGACGAGCATGGGCATCGTTGATCGCCTCATCGAGACCTCCCTGCGCAGGCGCGTCCTCGTCCTCGTCGGCCTCGCCCTGCTCGTCGGGCTCGGCGTCTGGTCCGTCCTGCGCATCCCCATCGACGCCTTTCCGGACGTGACCAACGTCCAGGTCGAAGTGCTCTCCACCTCGCCGGGGCTCTCGCCGCCCGAGGTCGAGCGGTTCGTCACCTTCCCGGTCGAAACGGCCATGCGCGGCCTGCCCCGGCTCGACCAGGTCCGTTCCGTCTCCAAGGCCGGGCTCTCGGTCATCACCGTCGTCTTCGAAGACGGCGTCGATATCTATTTCGCCCGACAGCTCGTCCTTGAGCGGCTGATCGAGGCCCGGGAGCGCGTCCCGGACGGCACGGAGATCGTGATGGGGCCGGTGTCCACCGCCATGGGCGAGATCTACCAATACACGCTCGCCGGGACGCCGCCGCCCGGGATGGACGAGACGGAATATCTCACCGAGGTCCGGACCATCCAGGATTGGATCCTGGCCCCGCTGCTCAAGTCCATCCCCGGGGTCAACGAGATCAACTCCTTCGGCGGGTTCATCAAACAGTACCACGTCACCGTGGACCCGGAAAAGCTCCTGGCCTACGATCTGACCCTGGGCGACGTCGGCGAGGCGCTCCGCCGGAACAATCTCAACGTCGGCGGCAACATTCTCGAGCGGGGTGAGCAGCAGTATCTCGTCCGGGGCATCGGGCTCCTCCAGACAGTCGACGACATCGGCGCGGTCGCCCTGAAGACGGAGGCGGGGACGCCCGTCCTCGTCCGGGATATCGCCGAGGTCACGGCCGGGCACGCCGTCCGGCAGGGCGGCGCGGTCAAGGACGGGACCGGCGAGGTCGTCGGGGCGGTGGCCATGATGCTCCGCGGCGCCAACGGCCGCGAGGTCGTCGGGGCGATCGAGTCCCGGGTCGGGGAGATCAATGCTTCGGGGGTCCTGCCGCACGGCCTCCGCGTCGAACCCTATTACAAGAGGTCGGACATCATCAACCGGGCCGTCCACACGGTCACCGAGGCGCTGCTCGTCGGCTCCGTGCTCGTCGTGCTCATCCTCTACCTCTTCCTGCGCAGCTTCCGCGGCGCGTTCATCGTCCTCCTGGCCTTGCCACTCTCGACCCTGTTCACGTTCGTCATGATGCGGATTGTCGGGCTCTCGGCCAACCTGATGTCGCTCGGCGGCCTGGCCATCTCGATCGGCATGATCATCGACGCGACGATCATCCAGGTGGAGAACGTCCAGCGCCATCTCTCCGAGGCCGGGGCCGGGACCCGGAAGCTCTCGACCGTGCTCAAGGCCGTTCTCGAGGTCCGCAAGCCGTCGATCTACGGCGAGCTCATCATCGCCCTGACCTTCATCCCGATCATCGCCCTCCAGGGGATCGAGGGCAAGATGTTCCTGCCCCTGGCCTTTACGCACATCATCGCCCTACTGGCCTCGCTGCTGCTCTCGCTCGCGGCCATCCCGGCGCTCTGCCACTTCGTTCTCCGGCCCCAAGGGGACAAGAAGAGCTTCCTGGTCGAGGGGGCGAAGAGAGCCTACCTGCCGGTCCTGCGGTGGGGACTCCGGCGCAAGGGCGTCGTCGTCGCGGCGGCCGTCCTGCTCCTGGCCGGGACGGTGGCCCTGATCCCCGGGCTCGGGACGGAGTTCATGCCCATCATGGACGAGGGGGCCCTCGACGCGGACATCCAGTTTCTGCCCGGCATCTCTCTCGACGAATCCCTGGAGATGAGCCGCAAGGTCGAAGCCCGCCTGATGGAGTTCCCGGAGATCGTGACGATCATCGGCAAGACGGGGCAAACCGGCGTTGCCCTCGAGGCGCGAGGCGTCGAGAAGACGGGCTACGTCGGCGTGCTCAAGCCGAGGAAGGAATGGACGTCGGCCCGGTCCCGCGAGGAGCTGACGGATCTGATGCGCGGGGCCTTGGAGGGCTTTCCGGGGATGGCCTTCTCATTCAGCCAGCCCATCGCCTGCCGCATCGACGAACTCGTGGCAGGAACGCGAGCCCAGCTCATCGTCAAGCTCTTCGGGGAGGACCTCGATGTCCTCAAGGCCAAGGGCGACGAGATCGCTGCGGCCCTGGGCCGGATCAGCGGCGCGGCCGACATCAACGTCGAGCGCGTGGCCGGCCAGCCCTACATCACGGTCCGGCCCGACCGGGCCCGGATCGCGCGTCTCGGCCTGAACGTCGAAGACGTCCAATCGGTCGTGGAGGCGGCGGTCGGCGGCAAGACGGTGACCCAGATGTACGAGGGGGACAGGTATTTCGATTTGCAGGTCCGTTATCCGGAGGGCCGGCGGAACTCCGCCGAGACGATCGGGGCCATCCTCGTCCGGACGCCCGGCGGGGCCAGGATCCCTCTCAGCGAGGTGGCGGAGATCGCCATGCTCGAGGGGCCGAGCCAGATCAGCCGCGAATCCGGCCAGCGCCGGATCGGGGTCGAGTGTAACATCAGCGGCCGCGACCTGGGCGGCTTCGTCGCCGAAGCCCGGCGCGAGGTCGGCCGGGAGGTCGACCTGCCGGCGGGTTACTTCCTCACCTGGGGCGGCCAGTTCGAGAACCAGCAGAGGGCCATGCAGCGGCTGGCCGTCATTCTCCCGGCGACGATCGGGCTCGTCCTGCTGCTGCTCTTCATGACCTTCGGCTCTCTGCGGCTTTCGCTCCTGGTCATCCTCGACCTGCCCTTCGCCCTGATCGGCGGCGTGCTGGCGCTCCACCTCTCCGGGCTCTATTTGTCGGTGCCGGCCTCGGTCGGCTTCATCGCTCTCTTCGGCATCGCCGTCCTGAACGGCATCGTTCTGCTCTCCTATATCAGCCAGCTCCAGGAGGAGGGGAGGACGGTCGGCGAGGCGATCGTCCAGGGGTGCCTCAACCGGCTGCGCCCGGTCTTGATGACGGCGACGATCACCGTGCTGAGCCTCGTGCCGCTCCTCTTTGCCCGGGGCCCCGGGTCGGAGATCCAGCGGCCGCTCGCCGTCGTCGTGGTCGGCGGCCTGATCTCGTCGACCATCCTGACGCTTCTGGTGCTGCCGGTGCTGTACGGCTGGTTGGGCCAGCCTAAAAAAGAGGGGGTCAAACCTATACCTTTTTAATTATCTGGACTTCGCGATGCCCGAAAAAATAAAAAGGTATAGGTTTGACCCCGTCTTATCCCTATGCTATAACTCGCGTCCATGAAGAGCGTCCTGTTCGCCACGAAGAGCCTCGAGCAGCTGTCCCAGGAAGCCTCCTCCGAAACCTCCGGTCTCAAGCGGGTCCTCGGCCCCTGGCACCTCATCTTCCTCGGCGTCGGGGCCATCGTCGGTGCCGGCATCTTCGTCATCACCGGCCACGCGGCGGCCCAATACGCCGGGCCCGCCGTTTCGCTCTCGTTCATGCTGGCGGGCCTGACTTGCGCCTTCGCCGGCCTGTGCTACGCCGAGTTCGCCTCCCTCATCCCCATCGCCGGCAGCGCTTATACCTATGCCTACTCGACCCTGGGCGAGTTCTTTGCCTGGATCATCGGCTGGGACCTCATCCTGGAATACTCGCTGGGCGCGACGACGGTGGCCATCGGCTGGTCGGGTTACGTTGTCAACTTCCTTCAAAGCATCGGTGTCAATTTCCCGGCCGCCCTGGCCGATGCGCCCTATTCGTTCGATCCCCAGAGAAGCGTCTGGACGAAGACGGGGGCCTTCATCAACCTGCCCGCCGCCCTGGTCATCGCCCTCATCACCTTCGTCCTCGTCCGGGGCATCAAGGAGTCGGCGACAGTCAACTCGATCATCGTCTTTCTGAAGATCAGCATCATCCTCGTCTTCATCGGGGCCGGGATCTTCTTCATCAAGCCCGAGCTGTGGAAGCCGTTCATCCCGCCGAACCAGGGCCAGTTCGGCTTCTTCGGCCTGAGCGGCATCTTGAGGGGAGCGGGAGTCATGTTCTTCGCCTACCTCGGCTTCGACGCCGTCTCGACGGCCGCCCAGGAGGCCAAGAACCCGAAGCGGGACATGCCCATCGGCATCCTCGGCTCCCTCTTCG
>Ga0105107_10000156_pt1 | contig 39122 bp, 37 predicted proteins | sample PPLLaktember2015_6_FD_79335 | JGI IMG/M metagenome (GOLD analysis project Ga0105107, IMG submission 79335) | Freshwater sediment microbial communities from Prairie Pothole Lake near Jamestown, North Dakota, USA - PPLs Lake P8 Core (1) Depth... | ecosystem: Environmental > Aquatic > Freshwater >...
GCGCGGACCGCCACCGTCATGCCCGGCGCCTGGGTGGAGAAGAACACGTACGGCTCGGTGAGCACGCGCTCGCCCGGGCGCTCCGCGAGCCGGTACCAGAGACGCGTGCGCGGATCGAAGTCGTACACGTCGGCCGTGCGGCGCGCGAGCTCGCGCAGCGCCGCGTCGAAGAAGAGGTGCGTGACGGTGCGCATCCCGCTTGGGCCGACGTCGATGTTCTGCGCATAGAGCGCCGTCCCTGCGGGCGCCTCGAAGAACGCCCGCTCCGCGTCGCTGCGCAGCGGGCGCACGAGGAAGAAGCCGCCATCGTCGTAACCCGCGTAGGCCGCGGCGATCGGCGCGTGTCCGGCGAACGCCCGGCGCATGAACGGCAGCGCCTCGAGACGCCGTTCGAGCGTGCGGGCGCGGGCGAGCGGCTGCAGCGCGAGCAGGTCGGCGAAGCTCCCGACCGGCTGCAGCGCGCCGGCGAGCGCGGACCGCGTCTCGGCGCCGACGTGGCGGAACACGTCGTCGGTGGCCTTGAGCGTGATGTCGCGCGCCTGGCCGTAGCCGAGCCAGGCGATCGCGACGCCGGTCGCGAGGACGAGCGCGGAGAAGAGCGCGCTCAGGTGGAGGTGCAGGGGGTAGCGCCGGCGTGCGCCGGCAGGGCTCTCGGAGCTCATCAGGGGACGGAGGGGACGGGAATCCTCGATGCTACTCGGGCAGCGCGCGCGCGGACCAGCGCCCGCGCGTGCCGTGCGCCTCGACTTCGCCCGACATCGCATTGCCGGCCACGCGACCGCCGAACTCGAGCAGCCGCCCGCGATGCAGCAGGGCGAAGCGGATCTCGTCGCCGCGCAGCCGCAGCACCCGCACCTCGCTGGACCGGCCGTCCAGCAGCGCGGTCCCCTCGATCCGGTCGGGCGTCTGCTCGATCGCGAGCGGGATCGGGCGAGCGTCGCCGAGGGGCGCATCGATCTCGAGCGCCCAGCGACCGCCGGCCCGCGCCGGCACCACGTAATAGAAAAGCTTCGTCTCGGCCATGCCGTTGATCGCCACCTTCTCCTCGACCTCGAAGAGGAGCGTCTTGTCCGGCTTCCACGGCTCGAGCGGGTAGTCGTGCGAGACGATGCGCGCGCCGACCGGGAGCTCGGTGCGCAGCTTCGGCACGAGCTGAACGACCAGGCGCGGCAAGAGGTACATCATCACCACCGTCGCGCCGCGCACGTCGGCCTGCAGCACGTCGCCCTCGACGAAGGTCACGCGGTCCGCGACGCCGCGGCGCTCGGCCTGCGTGCGCGAGTAGAGCACCAGATCGCGGTGCCGCTCGACGCCGACCCCGCGCGCGCCGTGTCGCTCCGCCGCGGCGATGACGAGCCGCCCGTCGCCCGAGCCGAGGTCGTACACGGTGTCGTCCGGGCGGATCTCCGCGAGCTTGATCATCTCGTCGAGGATTAGCCAGGGCGTGGGCACGAACGGGCCGCCGTCGGTGGTGGGCGGCGGCTCATACGACTGCTGGGCGGCGCCCGCAAACGGGAGCGCACCGAGCGCGAGGAGCGCGCGCCGGCGGCCGATCGAGCGAAGCGGGCGCACTCGGGGCGTCAACCGACGCTCGTGTATCCGCCGTCGACGATCATGACGGTGCCGGTCAGGTAGCGCGCGGCGTCCGAGCAGAGGAACAGGATCGGGTCGGCGATCTCGGCGGGCTCCGCCCAGCGGCCGAGCGGGATGCGTGCGTTGATCTGCGCGTTGCGCTCGGGGTTCTCGCGCGCGCCGCGCGAGAGGTCGGTCATCACCCAGCCGGGCGCGACCGCGTTCACGCGCACGCCGTCGGCCGCGTAGGCGCAGGCGAGCGACATGGTGAGGTTGCGCACCGCGCCCTTGGACGACGAGTACGCCGGCTGCACCGGCCCGCCGAAGAACGCCATAATCGACGCGACGAACACCACCGCGCCCTTGCGTCGAGCGAGCAGCGGGCGCGCCGCGGTGGCGACGCGCATGCCGCCGCTCACGTTCACGTCGAGGACCCGGTCGAACACCTCCGGCTGGTGCTCCGCGCCGCGCTGGATGATGCCCGCGCTGTTCACGACGTAGTCGAGCGACGCGAGGCCGCCGACCAGCGCGTTCACGGCGTCAAGGTCGGTGACGTCGAGCCGGCGCACGTCGATGCCCGCGAAGTCAGGATTCGCGCGCGCCGCGGCGAGCTCCGCAGCGGTCAGGCCGCACGCGATCACGGCCGCGCCGGCGTGCTTGAAGGCGAGGCTCGTCGCCGCGCCGATGCCCGACACGCCGCCGGTGACGAGCGCGGTCTTGCCGGCAAAGTCGAACTTGCAGTCCATTGCGATCTCCGTTCGGAACACGGCGGCTTATACCGGAACTGCCGCGGATTGTCGCGCGGGTGCGGTTGCGCGGTACCATGCGCCGCTTTCACGGGGAGAGGGGGGAACGCCATGATCGACCTCACCGGCAAGGTCGCGATCGTCACCGGCGGGAACGGAGGGATCGGCCTCGGCATGGGCCGCGGGCTCGCCGCGGCGGGGGCGCGAGTCGTCGTCGCCGCCCGCAACCAGGCCAAGTCGCGCGCGGCGGTCGCCGAGCTCGACGCGCACGGCCCCGGCGGCGCGCTCGCGATCGCGGCGGACGTCACCGACGCCGTGGCGGTCGAGGCGCTCGTCCGCGAGACGCTCGCGCGCTGCGGCCGGCTCGACATTCTCGTGAACAACGCCGGCATCGCGATCCGCAAGCCGCCACACGAGATCTCGATCGACGAATGGCGCTGGGTGATGGACGCGAGCCTGACGAGCACCTACCTCTGCTCGCACGCGGCCTATCCGGCGCTGAAGGCGGGCGGCGCCGGAAAGATCATCAACATCGGCTCGATGATGTCGATCTTCGGTGCCGCCTTCGCGCCGGCGTATGCCGCGGCGAAGGGCGGCGTCGTGCAGTTCACCAAGGTCTGCGCGACCGCGTGGGCGCGGGACAACATCCAGGTGAACGCCATCCTGCCGGGCTTCATCGACACCGAGCTCACCGTGGCGGCCCGTGCGCAGGTCGAGGGGCTGAACGAGCGCGTGCTCGCGCGGACGCCCGCCGCGCGCTGGGGGCGGCCGGAGGACTTCGCCGGCATCGCCGCGTTCCTCGCGAGCGCCGCGTCGGACTTCATCACCGGGACGGCGATCCCGGTCGACGGCGGCTACTCGGTCCAGGCCTGAGCCGGCCCATCCCGACGGTGCCTGCGGACTGGCTCTGGATCCCGGTCACGATCTGGGCGGCGTTCGCCCAGACGCTGCGCAACGCCGCCCAGCGCAGCCTCACCGACACGCTGGGCACCCTCGGCGCGACGCTGGTGCGCTTCCTCTACGGGTTGCCGTTCGCGGCGCTGTGGCTGTGGCTCGTGCACCGGTTCGGCGGCTACGCGCTGCCCGCGCCGACCGCGGCGTTTGCGGCGTGGGTCGTGATCGGCGCGGTTGCGCAGATCGTCGCGACGGCGCTGCTGCTGCGCGTGATGGCCGAGCGCAATTTCGCGCTTGGCGTGGCGTACTCGAAGACCGAGATCATCCAGGTCGCGCTGTTCGGGCTGGTGTTCATCGGTGACCCGATCAGCGCAGTCAGCGCGGCGGCGATGGCGTGCGGGACGCTCGGCGTGCTCCTGCTTTCGCCCGCGGACAAGGCGCGGCCCTGGCGCGCGCTCCTCACGGGGTGGACCTCGCGTACCGCGCTCGTCGGCCTCGGGTCGGGCGCGGCCTTCGCCCTTTCGGCAGTGGGTTACCGCGGTGCCGCGCTCGCCCTGGACGGGGCGCCGTTCCTGGTCGCTGCCGCCTTCACGCTGCTCGTGGCGCAAGCCATCCAGACGGTCTTGCTCGGCGGCTGGCTGCTCGTGCGCGCGCCGGCCGTCATCGGGCGCGTGTTCCGTGCCTGGCGGGCGTCGCTCTTCGCGGGCTTCATGGGCGCGGCGGCCTCCGCCGGCTGGTTCACCGCGATGGCGATCGAGCCGGTCGCGCACGTCCGCACCCTCGGGCTGGTCGAGCTGGTGTTCAGCTCGATCGTGTCGCGCCGCTTCTTCCGCGAGAAGATGACGCGGCGCGAGATGGCGGGAATGCTGCTGCTGGTCGCCGGCGTGGTGATCATCACGCTCAGGCGATAGATCGAGTTACCATCGACGCCCTCGCAGGGGTCCACGCAAGGAGAGCACACCATGAGCACGAAGATCGCCATCGTCACCGGCGCGGGCAGCGGCATCGGGCGCGCCTCCGCCGTCGCGCTGCTGAGGGCCGGCTACTCGGTCGCGCTCGCCGGCCGGCGCGCCGACGCGCTCGCGGAGTCGGTCAAGCTTGCCGGCGCCGACGGCGCGCGCGCGCTCGCCGTCCCGACCGACGTCACGAACCCCGAGTCGGTGCGCGCGCTGTTCGGCAAGGTCAAGGACAAGTGGGGCCGCCTCGACGTGCTCTTCAACAACGCCGGACAGAACGCGCCCGGCATTGCGCTCGAGGACTTGACCTTCGAGCAGTGGAAGAACGTGGTCGACGTGAACCTCACCGGCATGTTCCTCTGCATCCAGGAGGCGTTCCGGATCATGAAGGCGCAGGACCCGCGCGGCGGGCGGATCATCAACAACGGCTCGATCTCCGCGCACGCCCCGCGGCCGAATTCGACCCCCTATACCGCGACCAAGCACGCGGTCACCGGCCTGACCAAGTGCGCTTCCCTCGACGGCCGCAAGTACGACATCGCGTGCGGCCAGATCGACATCGGCAACGCGCTCACCGAGATGGCGGCGCGCATGGCTAAGGGCGTGCCGCAGGCGAACGGCGAGATCGCGATCGAGGCGGTGATGGACGTGCAGCACGTGGCCGACGCGATCGTGCACATGGCGAGCCTGCCGCTGGCGGCGAACGTCCAGTTCATGACCGTGATGGCGACGAAGATGCCGTTCGTCGGCCGCGGATGAGTCCTGCCCGCCGCTGGCTCGCGGGCGCGCTCGCAGGTGCGCTTGCTGCCCCCGCGGCGGCGCAGGATCCCACCACGCTCACCGCCACGGAAGCGGCGGCGCAGATCCGCAGGGGCGAGATCACCAGCGAGCGGCTCACGCGCGCGCTGATCGAGCAAGCGAAGGCGGGCAAGTCGCTCAACGCGTTCATCACCCTGGACGAGGCGGGCGCGATCAGGGCCGCGCGTGCGGCCGACGCCGCCGCGAAGGCGCGCAAGTGGCAGGGCCCGCTGCACGGCGTCCCGGTCGTGATCAAGGACAACATCCATGTCGCCGGCCTGCCCAACACCGCCGGGTCCCCTGCGCTGAAGGGGTTCGTGCCGAAAGAGGACGCACCGGTCGTCAGGAAGCTGCGCGGCGCGGGCGCCATCGTGCTCGGCAAGACCAACATGCACGAGTTCGCCTTCGGCATCACCAGCAACAACGCCGCATTCGGCGCCGTCGCCAATCCGTACGATCCGCAGCGCATCGCGGGCGGCTCCTCGGGCGGGACCGGCACCGCGATCGCCGCGCGCATGGCGCCGGCGGGCCTCGGCACCGACACCGGCGGCTCGGTGCGCATCCCCGCCGCGCTGAACGGCATCGCCGGGCTCCGGCCGACGCTCGGCCGTTATCCGCAGGCGGGCATCACCCCGATCGCGCACACCCGCGATACCGCCGGGCCGATGGCGCGATCGGTGGCGGATCTCGCCGTGCTTGACACGGTCATCACCGAAACGAAGGAGGCGGTGGTCCCGGCGGCACTCAAGGGCCTGCGGCTCGGCGTGCCGAAAGCGCTCAACGACGGTGTCGACGCCGAGACCGCGCGCGTGATCGGCGCGGCGCTCGCGAAAATGAAGTCAGCCGGCGTGGTGCTCGTCGATGCCGACGTGCCGGACCTGCAGGCGCTCAACGCGAAGGTGAGCTTCCCGGTGGCCCTGTACGAGGTCACGATCGACCTGCCCGCCTACGCGCGGCGCTACGGCATCGGGCTCGACTTTAGGGGGTTCGCGGAGAAGGTCGCGAGCCCGGACGTGAAAGGGCTCTTTGCGGCGCTGGCGAAAGGCGAGCCGCCGTCGATCACGAAGAGCGTGTACGACGAGGCGATCAAGGTGCATCGTCCGATGCTGCAGAAGGCCTATGCCGGCTACTTCGCGCGGCACAAGGTTGCGGCCATCGCGTTCCCAACCACGCCGCTCGCCGCTGCGCCGATCGGCGACGATCAGGAGACCGAGCTCGAAGGCAAGAAGGTGCCGACCTTCCCGACCTTCATCCGGAACACCGATCCGGGCTCCAACGCCGGGATCCCCGGCCTCTCCGTCCCGGCCGGGCTGACCCGGGCGGGTCTCCCGGTCGGCCTCGAGCTCGACGGGCCCGTGGGCAGCGACAGGAAGCTCCTCGCGATCGGGCTCGCGCTCGAGAAGCTGCTCGGACCGCTGCCCGCGCCCAAGTAGGGCGCGGGGTGTCGTGGCTCAGGCCGCGCTAACGAGGCGGGGTTGCGGCCGCCGCGTCGACAGCGCACCGCGCGCCATCGCGGCGCTCAAACCGTGGAGCGCATTCGCCGCGAAGAAGCCGTGCGTCCACTGCACGGCCAGGCGCGGACTGATGCGCGGGAACGGGTTGTCCTCGAGAGAAAAATCGGCTTTCGCCATCCGGCGGCCCAACTCGAACGCCTGGCGCTCCTGATCGGCAAACATCGTTGAGATCCTCGCTTTGTGCATGCATGCGATTGTCATGCACCCTCAGCTTAGCGCGCGCGCGAGAACGGATCGTTAATCATTGTGAAAGCAGCGCACCGACCCGGCGCATGACGAAGTCATGACAGCGCCTGAGCGATGCAGACGTTGAGAAACGCGTCGAGCGATCGCGCGGACACGATTGTTTCGACGCGGATCAGGCCACGCGGCTCCGCTTCAATCCCAGGAGCCGCACGGCGTTCTCCTTCATGATCAGGGGCCGGACCTCGGGCTTGATGTCGAGTGTCGCGAAATCGGCGATCCAGCGATCGGGGGCGAGCAGCGGGTAGTCGGTGCCGAACAGCACCTTGTGCTTGAGCAGCGTGTTCGCGTACTGCACGAGCTGCGGCGGGAAGTACTTCGGGGACCAGCCCGACAGGTCGATGTAGACCTGCGGCTTGTGGGTCGCCACCGACAGCGCCTCGTCCTGCCACGGCACCGACGGGTGCGCCATGACGATGGGCATGTCCGGGAAGTCGACCGCCACGTCGTCCAGGTAGAGCGGGTTCGCGTACTTGAGGCGGATGCCGCCGCCGCCCGGCATGCCGGCGCCGATGCCCGTCTGGCCGGTGTGGAACAGCGCGGGCAGCTTCGCCTCGGCGATGACCTCGTAGAGCGGGTAGGCGTCGTGGTCGTTGGGGTAGAAGCCCTGCACCGACGGGTGGAACTTGAAGCCCTTCACGCCGAAGTGCTCGATCAGCCGCCGCGCCTCGCGCACGCCCAGCTTGCCGCGCGCCGGGTCGATGCTCGCGAACGGTATCGCGACGTCGGCGTGCTCCGCCGCGCTTTCGGCAACTTCCTCGTTCGAGATTCGCTTCAGGCCGAGCCCGCGCTCGTGATCGACCGTGAACACCACGAAGCCCATCTTGCGTTCGCGGTAGTACGCGGCCATCTGGGCGATCGTCGGGTGCTGGGGCACGTACTTGAAGTACCGTCCCTTCGCCTCGTCGAGCTCCTTCGCGGCCTCGTCGGGCAGCATCCGCGTCGAGACCTCGGCATGGGTGTGGATGTCGATTGCGACCAGCTCGTCGACGTTCACTGTCCGGCTCCTTCGTGATGGGCGACGATCACCCGCGGTCCCGGCGGCTCGGCATACAGCGCCTCGACCAGCCCGGTGCGATGTGCCAGCGCGGCGCGCTGGTTGATCGAGCCCTTGTCGGTGATCTCGCCGCGGTCGATCGACGGCGCCTCGTCGAGCACGATCGCGCGCGCGACGCGGTGCGCAGCGCCGGTGCTCGCGCGTCCGAGCGAATCGAGGACCCGCTGCACGACCGCCCGCACCGCCGAGTGCGCCGCGATCTGCGCGAGCGGCGCGGTGGCCGGCAGGTCCGCGCAGAGCTTGCGGCACGAGTCGAGGTGCGGAATCACGAGCGCGGTCACCTCGCGGCGGTCGTGGCCGGCGATCACGACATCCTGCACGTACGGCGCACCGGCGGCGATGATCTGCGCGCGCAGTGCCCCCACGCTCACCCAGGTGCCGCTGTCGATCTTGAAATCCTCGGCGATGCGGCCGTCGAACGCGAGGCCCTGCTGCGGGTCGGCCGGATCGAGGAACCGGACCGCGTCGCCGCTGCGATAGAAGCCGTCTTCGTCGAAGCTCTGACGCGTGAGCGCCTCCTGCCGCCAGAAGCCGGGCGTGACGTTCGGGCCCCGGTAGCGCGCCTCGAGCTTGTCGCCCACCGGCGCGAGCCGCAGTTCGGTGCCAGGCGCCGGATGGCCGATGCCGCCGGAGCGGCCCGCCTGCCAGTTCGCGCAGATCGCGAACGGTGACGTCTCGGTCATGCCGAGGCCGGTGATCATGACGATGCGCTCGCCGAGCGTCTCCTCGGCGACGCGATGGAGCGCGTCCCAGATCGGCTGCGACAGGCTGGCGGCAGCGTAGAAGAGCATCTTCACACGGCTGAAGAACGTCTTCGCGAGCGCGTGGTCGGCCGCGAGGGCGTGCGCGATCTCCTCGAAGCCGCGCGGCACGTTGAAGTAAACCGTGGGCGCGATCTCGCGCAGGTTGCGCAACGTCTCGCCGACCAGCTGCGGGAGCGGCTTCCCATCGTCGATGTAGAGCGTGCCGCCGTTGTAGAGCGTCAGCCCGAAGTTGTGGTTGCCGCCGAACGTGTGGTTCCAGGGCAGCCAGTCGACCAGCACCGGCGGCTCCTCGGCGAGGAACGGCAGGCACTCGACGATCATCTGCAGGTTGGCGGTGAGCATCCGCTGCGTGTGGATCACCGCTTTCGGCACGCCGACCGAACCGGAGGTGAGCAGGAACTTCGTGACGGTCTCCGGCCCGATCGCGGCGTGCGCGGCGTCAACGCCCGCCGTATCGCGCGTCGCGGCGAGCGTTTCGAACAGCGTCGCTTTACGGCTCGCGGGTGGCGCCTGCGTCACGGCGAGCTCGGTGTCCAGCGGCACCGTTGCTTCGATCGCACGCCCGTACCGGACTCCGTCGGACGCGAATACAAGCCCTGGCGTCATCAGTGCGACCGCGGCGCGCAGCTTGCCGAAGTCCTGCGAGACGAGCGAATACGCGGGCGACACCGCCAGGAACGGCACGCCCACGTGCAGCGCGGCGAGCGCGAGCTGGGCATGCTCGAGATCGTTCTCGGACAGGATGAGCAGCGGGCGCTCGGCCGACAGTCCGCGGTCGAGCAGCGCTTGGCCGAGGCGGCGAGCGCGCTCGAGCGCTTGCGCGTAGGGGAGGGTGCGCCAGGCGCCGTCGGGGCCGCGCCTGGCGAAAAGCGTGCGCTCCGGCACCGCGGCAGCGTACTCGATCAGGCGGTCGGTCAGCCGCGCGGGAAACGGCCCGAGGGGCAGCGTGGAGCGTAGCCGGAGGTGGCCGCGGGCATCGCGCGCGACCTCGACGGGTGCGCGTCGCAGGGCAACCTGGCGGTAAACCGGTGCGCTCACCCGCCGAGCTTAACGGCCCTCGACAATGGGCCGCAACTCGCGCTAGGGACCTTCTGCGAGACCTCGGCTTGCCGAGGTCTCGCACTGGGTTTGGGGATTTGCAAAGGGGGTGTGGCCCCTTTGCATCGTTCACCCTATACCCGGCTCAGACGGTAGGCCGTGCCGAACGGTCCGAAGTCGTGGCTCGCGACGCCGTTGCGCGTGGCGCCCTGATATTGCTTGAGCGGCTGCTCGACCGTGACGCGCAGGATCGCGGTCGCCCCGGGCGCAACGAGTCCGGCGTGCACCGCGGCGACGGCGAGGGCGGAGTCCCCCGTGTACACGTCGGTGCCCCACAGCGGCCCGTTCGTGTCGCCGGTGACGCGGAAGTAGTACACCGCACCGACGCGGTCGCAGAGGTCGACCATCGTTGGCGGGGCGTCCGACGCGAGGAAGCCCTGGTCGAGGAGCTTGTGCATCTGCCGCGGCGACAGCTTTCCGCTCCGGTCGAAATAGGCCACCAGTTCCTGCATCACTCGCATCGAGATCTCCTCAGTGCGCGTCCATCGCGACGACGCGGCCGTACGGCGGTTGGAAGCGCGCCACGTCGCGGGCCGGCAGCACCCACAGCACGTTGTAGGGCATCGGTTCGGGCGGATAGGCGATGTCGCCGTCGGTGATGACCACTGCGGCCCGCACGTGCGGCTCGTCGGCAAGCCGCAGCATCGCGGGCGACAGATCGCTGCCGCCGTAGCCCGCGATCTCGCGCTCGGCGAGTTCGAGCGGAGTCAACGTCTCGTCGGCGGTGACGGCCGCGTCGCACTGGAGCAGGCGCACCTGGTCGACCGCGACCGCATCGCAGAACCCGGCGATCGCGCCGAGCGCGCGCGGGATCTCGGCGGTCATCGAGCCGCTCGTGTCGAGCACCACGTTGAGGATCCAGCCCTCGCGGCGCCGGCCCGGCAGCACGACGTCGGCCTGCGGCGCCGAGCGGCGCGACGGCCGCGCAAAGGTGCGCTCGCCGGGCGCGACCGATTCCAGCCAGCGCTGCAGCGCGAGCTCCCAGGGCGGCCGGTACACATCGCGCAGGGCCGACACGACCTGGCGCGTCGCGCCCGGGTCGGTGCCGCGCAGGCCCTGCAACCGCCCCATCGCCGCCGCGAGGCCGAGCGCCTTCGCGGCGATCTCCTTCATCCGCTCGGCGTGCGCCGCCTGCGCGGCGGCGTCCTGCGGAAACATCTCGCGCTCGCGCTTGTCGCCGAGCACGTCGCCCGCTTCGTCGGCGCTATCGCCGGCCTGCCCCTGGCCGCCGCCGAACATACGCCGCGTGGACGTCGCCTCGCCCTCGAACACGCGCGTTTTCGTCTGCTGTTCGTTACGGCGCATCCCGAGCAGGATCTCCTCGGCCGACTTCTCGCGCGCGCCCGGCATGTCGAGCCCGTTGGCGGGAACGTGCGCGAACCCGAGCTCGGCGCGCAGGATGTCGTTGATGATGTAATCGTGCGCGTAGTTGAACTGGAGTCGATCCGATCCCTTCGCGCGGTCGTGCGTGCGCAGGGCGAGGTGCAGCAGCTCGTGCGCGAGCACGAACACGAGCTCGTTCTCCTTCAGCCGGCGCACGAACTGCGGGTTCGCGACGAGACGGCCGGACGCGAACACGCCCATGGTCGGGATGCGGTCGTCGAGCGCGACGCGCGTCGCCGCGGCCAGGCCCGCGAGGTGCGGGAGCGCGACAGTGGTCATGCGCAGGCCGCGCGCGATCCGCTCGATCGTCTCGCGCTCGCCGGCAACGGCTGCGGTGGTCACAGGTTGGCGACGCGCTTCAGGAGGTCGAACATCGCCCGGTCCGCGCCGAGCGCACCCCACTGCTCGACCAGGTCGGTGAGCAGCGTGAGCTGCGCCTCGGGCGGGAGGCTCCGCAGGAAGCGGTTGATCGCCGCCGGCCGCACCCCGTCGAGCTTCCCGTCGCGCACCTGCTGGCGGATGCAGTTCAGCACGAACCAGCGCGCGACGTCGCCCCGCGGCAGCTCGGCCGGGTTCGCGATGTAGCGCTCGGGCGGCTGGATCGCGGCGATCGCCTCCTCGGCGAGCGCGCAGAACACCGCGGCGTCCTCGGCCGAGAGCCGTCCGAACGCGAGCGCGCGGCGCGTCTCGCGCGTGAGGATGCCCGAGCCCTCCGCCAGGTCGAGCGCGCGCGAGAGCAGGGCCCACGCGCGCGGGGTCGAGAACGGGACCGGCTCCGCGGGAACCGGGCGCATCAGCGCGTCGGGCAGGTACGCGATGAAGCTCAGGATCTCCGGCCGCACGCGGTGGCGGCGGGCCCAGTCGAGCCACTCGCCGACGTCGACGCGCACCTGCAGGAGCGTCACGCGGTTGACGAGCGCCGAACTGAGCGAGCGCACCAGCGCGCGGTCCTGCGCCCGGTTGCCTGCGGCGACCACCCAGGTGCCCTTCGGCAGCTCGTGCTCGCCCAGGCGCCGCTCGAGCAGCAGCGAGTAGAACGCCTTCTGGACGTCCGGCGCGCACGCCGGCAGCTCGTCGAGGAAAAGACAGAACGCCTCCGGCCGCTCCGGCAACAGCAGCCGGGGCGGGCAGAACACGCTGCGCTCCCCGACGATGCGCGGGACGCCGCTCACGTCCTCGGGCGCGATCTGCGTGCCGAGGAGCGAGCGGCACGGCAGGCTCATCTCCCGCGCCGCCTCGTAAACCATCTCGGACTTCCCCACGCCCGGCGGGGAAAGCAGGAGAAAGCTCTGTTCGTGCGCCATGCACTGGATGAGCTTCTTCGCCTGGCGGAGCGTCAGCGTCTCCTCGAGCGGGCCTGCGAGCGGTGCGTTCAACGGTGGTTCCTTCCGGTGCGACCAGAGTGCGCCATGAACGCGGGGTGGCGCACCGCGGTTGACACCGGGGCGCTCCGGCGCGGTGCAGCGGCGTGGCATGCATGTTGCAAGTAAGGACATCGCCCTTTACGCGGAAGAGCTGTAGCGATGCGGGTGCTGGTGGTGGACGAGTCGCGCGGGCGCGGGCGCGTGTTGCGCGCGGCGCTCGAGGAAGCGGGCTACGAGGTTGTAGTCTCGCGCGGGGCGCCGCTCGCGCTGCTCGAGCACGTCGCGCGCGTGCAGCCCGACGTGATCGTCATCGACACCGAGTCGCCGACGCGCGACGTGCTCGAGCATCTGGTGGTCATGGGGCGCGAGCAGCCGCGGCCGATCGTCATGTTCTCCGCCGACGCTGCGCAGGACACGATCCGAGAGGCGGTGCGCGCGGGCGTGGCCGCGTACGTGGTGGACGGACTCGATCCCGGGCGCGTGAAATCGATCGTCGAGGTTGCGTGCGCGCGCTTCGAGGCGTACCAGCGCCTGCGCGACGAACTGGCCGAGACCCAGCACAAGCTCTCCGAGCGGAAGCTCGTCGAGCGCGCGAAGGGCATCCTGATGAAGACGCGCGGCCTGGACGAGGAGGCGTCCTACGCCGCGCTCCGCAAGCTCGCGATGGACCGCGGCAAGCGGCTCGCGGAAGTCGCGCAACAGGTCATCGACGCCGCCGCGTTGCTCGGCTGAAGGCGCGCGTTTACCGTGCACCGGTCGTTGTTATTGCACCGCAGCAGTGCATCTATGACGCGCTCCGGAATCCAGGGCGCCCCGCCCGATCTCTCGGTAACCCGCTGATTTCAGGCACTCCTGGGTGTGGCACGGGGTAGTTGGTATGCCGCTTGCATAGAAGCACGCCTAGCGCGGGATCAATGGCGATCACGCGGAGCTGAACGAAGGCGTTCGAACACGGCGCGTGCGCGCCGCATTCGAACGCCTTTTTTTGTTTTCTGACCGGAGCGCCTGATGAATGAGAAGCCCGTCAACACCGATGTCAGCGGCGCGCGCCGCACCTTTATCAAGCGGGCCGGCGCGGCCGCGATCATGACCCTCGTCCCCGACGCGGTGCGCACCGCGGCCTGGGCCGCGGGCTCGGACGCGCCCGAGAAGACGGAGGTGAAGGTCGGGTTCATCCCGCTCACCGACTGCGCGTCGGTCGTGATGGCCTCGGTGCTCGAGATCGACAAGAAGTACGGCATCAAGATCGTGCCGACGAAGGAAGCGTCCTGGGCGAGCGTGCGCGACAAGCTCGTCAATGGCGACATCGACGCGGCGCACGTGCTGTACGGACTCATCTACGGCGTGCACCTTGGCGTCGGCGGCCCGAAGAAGGACATGGCCGTGCTGATGACGCTGAACCACAACGGCCAGGCGATCACGCTCTCGAAGAAGCTCGCCGACAAGGGCGCGGTCGACGGCAAGAGCCTCGTCGCGCTGATGAAGAAGGAGCCGCGCGAGTACACCTACGCGCACACCTTCCCGACCGGCACGCACGCGATGTGGCTCTACTATTGGCTCGCGGCGAACGGCGTGAACCCGTTCAAGGAGGTGAAGACGATCACCGTCCCGCCGCCGCAGATGGTCGCCAACATGCGCGTCGGCAACATGGACGGCTACTGCGTCGGCGAGCCCTGGGGCCACCGCGCGATCGCCGACGGCATCGGCATCACCGGCATCACGACCCAGGACATCTGGAAGGACCACCCCGAGAAGGTGCTCGGCACCACTGCCGACTTCGTGCAGAAGAACCCGAACACCGCCCGCGCGATGACCGCGGCGATCATCGAGGCGGGCCGCTGGATCGACGCGTCGCTGTCGAACCGGCGCAAGATGGCCGAAACGGTTGCGGCGACCGCCTACGTCAACACCTCGGTCGACGTGATCGTCGAGCGCATCCTCGGGCGCTACCAGGACGGCCGCGGCAAGACCTGGGACGACCCGAACCACATGAAGTTCTACGCCGACGGCGCGGTCACGTTCCCGTATCTCTCCGACGGCATGTGGTTCCTCACCCAGCATCGCCGCTGGGGGCTGCTCAAGACCGACCCCGATTACCTAACGGTCGCCAAGCAGGTGAACCAGATCGAGCTCTACAAGCAGGCCGCCACGGCGGTCAAGGCGAGCGTGCCGAAGGAGCCGATGCGCACGTCCAAGCTCGTCGACGGCGTCGTGTGGGACGGCCGCGACCCGAAGAAGTACGCCGGCTCGTTCGCCGTGCACGCCTGAACCGGAGGAATCCGATATGAGTGCAGCGCTTCCCCGTAACGTGCTTGCCACCGATACCGCGCCGCCGCGCACGATCGTGCACCCGCTCCCGTATGTGGTGAAGGACCGCGTCGTGCAGGACAGCGTCGTGAAGGACAGTTCACGACCGCAGATGCCCGCAGCACTCGCGCCGTCCTCGACGACGGCCGCGCATCCCTCGCCGGCTGCGGCGCGTCGCCGTCGCACGGAACTGCTGCTGAAGATCCTCGCGCCGGTGCTCGGCATCGTCGCGTTCATCGGGCTGTGGGCGCTGGTCGCGAAGGGCGGGTCGATTCCCGGCCCCGGTGCGACTTTTGACGCCGCGCGGGCGGTGTTCGCCGATCCGTTCTACCGCAATGGGCCCAACGACCAGGGCATCGGCTGGAAGGTGGCGAACTCGCTCGGGCGCGTCGGCATCGGCTTCGGCCTCGCGGCGCTGGTCGGCATTCCGCTCGGTTTCATGATCGGCCGCTTCCGCTTCCTCGCCGGCATGAGCGAGCCGATCATCAGTCTGCTCAGGCCGGTGTCCCCGCTCGCGTGGCTGCCGATCGGTCTGCTCGTGTTCAAGGGCGCGCAATCGGCCGCGATCTGGACGATCTTCATCTCGTCGATCTGGCCGATGATCATCAACACGACGGTCGGCGTACAGCGCATCCCGCAGGACTACATGAACGTGGCGCGCGTGCTGAACCTGTCCGAGTGGAAGGTTTTCACGAAGATCCTCTTCCCCGCGGTGCTGCCCTACATGCTGACCGGCGTGCGTCTGTCGATCGGCGTCGCCTGGCTGGTGATCGTGGCGGCCGAGATGCTCACCGGCGGCGTGGGCCTCGGCTTCTGGGTGTGGGACGAGTGGAACAACCTCAAAGTCGAGAACATCCTGATCGCGATCGCCGTGATCGGCGTGATCGGGCTCGCACTGGAGCAGTCGCTGCTGCTGCTCGCCGGCCGGTTCGACTACGCCAAGGACCGGAGCTAAGCATGGACCGGCACCTCATCGTCGAGCAGGCGGGCATCACCTTCGACACCAAGCAGGGGCCGTTCGTCGCGCTGCGCGACGTCGACCTCACGGTCAGGAAGGGCGAGTTCGTCACGCTGATCGGACATTCGGGCTGCGGCAAGTCGACGTTGCTCAATCTCGTAACGGGGCTGCTGCACCCGACCGCGGGCCACATTTTCGTCGCCGGCCGGGAAGTCGCCGGCCCCGGCCCGGACCGGGCGGTGGTGTTCCAGAACCACTCGCTGCTGCCCTGGCTCACGTGCTTCGAGAACGTCCACCTCGCGGTCGAGCGCGTGTTCGGCGGCGTGGAGCCGAGGGTGCGACTCAAGGCGCGCACCGACGCCGCGCTCGCGCTCGTGCACCTCGAGCACGCCGCGCACAAGTATCCCGGGGAGGTCTCGGGCGGCATGAAGCAGCGCGTCGGCATCGCGCGCGCGCTCGCGATGGAGCCGAAGGTCCTGCTGATGGACGAGCCGTTCGGGGCGCTGGACGCGCTGACGCGGGCGCACCTTCAGGACGAGCTCATCAAGATCGTCGCAGCCACCGGCAGCACGGTGGTGATGGTGACCCACGACGTCGACGAGGCAGTGCTGCTCTCGGACCGCGTCGTGATGCTCACCAACGGGCCAGCGGCGACGATCGGCGAGATCCTGGAGGTCGACCTGCCGCGTCCGCGCGACCGCCTCGCGCTCGCAGCCGACGCGCGCTACATGGCCTGCCGCAGCGCGGTGCTCGCGTTCCTGTACCAGAAGCAGATGAAGCAGGCCGCCTGATGAAGCGCGAGTCGTTCGAAGCGCTGCAGCGGCGTCCGCGGCTGGTTGTCGTCGGCAACGGCATGGCGGGCGTGCGCGCGGTCGAGCACCTGCTCGAGCTCTCCCCCGACCTCTACGACATCACGGTGTTCGGCGCCGAGCCGCACCCCAACTACAACCGCATCCTGCTCTCGCCGGTGCTCGCCGGCGAGCAGACGCTCGCCGACATCGTGCTGAACGACGCCGACTGGTACGCGGCCAACGGGATCACGCTGCATCTCGGCAAGAAGATCGTCCGCATCGACCGTGCGCGCCGGGTCGTCGAGGCGGCGGACGGCACGCGCGCCGAGTACGACCGGTTGCTCCTCGCCACCGGCTCGAATCCCGTAATGCTGCCGGTTTCGGGCGTCAATCTCGACGGCGTGCTCGCGTACCGCGACATCCACGACACCGAGCGCATGATCGCCGCGGCGGCGAAGGGCAGGCGTGCGGTGGTGATCGGCGGCGGCCTGCTCGGGCTCGAAGCGGCGAACGGCCTGCGCGCGCGTGGCATGGACGTGACCGTCGTCCATCTCATGCCGTGGCTGATGGAGCGCCAGCTCGATCGCACCGCCGCCGACCTCCTGAAACAGGCGCTCGAGGCGCGCGGGCTCGCGTTCCGGCTCGAGGCGCAGACGGAATCGATTCTTGGCGGCGACGACGGGCGCGTGCGCGCGGTGCGGCTGCGTGCACCACGGCCAGCTGATCCGGGGGATATGCATGGGGGCCGTGTCCCCTTGCTCGACAGCGCGGGGGAAGAACTGCCAGCGGACCTGGTCGTGATGGCGATCGGCATCCGGCCCAACACCGCGCTCGCCGAGTCCGCCGGGTTGCACTGCCACCGCGGCATCGTCGTCAACGACACGCTGCAGACCTTCGATCCGCGCATCTATGCGGTCGGCGAGTGCGTGAATCACCGCGGCGTCGCGTACGGCCTGGTCGCGCCGCTGTTCGAGATGGCGAAGGTGTGCGCGAACCATCTCGCGCAGGCCGGCATCGCGCGCTACGCCGGCTCGTTCGTCTCCACCAAGCTGAAGGTCACCGGCATCGACGTGTTCTCGGTCGGCGAGTTCGCCGGCGGCGCCGACACCGAGGAGATCGTGCTCTCGGATCCCGGCGCCGGCGTGTACCGAAAGCTCGTTCTCCGCGATGACCGCCTAGTGGGGGGTGTGCTGTACGGCGACACCGCCGACGGCGCCTGGTATCTGAAGCTGCTGCGCGACGGCGCGAACGTCGCCGAGATGCGCGATCGCCTCATGTTCGGCGAGACGAACGTCGGCGATACCGGCCATCTCGGAAAGTCGAACGTCGCGGCGATGGCCGACGACCTGGAGGTGTGCGGCTGCAACGGCGTGTGCAAAGGCGCGATCGTCAAGGCGGTGAAGGACAAGGGCCTGTTCACGCTCGACGCGGTACGCAAGCACACCAAAGCGTCCAGCTCCTGCGGCTCGTGCACCGGCCTGGTCGAGCAGATCCTGATCAACGTGCTCGGCGCCGACTACTCCGCCGCGCCGAAGCAGAAGGCGCTGTGCGGCTGCACCGACCGCACCCATCAGGAGGTGCGCGACGCGATCCGCGACCGGCAGCTGATCTCGATCGCGGCGGTGCGCGAGTTCCTCGAGTGGCGCACGCCCGACGGCTGCGCCACCTGCCGCCCCGCGCTCAACTACTACCTGATTTCCGCCTGGCCGCGCGAGACGCAGGACGACCCGCAGTCGCGCTTCATCAACGAACGCAGCCACGCCAACATCCAAAAGGACGGCACCTATTCAGTGGTGCCGCGCATGTGGGGCGGCGAGACGAACGCGGCGGAGCTGCGACGCATCGCCGACGTGGTCGACAAATACCGCATCCCGACCGTCAAGGTCACCGGCGGCCAGCGCATCGATCTCCTCGGCGTGAAGAAGGAGGATCTGCGCAGCGTCTGGCGCGACCTCGACATGCCCTCGGGGCACGCCTACGCGAAGGCGCTGCGCACCGTGAAGACGTGCGTCGGCTCCGAGTGGTGCCGGTTCGGCACCCAGGACTCGACGCAGATGGGCAAGGACCTGGAGCGCGCGCTGTGGCGCATGTACGCGCCGCACAAGGTCAAGCTCGCCGTGTCCGGCTGCCCGCGCAATTGCGCTGAGGCCGGCATCAAGGACGTCGGCGTGATCGGCGTCGAGTCGGGCTGGGAGCTCTACGTCGCCGGCAACGGCGGCATCAAGACCGAGGTCGCGCAGTTCCTCGTGAAGGTCAAGACCGCCGCGGAGGTGCTCGAGCACGCCGGCGCGTTCCTGCAGCTCTACCGCGAGGAGGGCTGGTATCTCGAGCGCACCGTGCACTTCGTGCATCGCGTGGGCATGGACTACGTGCGCAAGCGCGTGCTCGAGGACGCCGCCGGCCGCCGCGCGCTGTGGGAGCGCCTACAGTTCGCGCTCGAAGGCGAACCCGATCCGTGGCGCGAGCTGGCGAAGGCCGCCGTGGACGAACGGCAGTTCGAGGCGATCGGGGTCTAGCCCATGAGCCACTGGACCGACGTCTGCGCGCTCGACGACATCCCGCGACTCGGCGCGCGCCGCGTACGCCGGATGGACGGCGCGGAGATCGCGGTGTTCCGCACCGCCGACGATCGCGTCTTTGCAGTGCTCGACCGTTGCCCGCACAAGGGCGGCCCGCTCTCGCAGGGCATCGTGTTCGGCGCGAAAGTCGCCTGCCCGCTGCACAACTGGACGATCGACCTCGATTCCGGCTGCGCGGCTGCGCCCGATGAGGGGTGCGTGCGCCGTTTTGCGGTGCGTGTCGACGGCGGCCGGGTGATGCTCGACGCGACGACGCCGCTCGCCGCCGCGCCGACGGGGACGACGGTCACTGCATAGCGCACCGATGGACCGGCCCGTCCGCGAAGTCCGCTCGACCTGCTGCTACTGCGGGGTGGATCGCTGCACCCTCCCTCCCCCTGCGCCCCCTCACCTCCGCAAGCGGAGGGAGGGGGAGAACCGGTTGCGGCCTGTACCGAGATGAGCGCCTCGCGCGAGGTTCGTTCGACTTGTTGCTACTGCGGCGTCGGATGTGGCGTCCTGATCGAGACCGACGGCGCGGCGATCCTCGGCGTGCGCGGCGATCCCGACCACCCAGCGAACTTCGGCAAGCTCTGCTCCAAGGGCGCGACCCTGCATCTCACCGCGCGCCCGGCGCTTCGCGAAGTGCGCGCGCTGCACCCCGAGCTGCGGCGCTCGCGGGGCGCGCCGCGCGTGCGTGTGAGCTGGGACGAGGCGCTCGATCACGTCGCCGACCGGTTCGCCGCGATCGTCGCCGCGCACGGACCGGACGCGATCGCGTTCTACGTGTCGGGGCAGCTCCTGACCGAGGACTATCACGTCTTCAACAAGCTCACGCGCGGCGTTGTCGGGACCAACAACATCGACACCAATTCGCGCCTGTGCATGTCGTCGGCGGTCGCGGGCTACAAGGCCACGCTCGGCGCCGACGCGCCGCCGTGCAGCTACGAGGACGTCGATCACGCGGATCTCGTCTTCATCGCTGGCTCCAACACGGCGCTCGCGCACCCGGTGCTCTACCGCCGGCTCGAAGCGGCGCGCGCGCGCCGCAAGGACATGCGCGTGATCGCCGTCGACCCGCGCCGCACCGACACCGCCCGCGAGGCGGACCTGCACCTCGCAATCGCACCCGGCACCGACGTCGTGCTGTTCCACGGCATGCTGCACCTGCTGCTGTGGGAAGGGCTCTTCGACCAGGCGTTCATCCGCGCGCACACCGAGGGCTTCCACGCGCTGCGCGAAACCGTCCGCGAGTACACGCCGTCGATCGCGGCGGGGATCTGCGGCATCGCCGAGCGCGACCTCGTGCAGGCCGCGCGGTGGTTTGGCGAGGCGGGCGCGGCGCTCTCGCTGTATTGCCAGGGGCTGAACCAGTCGACCTCGGGCACGCTCAAGAACGCGGCGCTGATCAACCTGCATCTCGCCACCGGCCAGATCGGGCGGCCCGGTGCGGGGCCGTTCAGCCTCACCGGGCAGCCGAACGCGATGGGCGGCCGCGAGGTCGGCGGCCTCGCCAATCTGCTTCCCGGGCACCGTGAAGCCGCGGACCCCGAGCACCGCGCCGAGATCGCCGCGCTGTGGGGGATCGATGCGCTGCCCGAGGCCCCCGGCAAGACCGCGGTCGAGATGTTCGAAGCGCTGCGCAGCGGGCGGATCAAGGCGGTTTGGATTGCCTGCACGAATCCCGCGCAGTCGCTGCCGGACCAGCACGCGGTGCGCGCGGCGCTCGAGCGCGCCGAGCTGGTCGTCGTGCAGGACGCCTACACCGGCATCGAGACGGCGCGCTACGCCGACGTCGTGCTGCCCGCGGCGAGTTGGGGCGAGAAGGACGGCACGGTCACCAACTCCGAGCGGCGCATCTCGCGCGTGCGCGCGGCGGTGCCGCCCCCGGGCGAGGCTCGGGCCGACTGGGAGATTGCGGCGGACTTCGGGCACCGGCTCACGTCGCGCCTGCGGCCCGGCCAGCGCGACCTCTTTGCGTTCGCATCCGTCGAGGATGCGTGGAACGAGCATCGCGCGGCCACGCGCGGCCGTGATCTCGACATCACCGGGCTCTCTTACGCGATTCTCGACGACGCCGGCCCGCAGCAGTGGCCGATGCCTGCGGGCGCGACGGCCGGCCGCGCGCGGTTGTACGAGGATGGCGTGTTCCCGACGGAGACCCGCAAGGCGCGCTTCTTCGCGTGGGGTTACCGGCCACCGGCCGAGCGCGTCGATGCGCGCTACTCGATCCGACTCACGACCGGACGGCTGCGCGACCAGTGGCACGGCATGAGCCGCACCGGCACGCTCGCCCAGGCGTTCAGCCATACGCCCGAGCCGGTGGTCGAAATGCATCCCGGCGATCTCGCGCGCCGCGGCCTGAAGCCCGGCGACCTCGCCATCGTCGAGTCGCGGCGCGGCCGCGTGATCGTGCCGGCCGCGGCGAGCGACGACGTCGCGAGCGGGCAGGCGTTCCTCGCCATGCACTGGGGCGACCGGTTCCTCGGCGGCGCGGCGGGCGGCGGCGTGAACGCGCTCACCATCGCGGCGTTCGACCCCGTCTCGAAGCAGCCGGAGCTGAAGCACGCGGCCGTGCGCGTCGCGAAAGCCGAGCTACCCTGGCGCCTCGTGGCGTTCGGGTGGCCGGCGTCGGGCAGTGCGAGCGCGGCGGCCGACCGGCTCGCGGCGCTCGGCGGCGCATTCGAGTTCGCTTCGACCACGCTGATCGGCCGCGATAGAGAGGGCGTGCTGATGCGCGCCGCCGCGGCGGGGCCACCCGCGGCCGAGGCACTGGACGCGCTCGATGCCGCGCTCGGCCTCGATCACGCGGGCGTGATCCGCTACGACGACGGCCGGCGTGGCGTCGGCCGGCGATTCGAGGTCGCCGCCGGCCGGCTGCGCGCGGTCCGGCTCTCGGGTGACGCCGCCGCGATCGCGGCGGAGGGCTGGTTGCGCGAGTGGCTCATGCGCGGTGAGTCCGTCGAGCCGATCCGCCGTCTGCTGGTCGTCCCCGGCGCCGCGCCGCCCGCGGGCTGCGCGACGCCGGCGCGGGTGGTCTGCAGCTGCCTCGACGTGACCGAAACGGCAATCGCGGCGGCATTGCCGGATGCGCGGACACTTGCGGCGCTGCAGGCGAAGCTCGGCTGCGGCACGAGCTGCGGGTCGCGCATCCCCGAACTGAAGCGCATGCTCGCCACGCGCGAGCGCGAGGCTGCATGAAGCGCGGCAAGGTCTATCTCATCGGCGCCGGGCCGGGCGATCCGGAGCTCGTGACGCTCAAGGCGGTGCGCGCGCTTGGCGCCGCCGACATCGTGCTCCACGACGATCTCGTGAATCCTGCAATCCTCGCGCATGCGCGGCCGGGTGCGCGCATCGTGTCCGTGGGCAAGCGCGGCGGCTGCCGCTCGACCCCCCAGGCGTTCATCGAGCGACTGATGGTCCGGCTCGCGCGGCGCGGCAGCGTCGTCGCGCGCCTGAAGGGCGGCGATCCGTTCGTCTTCGGGCGCGGCGGCGAAGAGCTCGCGCGGCTCCGCGCCGCCGGCGTCGAGTGCGAAGTCGTGAGCGGCGTCACCGCTGGTATCGGCGTGCCTGCCGCAGCGGGCATTCCCGTCACGCACCGCGGCCTGGCGCGTGGCGTTGCGTTCGTGACCGGGCACACCTGCGAGGGCGCTGCGCCCGACTGGTCGGCGCTGGCGCGCTCGGGTCTGACGATCGTCGTGTACATGGGCATCGCGACGCTCGGCGAGATCGTGGCGGGCCTGCGCGCAAGCGGGATGGCAAGCGACACGCCGGCCGCGGCGATCCAGCACGGCACGACCTCTCGCCAGCAGCAGGTGATCACGACGCTCGCCGATCTGCCGGCGGCGGTCGCCGCGGCGGAACTCGCGAGTCCCGCGATCCTCGTCATCGGCGAGGTGGTCGGCCTCGCGGATCTGGCAGGCGCGGCCGCAGCGGGTCGCGCGGCGGCCTGACCGTCAGCCGAGCGCGATCCGCTCCTCCTCCGTCAGCACCAGGCTCGCGGCGCGCACGTTCTCCTCGAGGTGCGCGACCGACGCGGTGCCCGGGATCGGCAGCATCACCGGCGTGCGCGCGAGCAGCCACGCGAGCGCGATCTGTGCGGGGCTCACCCCGCGCGCGGCGGCGACCCGCTTCAGCTTCGCCGCGCGCAGGCTGCGCCCGGCGCCGAGCGGATACCACGGGATGAACGTGATGCCGAGGCGCACGCACTCGGCGAGCACGTCGTCCGAGCTGCGGTCGTCGTAGTTGTATTCGTTCTGCACCGACACGATCGGCGCGATCTTCCGCGCCGCGGTGAGCTCCGCCACCGAGACGTTCGACAGCCCGATGTGGCGGATCTTTCCGCCGCGCTGCATGCGGGCCAGCGCACCCACCGAGTCGGCGAACGGCACGCGCGGGTCCGGTGCGTGCAGCTGATAGAGGTCGATCCGCTCGAGTTTGAGCCGCTGCAGGCTGCCGTTGACCGCGTGCCGCAGGTGCTCGGGGTGCGCGTCCGAGTCCCACGCGTGCCGGTTCGGGCGCACCAGGCCGCCCTTGGTTCCGATCACGAGTCCCGGCGGATAGGGATGCAGCGCTTCGGCGATCAGGGTCTCGTCGACCTCCGGGCCGTAGCTGTCCGCGGTGTCGATGAAGTTCACGCCCAGCTCGACCGCGCGCCGGATCACGCGATGCGCGGCGGCGCGATCGGCGGGCGGCCCCCAGACGTCGCGTCCGCAGACGCGCATCGCGCCGAACCCGAGGCGATTCACGCGCAGATCGCCGAGCGCGACGGTCCCCGACGCGTCGGCGTGAGGCTCCTTGCGGGCGTTGGACATGCACTATGACAACGCTTTTTCCGTGGGAACGCAATCCTGCCGGCGGCAGAATGGAATCCGGCGACGAATACCAGGAATGAAGACCGAGCTTTCCGGGGTCTCGGCTGACACGGCGAACGCGCTCATTCTCGCCGCGTTCTTCCGCTGCTTCGGGGGCTGACCGCGAGCCGCACCGGCAGCCGCACGCGCAGCCAGTCGACGCAGAGCCGCGTGCGCGCGGGCAGCAGCTTCGCGTGCGGGTATACGACGCTCACCGGTACGGGCGGCGGACACCATTCGGCGAGCAGGAGCGTCAGGCGGCCCGCCGCGACCAGCGGTGCGACCTGATACGAGAGGAACATTCCGACCCCGAGTCCGTCGGCACACGCCTCGACGAGCGGCTCCGCCTGGTTGCTCGACAGCGGGCCGGCGACGGGCACGGCGAGACGCCGGCCGGCCTCGACGAACGTCCACTCGTGCGTCGGGCCGAGGCCGGCGAAGCGCAGGCACGCGTGGCGGCCCAGCGCGCGCGGATCCCCGGGCGTGCCCGCCTGCGCCAGGTACCCCGGGCTCGCGCAGACGACGCGCCGCACCTCTCCGACCGGTACCGCGACCAGCCCGGAGTCGGTGAGCGCACCGATGCGCACCCCGAGGTCGAGCCCCTCTTCGAGCAGGTTCACCACCCGGTCGATCAGGAGCAGGTCGACCGCGACGCCGGCGTGCGCGCGCGCGAACGCCGCGGCGAGCGGGGCAACGTGCAGGCGGCCGAACAGGACCGGCGCGGTCACTCGCAGCACCCCGCGCGGCGCGCCGCGGCGGTTGCCGGCCGCCGCCTCCGCCTCCTCGACCTCGGCGAGGATGCGCTTGCAGCGCTCGTAGTACTCGCGGCCCTCGTCGGTCAGCGCGATGCGGCGCGTGGTGCGGTTCAGCAGGCGCACGTCGAGCGCACGCTCGAGGCTCGCCAGCAGCCGCACGACTGAAGGGGCCGACACGTCGAGTGCGTCGGCCGCGGCGGTGAGGCTGCCGCTCTCCACGATCCGCACGAACGTCTCCATCGCGCGCAGCTTGTCCATCTCGGGATATTACTGTGATCTACGCATCAATCCTGTGCCATTTAGGTCATTTATTGCGGTCGTACGCACGGCCATCATTCGCGTCGCTGATAGGAGAGCGACGCCATGGCCCATCGATTCGCCCAGATCGCCTTCACCGAAGCGGTGAAAGCCGCGCAGACCCGCAACGGCTCACGCGCCCAGTACCGGCGCCTCGAGGAGCGCGCCGGCCCGAATGCCGAGCTGACGGCGCGCGAGGCCGCGTTCATCGCCGCGCGCGATAGCTTCTATCTTGCGACGGTCGGCGAGACGGGATGGCCCTACGTGCAGCATCGCGGCGGGCCGCCGGGATTCCTGAAGGTGATCGACCCACGCACGCTCGCGTTCGCCGACTTCGGCGGCAACCGGCAGTTCGTCAGCGTCGGCAACGTGGAAACGAACGACCGCGCGGCCCTCTTCCTGATGGACTACGCGCGTCAGACCCGCCTCAAGCTGCTCGGCCGGATGCGCATGTTCGACCTCGGCGACGCGCCGCCGGAGATCGTGTTCGAAGTCGAGTTGCCGGACTACCCGGCGCGCATCGAGCGCGTGGTCGTGATCGAGGTCGCGGCCTTCGACTGGAACTGCCCGCAGCACATCACGCCGCGCTTCACCGAATCCGAGGTGCGCGCGAGCGTCCAGCCGCTGCACGACCGGATCGCCGCGCTGGAGGCCGAGCTCGCGACGGCGCATGCCCGCGCTGATTGACGGTCCGCGCGGCGTCCGGGATAGACTGCGGCCCTCCCGTCGTCACCAGGAGCGTGCCGCAATGCCAGGAAAAGCGCAGTACGTGTTTATCGCCAGCATGGACGTCGACCCGGACAAGGACGCGATCTTCAACGAGGTCTACGACACCGAGCACATTCCGCTGATCCTCAAGGTGCCCGGCGTGGTGTCGGCGCGGCGCTGCCAGACGGTGCCGCTCAACATGATCATCGGCGGCGAGAAGAAAACGATCGTCGCCGCGGGCGAGCCGAAGTACAGCGCGATCTACGAGCTCGAGAGCGCCGAGGTGCTGGTGAGCGAGGGCTGGGCGAAGGCGGTCGATGCCGGCCGCTGGCCGACGCATGTGCGGCCGTTCACCCGCAACCGCCGGCACGTCCTGAAGAAGCTGGACGGCTGAGCGTCGCCCCGCCAGGTCAGGCCTCGAGCCGCTCGGGCGACAGGTAGCGCTGGCGGTAGGTCTCGAAGGGCACGTCGTCGGCGGCCTCGATCGCGCGCTGCGCCGCATGCGACTCGGCGGCGAGGCGCGCGAAGTGCGCCTCGGCATCGGGCGCGAGCGGCAGCGCTCGCAGCGCGGCCGCGTGCCGGTGCGAGAGCGCGAGGGCGCACCGCACGTAGGAGTTGTCGTACTCGCGCGCCATCGCCTGGAGCAGGCGCGCCGAAGGGACCGAATCCGGGTCGCTCAGCGCCGCCACCGCGGCGTCGAGGGCGGCGCGATGCGCGTGGCCGCCATGCGCCGCGTCGAGCGCGGCGGCGAGCGCTTCGCATTCGACCAGCAGCTGCCCGCCCCACTCGAAGAGCGGAACCTCCTGCGAGCCCCGGCACAGCTTGAGGCCCGGCTCGCGGCCGCGCGTCGCGACCGTCTGCTGGTTGCGGCCGATCGCGGCGATTTCGTCGGGCGTGTCGGGGGGACTCTCGGCGAGCAGGCAGTGCAGCAGGAACACGTCGAGGAACCGCATGGTCTGGACGGAGATCCCGACCGGCAGGAACGGATCGAGGTCCATCACCCGCACCTCCACGTACTCGACGCCGCGCTCGCGCAACGCGTGCAGCGGGCGCTCGCCGGGCCGGATCGTGCGCTTGGGGCGGATGGTCCCGTAGAACTCGTTCTCGATCTGCAACAGGCTGGTAGCGAGCTGCTTGTAGTCATCCCCGTTGCGCACGCCGATGGCCTCGTACGGCGGATAGGGCCGCGTGAGCGCGTCCTGGAGCGATGCCCCGTAACTTTCGAGACTGTTGTAGCTCACCGCGAGCGACGCTTGCGCGGCGCTCTGATAGCCGAGCCGCCCCATGCGGAGCGACGTCGCGTGCGGCCAGTACAGGGTGCCCGGAGCGAGCGGCTCGAGCTGGTGCGCCCGGCCCGCGACGAAGCTCTCGCACACCGCGGGGGAGGCGCCGAAGAGGTACATCACCAGCCACGAGTGCCGGCGGAAGTTGCGGATGAGCGCGAAGTAGTCGGCGTTGGTCGCGCCGGGCAGCGACCAGTTGTAGTGGATCCCGGAGATGGCCTGCATGCGCCGGCCATAGCGATGGGAGAGGCCGATGCGGTAGACGGTCTTCGCGCGCCCGACGTTCGAGGTGCCGTACCGGCCGATCGGGATGCTGTCGTCCGTCGGCAGCCGGCAGGGCATGCTCGCGCACCACAGGATCTCGTCGCCGATCCCGCGATGGACCACCTGGTGGATGCGCTCGAGCTCCGCGAGGCACGCCTCGGGACCCGGGTGCGGCACGGTGATCAGCTCGAGCTGCGACTCGCTGAAGTCGGTCGTGATGTGCGGATGCGCGAGCGCCGAGCCGAGCGCCGCGGGATGCGGCGTCGCCGCGAGCGCGCCGTCGGGGCGCACGCGCAGGCTCTCCTTCTCGATGCCGCGCCGGATTCCGGTCAGCGCCGCCGGCGCGAGCGCGTCTGTGCGATCCATGCGATCTACGGCAGCGGCTTGAAGAGGATGTGCGACGTGCTCATGGTCGGTTCCGATGAGAGCAGGCCGCTTATATCAGATTCCAGACCGGGGCCCGGCGATCGCGGCAACACGCGGCCCCGAGCCGTCGCCACCGCCCGACACTCGCCCGCAATGCGGGAGCGCTGTCGGCGGCGCCAGTGAACTGGTTCCTGTGCGCGCGGCGGCCGCTCGGTTCACTATGCCACCGTCGTCGCGAAGGCAGACCGGCATCGTGAAATCGCCACGCCCGAGCAACCTGCTCGCCGCACGCGTCGTCGTGCAGCCGTACGGCATCTGGCATCGGCCGTGGGTGCGCGCCGGCGCGATGGCGGTCGGACTGATGCTCGGCGTGCTCGTGGCGTCCTGGCTGCTCCCGCGGGATGTCGCGGGACCGCACGCCGACAGCGCGGCGCTGAAAGTCGAGCTCGAGGCGGCGAGGCGGGAGCTCGAGGCCGAGCGCTTGCGCGTCGCCGAACTCGCGCGCGAGCTCGAGGTCCTCGGGCGGGAAACGCGTCGCTTGCGCGACGAGCTGGCCGCCTCCCAGCAGAAGGCGGCAAAGCGTCGCGAGCGCAGGGAGAGCGTCGACGAAGCGGGCATCGCTCGCCCCCCGTCGGCGGGCCCTCAAGCGCGGGCCGTGGAAGCGCCAGCGGTGGAGGCGACAGCGGCCGCGCCGCGCGCCGAGTAGTCCGAGCATCGCTCGGCCGCCACCGCGCGGCTACTTCAGCGCCTTGAAGCGGATGCGCTTCGGCCGCGCGCCTTCCTCGCCGAGGCGCTTCAGCTTGTCGGCCTCGTACTCGTGGTAGTTGCCGGGATAGAACACCCACTGCGACTCGCCCTCGCAGGCGAGGATGTGTGTGGCGATGCGGTCGAGGAACCAGCGGTCGTGGCTGATCACCAGCACGGTGCCGGCGAACTCGAGCAGCGCCTCCTCGAGCGCGCGCAGCGTCTCGATGTCGAGGTCGTTCGACGGCTCGTCGAGGAGCAGCACGTTGCCGCCCGAGATCAGCGTCTTGGCAAGGTGCAGCCGCCCGCGCTCGCCGCCGGAGAGCTGGCCGACGTTCTTCTGCTGGTCGGCGCCGCGGAAGTTGAAGCGGCCGATGTAGGCGCGCGAGGGCATCTCGAACTTGCCGACGGTCAGGATGTCGAGGCCGCCCGACACGTCCTCCCACACCGATTTGTTCGCGGTGAGATCGTCGCGAGACTGGTCGACGTAAGCGATCTTCACGGTCGGCCCGACCTCCACCGTGCCCGAGTCCGGCTTTTCCTTGCCGGTGATCATGCGGAACAGCGTCGATTTGCCCGCGCCGTTCGGGCCGATGATGCCGACGATCGCGCCGGGCGGGATGGAGAGCGACAGCTTGTCGATCAGCAGCCGGTCGCCGTAGCCCTTCGACACGTCCTTCAGCTCGATCACCTTGCCGCCGAGGCGCTCGGCGACCGGGATGAAGATCTCCTGCGTCTCGTTGCGCTGCTGGTGCTCGTAGGAGGACAGTTCCTCGAAGCGCGCGAGGCGCGCTTTCGACTTCGCCTGCCGGCCCTTCGCGTTCTGGCGCACCCACTCGAGCTCGGCCTTCATTGTCTTGATGCGCGCCGCCTCCTGCTTCGCCTCGGTCTCGAGGCGCTGCTCCTTCTGCTCGAGCCACGAGCTGTAGTTGCCTTTCCACGGGATGCCGTAGCCGCGGTCGAGCTCGAGGATCCACTCGGCGGCGTTGTCGAGGAAGTAGCGGTCGTGGGTCACCGCGATCACGGTGCCGGGGAACTTTTGCAGAAACTGCTCGATCCACTCGACGCTCTCCGCGTCGAGGTGGTTGGTCGGCTCGTCGAGCAGCAGCATGTCGGGCTTCGAGAGCAGCAGCCGGCACAGTGCGACGCGGCGCTTCTCGCCGCCGGACAGGCGCTCGACCTTCGCGTCCCACGGCGGCAGGCGCAGCGCGTCGGCCGCGATCTCGAGCTGGTGCCCGCTGTCGGCGCCGGCGGACGCGATGACCGCCTCGAGCTTCGCCTGCTCCTCGGCGAGTGAGTCGAAGTCCGCGTCGGGCTCGGCGTATGCCGCATACACTTCATCGAGGCGCCGCTTCGCGGCGAGGATGTCGCCGAGGCCTTCCTCGACGCACTCGCGCACGGTCTTCGCCGGGTCGAGCTGCGGCTCCTGGGGCAGGAACCCGACGCGCATGTTCGGCATCGGGACCGCCTCGCCGTCGAAGTTCTTGTCCTCTCCGGCCATGATCCGGAGCAGCGTCGACTTGCCCGAGCCGTTCAGGCCGAGCACGCCGATCTTGGCGCCGGGGAAAAAGCTGAGCGAGATGTCCTTCAGGATCTGGCGCTGGGGCGGCACCGTCTTGCTGACGCGCCGCATGGTGTAGACGTACTGGGCCATCGGGAATGTGCGAAGTGAGAGCGGAAGAACCGCGGAAAGGGCGCGATTATCCGCCGAGTAACGGCCGGCGTCAGGCTATTTGAAAACGTCCTGAACCAGCATATCCGGCAGCCAAGTCGCGAGCGCCGGAAAGAAGATCACCAGCAGCAGCACGGCGAGATCGCCGATGAAGAACGGGATGGTGCCCTTGATGACCTCCGGAAGCGGGATCCGCGACGTGCCGCTCACCGCGAAGAGGTTCAGGCCAACCGGCGGCGTGACGACACCCATCTCGACGTTGAGCGTCAGCATGATGCCGAGGTGCACCGGATCGATTTTCAGCGCGTAGGCCACGGGGAACACCACCGGCACCGTCAGCAGCACCATCGCCACGCCGTCGACGAACATGCCGAGCACGATCAGCACCAGCATGAACGCGAAAATGAACCCGAGCGGCGTGAGCCCCCAGCTGGTCACGGTCTCGGTGATCTTCTGCGGCCAGTACATGTTGGCCGCGAGGAACTGGAACACACCGACGCTGCCGACGAGGAACAGCACCACCGCGGTGAGGTTCAACGCCCGGGCCGCGGTGGGCAGGAGCTGGGCGACGAACGTCGCTCGTCCCGTGAGGATGCCGTAGAGCAGCGCATACCCGCAGGCCGCCGCCGCCGCCTCGGTCGGCGTGAACAGCCCGCCGTAGAGCCCGCCGAGGATGACGACCGGCATTCCGAGCGCGGGCGCGGCGCCCTTGAACTCGGTCCAGGCGCGCCGCCCCTCGAACTTTCCGGAGCGCGGAAGCTTCAGGTAAAGCGCGATGAGAATCACGCTGATGATGTTGCCGAGAGCGAGCAGCAGTCCCGGGATGACACCGGCGAAGAAGAGGCGCGTGACCGAGGTCTCGGTGACGATGCCGTACACGAGCAGGATGATGCTCGGCGGGATCAGCATCGCGATCCCGCCGGCGGTTGCCACCAATCCCCCGGAGAGCCAGTCGGGGTAGCCGCGCTTCCTCATCTCCGGAATGGCGATGACGCTCATCGCCGCGGCCATCGCCACGGATGAGCCCGAGATGGAGCCGAACAGGACGCAGGCGAGCACGGTCGCGACGCCGAAGCCGCCCGGCATCCAGCCCACCAGCGCATCGGCGAACCGGAACAGCTGTGCGATCAGGCCGGTGCGCTCCATCAGGAAGCCCGCGAAGATGAACAGCGGGATCGCCATCAGCTGGTAGCGCGCGATGAAGCTGAAGAACTGGCGGAAGATCACGTTCGGGTCGAGCAGCGGGTCGACCAGGATGAAGGCCGCCGCCGCGCCGCTCAGCGCGATGCCGATCGGCACACTCAGCAGGAGCAGGACGAAGCCGACGATGCCTACGATGTGCATGTCCTCTCCCCGATCCGCGGCCGGATGGCCGGCTCAATCCGCCGTGGTGCCGTGGTGGGATTTCTCTTCCGGGACGCCGCGGCCGCGCAGCTTCTGGAACCCGAACCAGACCTGGAAGAACAGGGTCACCGCCATGAAGCCGAAGCCCACCAGCAGGGCCGCGAGGAACGGCCACAGCGGGAACGCGAGGCTCTCCGTGCGGCTTTCGTAGTGGATGCTCTCCCGCACTTCTGGGATGCCCCACCAGCAGACCGCGAGCATGAACAGCAGCGCGAGCGTACGCGCGACGAGCCTCAGGACCTCGGCTGCACGCTGCGCGCGTGGTCCCATCGTGTCCAGAAACTCCGGGACGACAGTGACCGTCAGGTGCTCGTTGTGGCGCTGCGAAACGCCGAAGTACAGGAACACCGCGGACAGGATGAAGAAGGTGACGGCATCCTGCTGCCACTCGAAGGAGAAGCCCAGCGCGTAGCGCCGGAACACTTCCAGCAGCGCGAGCAGCGTGCAGCCCACGAGCACCAGCGCGGCAGCGTGCACCAGGAACCGGTCCTGGAACGCACGCCAGGCCGCGTACGCTTTCTCCACGGGTCGGCCGGAGCGCTAGCCGTCTAGCGAATGACGATCTTGTCGGCGTGCTTCGAGCAGTCCACCTTCTCGATCCAGGACGAGCCCGGGGGATGCTGCTTCGACAGTTCGCGGCCCTCGGACGCGAAGGTGTCCACCCACGGCTGCGCCGGCGGCGGCATCTTGCTCTTCTTCCACTTGGCCGGGCCGTCGCCCAGCGCACCGGTCAGCGTCGCAACCTCCTGGGGGCTCATCCAGTACACGCCCGGCTTGGAAGGATCCTTGGTGCCGTATTTGTCGTAGGTCAGCTTGTCGACGCACCAGTTGTATTCCTTCTGCACCTGGATGGTTTCGGCGACGAGCTTCTCCAGCGCCTGCTGGGTCGCGGGCGGCTGGCGGTCCCACCAGCGGCGGCTCGCGCTCACCATGTAGTAGTCCCCGGTGAAGACGCCGGCGCCGCCCGTCGTATAGAAGGGCGCCTGCTGGCGCACGGAAAGCCATCCGCCGATGCTGGTCATCAGCCCGTCGATGACCCCCGATTCCAGCGCGCTCGGCACTTCGCCAAAACCCATCACCACCGGGTTTCCTTTCCACGACTCGAGCACCGGGTTCTCGGCGGGGCCCATGCTGCGCACCTTGCGGCCGACAAAGTCCTCCGGTCCGACATAGCGCTTCTTGCCGCCGACGCCCATGCCGAAGCTCATGTGCCCGGCGCCGAACACCTTGATGAGCTGGTTCTTCTGCAGCCGGTCGACCAGCATCTGATAGGTCTTGGTCTTCTCGAGGTTGTCGACCGCGCCGACCGTGGTCAGGATTCCCGGGCCGACGACGGCCATCATCCACGGATCGACCGGGGCCGCTTTGCCCATCTGCATCCAGGTCATCTCGAGGTTCCCCTGGCGCATCGCCTCGAAGGCCTCGGGGATGGTGTAGAGCGCGCCGGCGAAGTAGAGGCGCGCCTCGCTTCCGGGGATGACCTGCGGCAGGCGATCGCCGAAGTACTTCATCGCCAGCCCCGCCGGATGCGGCGGCGGTGGAAAATCCGACACGAACCGCAGCACAACGGGCTTCGGCGCGGTCTGCGCGTGGACGACCCGGTCGGGCGCGCCGACGCCCATGGCCAGTGCACCCACCAGGGCCGCGAGCGCGGCTCGCTTGGAAAGACGACGCGTCTGATCGTGTTGCATGAGGCTCCTCCTCAGAAAGTGGTCGCGGCAGCGGCGCCGGTTTTGTCCGTCTGCGCTCGAGAACCCCCTCGCAGCGCCGGCTTCCGCCTTGATCTGGAAACGGGTAGATTCTAGCCCGGAGGAGAACGCTAATGAGATCTATCTACGCCGTCGCTGCGGCCGCGTTGCTGGCCGCCTGTCAGACCATTCCGGACGAACCGCTGCGGGCCACCGCCCAGCTCCAGCCGACCAAGGGCAACAAGACCTTCGGCGAGGCGACCTTCGAGCAGGTCGGCGACAAGGTCCGGGTGATCGTGTTCGCCCAGGGTCTCAAGCCCGACAGTGAGCACGGTTTCCACATCCACGAAGCCGGCGACTGCAGCTCGGGCGACGGCATGAGCGCCAAAGGGCATTTCAACCCTTACGGCAAGCCGCACGCCAGCCCGACCACTGCCGAGCGGCACGCCGGCGACCTGCCCCCGCTCAAGGCGGCCAAGAACGGCCGCGCGAAGATCGACGTGACGCTGGACGTCATCACCCTGCGGCCGGGCCCGGCGAGCATCATCGGCCGTGGCCTCATCATTCACGCCGATCCCGACGACTTCAAGACCCAGCCGACGGGCAATTCCGGCGCGCGCATCGCCTGCGGGGTCATCAAGGCGGGCTGAGCGCCGCCGGAGTCCTCGGAGAGCGGCGCGGAAAAGCGCAGCGTCCTGCGTGGGCTGCGAATCCGGATCGTGGCACCCGCCGCTAAGCCGGGAGATCCCCCGCAAGCGTGATCCGGTGCATCAGCCGCCGGTGCCCGTGATAGTCGTTCACCGGGTTGTGCTGCGTGCAGCGGTTGTCCCAGAAGGCGATCGAGCCCGGCTGCCAGGAAAAGCGACAGGTGAACTCGGGGCGCACCTGGTGCCGGAAGAGGAAGTCCAGCAGCGGTGCGCTCTCCTCCTCGGTCATGCCGGAGAAGCGCACCGTGTGGCCGACGTTGACGTAGAGCGCCTTGCGGCCGGTTTCCGGGTGGGTGCGCACCACCGGGTGCTCGGCCACCAGGTCCGCGCGCGCCGCGTCGGTGCCGGAAGACTTGACGCGGTCTTCGCGCGTCTTCGAGGCGTCGGCCTTGGCGGAGCTGTTCACCGCCCGAAGGCCTGCGAGCAGCCCTTTCATCGCTTCCGAGAGCGCGTCATAGGCCGCGTACATGCTCGCGAACAGCGTGTCCCCGCCGAACGGCGGCACTTCGCGCGCGAGCAGCATCGAGCCCATCGGCGGGCGCTCGAGGTAGGCGGTGTCGCTGTGCCAGACGGCGCCGAACGCGGTGCGCTCGTGCTCGAGCTTCTTCACCTCGATGATCTCGGGAAAGTCCGCGATCCCCTTTACGAACGGGTACTCCACCGGTTCGCCGAAATACCGCGCGAACGCGAGGAACCGGGCCGGAGTCAGCGGCTGGTCGCGGAAGAAGATGACCAGGTTCTCGAGAAGGACGGCACGGATTTCACCGGCCTGCGCCGCCGAGAGCGGCTCGGATAGGTCCACGCTGGAGATCTCCGCGCCCAGCGCGCCGGCAATGCGCTTGATCCGCACGGTATCGACGCGCCGCTTCGACTGCGCGCTCAGGGCAACTGGATCTTCCCGCCGCCGCGCGGGCCGCCGCCGCCGAGGTCGGGCACCCCGCCCTGCGGAATGACGATCGACGAGGCCGCCTGGCGGCGCAGGTCCTGCAGCTCGCGCACGGTGCGCTCGATCGCCTCCTTGGCGAGCGGGCCGAACTTGATCGCGGCGTCCTCCACCGAGGTCGCGTCGATTTCGAACACGATCGGCAGTGCGCCGACGGTGCTCATCACCTGAGTCTCGCCGACGTAAGTGATCTCGCGTGTGGGGTCGCGCACGCCGTCGCCCTTGACCGGCGTCATGCGGCGGATCGTGCCGACGCGCCGATCGGTGAAGACTTCCTCGAGATACAGGGCGGCCGGGTCGATGTTGGGATCGGTAGGGCCGGGGCGGGTAGCCATGGCGATGCTCCTGGAGTCAGAATGCCGCCTATTGTCCCGCAGTCGGGCGCCGCGCGCCCGCACGCCGACCGGAGCACGGATGGATCGCCGCCGACTGATCTGCGCCGCACTGACGCTTTCGGTCCTGGGTAGCGCCGCCGCGCAGGCGCCCGATCGGGATGCGCAGCTGATCCGCGCCGCGGAAGCCGGCGACGCGGCGCAGGTCCGTACCCTGCTCGCGCAAGGGGCGAGCGTGAAGACGCGCGATGCCCGGGGACGCACCGCGCTGCTTGCCGCCACGCAGGGCAACCGGGTCGAGGCGGCGCGGCTCCTGATCGAGGCGGGCGCGGACGTCAACGCGCAGGACGACATCCGCGACAGCGCGTTTCTCCTCGCCGGCGCGCGCGGCTATCTCGACATCCTGCGCATGACGCTGAAGGCGGGCGCGGACCTCAAGAGCACCAATCGCTACGGCGGCACGGCGCTCATCCCGGCCTGTCACTACGGTCACGTGGCGACGGTGCGCGAGCTGCTCACGACGAAGATCGACGTCGATCACGTCAACAACCTTGGCTGGACCGCGCTGCTGGAGGCGGTGATCCTGGGCGACGGGGGCACCGCGCACACCGAGATCGTGCGTCTGCTCATCGCGGCGAAAGCGAACCCGAACATCGCGGACCGGCAGGGCGTCACGCCGCTCCAGCACGCGCGGAGCCGCGGTTACCGCGAGATCGCGCCGCTCCTCGAGAAGGCCGGCGGGCGCTAGGCCTTCCGGCGCTGCTCGTACGCCGCGATCGCGGCGCCGCTCGTCAGGATGATCGCGATGCCGACGAGCGTCACGGCGTCGGGGAACTGTCCGAAGAAGAGGTACCCCGAGATCGTCGCCTGAACGATGTGAACGTAGATGAACGGCGCGATGAAGGACGCCGGCGCGAGACGGTAGGCGCGCATCAGGAGCAGGTGACTCACCGAGCCGGTGACGCCGAACGACAGGAACAGGGTGGCCTGCCACAGGTCGGGCCAGTGGTGCGGCAGGCCGAACGGCAGCAGCGCGGTGGCGCCGACGGTGCCGATGAGCGACGAGAGGAAGACCGTGGTGATCGGATGCTCGGTCAGCGCGAGGCGGCGCGACATCAGCTGGAACGCCGCGTTGCAGACGAGCGTCGCGATCGCGAAGACGATGCCGATGGTCGCGAGCCCCGATCCCGGCCGGACGATGACCAGCATGCCGGCGAAGCCGGCGAGCGCCGCCGCCCAGCGCGCCCAGCCGACGTGCTCGCCGAGCAGCGGCCCGGCGAGCACCAGGATGAGGAGCGGCGCGACGAAGCTGATCGCGGTCGCCTCGGCCTGCGGCAGGTACTTCAGCGCGGCGAAGAGGAAGATCGCGAAGCTGAACACCGTGAGCGCGCGCGCGACCTGCAGCCCCGGGCGCCGGGTCCTGAGCAGCCCGCGATCACCGATCGCCGCGACGTAGGCCGCCATGAAGAGAAAATGAAAGAAGTAGCGCGCCCAGACGACGCCGAGCACGGGGAAATCGCGCACCAGGTACTTGCCGGTGGCGTCGACGAGGATGAACAGGAACTGCGCGCCGAGGAACAGCAGCAGCGCGGTGAGCAGCACGCCCTTCCCGGCACTGCCGTGTCGCGGGGACATGCGGCGCAGCCTACCAGACGCCGCACGGCTACAATCAGGCGCGCCGGTACCACGCCACCGATCCAGGGGAAATGATGATCCGCGCCGTTCTCGCTGCCGTGCTCGCGCTCTGCGCGACGCTCCCCGCCGCCGCCCAGGAATGGCCGGCCAAGCCGATCCGCATCGTGGTCCCGTTCTCGCCCGGAGGCGTGGCCGACAATAGCGCGCGCGTGATCGCCGACAAGCTCGGCGCGCGCCTCGGCCAGCAGGTGATCGTCGAGAATCGCGCCGGCGCGAGCGGCAACATCGGCAGCGAGGCGGTCGCGAAGGCCGCGCCCGACGGGTACACGCTGCTCCTCGGCTTCGACGGCACGATGGTGATCAACCCGCACGTGTTCGCGAAGCTCCCGTTCGACACGCTGCGCGACTTCCAGCCGGTCACCAAGCTCGGCGACGCGACGCTGATCCTGGTCGCGCACCCGTCGCTGCCGGCGAACAGCCTCCCGGAGCTGATCGCCTACTCGAAGGCGCAACCGGGCGGCGTGGCCTATGGCACCTCCGGCACGGGCGGCACGCCGCATCTCGCCGGGGAGCTGCTCGTCCAGCGCAGCGGCGCGAAGCTCGTGCACGTGCCCTATAAGGGCGGCGGGCAGGCGATCGGCGACGTCGTCGGCGGCCAGATCCCACTCGTGTACACGGCGATCGCCACCGCGCAGCAGTACGTGAAGTCCGGTCGCCTCAAGGCGATCGCCGTGTCGAGCGGAAAACGTGCGACGTCGCTGCCCGAGGTGCCGACCTTTGTGGAGGGCGGCCAGCCGGGTTTCGTCGTCGACTCCTGGGTCGGCATCCTCGCGCCGACCAAGACCCCGCGTCCGATCGTCGACCGGCTGCAGAAGGAGATCGCCGCGGTGCTCGCGGACCCGGAGGTCAAGGCGCGCTACGAGGTCCTCGGCATCGAGCCGGTCGGGAACACGCCCGATCAGTTCGCGGCGCAGATCAAGGCGGACCTCGGCCGCTGGGAGAAGGTGGTGAAGCAGGCCGGCATCAAAGTGGACTGAGATCATGGCCGAAGTGATTGCGTTTCCCGCTGGCGGGTACCGCTATTTCAAGGGCGTCTTCCAGTACTCGGCGGGCGTCGCCGCCGAGCCCGGCTTCGAGATCGAGCGGGTGCGCTTCCGCCGCCCGCTGCCGCTCGCCGAGGGCTTCCGCGTGGTGGAGGCGCAAGTGCGCGGCATGGGACGGCCGCTGACCGCGTTCTGCGCGTGCGAGCTGCGCTCGCCGGCGCCGTTCACCGAGGAAGGCTTCACCGCATTCAACCGCGTTTACGTCGGCACGCTCGAGCGCTGGGGTGTCTACCGCGGCGGACTGAATCCGGTCGCGCGCTCGAACGTCTGTCCCGCCGTCAATCCGCCGTCGGAGCCGAGCCTGCACGCGTTCTCGTACACCGTGCCGGCCGAGGACGACATCGTGGCGAGCTTCGTGGTCGCCGGCAGCGGCGAGGCGCCGGAGGGCATGGGCAACTACCGCGATCACATCATCCGCCGCGGCGACGTCTCGGCCGCGGGCCTGCTCGAGAAGGCGCGCTGGGTGCTCGGCGAAATGGAGCGCCGGATGGGCGCGCTCGGCTTCGCCTGGCGCGACACCACCGCGACGCAGCTCTACACCGTTCACGACGTGCATCCGTTCCTCGCCGACGAGATCGTCCGGCGCGGCGCGGCCGCCGGCGGGCTCACGTGGCACTTCTGCCGGCCGCCGGTGGTCGAGTTGGACTACGAGATGGACGTGCGCGGCGTGGCGCGGGAGCTGGTGCTCTAGTTCACTTCGACGACACGAGGGGCCACCCCCCCCTCGTACGCCCCAATGCCAGGGCCCCAACGTCGTTGGGGCCGTCAGCTCAATGCGCCATCCACCGCGATCACCTGCCCGGAGATGTAGCCCGCGCGGTCGGAGGCGAGGAAGGCGACAAGGTCCGCGACCTCCTGCGGCGTGCCGGCGCGCTGCATCGGCACGAGCGCCTTGATGCGCTCGGGCGGAAAGGTCTCCGCGGTGATCTCCGAGTCGATGACGCCGGGCGCGATCGCGTTGACCGTCACGCCGCGGGAGGCGCACTCGAGCGCGAGCGCACGCATCGCGCCGATGAGCCCCGCCTTCGCCGCCGCGTAATTGGCCTGGCCGCGGTTGCCCTTGAGCGCGGACACCGAGGAAACGTTCACGATGCGTCCCCAGCGGGTGCGCAGCATCGGCAGCAGCAGCGGCTGCGTCACGTTGAAGAAGCCGTTGAGGGAGACGTCGATGACGGCGCGCCAGTCCTCGCCGCTCATCCCCGCCATGACGCCATCGCGGACCGTGCCGGCGTTGTTCACCAGCACCTGGATGGCCCCCGCCTCGAGCAACCGCTCGAGCGCGGCACGCGTCGCGCCGGCATCAGTGACGTCGAACGCCACCGCCTCCGCGGCGCCGCCCGCCGCGACGATCTCTGCGACGATGCA
>Ga0105107_10000157_pt1 | contig 39054 bp, 36 predicted proteins | sample PPLLaktember2015_6_FD_79335 | JGI IMG/M metagenome (GOLD analysis project Ga0105107, IMG submission 79335) | Freshwater sediment microbial communities from Prairie Pothole Lake near Jamestown, North Dakota, USA - PPLs Lake P8 Core (1) Depth... | ecosystem: Environmental > Aquatic > Freshwater >...
GAGCCAGCACCACGAGGCGCGTCGCGGCCGAGGCGAAGGGGACGTGCCGCTTGGTGCCGGAGAGGACGTAGCCGTCGCCCTCGCGGCGGGCGCGGAGCTGCACGCCTTCGGGGCCGAAGCCGTTCCCCGGCTCGAGCCACGCGGGCGTCAGGATCGCGTCGCCCGAAGCGATGCGCGGCAGCCAGGCCACCTTCTGGTCGTCGCTCCCTGCCCGCAGCAGCAGGCCCGCGGCGACGACCGCGCTCGGGAAGTGGGGCGAGGGAGCCAGCGAGCGGCCGAGCTCCTCGTACACGATCGCGCCCTCGAGGTGCGTCTGCGCCGCGCCGCCGTACTCCTCCGGAATCAAGAGGCCGGTGACGCCCAGCTCCCCGAGCTGCTTCCACAGCTCGGCCGGGTACCCGGTCGCGTCGTCCTCCATCTGGCGCACGACCTCGAGCGGCGCATACTGCGCGCACACCCCGCGCACCATGTCGCGCAGCGCGACCTGCTCCTCGGTCCAATCCAGATCCATCGGGGCTCCTCTCCGAAGCGGGGACGGTCTTAAGAAATTAAGTAACGACACCCGCGGGAACAGTTTCTTAAGTACTTAAGACCGTCCCCGCTTCTAGGGCTGCCAGTCGGGGCCTTTGCGTTTCCAGGGGTTGTCGCCTTCGGTGCGGGGGAGGGCGATGCGGGCGGCGCACTCGGTGCAGAGGCGGTCGCCGACGGCGAGCTTCACCGTGACCTCCGCGAAGCCGCAGCCCGCGTCGTCCACCGTCACGTCCTCGACCTGGCCCTGGAAGACCATGCGGTCGCCGGGGAAGACGGAATCGCGCATGCGGAAGCGCATGCGGCCGAGGCGTCCGGCGGGGCCGCTCCAGTCCGTGAGGTAGCGCTCGAACCAGGCGGCCTGGTTCGGCGTGTTGAGGAAGATGTCGCGCACGCCGTTGCGCTGCTGCGCGAAGTCCTTGTCGTGGTGCATCGGGCGCCAGTCGCGGCTGGCGAGGGCGCCGAGCACCACGGTGGTCGCCGTCACGTCGTAGGCCAGCTCGGGGAGCGCCTGGCCCTTCTGCACTTCGGGAAGGGTGAGGGTTCGCGGGCCCGCCATCAGGACTCCCTCCGGTAGCCGAAGCCGGTGTAGGTCTCGGTGCCCACCGATTCGCCGTGCTGGTTGACGTACTCGACGTCGATCACCCAGAAGCGCCCGAGGCCGAGCTTGGTGCGCTTGGGCTCCGACACGGAGCGCAGCACCTGCCAGGTGCGCAGCCGATCGCCGGGACGCACCGGTTCGCGAAACACGATGGTGTTGTCGGTCATGATCGCCTCGGGGAGGCCGAGCTTCTCCTTCAGGTCGAAGTGCACCTGCAGGGGCTGGGCGATGCCGGTGCGGCCCGGCGCCCAGAAGTGCGGGCGGAACCAGACCGAGATCATGGTGGGGGGCGCGATCCAGCCGTCGGTCAGGTCGTTCGCGGTCTTCTCGTCCCAGAAGAGCGGGTTGCCGTTCTCGACCGAGGCGCAGGTGGTGAAGACGTAGCCGCGCTCGACGTCGAACTCGCCCTCCGTCTCGTAGCGCTTCTTGCCGAGCCAGCCTCGCACCTCGTCGGGGAGGTCGGCGGCCGCCGTCGTCGGGTCGCTCACGCGATCACTCCTTGCTTGCGCAGCTCCGCGAGCTCGCCGGCCGAGTAGCCGGCGGCGAGGAGCAGGTTCTCCGTGTCGGTCTCGCCGGCGGCGCGCAGGGCCGCCGGCTCCTCGAGGGGCGTCGAGCCCGCGAGCACGGGCGCGAGCTGCCGGAAGCGGCCGCGCTCGGGGTGGCTCGCCAGGCCGAAGGCACCGCGCGCGGCGAAGTGGGGGTCGCGCACCAGCTCCTCGACGCCGTAGACCGGCGCCACGCAGGTGTCCGCCGGCGCGAGCTTCGCCACCCACTCGTCGCGATCGCGCTCGGCGAAGGCGCGCGCGAAGGCCGCGCGCAGCTCGGGCTGGGCGGCGTCGTCGGCCTGCCGGGCCACGAACGCCTCGAGCCCGAGCGCGCGGCACAGGTTGGCGTAGAAGGCCGGCTCGATCGCCGCCACCGCCAGCCAGCGCCCGTCGCGGCAGCGGTACACGCCGTAGCACGCGTAGCGGCCGGAGAGGATGTCGTGACCGGGGCCCACCGCGGCGCCGGTGGCCAGGTGCTCGTCGATGCCGAGCGCCATCAGCGAGAGCACGCCGTCGGCCACGGCGACGTCGAGGTACTCGCCCTCCCCGCTCCGCGCGCGCCGCAGCAGCGCCGCCAGGATCGCGATCGCGGCGTGCATCCCGCCGGCGGCGCCGTCGGCGATGGTGGCGCCCGGCAGCGGCGGCGCGCCGCCCTCGCCGGGCTGGCTGGAGGCGAGGAAGCCCCCCATCGCCAGGTAGTTCAGATCGTGTCCCGCCCACGCGGCGGCGGGCCCCTCCTGGCCGTACCCGGAGGTCGAGCAGTAGACGATGCGCGGGTTCACGGCGCGCACCGCGTCGTAGCCGATGCCGAGGCGCTTCACGACGCCCGGCCGGAAGCTCTCCACCACGACGTCGGCGCGCTCGGCGAGGCGCAGGAACGCGGCGCGCCCGGCGGGCGCCTTCAGGTCGAGCTTCGCGCGCTGCATGCCGCGGCCGCCGCCGTAGGCGAAGAACGGCGGCTCGATCTGCACGCCGCCCTGGCGCGGCGGCGCTCCGATCTTCACCACCCGCGCCCCGTAGTCCGCCAGGATGCGCGTGCAGCGCGCCGCCGGCCCGACCGTCGCGAAGTCGAGCACCGTCGTGCCGTCGAGGGCAGGACGCTGGGGGGTGGCGGCCATGGCGTCAGAAGTTCTTGGGCAGCCCGAGCTTGCGGCGCGCGATGATGTTCTTCTGGATCTCCGAGGCGCCGCCGCCGATCGTGTCGATCACCGAGTAGCGGTAGGTCATCTCGGAGCGGCCGCGCAGCGGAGCCTCCTTCGTGTAGACGCGGAGCTGCGCTCCCGGCCCGGCGACGTCGAGCATCGCGTTGGCGACCCGCTGCGAGAGGCCCGTAGCGAAGAGCTTGTACTCCGACGCCTCGACCGTGGGGGGCTTCTTGCCGACCTGCGCGGCGTCGACGAAGCGCAGCCCCAGCACGCGCGCGACCTCGCACTGGGTGGCGAGCTGCGCGAGGCGCTGGCGCACCAGCGGGTCCGCCCGCAGGGGCTGGCCGTCCTTGGCGGCTTCGCGCGCGTACTCCACCAGCTCGCCGAGCTTCTGCTCGATGGGCGAGAAGGTGAACATCGTGAAACGCTCGAGGTCGAGAGCCTCGGAGATGTAGGCGAAGCCGCGCCCGCGCTCGCCGACCAGGTACTCGTCGGGCACGAACACGTCGTCGAAGTACACCTCGTTGGTGCGCTCGTCGCCGATCGTCCAGGTGGCGCGGATCTCGAGGCCCTTGTGGTTCATCGGCACCAGGAACAGGCTGATGCCGTCGTGCTTGGGCTTTTCCGGATCGGTGCGCGCGCCCACCCAGTACCAGTCCGCGAAGTGAGCCGAGGTGGTCCAGATCTTCTGGCCGTCGAGGCGCCAGCCGCCGCCCACCTTGGTGGCGCGGAGCTGCATGTTGGCGGCGTCCGAGCCCGCCTGGGGCTCGCTGTAGCCCACCGCGAACTCGATCTCGGCGCCGATGATCTTCGGCAGGAACTCGCGCTTCAGGAACTCGCTGCCGTGGCGGATCAGCGTCTTGCCGATGATGCCGACGCCCTTGCCGATCTGCGGCGCGCCGCGCCGCGCGAGGGCTTCGTTCAGGATGTACTCGTAGATGCCGGGCTTCTCCTGGCCGCCGTACTCCTTGGGCCAGGTCATGCCGAGCCAGCCGCGCGCGGCGAGCTTCTTCATGAACGCCCGACGCTCCGGCGTGTCGACGATCTGCGCCATGTTCTCGCGGCACACGTCGGCGACGTCGGGCGTGGCGTGCTCGTCGAGGAACCGCTCCACCTCCTCGGCGAAGGCGCGCTCCTCGGCGGCGAACTCGAAGTCCACGGGGCACCTCCGTCGAGCCCGGATCGGGCGTCGGGCTGGATCATATACGATACGTCGCGTATTGAAAATATCCCCACGGGGATGCCGTGCTGCGGCCCTCAGCGACCTGGGGCGGCCTGCCGATCCGGGCGCGTAGGAGGAAGACCCGATGGCCCGTCCGCCCGACGTCGGAGACCCGGCACCGGACTTCACGCTTCCCTCGACCGACGGGCCGATCTCGCTGGCGGAGCGCGTCCGCGAGGGAGCGGTGCTGCTGGTGTTCTTCCCGAAGGACAACACCCTCGTCTGCACGCGCCAGCTCTGCAACTACCGCGACCACCTGTCGAGCTTCGAGGCGCTGAACGTCGAGCTGATCGCGATCAACCACGACTCGCTGCCCACGCACGTGGCCTTCGCAGAGAAGCACAAGTTCCCCTTCCCGCTCTGCTCCGACGCCGACCGCCGCGTCTGCAACGCCTACGGAGCGCTGGGCGATCTGTGGAAGCTGCGCCGCGTGCTGGTGCTGGTGGGAGAGGACGGCCGCGTCTGGTGGCGCCACAGCGAGCTGCGCGCCTTCTACCGGAGCGCCGAGGAGCTCGAGCGCGTAATCCGGGAGCTCCGGGCGGAGCGCTGAGACCGGTAAGCTCCCGGCATGCCGGACGCGCAGGGCATCGACCTCCTCGACCCCGACACCTTCCGGAACGGCGCGCCCCACGAATTCTTCCGCCGGCTGCGCGCCGAGGCGCCGGTCTCCTGGCATCCCGAGCGCGACGGCCCGGGCTTCTGGGCCCTGGCGAAGCACGCCGACGTCGTCGCCGTGTCGCGCGACCACGAGACGTTCTCCTCCTGGGCCGGCGGCGTGATGACGCCGGACCTCGACCCGCTCGCCCTCGCCATGAACCGCATGATGCTGCTCAACATGGATCCGCCGGCGCACACCAAGCTGCGCAACCTCGTGAACCGCGGCTTCACGCCGCGCCAGGTGGCGCGGCTCGAGCCGCGCATCCGCGAGCTGGCCTCCGGCATCGTGGCGGCGGTGACGCCCGCCGGTCGCTGCGACTTCGTCTCGCAGGTGGCCGGCGAGCTGCCCTCGGCGCTGATCGCCGAGCTGATGGGCATCCCGATCGCCGACGGCCGCCGGCTCTACGAGCTCACCGAGCGCATGCACAGCGCCGGCGATCCCGAGGGCACGCAGCGCGCCGCCGCGGAGATGCTGAGCTACGCCGCCGCGCTGCGCGCCCGGAAGCGCGCCGAGCCGGCGGACGACATCGCCTCCGTGCTGCTCGCCGCGGAGATCGACGGCGCGCGGCTCAGCGACATCGAGTTCGATCTCTTCTTCCTGCTGCTGATCAACGCCGGCGGCGACACGACGCGCAACCTGGTGGCCGGCGGCATGCTGACCCTGCTCGAGCATCCCGAGGCCCTCGCCGCCCTGCGCCGTGAGCCGCGCCTGCTGCCCGGCGCAATCGAGGAGATGCTGCGCTGGTGCTCGCCGGTGATGCAGTTCCGGCGCACCGCCACCCACGACGCCGAGATCCGCGGCCAGCGCATCCTGAAGGGCCAGAAGGTAGTGATGATCTACCCGTCGGCGAACCGCGACGAGGAGGCATTCGCCGAGCCCGAGCGCTTCGACATTCGCCGCGCGCCGAACCCCCACGTCGCCTTCGGGGGCGGCGGCGCGCATTTCTGTCTGGGTGCGAGCCTCGCGCGCCTCGAGATCCGCTGCCTGTTCCAGGCCGTGCTGGAGGGGCTCCACGAGATCGACCTCGACGGCCCGGCCCCGAGACTGCACTCGTGGTTCATCGACGGCCCGCGGCGCATGCCGGTGCGCTTCCGGGCTCAGTAGCTCGCCGGAAGCCCCAGCGCGCGGCGCGCGATGATGTTCTTCTGGATCTCGCTGGTGCCGCCGCCGATCGTGTCGACGACCGTGTAGCGGTAGGAGCGCTCGAAGCGCCCGCCGAGGGGGGCGCCCGCGGCGCCGGGCTTCAGCTGCGCGCCGGGCCCGAGCAGGTCGAGGGCCGCGTTTGCGACGCGCTTGCCCGCCTCGTTCATGAACAGCTTGTACATCGACGACTGCACCGTGGGCACGCCGCCCTTCACGGCCTCGGCGATCACGCGGCGCTGCAGCATGCGCGCCACCTCGAGCTCGGTGGCGATGCGCGCCGCGCGCGAGCGCACCTCGGGCTCGCGGCGCAGCGGGCGGCCCTCGCGCGTACCCTCGCGCAGCGCGCCGAGCAGCGCCTCCACCTTCTTCTCCAGCGGCCCGATCGGCATCATCGCGAAGCGCTCGAGGTCGAGGGCCTCGCAGACGTAGGTCCATCCCTGGTTCAGCTGACCCACCACCGACTCGTCGGGCGCGAACACGCCGTCGAAGAACACCTCGTTGGTGCGCTCGTCGCCGATCGTCCAGGTGGGGCGGATGCTCAGGCCCGCTGCGTTCATCGGGATCAGGAACAGCGTGATGCCCTTGTGCTTGGGCGCCGCCGGGTCGGTGCGCGCGCCGAGCCAGTAGTAGTCGGCGAAGTGGGCGGAGGTGGTCCAGATCTTCTGTCCGTCGAGGCGCCAGCCGCCGTCGACCTTCGTCGCCTTGAGCTGCATGTTGGCGGCGTCCGAGCCCGCGCCCGGCTCGCTGTAGCCGATCGCGAACTCGATCTCGCCGCGCATGATGCGCGGCAGGAACGCTCGCTTCATCCGCTCGCTGCCGTGCCGGATGATGGTCTTTCCGACGATGCCGACGCCCTTGCCCGGCTGCGGCGCCCCCCAGCGCGAGAGCGCCTCGGTGAGGATGTAGTCGTAGATCCCGGGCCGCTCCGCGCCGCCGTAGGCCTTCGGCCAGGACATGCCGAGCCAGCCGCGCTCCGCGAGCTTCGCCATGAAGGCGCGCTTCGCCGGCGTGTCGACCGTCTGGGAGAGCTGCTCGGGGTGCGCGTCCATCACCTCGGGCGATGCGTTCTCTCGCAGAAAGGCCTCGACCTCCCGCTCGAAGTCGCGCTCCTCCGGCGACAGCTCGAAGTCCATCAGCTCCTCCCCGCCCTCAGCTCGGCGCTGGCCCGCTGCTCGTTGGCCATCGCTTCGGCCATGCCGTGCTCCTCCCCGTAGAGCAGCGCCGCCTTCGCCGCGGCCAGCACCTCGGGGCGGATCTGCGCCAGCTCCGCGGCGAGGGCGCGCGCCTCGCCGGGCAGGGCGGCGTCCTCGACCACACGGCTCACGAGGCCGATCGCGGCGGCCTCGGCCGCGGGGATCACCCGCGCCGTCAGCACCAGCTCCATCGCGCGCGCGCGGCCGACGAGGCGAGGGAGCAGATGCGTGCTGCCGAGCCCGGGCAGGATGCCGAGCTTCGCGAAGGTGAGGCCGAGCTTTGCGCTCGCCGCCGCGAGCCGCACGTCGCAGGGCAGGATCATCGTCACGCCCACGCCGATCGCCGCGCCGTTCAGCGCGGCGATCACCGGCTTCGGGAAGGCGAGCAGCTCGAGGGGGAACTTGCGCAGGAAGTCCTCTTCGCCGAGGCGCGGCCCGGCTCCCGTCTGCGCGCCGGCCTGGTGCGCCTTCAGGTGCTCGAGGTCGACGCCCGCGCAGAAGGCGCGCCCGGCGCCGGTGAGGATCACCGCGCGAACGGCGGCGTCCTCGCGAAGCGCGCGGAACGCGTCCACCACCTCGTCGCCCATCTCGGTGGTGTAGGCGTTCAGCTTCTCGGGGCGGTGCAACGTGACGGTGGCGATCCCGTCCGCGACCTCGAGGAGGACGTTCTGGTAGCCCACGCCGCGCTACTTCCCCAGGATCGCGATGCCGCAGGCGGTCGGATGCCCGCCGATGTTGTGCGAGAGCGCGAGCTCCACGTTCGGCACCTGACGCTTCTCGGCGCGACCCTGGAGCTGGAGCACGTTCTCGTAGATCATGCGCACGCCGGTGGCGCCGGTCGGGTGACCGAAGCTCTTCAGCCCGCCGTCGGTGTTCACCGGCAGCTCGCCGCCGAGCTCGAAGCTCCCGGCGCGAATGTCCTCCTTGGCGGCGCCCTTCGCGCAGAAGCCCAGATCCTCGTAGCTGAGCAGCTCCGTCAGCGAGAAGCAGTCGTGCACCTGCGCCACCTGGATCTGCTTGCGCGGCTCCGTGATGCCGGCCTGCTCGTAGACGTCCTTCGCCGCCCAGCCCGTCGGCTTCCAGGACAGGAAGTCGTTTCCCGGGTCCTTCTGCGGGTTCGGACCGGCGATCACCGTGACGCCCTTCACCAGCACCGGGTCGGCGCGGAAGCTCCTGCCGAGGTCCGCGCGCGTGATCACGACCGCGGCCGCTCCGTCGGTCTGCGCCGCGCAGTCGTAGAGGCCGAAGGGCCAGGAGATGAGCCGGGCCTGCTTGTAGTCCTCGAGGGTGATCTCGCGCTTCAGGAACGAGTTCGGCGCGAGCGTTCCGTTGTGGTGGTTCTTGATCGCGATGCGCGCCAGGTCGTCGCGGCTGGCGCCGTACTTCTCGAAGTAGGTGGCCGCGCACAGCGCGAACCAGCCGGCCGGCGTCTGCGGGAGGTCGCGCACCGCGTTCATCATCACGCTCGGGCCCGAGACGCCGCGATCCTTCGGCTTGTCGTAGCCCACCACCAGGACCGTGTCGTAGAGCCCGGCCGCGATCGACATCACCCCGCAGCGGAAGGCGTCGGTGCCGGTGGCGCAGTAGTTCGAGACCATCGTCACCGGCTTGCCGAAGAGCTTCAGCGCGTCGGAGCACTCGTGGGGGCCCTTCTGCGAGTAGATCGAGCCGGTGAAGACCGCGTCGATCTGGCGCTGCGGGTCCTCGATCCCGGCGTCGGCGTAGGCTTCGTAAGCGGCGTCGACGATCATGTCCGGGGGTGACTGGTCCCAGTTCTCGCCGAAGCGGCAGCAGCCGACGCCGACCACCGCCACCTTGTCGCGCAGCGCGTCCTTCCTCATGCGGAGGCCGGCTCCTCGGGCACGGGCGTCCCCTTCCAGTAGTAGTTGGGCCGCCCGCCCACCTGGTGGATGCGGCGCAGCTCGAGCTCGACCGGCAGCCCGAGCTTCACCTGCTCGGGCGCCGCGTTCACGAGCTGGAGATGGATGCGCGCGCCCTCGATCTCCGTGACCGTCACGATGGTCGGCGGGTCCGGGGTCGGAAAGAAGAAGTCGAAGGTGTAGGTGACCACCTTGCCGACGCGGTCGGAGAGGCGCAGCGGCTCGAAGTCGTCCTTCGCGTAGCAGCTCTCGCAGACGCGCTGGTTCGGGAACTGCACGGCGCGGCAGCGCCGGCAGCGCTGGCCGCGGAACGAGACGTCCTCGTCGCGCTCGCGGAAGTGGATGGTGGCCGAGAGACCCGGATCCGAGCCGGGCGTCCATTCGCCGACCTCGAGGCTGCGCGCCTTCAGGTAGCGGTCGTAGCTCTTCACCGGGCGGCGGCGCGCGAGGTGCCAGGCCACGCCGCGGCGGGGCTCGAGCTTCTCGACGTGATCCGTCACGGCGAGCGCGCAAGCCGCGGCGCCGTCGCCGTAACCGGCCACCAGGATGCGCTCGCCCGGCTTCGCCTGCTCCAGCGCTGAGGCGAGCAGCAGCGGCGCGAAGGCGCAGCCCGCGTTGCCGAGCCGCCCGAAGAGCGGCGGCACGAGCGCGCCGCGGTCGAGCTTCAGCGCGCGCGCGACGCCGTCGTGCGAGCGATCGTCCGGCGCGTAGAGCGCGACGCGCGCGAAGTCGCCGGCGCGCGCGCCGCAGCGCTCGAGCAGCCCCTGCACGGCCTGGACCAGGCGCGGCTGGTAGCCCTCCTGGATCACGAAGCGCTCTTCCCAGCTGTGGACGAAGCGGTCGCCCTCGCCGCGCCAGACGTCGAGCAGCTCGTCGGAGACGCCATGGAAGGCCTCGAGGGTGGCGATCGCGTCGCCGGCGCCGAGCAGGAAGGCCGCGGCCCCGTCGCCGCCGCTGCGCTCGAGCCCGGAGCCCGGCGCGCCCAGCCGGCAGTCGCTCGCGACCACCAGCACGCGCCGCGCGGAGCCGGCTGCGACCGCGTCGGCGGCGGCGCGCAGCGCGTCGAGGCCTGCGCGCAACGACCCGCTGAAGTCGGCCGTGCGCAGGTCGCGGCGCAGGTCGAGGGCCTTGGCGAGGAACGCCGCGCCCTGCTTCTCGCGGAAGGGGTAGGTGGTGGAGGCGAAGAACAGCGCGTCGACGGCGTCCCGGTCGAAGCCGCGCAGGCAGTTCACCGCGGCCGTCGCCGCCATGGTGACGGCGTCCTCGTCGTTCCACGCCACGGCGCGCTCGGGCCCGCCTTCCTTCGCGGGTCGCCCGCCGATCGCGCCGAGGGCGAGGCGAGTGGGCGGGACGTATGCGCCGTAGCTCTGGATGCCGGGAGCGCTCATTCGCTCTTCTCGACCTTCACGCCGCCGTAGTGGGCGTAGGGCGGTTTCATCAGGCCAAAGGGCTCGAGGCGCGTGCCGAAGGTGCCCTTCATGTGCGTCTGCAGCTCCTCCACGGACCAGCCACCGGGCTTGTACATGCCGGTGCCGTAGCGCGGCTGCTCGACGATCACGACGCGGTCGCCGCCGGTGCCGAAGATCTGGCCCGTCACCCAGCTCGCGTCGTCGCTGCACAGCCAGGCGACGAACGGGCCGTTCAGCGCCGGGTCGACGAAGGGGAGGTCGACGGTCTTGCCGCCGATCTTCGCGGTGGCGGACATGCGCGTGGTGCCCGACGGGCTGATCGCGTTCACGCGGATACCGGAGCGCGCCAGCTCGCCCGCCCAGGTGTAGGTCATCGAGGCGATCGCGCCCTTCGAGCCGGCGTAGTTCGTCTGGCCGAAGTTGCCGAAGTGGGCGGCGGAGACGGTGTTCACGATCGAGCCGCCCGCGCCCTGCTCCTTCATGCGGAGCGCGGCCTCCTGGGAGCACAGGAAGGTGCCGCGGACGTGCACGCGCAGCACCGAGTCGAACTCCTCGTCCGTCATCTTGAGGAACGAGCGGTCTTTCACGTTGCCGGCGTTGTTCACCAGGATGTGGACGCCGCCGAACTCGTCGACGCACTTCTGGATCAGCGCGCGGGCGCCCTCGCGCGACGAGATGTCGTCGTCGCTGGCCACGGCCTTGCCGCCGGCGGCGGCGATCTCCGCCACCACCTTCTCGGCCTCGCCGCGGTCGATGTCGTTCACCACCACCGAGGCGCCGTTCTTCGCCAGGTGGATGCAGTGGCCGCGGCCGATGCCGCGCCCGCCGCCGGTGACCACCGCTCCCTTGCCGTCCAGGACGCCCATGCCGCCGCCGCCTCCGCGCAGACCCGTGCCGCGGAAGGGCCCGGGGAATTACGAAACGGAGCGTATAGTAATTCCGCCGGGGCGTCAAAGGCCGTGCGGGATCACGACCTGGCGAGGATTCGCTGCAGCGCCTCGGCGTTGGTGTCCTCGCGCTCCGCCGCGCGCAGCAGCTCGTCGCGCACCGCCGGGTCGGACTCGCCCGCGGCGAGCTGGCGGTACAGCCCGGCGCCCGCGCGCTCCAGCATCTCGAGCAGCTCCTCCTGCTCGCCGATCGACTTGCCGGCGAAGAGCGAGGCCATCACCTCGGCCGGCCGCTGCTTGCCTTCGAGCACCGCCTGGGTCTGCGTGACGAAGGCGATCGTGCGGCCCTCGGGCGCCAGCACGCGCGTCTGCCACACCATGGTGCGCCGGCCGCGGTGGAGCGGCGTGCAGTCGCCCTCGATCGCCGTCCCGCTGCGGCCCGCGGCGAGGAAGTTGGTCTTCGACTCGATGGTGGTGGTCGAGGATCCCGAGGGCAGGTTCAGGAACGTCGCGACGGCGCCGAGGGTGTCGGCGAAGCCCATCACGACCCCGCCGTGGAGCACGCCGGGCGTGGTGCAGAGCCGCTCCTCTACCGCGAGGCTCGCGCGCACGCGCTCCTTCTCGATCTCGAGGAAGCGGATTCCGAGGGTGCCGGGGAAGAGGTCTTTCATGCGGTCGGTCAGGGCCTGCGCGTCGAGCATCGGGGTCCTCCGTTCGGAAGAATGGATAGCTCGCCGCGCGGTACCCGATAGGATCCACTTTTTTTGGATTGGATGGATCCAGTCGTCCCGCCGCTAGGCTCCCCAGGTGCCGACCTGGCCCACCTGGCTCGGTCTCGCCCTGACCTTCGGCGGGCCGCTGTTGCTGGTGACGCCCGCGCAGCGGCTGCTCGGCCCTCCGGATCGGCTGCGCACCCGTGCGCTCGAGCAGCTGGCGATGTGGGTGCTGCTCGCGGCGGTGCTCTTCGTCGTGCTCGCGCTCGAAGGCCGCACGCTCGCCTCGATCGGCCTGCGGCCGTTCCACTGGACTTCGCTGGCCTGGGGGCTCGCTCTCGCCGCGGTGCTGATGCGGCTCGTGGCGCCGCTCGGGTCGTGGATGACGGCACGCTGCGGCTGGCCGGGTTCGAGAGGGGCCTCGCAGCGTTCGCCGCGCTGCCCCTGTGGCTGAAGGTCGTCGCGGTCCTCGCCGGCGGCATCGTCGAGGAGACCCTGTTCCGCGGATTCGCCATCGAGCGCATCGCCGAGGCGTCGGGGAGCTACCTCGTGGCGGCCGCGCTGACCCTCGTCTTCTTCGCGCTGATCCACCTGCCGATGTGGGGATGGGGACCGGTGCTGTCTTTCTCGATCTCGGGCGCCGTGCTGACGGCGTTCTACGTGTGGCGGCAGGACCTGCTCGCCAACATCGTCGCCCACACGATCGTCGACGCGATGGGCCTGAGCGTGGTCCCGGGCCGGGCGAGGGGCCGCTGATTACGCCGCCGCGCCCGCCGCGACGCGGTCCAGCATGCGGTCCTCGTGCTCCTCGGTGGTGCCGAAGACGTTGGCGAGCACCCAGGCGCGCTTCAGGTAGTAGTGGGGCGGCATCTCCCAGGTGAAGCCCATGCCGCCGTACACCTGGATGCAGGTCCGCGCGTTCCGGATCGCGCCCTCGCCGGCGTTGATCTTCGCGGAGGCGACGGCGCGCTCGAGGTCGCCGACCTCCGGGTCGTCGAGGGTCGCGCCCGCCGCGTAGACCGCGGCGCGCGCCACCTCCTGGCGCACGAACATGTCGGCGCAGAGGTGCTTGATCGCCTGGAAGCCCGCGATCGGTCGGCCGAACTGCTCGCGCTTCTTCGCGTAGTCGACGGCGAGCTCCGTCGTGATCTCGGCGATGCCGAGGAGCTGCGCCGCGGCCAGCACGGCGCCCTCGCGGCGCAGGCGCAGCGCGTCGGCCGGGCCGCCCAGGCGCTCGCCGCGCGGCAGCGCGCTCACGTGGTGCACGGGGGTCAGCGGATCGAGGGGCGTCGCGACGGGCGTCGCCTCGAGCTGGCGCGGGTCGATGCGCTCGACGCCGTCGGGCGTCAGCACGAGCAGGGCGTCGAGGCGCTCGAGGTGCTCGACCAGGATCGGCTCCGAGGTCGGCCGCACGCGGTCGAGGCCGCCCACGACGGCGTCGCCCGAGGCCGCCCCCGGAACGAGACCCGCGGCGAGGTGCGTGAAGGCCAGCGGTCCGGGCACGAGGCGCCGGCCGAGCTCCGCGAACACCACCACCGCGTCGGCGCTGCCGAGCCCCACGCCGCCCGCGCGCTCGGGCTGGCGCAGCGAAAACACGCCGAGCTCCGCCACCTCCCGCCAGAGCGCGCCGTCGAAGCCTCCCTTGGTGGCGAGATCGTGCAGCGCCTCCACCGGCAGCCGCCCATCACAAAACGAGCGCACCCCCTGCTGGAGCGCCTTCTGATCCTCGCTCAACCGAAAATCCACTTCTCACTCCTGGTCAAACTCGCTCCTTGGGGAGGCCGAGGATGCGTTCGCCGATGATGTTGCGCTGGATCTGGGAGCTGCCTGCGGCGATGGTGAGCGAGATCGACTGCATGGCCTTGTACAGGATGCTCGCGTTCGGGAGTCCCGCGACGTCGTCGCGCGACAGCGCCGCGCGGCCCAGCAGGCGCATGCCGGCCTCGGTGACGCGCTGGTAGAGCTCGGTGTAGAAGAGCTTCACGGCGGAGGCGCCCACACCCGGCACGCCGGTGCCCGTCGCCTCGCAGACCGATAGCTTCAGCATCGCCCAGAGGGCGTCGAGCTCCGCCGCGAGATGTCCGAGCTCCCGGCGCAGCGCGCGGTCCTCGAAGGCCGAAGCGCCGTCGCGGGTGGTGCGCTTCGCCAGGGCGATCAGCACGCGCAGGAACTCCTGCAGGTTGTACATCTCGCTCGCGAAGGCCGTGCCGCGCTCGAAGCGGAGCGTCACGTTGGTGACGCGCCAGCCGTCGTTCTCGGCGCCCACCCGGTTCTCGATGGGCACCCGCACGCCGTCCAGGAACACCTCGCTGAACTCGCCCTCCCCCATCAGAGTCGGCAGCGGGCGGATCGTGATGCCCGGCAGGTTCATCGGCAGGATCAGCCACGAGATGCCCTTGTGCTTGGGCGCGTTCGGATCGGTGCGCACCAGCAGCTCGCAGTAGTCCGCCACCTGGGCGTAGGAGCACCAGATCTTCTGCCCCGACACCACGTAGTGGTCGCCGTCACGCACGGCGCTGGTTCGCAGCGAGGCGAGGTCCGAGCCCGCGGACGGCTCGGAGAAGCCCTGGCACCAGACCTCCTCGCCGCGCAGGATGCGCGGGATGTGGAGCGCCTTCTGCTCGGGCGTGCCCTCGGCGATCAGCGTCGGGCCGCCGTGCAGGAGACCGACGAAGTTCACGCCGACGTAGGGCGCCTCGGCGCGCGCCGTCTCCTCGTACCAGACGAGCTGCTCGGTGAGCGTGGCGTCTCGCCCGCCGTACGCCTTGGGCCAGTTGATGCCCGCGTAGCCGGCGTCGCAGAGCTTGCGCTGCCAGCTGGTGTCGTAGGTGCGCCGCGCCGCCCAGTCGTGGGTCGGCGGCGGAGCCCCGTGGCGGGGAACCTCGCGCGCCAGCCAGGCGCGCAGCTCGCTGCGGAAGGCCTCGTCGGCCTCGGAGTAGCGCAGATCCAAGGGGGGTCGCTCCCGTAGAAAGGCGGAGCATACGCAGACCGCTGCGCGGCCTCAAGGCCGGACGGGATCGTCGAGAACCTCGCGCACTTTGCGCGCGAGCGTCGCCGGCACGAACGGCTTCTGGAGGAAGGCGACTCCCGCCTCGGAGCCGGCGCCTTCCCAGAGCGAACGTTCGACGTACCCCGAGACGTGGAGCACGCGCGTCTCCGGGCGCAGCAGCCGCAGGCGGCGGCCGAGCTCGATGCCGCCCATGCGCGGCATCACCACGTCGGTCACCAGCATGTGGATCGGGCCCTGGTGATCGGTGGCGCGCGCCAGCGCATCCAGCCCGTCGCTCGCCTCGATCACGCGGTAGCCGAGCGCCCGCAGCGCGCGCAGCGCCACCAGCCGCACCGGCGCCTCGTCCTCGACGAGCAGCACCGTCTCACTGCCGCGCGGCAGCGCCCCTTCCGCCGCCGCGGGCTCTTCGGAGGGCGGCCCCTCCACCCGCGGCAGGTAGACCTCGAAGCACGTGCCCTCGCCGGGCGCGCTCTCCACCGCGATGTGTCCCCCGCACTGCCGGACGATCCCGTAGCAGGTGGCGAGCCCGAGCCCCGTGCCCTTGCCGGGAGCCTTGGTGGTGAAGAACGGCTCGAACAGGTGCTCGCGCACCTCTTCGGAGATGCCGTGCCCTGTGTCGCGCACGGAGATGCGGACGTAGGGGCCGTCGGGCAACGGGACCTTCGTCTCTCCCTGGAGCATCACCTCCGCCGTCTCGAGCACCAGGCGCCCGCCGTCCGGCATGGCGTCGCGCGCGTTCACCGCCAGATTGACGAGCACCTGCTCGAGCTGCCGCGGGTCCGCGCACGCGCAGGGCGGCGCCGTCTCGAGCACGGTGACCAGCTCGACGTCCTCTCCGATCAACCGGCGCAGCAGGGCGTCGAGCCCGAGCACCAGATCGTTGACGTCGACGGTGCGCGGCGAGACGAGCTGGACGCGCGCGAACGCGAGGAGCTGGCGCGTGAGCTCGGTGGCCCGGCGCGCGGCGTGCTCGATCTCGGCGATCTCCGCGCGCGCTTCGTGCCCTTCCGCCAGGGCGTCGGAGGCGAAGCTGGCGTGGCCGAGCACCGCCGTCATCAGGTTGTTGAAGTCGTGCGCCATGCCGCCGGCGAGCCGACCGAGGCTCTCCATCTTCTGGGCCTGGCGCAGCTGATCCTCCAGGCGCTTGTGCTCGGTGACGTCCGAGCAGAGGCCCGCGATGCGCCGGCGGACGCCCGGCTCCTCCGGCACGGGGAACGCCCGGTCGTGGACCCAGCGCAGACTGCCGTCCGGCAGCACCACGCGGTACTCGAGGTCGTAGCCCGTATCGGGCAGCCCGGCCTGGGCGCGGCGGAGCTTCGGGAGGTCCTCCGGGTGGACGGCGTTCAGGGCGCTCATCGGATCGGCGTAGTGACTCTCGCGCGAGCGGCCCCAGATCCGCTCGAAGGCCGGGCTCACGTAGAGCGCGCGCGGCGGGTTCATCTCGCCCAGCCAGAACACCTCGGGGATGTTCTCCGCGAGCTGGCGGAAGCGATCCTCGCTCTCGCGCAGCGCCTGCTCGGCCCGCTTGCGCGCGCTGATCTCGACCGCGACGATGCCGACGGCCACGACCTCGCCCGCCGGGCTCCGCACCGGGTAGCCGCTGCCGAGGAACCACACGGCGGTCCCCGGCGCCTGCGGGGACTCGACGCAGACCTCGCGCGCCGGAATCGGCTCCCCCGTCGCGAAGATCCGCTCCACCAGCAGGTCCACGGCCTGCGCGAGGTGCGGCAGGACGTCGGCCATGCGGCGGCCGATGTGCGCGGCGACGGAGAGCCCGTTGAAGGCCGCGGCCGTCTCGTTGACGCGCAGGTAGCGGCGCTCGCGGTCGACCACCCAGAGGCCGATCGGCGCCTTCTCGAACATCGCCTCGAGCAGCGACTCGGGCGACCAGGGCCAGGACGGCGAGGTGGCCATGGCACCGATTCTACCCGCTCGCTCGGCCGAGGCGCGCCCGTCGCTCGCAAACGGCCCGCCCTGGTATGCTGCGCCCGTGCGCTTCTCGGTGCAGCTCCCGACGGATCGGGTCGACCTCCCTGCGGAGTTCGGCTCGGCGCCGGCCGTCGCGGAGATGGCGCGCGCCGCGGAGGCGGCGGGGTTCGGCTCGGTGTACGTCACCGATCACCCGATCCCCGGCGAAGCCTGGCTGCGGAGCGGGGGGCATCACACCCTCGACCCCTTCGTGACGTTGTCCTTCGCCGCGGCGGCGACCTCGCGCCTGCGGCTCCAGACCCACGTGCTCGTGCTTCCCTACCGAAACCCGTTCCTCGTGGCCAAGGCTGCCGCCACCCTCGACGCGCTCTCCGGCGGCCGACTGACGCTCGGCGTCTCCGCCGGCTACCTGGAGAGCGAGTTCGCGGCGCTCGGCGTGCCCTTCGCCGAGCGCAACGAGCGGGCCGACGAAGCGATTCCAGCGCTGCGCGCGGCCTGGAGCGGCGAGTGCGTGGCGCTCGAGGGCCGCGGCTTCCGCGCCGAGGGCAACCGCGCCCTGCCGGCGCCGGTGCAGAAGCCGGGCCCGCCGATCTGGGTCGGCGGCAACAGCCGGCGCGCGATCCGGCGCGCCGTCGAGCTCGGCGACGGATGGCTGCCATTCCCCGCGCGGAAGCGGCTGGCCGCGCAAGCGCGCACCGCGCCGCTGACGGGCCTCGACGACCTTCGCGCGGCGATCGGCTACGCGCGCGAGCATGCCGGGCGCATCGGCCGCCGCGCGCCCCTCGACGTCTGCTTCGTGCCCTTCGGCCTCGAACTGGGCGTCGGCGACGCCGCCGCGGCTGCGCGCCTCGGCGACGTGCTGCCCGACTACCGGGACGCCGGCGTCACCTGGCTCGCCGTCGGCGTGAAGGCCGACACGCGCGCCGACTGGTGCCGCGCGGTCGAGACGCTCGGCGCCCGCCTCGCCGCGGATGGCTGGCTCGCGGGCGCCTGAGCCCCCGCTCACTCGGGCCGCGCGCGCCGCTCCGCCTTCTTGCGCGCCTGCGCGCGCTTGCCCTCCAGCCGCCGCTCGCGGGCGCCGCGGCCCGGCTTCGTCGGCTTCCTCCGCTTCGGCGGCGCGGCCACCTCGGCCAGCATCTCGCGCAGCTTCTCGACGCAGTCGGCCACGTTTCGCTCGCGGTCGCGGTAGCGCTGGCTGGCGAGCACCAGCTCGCCCTCGGTGGTGATGCGGCGCGCGAAGCGCGCCAGGAAGCGCGCGCGCACGTCCTCGCGCACGCCGCGGCTCCGCGCCACGTCCCAGCGCAGCACGGCCTTGCTCTCGACCTTGTTCACGTTCTGCCCGCCCGGCCCCGAGCTGCGCGCGTACGAGAAACGCAGCTCGGAGAGCGGAGGCGCGGGGCTGGAGCCCTGGGTCATGCGCAGAGGGTTGCGCAGCGGGACGGGGGAAGCCGGCGCTGCCACCTGCGTTCTAGATAGACGAGGTACGCCGTCCGGGTGTAGGATGGGCACGCTACACGGGGCGCACCTGGACGTTCCGGGAAGGGCGATGCCCACCCGTTCGAGGACCTTCCTCCGGCGTCACGTTCCCGTCGCGGAACGGATTCGCCGCGGCTTGCCCGACTTCGCCGGGCGGACCGACCGCGAGGTGCTCGACGCCTCGTTCTCGCTCGCCCTCGCGCAACGGCTCGTCGCGCGCGAGCTCGGATTCCCGGATTGGACGCAGCTCAAGAGAAGCCTGGAAGCCATGTCCACCCGCGAACCGAACCCCGTACCAGCCACCGCCCCCGAGCCCGAGATCGTGAGCGTGCATCCCCAGATCTTCGTGACCGACCTCGAGCGCGCCGTCGCCTTCTACCGGGACCGTCTCGGGTTCGGCGTCGAGTACCTCTACGGCTCTCCCCCGTTCTACGGCCTGGTCCGGCGCGGCGCGGCGGGGCTGAACCTCCGCCACGTGGACTCGATGCCGTTCGACGGCGCGGCGCGGAGTCGCGACGACCTGCTCTCCGCGACGATCGTGGTGCGCAACGCGAAAGCTCTCTTCCTCGCCTACAAGGAGGCGGGCGTCGACTTCCACCAGCCCTATCGCGAGCAGCCCTGGGGCGCCCACGACTTCATCGTCGCCGACCCGGACGGCAATCTGATCCACTTCGCGAGCCCCCCGGGCGAGCCGTAGAGCTAGGCCAGAAAGTCGAGCTCCCGGCCGGCGCCCGTGCGGCGCGCCGCCTGGTAGATGGCCCAGGCTGCGACCGCGTCCTGGAAGGCGAGCCCGACGCCGCCGAACACCGTGAGCTGCTCGGGCGAGGTGCGGCCGGGATGGCTCCCGCCCAGCACCTCCCCGAGCTCGGCCCCGACTGCGTCGAGCCCGAGCCGGACGCCGCCGAGCGCTCCCATCCGGACCGCCAGCGCGCGGTCGTCGCAGACGAAGAGCGCCGAGCGGATCACGTCGGCTGCGACCTCGGCCTTGCCCGGCTCGTCGGGGCCGAGCGTGGTGACGTGGCTGCCGGCGCGCAGCATCCTGCGCTGGATGAACGGCTCGCGGGCCCAGGTCGCAGAGAGGACCACGTCGGCCTCGCCGAGGGTCGCCTCGAGCGTCGGCGCGGCGTCGACCGGGAAGGGAAGCGCGGCCGACAGGGCGAGCGCGAAGGCCTCCGCCTTCTCCGGAAGCACGTCGTAGACGAAGGCCCGGCGCAGGGGCCTCATGCCGGCGAGCGACCGGAGCTGGTGCCTGCCCTGGACGCCGGCGCCGACGACGGCCGCCGTCGCGGCGTCGGATCGCGCCAGCACGTGCGCCGCCAGCGCGCCGGCGAGGCCGGTCCGCACCGCGGTCAGGTGCGTCGAGTCCATCACCGCGAGCAGAGCGCCGGTCTCCGCGTCGTGGAGGCACAGCACGCCGCGGATCGCGGGCTCCTGCTGCGGAAACTTGGCGTGTACCTTCACGGTGTAGGCCGGCACGCCCGGCGCGGTGCCCGGGAAGAGCACCGTGCTCGTACCGGGGCCGCCCGGCGCCGCGCGCACCCGTAGCGCACGCTCCCCGGGCGAAGCGGAGTACGCGACGAAGGCGCTGCGCAGGGCCGGGACGAGCGCGAGCGGGTCGAGCAGCGTCTCGACCTCGGAGCGGGTCAGTAGCAGAGTTCGCATGGGCGCCCGCGGAGCGGTCTCGGGACTGCAAGGCTCCGGCGAGCGAAGCTGCGCCGAGTCGAGCGGCTCCGCAAGAGGCGCTCCTAGAGCGCGACCTCCACCGGGATCAGGGTGGCGGCCGCGAGCATCGCGGCGAGGGCGGTGTACTGGGCCAGGACCGCCCAGTCGGGCTCCTTTACCGGGCGGCCGACGAACGTGAAGAGCGCCGCGCAGGCGAGCAGCAGGAGCACGAGGCCTTCCTGCGTCACCAGCCAGATCGCGGCCAGTGCGGCGCTGGCGAGGCCGCGCTGGAGCCGGGTGAGCGAGGAGAAGCCGCGGCCGCCGTCGAGCATCGCCACGGGAAGCAGGTTGAAGAGGTTCAGCCAGGCGCCGACGCGCGCGATCGCGGCGAGGCTCTCCCAGCCCGTCGCGAGGTGGGCGAGGTAGGTGGCGAGGGTGGCGGCGAGCCCCCAGAGCGGCCCGGCCAGGCCGACCCGCGCGCTCTCCCGCGCGGTCGTCGGCGCCTGCTGCGCGCGGATGAAGGCGCCGAGGCCGGGCACGAACATCGGCGCCGACGCCGCGATGCCGAAGCGCCGCAGCGCGAACACGTGGCCCATCTCGTGGACGTAGATCGAGGCCACGAGCCCGAGCGCGAAGCGCCAGCCCCAGACCGTCCAGTAGACCCCGACGGAGGCCAGCATCGAGAGCAGGGTCGAGAGCTTGGTGAGCCCGAGCAGGAAGACCTTCGCCTTGCCGAGCCCCAGGAGCAGCAGCGCCTTGAGCTTCCAGGCGAGGAGCGCGACGCCGGTGAGCGCGCCCACTCCGGCGCCCCAGCGCGAGCGCGACGCCGGGGCCGCCGGCGCCTCCCTCCCCGGCCCTTCGCGTTCGATGCGCCGGCCGAGGGTCTCGAGCCGGGCGCGCACCTGCGCGACCTGGCCGGCCTCCGGCGGCAGCAGATCGAGGGCCTCACGCCACGCGCTCGCCGCCTGCGCGAGAGCGCCGCGCGCCTCCGCCTGCTCGGCATCGCGCGCGAGCGCCGCGAGCCGGGCGCCGTGCACCAGGCGCCCGCACGAGGGGCAGACGCGCAGCGCAGGCGCCAGCTCGCAGCCGCAGCCGGCGCAGGCGCTCCGAGCGACGGCGGCGCCGGCGCTCAGGCGCTGCCCGCTCGCGCCTCGACGCGGAACGGGCCGCTGAAGGCGAGGCCCTGGCGCACGTTGATCTTCCACGCCTCGTAGAGCGCGAAGCCGACGATCAGGAGCCCGATGAAGCCGCCGTCCATCACCTGCAGCACCGGAAGCATGAGCGCGACGGCGACCGAGCCGAAGACGATCGCCGCTTCGCGGGTTTCCGGGGTCGACGGCTCGCCCGCCTCGCCGGTGGTCTGGCGGGCTTCCTGCTCGGCCGCCTCCAGCTTCTCCGCTTCGACGCGCATGGCGTCCATCACGAGCGGCACGTAGCTGACGCCGATCGAGACGTAGGTGAGCAGGACCGCGAGGATCTGGTACGGCCAGCCGCCGCGGGCCTGGCAGCCGAACCGTACCGCGCCGCCGACGACGAGCCCGACCACGATCGCCACGAGGCCGATTTCGTAGCCCGTGAGCTTCACGATCGCGTACCAGCCGACCGAGCAGAGCGCGGCCGCGAGCGAACCGAGGGCGACCGCCTTGAAGAGCCGTCCGACGCGCGAGCCGCCCGCCTGGGCGACGAGGGCGGCCTGCTTGCACGGCTCGCAGAAGACCTTGCCGGCGGTCTCGTAGTAGACGTCCGGGATGCCGCGCTGGCAGGCCGCGCACGAGGCGGCCGCCGCAGGCGCGGCGCCCTCCATGCGCTCGAACTGAAGGCCGGTGGAGTCGCTCATCGCACCCTCCTGGGGCCCGCCGCGATCGGCCGGCGCCAGCCATCCTTGTCGGCCGCCCGCGAGGGTGCCTGAACCGAACAGGCTGCGCACTTCCTGCCGTGACGCGGCCGTGTGTCGATTGCACCCCGCGGGCCCGAGCAGGGTTCGGCCCGACCGGCGTGCCGCTCAGGGGAGCAGCCGGGCGTACTCGTCCAGCACCGGCATCACCCGGTCGCGGGGCGCCGAGGGCAGGCGCAGCACGGCCTCGGTGACGCCGATCTCCCGGTAGTAGTCGAGCTTGCCCGGGTCCGGGAAGATGCCCATCGGGACGATCTCGAGCGCTCCGGGATCGCGGCCGCGCTCCTCGACGGCGCGGCGCAGCTCGGGCAGCGCCCGCGCGAGGCCCGCGCCGCCGAAGGGGAACCAGCCGTCGCCGTACTCGGCGACGTGGGCGAAGAGCGTCGGGCCGGGTGCGCCGCCGAGCAGCACGGGGGGGCGCGGTTGCTGAACCGGCTTCGGCCACTGCCAGCTCGGCTCGAAGCGCACGAACTCGCCCTGGAACCCGGCCACCTCGTTCGCCCAGAGCGCCTGCATCGCGAGCATCGTCTCGCGTACGCGGGCGCGGCGGCGCTTCACGTCGATGCCGTGGTTCTCCATCTCCTCGTGGTTCCAGCCGTAGCCGACGCCGAGCACGAAGCGGCCGCCCGAGAGGTGGTCGACGGTGGCGATCTCCTTGGCGAGGGCGATCGGGTCGTGCTGGGCGACCAGCGCCACGCCGGTGCCGAGCCGGATGCGCGAGGTGACCGCCGCCGCCGCCGCGAGGGCGACGTAGGGGTCGAGGCTGCGCTTGTACTCGTCGGCGAGCTCGGCGTCGCCCGTCGGCGCCGGCGTCCGCCGGCTCACCGGAATGTGGGTGTGCTCGGGTACGAAGAGCGAGGAGAAGCCGCGCGCCTCGGCCTCGCGCGCCAGCTCCACGGGGCTCATCGCGAGGTCGGTGGCGTGGAGGGTGACGCCGATCTTCATGGCCGCCGAGTCTATCAGCCGGGTCCGACTGGAGGGTGGTATGGTCGAGGGCGCCCCGGGGGCGCTCGCCGCGGACGCGGCTGCTATCCTCCCGATAACTGTAACATGTTTCATTTTCGAGGGCCCGACGCCCGATGCACGGCGCCGCCATCGACCGCGACTACCGGCTGGAGGACCGCTACACCCGCGAGCGCGGCCGCGTCTACCTGACCGGCGTGCAGGCGCTGGTGCGGCTGCCCCTCGACCAGCAGCGGCGCGACGCCGCCGCGGGCTTACGCACTGCGGGCTTCATCTCGGGCTACCGCGGCTCGCCCCTCGGCACCTACGACCTCGCGCTCTGGCAGGCGCGCGACCAGCTCGAGGCGCACCACGTCCGCTTCGAGCCGGGCGTGAACGAGGATCTGGCCGCCACCGCCGTCTGGGGCTCGCAGCAGGCGAACCTGCTGGCGGGCCCGAAGTACGACGGCGTCTTCGCCATCTGGTACGGCAAGGGCCCCGGCGTCGACCGCTCCTGCGACGCGCTGAAGCACGGCAATTACGCCGGCGCGGCGGCGAAGGGCGGAGTGCTGGTGCTGGCGGGCGACGACCCGGGCGCGAAGTCGTCGTCGATCGCGCACCAGAGCGAGCACGCGCTGATCCATTGCGGGATCCCCGTGCTGAACCCGTCGAGCGTGCAGGAGTACCTCGACCTCGGCCTCTACGGCTGGGCGCTCTCGCGCTTCGCGGGCTGCTGGGTGGGCTTCAAGTGCCTGACCGACACCGTCGACAGCGCCGCCTCCGTGGACGTCGATCCGGAGCGCGTGCGCGTGGTGCTTCCGGCCGACTTCACGCCCCCCGCCGGGCTCCACATCGGCTGGACCAACTACCCGCTCCAGGTGGAGGCGCGCCTCTACCAGCAGCGGCTGCCCGCGGTGCAGGCCTTCGTGCGCGCCAACGGCCTCGACCGCGTGGTGCTGGGCGGCGAGCGCCGGCGCCTCGGCATCGTGACGGCGGGCAAGGCGTACCTCGACGTGCGCCAGGCCCTCGACGAGCTCGGCATCGACGACGCCCTCGCCGCGGAGCTCGGCCTCGCCGTCTACAAGGTGGCGCTCACCTGGCCCCTCGAGCCGGAGAACGCGCGCCGCTTCTGCACGGGCCTCGACGACGTGCTCGTCGTCGAAGAGAAGCGGCCGGTGGTCGAGGAGCAGCTCGCGCGTCTCCTCTACAACGAAGAGCGCCGGCCGCGCCTGCTCGGCAAGCGCGACGAGCGCGGCGCGCCGCTGATCCCCTCGGAGGGCGAGCTGGCGCCGCCGATCGTGGCCGCTGCGATCCGCGCCTGGCTCGAGTGCCGCGCGCCCGAGCTGGCGCGCCGGCTGCGCCCGGCCGCGCCCGGGGCCGCCGCGGGGCCGCCCGGCCTGATGCGCCTGCCGAGCTTCTGCTCGGGCTGCCCGCACAACACCTCCACCGTCGTGCCCGAGGGCTCGGTGGCCCAGGGCGGCATCGGCTGCCACGGCATGGCGGTGTGGATGCCCGACCGGCCGACTCTCGCGGTGACCCAGATGGGCGCCGAGGGCGCCAACTGGATCGGCTCGGCGCCCTTCACGTCGGTGCCGCACATCTTCCAGAACATGGGCGACGGCACCTACTTCCACTCGGGGCTGCTGGCGATCCGCGCCGCCGTCGCGGCGGGCGTGAACATCACCTACAAGCTGCTGGTGAACGGGGCCGTCGCGATGACCGGCGGCCAGCCGATCGAGGGCGAGCCGATGGACGGCGCGGTGACCGCGCCCGAGATCGCGCGCCAGCTCGCCGCCGAGGGCGTGCGGCGCATCGCCGTGCTGAGCGACGACCCCGACAAGTACGCGCCGGGGAGCTTCCCGCCCGGCGTGAGCGTCGACCATCGCGACGAGCTCGCGCGCGTCCAGCAGGAGCTGCGCCAGGCGCCGGGCGTCTCGGCGCTGATCTACGACCAGACCTGCGCGGCGGAGGCGCGCCGGCTGCGCAAGCGCGGCCAGCTCCCGGACCCGGATCGCCGCATCGTGATCAACGAGCTCGTCTGCGAGGGCTGCGGCGACTGCTCGGTGCAGTCGAACTGCATCTCGATCGAGCCGGTCGAGACGGAGCTCGGCCGCAAGCGCCGCATCAACCAGAGCTCCTGCAACAAGGACTACTCCTGCCTCAAGGGCTACTGCCCGAGCTTCGTCAGCGTGATCGGCGGGAGCGTGCGCAAGGCCAGCCGCGAGGGCGTGCGCGCGGACGACGCGCTCTTCGAGGCGCTCCCGCTCCCCGTGCTGCCCGAGCTGGAGCGGCCCTGGAACGTGCTCCTCACCGGGATCGGCGGCACCGGCGTGGTGACGGTGGGCGCGATCCTCGCGGTGGCCGCGCACCTCGAGGGCAAGGGCTGCTCGGAGCTCGACGTGACGGGCCTCGCCCAGAAGAACGGGGCGGTGGCGAGCCACGTGCGCATCGCGCGGCGGCCCGAGGACCTCCACGCCACCCGCATCGCGAACGGCAGCGCCGACCTGCTGATCGCCTGCGACCTGGTCGTGGCGACGAGCCCCGAGAACCTGCCGAGGCTCGGCGCCGGGCGCAGCGTGGCGGTGGTGAACAGCGACGTCGCGCCGACCGCGGACTTCGCGAGCCGCCCGGACCTCGACCTGCGGCCCGATGCGATGGAGGAGACGCTGCGCCGCGCCGCGAGCGCCAGCCACTTCCTGCCGGCGACGCGCCTCGCCACCGCGCTGCTGGGCGACGCCCTCGCCACGAACCTGTTCCTGCTGGGCTACGCGTTCCAGCTCGGGCGGGTGCCGGTCTCGCTCGCGGCGCTGCAGCGCGCCATCGAGCTGAACGGCCGCGCCGCGGAGTGGAACCTGCGCGCCTTCGCGTGGGGGCGCCTCGCGGCTCACGACCGCACCGGCGTCGACGCGGCGGCGAAGCCGCTGCTGCTCGGCCGCGCCGAGCCCGAGACGCAGGCGCTCGACGCCCTGGTGACGCACCGCGCCGCGTTCCTCGAGGCCTACCAGAGCGCCGCCTGGGCGCAGCGCTACCGCGACTTCGTGGCGCGCGTCGCCACGCGCGAGCGCGCTCTCGGCGACGGCAGCGACGAGCTGGCCCGCGCCGTGGCCCGCTACCTCTTCAAGCTGATGGCGTACAAGGACGAGTACGAGGTGGCGCGCCTCTACACCGACGGCAGCTTCCGGAGCCAGCTCGAGCGCGAGTTCGAGGGCGACTACCGCCTGCGCGTCCACCTCTCGCCGCAGTTCCTGCCGGGCTTCCTGGCGCCGCGCGACCCGGAGACCGGCCGCGTGAAGAAGTGGTCCATCCCGGCGCCGCTGATGTTCGCGGGCTTCCGCGTGCTGGCGGCGCTGCGCCGGCTGCGCGGCACGCCCTTCGACGTCTTCGGCTGGGGAGCGCACCGGCGCCTCGAGCGCCGGCTGATCGCGGAGTATCGGGCGACCGTCGAGGAGCTCCTCGAGGCCCTCTCGGCGGAGAGCCGGCCCCTCGCGGTCGAGATCGCCAGCCTGCCCGAGCACGTGCGCGGCTTCGACAGCGTGAAGGAGCGCCACCTGGCCGAAGTGCGCGAGAAGGAGCGCGAGCTGCTCGCGGCCTACCGCCGCGCGCAGTAGAGTGAGAGCCCGTCGTTTCTGACGCGCCGGCGCAGCCGGCGCAAGGAGGACCGCATGCGCCACACGCCCCCCGACATCATCGCCCCGAGCCCCGAGCTGCGGGAGCGCCTCGAGAAGTTCCGCCAGGAGCACGCCGGCGATTCGCTCGGCGGAGTGGGCACCCAGGTGCTGTTCGAGGACGAGAACGTGAAGATCTGGGAGCTGAAGCTCGAGCCGGGCGAGCACTCGGACCTCCATCGCCACGACCACGACTACTACCTGGTGATCGACTCGGGCGATCTCGTCGCCGGCATCCCGCCCAAGGAGAGCGGCATCGATCCCTTCGTCGGCCGCATTCCGCCCCAGGGCAACACCGTGCGCGTGCCGAAGGGCATGACCGAGTGGGCGCTCAACGTGGGCCAGAAGACCTACCACGAGATCCTGATCGAGCTGAAGAAGAGCTGATCGTACCCACGCCCGATGTCGGAGGCGGAGGCTCCGGGCCGGCTCGATCGTCCGGTGGACCTGGACACTGACCACGTCCTCGGCCCCAGCTCGGCGCCGATCACCCTCGTCGAGTACGGCAGCTACGCCTGTCCCCACTGCCGGGCGGCCAACGAGCGCATCGCGGAGGTGCGCGGCCAGCTCGGCGACCGGCTCCTCTACGTGTTCCGGCACCGTCCCGTCACCGGCAGCGACATCGCGCGCCGCGCCGCGGAGCTCGCCGAGTGCGCCGCGGATCCCGAGCGCTTCTGGGATGCCCACGTCGAGCTGATGACACGCTCCGAGACGCTGACCGAGGAGGACCTCGCGGTCGTCGCGGACCAGATCGGCCTGGCGCGCATGGACCCGGAGCAGGCGGCGGAGCGGGAGCGCCGGGCCGCGGAGCGGGTCGCTGCGGACATCACCAGCGCGCGGGCCAGCGGCGTGCGCTTCACCCCGGCCTTCTTCATCAACACCCGTCTCTACGACGGGCCGTGGGACGAAGTCTCGTTCGCGGATGCGATCGTGGGCTCGCTCGGGCATCGCGTGCGCGCGGCTGCACTCGACTTCGCGAGCTGGGCGCCCGGCGCGGGCCTGCTGCTGCTGCTGGCGTCGGTGCTCGCGGTGCTCCTCACGAATACGCCGGTCGGCCCCGCCTTCGAGAAGCTCTGGCACATGGAGCTCGGTCTCGTCCTCGGCGACGCGGCGCTGCGGATGTCGCTGCTCCACTGGGTCGACGACGGGTTGTTGACTCTCTTTTTCCTGGTCGTCGGGCTCGAGATCAAGCGCGAGCTCAGCGTCGGCCACCTGGCGAGCCGGCGCGCGGCGGCGCTGCCGATCGCCGCCGCGCTCGGGGGTATGCTGGCGCCGTCGCTGCTGTACGTGCTCGTGATCCCGGAGGGCCCGTGGTCGCGCGGCTGGGGCGTTCCGATGGCGACGGACACCGCCTTCGCGGTGGCCCTGATCGTGATGCTGGGCTCGCGCGTGCCCGTCGAGCTGCGCATCTTCCTCACCGCCGCCTCCATCGTCGACGACATCGGCGCGATCCTGGTGGTCGCGATCTTCTACTCCGGCCAGCTCCAGCCTGCCTGGCTCGCCGGCGCCGTGGGGATCGCGGCGCTGCTGGCGTTCCTGAACCGGGCCTCCGTCTACCGGACGACGCCGTATCTGCTGCTGGGCCTCGCGCTCTGGGGATGCGTGCTCGCCGGAGGGCTGCACGCCACCCTGGCCGGGGTTGTGCTGGCCTTCTTCATCCCGACCCGCCCTCCGCCGGACTTCAAGACGCTGATGATGCAGGCGGACACGATCCTCTCCGAGGAAGCGCGCCACGAGGGCGAGCAGCTCCGCCAGGGGCCGTCGGCGCCGGCGCTGCGCGCGCTCGACGCGATCCACGACCGCCTGGAGTCGCCGGCCGATCGCATGCTGCGCACCGCCGCGCCGCGCTCGAGCTACCTGGTGTTGCCGGTCTTCGCGCTGGCGAACGCCGGCGTGGCGCTGACCGCGGACGTGCTGCGCGGCCACGAGCCGCTGATGCTCGCGATCGCGCTCGGCCTCGTGGTGGGCAAGCCGCTCGGCTTCGTGGGCGCTTCGCTGCTCGCGGTGAAGCTCGGCCTCGCCGAGAAGCCGTCGGCCTACTCCTGGCGCCAGCTCGCCGGCGCCGGCGCCCTCGCGGGCATCGGCTTCACCATGTCCCTCTTCATCGCGGGCCAGGCCTTCCCCCTCCCCGCCGACTTCGCCGCCGCCAAGATCGGCATCTTCGCCTCCTCCCTCCTCTCCGCCGTTCTCGGCGTCACCCTCCTGCGCTTTAGAAAGGGGACGGACTTAAGAATTTAGAAACCACCCCGTGGGGCAATTCTAAATTCTTAAGTCCGTCCCCTTTCTAAACCCAGGCGGCTAGCAGGTCGGGGGTGGTGCAGAGGGTGGAGACGGCGCCGAGGGTGTGGGTGAAGACGGCTTCGACGTAGTCGGCAGGGAAGCCGGCGACGGCGTCGCGGGGGATCACCATCTGGTAGGAGGCGTTCACGGCGTCGAAGGCGAAGTTCTGGATCGCGACGTTCACCGAGACGCCGACGCCGACCACCGTCGTGACGCCGAGGTTGCGCAGGATCGCGTCGAGCTCGGTGCCCTGGAAGGGCGAGAGGCCGTGGAGGCGCGGCAGCACCAGGTCCGACTCCGCGGGCTTCAGCTCCGGGACCAGCTCCGCCGCCGGCGAGCCGGGCAGCAGCTTCACCGGCGCCTTCGCCATGTACTGGAAGATGCGCGCGTTGCGGTTGGCGCCGAGGCCGTCGGCGCGGCGCTCGGCGGTGCAGTGGATCACGGGGATGCGCGCGGCGCGCGCGGCCTCCACGAGCCGCACGATGTTCGGCAGCACCGCGCGCGCGGCGGCGGCCAGCTCGGGGAGCTGCGAGAGGTCGCCGACGACGCCCCGCTGCACCTCCTGGGTGACGAGCGCCGTGTGACCGGGCGCGGCGAGGCTGGCGAGCGAGACGGCCACTAGATCACCCCCCGCTCGCGCAGGCCCGCAAGCTCGGCTTCGGAGAGGCCGAGCAGCTCGCCGAGCACCTCGTCCGTGTGCTGGCCGAGGCTCGGAAAGCGCGTGACCGGCCCTTCCGCCACGCGCGAGAGCTTGACCGGATTGCCGACGACGCGCAGCGGCGGCCCGCCGTCGGGGCGCGGCACCTCGATCAGCATGTCGCGCGCCGCCACGTGGGGGTCGGCGGCGAGGTCGGCCGCGGTGTGGTTGGGCCCCGCCACGATGCCCTCCGCGCAGAGCGCCTCGCAGGCCTCGAGGCGAGTCTTGTCACGGGCCCAGGCTTCGACCGCGGGGCGCACCACGGCGTCGGTGTGCGCGGCCCAGCCCTCGCGCGTCGCGAAGCGCGGATCTCCGACCCACTCCGGATGCTCCACCAGCCGCGCCAGTCGCTCGAAGTGATGCTCGCGGAACACCGCCATCACGAACCAGCCGTCGCGCGCCGCGAAGCCCGCGCAGATGCCGATCTTCCCCGACGCCGCCCAGGACTCCGGCGCGCCCATCGACCACAGGAAAGGCGGCATGTCCGAGACCGCGAGGGTGGCGTCGAGCATGGCGACGTCGAGGTACTGGCCCACGCCGGTGGCGTCACGGTGGCGCAGCGCCGAGAGGATGCCGATCACCGCGAAGAGCGCGCTCGCGATGTCGCCGAGCGCGCCGGCCACCACCACCGGCGGCGGCTGCCCCTCCTTGCGGTTCGGCTCGTAGAGCCCGGCCATCGCCTCGGCCACCGGCGCGTAGGCGGGCCAGCTGGCGTAGGGCGTGGGGGCGGTGTGACCGAACCCCGAGATCGAGACGTAGATCGCCCGCGGCGCCAGCTGCGCCACGGCGGCGTAGTCGAGCCCGAACTTCGCCAGCACGCCCGGCTTGAAGTTCTCGGCCACCACGTCGAAGTGCGGGATCATCCGGCGCACCAGCGCGCGCCCTTCCTCCTGCTTCAGGTCGACGGTGATGCCGCGCTTGCCGAGGTTGTTGCGCAGGTAGGTGGCGCCGACGCGCCGGCCGTCGCCGTCCACCAGCGCGGGGATCGACGCGCGGCCGCTGTCGCCGCTGCCGGGGGGCTCCAGCTTCACGACCTCGGCGCCGAGCTGGGCGAGGAGCTGGGTCGCGTACGGGAGCGCCTGCATCTGCTCGAGGGCGAGCACCCGCACCCCGGCGAGCGGCTTGCCGAAGCGCGCGCGCTCCGGGTGGCGGATCTCCCCGATGCGCATGCTCAGCGGGGGATCTGGAGCGCCTCCGGGAGCGTCCCCTGCATGAAGCCGTGCTCCTCGACGCGCTGCTGGATGCGCCAGCCGTCGGCCGTGCGCACGAGCTGGTCGACGTAGTAGGCGCCGACCGTGAACCAGTGCATGCTGGCGTCGGGGTTCTTGAAGCCCATCGGATTGAAGACGTAGGTGCGCGCGGTGGCGGTGTCGCCCGAGAGCTTCACGGTGCTGTTCGTGATGTAGTGGACGGTCACCGGGAAGACGGAGAGCGCCATCTCCAGCCACTTGCGCACCTCCGGGTAGCTGCCCTTGATGCCCCCGGTGGCGACGTAGTCGACGTGCGCGTCGGGCGTGAAGCAGGTGTCGAGGAGATTCCAGTCCTTGCCGTCGATCGCGACGGTGTAGCGCGTCAGCAGATCCTGGATCTGGATGCGATCGGAGACTTCCTGGAGGGTGAGGCTGGGCGCGGGCATCGCGGGGGCTCCTCTCGAAGGGGAGCCGGCAGTCTAGCCTAGCGGCGCTCGAAGCACGCCAGGGTTTCGACGTGGGCGGTGTTCGGGAAGAGATCGAAGGCCACGAGCTGCGCGAGCCGCAGCCGGCCCTCCACCAGCAAGCGCTCCGCCTGCGCCTCGAAGCTGGCGAGATCGCAGCTCAGGTACACGAGCCGCTGCGGCGGCGCGGCGCAGAGCGCGGCGAGGGCCGCGGGGTCGATGCCGCTGCGCGGCGGGTCGGCGATCACGACCTCGGCCTCGGGCAGCAGGCCCGCCGCGGCGTCGGCGTCGCCCGATAGCACCAGGGCGCGCTGGCGCTCGTCCGCGGGGCGCTCGGCGAGGCCCATGCGCAGCCCCGCCACGGCGGCCGGCGCGCTCTCGACGAAGGCGAGCGAGCGGCTGCGCGCGAGCAGGCCGAGGCCGATCGGTCCGCAGCCGGCATAGAGCTCGACCGCTCGCGCGCCCGCCGGGATCCAGCCGTGGATGCGCTCCACGATGCGATCCGCGAGATCGAGGTTCGCCTGGCCGAAGGCGCCCGGCGGGAAGAACACGTCGGCGCCGCCGATCCGCTCGCGCACGGCCTCGGGCCCGGCGAGGCGCTCCCAGAGCGGCCCGAGGATCACGTTGGTGCGCGCGGGATTGCCGTTCCAGAACAGGCTGTGGAGCGCGCTGCCCAGCTCCTTGCGCAGCGCTTCGGCCAGCGGAAGCAGCGGCGCCGCCTCGCGCGTGTTGGCGACCAGCACCACCTGCGCGCTGCCGCTGCCGCGCTCGACCACCACCTGCAGCGCGCGCAGCTCGCCGGCGTGCGGGCGCTCGGCGTAGGGCCGCGTGCCCGTGCCGCGAATCGCGGCGCGCAGCGCGGCGGCCACCTGATTCACGAGGGGATGGTGGACCCCGCAGCGCGGCACGTCGACGATGCGGTGCGAGCCGGCCTGGAAGATGCCGACCTTCGGCGAGCCCGGGCGCCCGCGCACCATCAGGCGGGCGCGCACGCGGTAGCCGAAGCGGGCGCCCTCGACGACCTCCGGCGGCGCCAGGCCGGCGGCGGCCGCGAGCCGGGCGAGCCGTGCGAAGGCGGCCGGGTCGATCCCGCCCTCGCCGTAGCGCGGACAGCCCGGGCAGGGCGGCCGGTGCGGGCAGGGCGGGACGGCGGCCATCTGGGAAAAGGCTACCCCAGGGCCGGGCTTGCGGTTGAAAATGAAACCTGTTTCATTCTCGTTTCCGCCGGAGGATGCCATGCCCGAGTGCCTCGTCGAACGCGACGGCCCCGTCGTCGTCGTCACCCTGAACCGCCCGGAGCGGAGGAACGCCCTCTCGCCGGAGATGCTCTGCCTCATGTACGACGCCTGGTGCATGGTGGATTCCGATCCGGAGGTGCGCTGCGCCATCCTGACCGGCGCGGGCGGCACCTTCTGCTCGGGCGCCGATCTCAAGGCCATGGCGGCCGGCAACCAGGGCAGCGAGAAGTGGAAGCACCGCTTCGAGCAGGACTCGGACCTCCACTGGAAGGCGCTGCTGCGCCATTACCGGCTCAAGAAGCCGCTGATCGCGGCGGTCGAGGGCTTCGCGGTGGCCGGCGGGACCGAGATCCTCCAGGCGACCGACATCCGTGTCGCCGCGGAGACCGCGACCTTTGGCGTCACCGAGGTGACGCGCGGCCTGTTCCCGCTCGGCGGCTCGACGGTGCGCCTGCGCCGCCAGATCCCCTACACGATCGCCGCCGACATCCTGCTGACCGGCCGCCACGTGAAGGCGCCCGAGGCGAAGGAGATCGGCCTGATCTCGCACCTGGCACCCCACGGCGAGGCGCTCGCCAAGGCGCGCGAGATCGCCGCGACGATCTGCGCCAACGGCCCGCTGGCGGTGCAGGCGGTGCTGCGCTCGCTGCGCGAGACCGAGGGCCTGCCCGAAGCCGACGCGCTGAAGGTGGAGCTGCAGATCGGCCAGCCGATCTTCGGAACCGAGGACGCGCGCGAGGGGCCGACCGCCTTCGCGCAGAAGCGGAAGCCCGACTTCAAGGGGCGCTGACGCCCTCGGCCCCGCGCCGCCCCTCGAGCTGGCCGACCAGGCGCAGCAGGCCGTCGAGGATCGTGAGCGGGTGCGGCGGGCAGCCGGGGACGTAGAGGTCGATCGGGAGCGTGCCCTCGACCCCGTTCGCCACCTCCGGGTGGTCGACGTAGGGGCCGCCGGAGATCGCGCAGGCGCCCACCGCGATCACGATCTTCGGCTCCGGCACGGCGTCCCACGTCTTGCGCAGGGCCAGCAACATGTTCTTCGAGAGCGCCCCCGTCACCAGCAGCCCGTCGGCGTGGCGCGGCGAGGCGACGAACTGGATGCCGAAGCGGCTGAGGTCCCAGCCCACCGTGTTCAGCACGTTCACGTCGAGCTCGCAGGCGTTGCAGCCGCCCGCGCTCACCTGGCGCAGCTTGAGGGAGCGGCCGAACAGCTTGCGGAGGCGGCCCTGCAGCGCCGCGGCGAGCTCGAGCTCGCGCTCCGAGGGCGCGACGAGCTGCGCGCGCTCCCGCACCGCGAGGCGGTAGTCGCCGCCGTAGGACAGCGCGCCTTCGGGGCAGGCAGCGGCGCAATCCGTGCAGAAGAGGCAGCGGCCGAGGTCCACGCGGACGCCGCCCTGCAAGTCGATCGCCCCGGTCGGACAGGCCTCCGCGCAGTCCGAGCAGCCGGACCGACACTTCGACGCGTCGATCAGCGGGCGGCCCCGGAAGCGCTCCGCCAGCGGCGGCGGCGGACCGTCGGGCCAGGCCATGGTGCGATGGCCCTGCTGGAGGCGGGCGCGAATCACGTCGATCATGCGGCGGCTCCTCGCGGGTAGCGGGGGTCGGTCACAGGTCGTGACCGCAGTAGGAGAGATTGAAGCTCTTGTTGCAGAGCGGGAAATCCGAGATCTGCTGGCCCCGCAGCGCCATCGCCAACCCGGTCCAGTTGTGGAAGGACGGGTCGACGACCTTGTAGCGCTCGAAGCGACCGGCTGCGTCCGTCAGCGCGACGTGACACAGCTCTCCGCGCCAGCCTTCGGCGAGCGCCACGGCGACGTGGTCCGGCGCCAGCGCTCCGACGGGGCTACGGACCTCGCCGGGCGGCAGGCTGCGCAGCTGCTCCCGCACGAAGTCGATCGAGCGCTGCACCTCGAGCCAGCGCACGTAGGCCCGCGCGAACACATCCCCGGTGTTCCAGGTCGAGACCGGCACGTGGCTGAAGCGGAAGATCCCCGACGGGTGGTCGTGACGGACGTCTCGGGGCAGGCCGGACGCGCGCGCCGCCGGCCCGACCAGGCCGAGCGCCTCGGCCATCTCCTTCGGGACCGGGCCGGTGTCCTCGAAGCGCGCCATCACCGAGGGCGCGTCCCAGAGAAGCTCCACGGCGTTTGCCGTGTCGCGCTCGGCGGCATCCAGGCGGGCCAGTAGATCGCTCCCCATCGCCGCGTCGACGTCGAAGCCCACGCCGCCCGGGCGGATCATTCCCCGGCCGAAGCGGCTGCCGCAGAGCGTCGCCGTCAGGTTGAGGAAGTCGCCGCGCAACCTCCCGCAGTACGACGCCGTCGGCAGGTAGGCGACGTCGTTGGCGAGCGCGCCCAGATCGCCGACGTGGTTCGCCAGGCGTTCGAGCTCCATCGCGATGCCGCGCAGCGCCTGGGCGCGCGGAGTCTTCTGGCACTTGGCGAGCGCCTCCACCACCTGGCAGTAAGCCGTCGCGTGCCCGACCGTCGTGTCGCCCGCCAGCGTCTCCGCGTAGTGGATCGAGCGCTTGTGCGGGCCGCCGAGCATGGCCCGCTCGACGCCCCTGTGCTGATAGCCGAGCGAGATCTCGAGGTGGAAGACGTTCTCGCCGTGGCACTGGAAGCGGAAGTGGCCGGGCTCGATCACGCCGGCGTGCACCGGCCCGACCGCGACCTCGTGCACCTCGTCGCCCTCGACGCGGTAGAAGTCCGTGACTCCGACCTCCGGGCCCGCGCCGCCGGGTCCGCCGAACACCTCGTGGCCGGGACGCAGGGATCGCTGGAAGCGCACCGGCTTGAACCACGGATGCCCGCGCGCCTCGAGCCCGAACTGCTCGCCGATCTCCCGCTCGAACAGGTGGACCTGCGGGCAGACGGGGGTCAGCGCGTCGAAGCCGGACCCTCGCACGCGGGTCCTGCCGAGGTGCAGGCGCGCGCGCCGATCGTCGGCGAGCACCGCGAACAGGCCGACGTCGTCCGAGCCCGGCTCCGCCAGGCCGAAGAACGAGGCCACGCGCAGCCCGCCCCCGATCGCCGCCGCGACGGCATCGAAGAGCTCGGGGGCCGGCAGCTCCGGGACGGCGGAGCGCGCCAGCGCCCGGCCGTTGCCGGTCGTCGCGAAGCGCTCGCCGGCGCTGTTCGCGCTCACGGCATCCTCCCCAGGAAGCCGGCGGCGTCCCGCAGCAGCGCCTCGAGGGGAGCGGGGATGTGCAGCCCCAGGAGCAGCACCAGCGCCAGCGAGAAGACCGCCGGCAGGCCGGTCAGCAGCCCGTCGCGATAGCTCGTGCGTCCGCCCTCGGGCGAGGGCGCTCCCTGCACCATCACCAGCACCGTCCGTCCCATGCCCGTGAACACGACCAGCAGTAGCAGCAGCACGCCCCCCGCCACCAGGAAGCGATCCGCGGCGAAGGCTCGGCTCACGATCAGGAACTCGCTCACGAAGGGCCCGAAGGGCGGGGAGCCCGTGATCGCGAAGAAGCCGAGCAGGAAAAGCGTCCCCGAGAGCGGGACCCGGCGCATCGCCCCCCGCACCTCGTCGACCGACTTGCTGCCGAAGGCGCGGTGGATGTTGGCGGCGGCGAGAAAGAGCACCGCCTTCGTGAGCCCGTTGTTCACCATGTGCAGGAAGGACGCGAACACGCCGAGCCCCCCGAGGCCCACTCCCAGCACCAGGATCCCCATGTGCTCGATGCTCGAGTAGGCCAGCATCCGCTTGAAGTCGCGCTGGCCCACCATGAAGACCGCCGCCACGGCGATCGAGAACAGCCCGAAGAAGACCAGCAGGCGCGCGGCGTACTCGCCTTCGCCGGCCGCGACGCAGATGTGGAAGACGCGCACCAGAGCGAGGAAGGCGCAGCTCGTGAGGCCGCCCGCCAGCAGCGCGCCCACGACCCCGGGCGCCTCTCCGTAGGCGTCGGGCTTCCAGCTGTGCATGGGGGCGAGGCCCATCTTGGTGCCGTAGCCCACCAGCAGCAGCACGAACGCGACCTGGAGCCAGCTCCGGTTCATGTGCGCCGCGCGCCCGAGCAGGTCGCCGAACAGCAGCGAGGAGTCCTCGCCCAGCGAGGCGTAGGCGAGGAACAGCGAGCCGAGCAGGGCCAGCGCGATCCCGACCGAGCCGACCAGCAGGTACTTCCAAGTCGCCTCGATGGAGCGCGGCGTGTGATTGAAGTAGATCAGCGGCGCCGTGGCGAGCGTGCTGGCTTCGACCGCCACCCACATCAGGCCCAGATGCTGGGAGCAGACGACCAGGGTCGTCATGCCGAGGAAGAGCAGCAGGCACGGCACGAAGACCCGGTTCGAGAGCTCGCGGCGGTAGCGCAGGTAGCCGACGGCGTAGACCGCACAGATCGCGAACAGCACGCTCAGCAGCAGCAGCACGACGCGCCCGGGCGGGTCGAGGGCGAGCCAGCCCCCCAGTGAAGGGTGGCGTCCGGCGGCGATCGCCTCGACCGTCAGCGCGAGGTGGGCGGCGCCCGCCAGCGGCAGCACGTACGGACGCACGCGGTCCGACGGCAGCACCGCCGCCACTCCGGCGGCCAGGACGGGCAAGGCGATCAGGACGAGCAGCATCGGCCTGTCATTCCTTCAGCGAGGTGAGGCGGCGCGTGTCGAGGGAGGCGAACTCGCGGTTGATGTGATGGATGATGATGCTCACCACGAAGATGCCGACGAACAGGTCCAGCAGCACGCCGATCTCGACCAGGAACGGCATGGCTTCGACGAGCAGCATCCCGAAGATGAAGATCCCGTTCTCGAGCACCAGGTATCCGATCGCCTGGGTGATGGCCTTGATGCGCGTCGTGAGCAGCAGGAACCCGGTCAGCACCGTCGAGAAGGACGCCGGGACGATCAGCAGCTCCCGGTGCTGGGGCTCGAGGGGCAGGCCCGACGCGAACGCGACCGAGAGCAGCGTGCCCAGCGCGCCCAGCAGCATGGTGGGCACGAAGCCGATCAGCGGCTCGACCTCGCGCTTGATCTGGGCGTCGCGCAGCGCCCGATAGAGCATCTGCGGGATCACGCTGCCCTTCAGCACGATCGTCGCGATCGCGATCAGACCGGCGTTCCAGTCGCGGTGGGCCCCGATCAGGATCGGGATCACCCCGAGCACGACGCCCTGCAGCGCCGCCGCCTGGATCAGGGCGCGGATGCGGCTGGTCCCCAGCATGAACAGGTTCAGCAGCAGGACGCCCACCAGGAGCAGGTTGATCGCCGAAACTTTCAACATGGACTCTCCGCGCTCATGCCAGTGTGAGGACGAAGCCGAAGACGCACAGCACCGCCGATGCGATCAGCAGCGAGGGCACGTAGCGGAGCCGGAGCCTCGCCATCACCGACTCCACCACGCCGATCGCGACGGCGACGGCCAGGACGCCCGAGACGAAGAGCAGCCAGTCGAGCGGCGCACTGCCCAGCGTCACGGGCAGCACCAGGTGGAGCAGCAGCGCCGAGAGCAGGAACAGCTTCAGCGCCGCCGCGTAGGACACCAGGCCGAAGAGCGGCCCGCTGTGGTCGAGCACCATCACCTCGTGGATCATGGTGAGCTCGAGGTGCGTATTGGGGTCGTCCACCGGCACGCGCGCGTTCTCGGCGAGCAGCACGACGAACAGCGCGACCGCGACCAGGAAGAGCGCGGCCGCCGGGAGGCCAGTGAGCGCCCCGGTCATGGGCGCGTGGAGCATCGGCGTCAGGCTGAGCGAGCCGGAGAAGCGGACCAGCACCACGAAGGCCATGAAGAGCGCCGCTTCCGCGAGGCACGCGAAGGAGACCTCGCGCGCCGCGCCCATCCCCTCGAAGGCGGAGCCCGTGTCGAGCGCGGCGGCGGTCGTGAAGAAGCGCCCGAGGGCGAACAGGTAGGCGAACAGCACCAGGTCGCCGGTGAACTGGACCGGGGCGTCGAACGCGCCGAAGGGAATCAGCGAGCCGGCCAGCAGCACCGCGCTCGCGTTGACGACGGGGCCGGCGCGGAACACCCAGGTGGTGACGCTGCTGACGACCATCCCCTTGCGGAACAGCCGCGCCAGGTCGTAGTAGGGCTGGAGCAGCGGCGGCCCCTGCCGGCCGGCGAACCACGCCTTGGTCTTGTTGATCACGCCGAGCAGGAGCGGCGGAAAGAAGAGCAGCAACGCGTAGTGGACGAAGAGCGCCGGAAGGTCGCTCATCTCGGTGCCTCCGCCGCGAGACGCCCGTGCGTCATCGCGCCACCAGCAGCAGGCCGACGACGGCCATCAGCACGTAGAGCAGGTACATCTGCACGGGACCTCGCTGGAGTGCGCGCACCCGCGACAGCAACGGATCGGCGGCGTCGACGAGGGGCAGGACGGCCAGATCGAGCACCGCATCGGGCACCTCGACCCGGAAGCCGGTGGCGGGCGGAAAGGGGCCCGGCAGCTGCGGCGGCGTGCGCCGCGATCGCACGGCCCAGTCGAACAGGCCGACCAGCGTCTCGGCGAACGACGCGTCGACGTACTGCATGCGGGGCGTCGGGGCCGCGTAGCCGCAGTCCCAGGTGAGCGCCGCGGCGCGCGGGGCGCGGTCGCGCGCGAAGAGGGCGGCGGCGAGCGCGACCGCCGCGAGCAGGAAGACGTTCGCCGCCGTGATCCAGCCGAACGGCAGCAAGGCCGCGAGCGGGGGCAGCGCCAGCGCGGGGTCCCAGCTTGCGACCGCGCGCTGCAGGACGGGCAGCGC
>Ga0105107_10000158_pt1 | contig 38887 bp, 25 predicted proteins | sample PPLLaktember2015_6_FD_79335 | JGI IMG/M metagenome (GOLD analysis project Ga0105107, IMG submission 79335) | Freshwater sediment microbial communities from Prairie Pothole Lake near Jamestown, North Dakota, USA - PPLs Lake P8 Core (1) Depth... | ecosystem: Environmental > Aquatic > Freshwater >...
AGGCCCAAGAGATCGATATCCGCGGCCAGTGTCCGGAAATGCAGCAGCGTGTCACGCTGTAGGCTTTCAATGAAGACATCTTCAAGGACGACCGAGTGGGTGAACGCTATCCTCACCGCGCCGATCTCGATGCGGCTATGGGTCTTCTTGGTGACCGAGGCGACCAATTGTCGCGCGATGGCGCCCTGCACTGCAGGGAACTGCAACGCGATCACGGCGAGAATGACCACAGCCAGCAAGGCAACGATCAACCATCGGACGATCTTCAGCGTGCGGCGGACCCACGCACCGGCCACGATTCCTATCACAGGGACTGTCGGAAAACGCGCCTCCTAGGGTCAATGGACCGGTACAGGGGCGGATCCCCACGCATCACACAGACCCCATCGGCAGATAGTGCTTTTCCGGGTCAACGCGCAGAACCGTTCAGAGCGATGGGGTCCATCATCACGCCTGCCCGGGCGGATGTTTCGGGTTATCCTTTGCTTTGCCGGGTATCGTATCCCCCAACAAGAGCCCCCAGGGCGCAAGATGTTCCACCCTGTCAAAGACCACTTTGAGGATCGCCACGGCAGGAAGGGCAAGGAACATTCCGGACAATCCCCATAACATTCCACCGATGATCACTGCGACGATCGATATCAGAGCATTGATGCTGACGCGCGAAGCGACCACATACGGTATGATCACATTGTTATCAATGAACTGGATGAGGCTGAAGGCTCCCACGACTCCTACGGGGTACCACAGGGAGTCTTTCGTTATGATGGCCATGACCATCGGAAGGAACCCTCCGATCAGAATGCCGACGTAGGGTATCAGGTTCAGGATCGCTGCCAGAATACCGAACAGAACTGCGTAGTCGATCCCGAGCAGAAGAAGGGCTCCACTATTGAGGCCCGCCACGATCGCTGTTTCCATCATCAGGCCGATCATATACCTGTTCACAACTGTACGCGCCTCAAGGAGAGTTGCTTTGATTACGCCTGCCTTCCAACCGGAAGCCAACCGAAGGACAAAGGCAGCCAGAAGGTCCGCGTACAGCAGCATGACGAACACATATAGCGGTACGAGGATGACCAGTGAAGTCACGTCCACAAACGCAAAGAATGTCCGGCCCACCATCCCACCGGCATGTTCTTGCGCTTGTACCAGCCAGCGTTCAAGCCAGCGCAGTTGTTCGCCATACGTGATCCCCCAGTGCTCCGTGATAAAGACCTGGAGCCTGCCGACAAACTCCCGGCCCGCCTCCTTCAATCGGGGAAGGTCCTCCCCCAATTGGGAGATCTGCATCCCGATCACCGTTACGATCGCGACAACCCCGACACAGGCAATGCCAACCGTGATAGTGATGGCAAGTAATCGTGGAACCTTGTGTTTCTCCAGAAATGAGGCAACCGGATGCAGCAGCACCGACACCAGCGCCGCATAGGCCAGGGGGATCAGCACATCGCGGCCCACGTACAGTATGAGCACCGCAAGGGACAATCCAAGAAGAATGGTCGTGAGTTTCGTATACCACGCTGGTGTGCGCTGGGTCATGGAACTCCTACAGGAGGATGTATTCCCTGCCAGACCATCACTGCCGGCATCTCCGTCGGTCCTGGACTGGCGCGAATGGTCATGCCCTATGTCCGGTGCCCCTGCTTCATTGCCACGTCTCCTCCCAGCACATCCACCGCACCCTTCACACTCCCCGCGATGTCAACAGCAGTTCCCCTGGCGCTTTCATACGTCTCTTCCAGAGCTTCAGCGTACTCGCCCGCCGTATTCTTGATGGTTCCGAGGTACCGGGTACCCTGCTCTGAAAGCTTCCTCCTGGTGGTCGACCCCTTGCCCGGGGCAAACAGCACGCCGAGGGCCGCTCCCGCAGCCATTGCCAGCAACGTACCTGCTATGATCCTGGTTGCACGCATGATAACTCCCTTTCCTTTTGAAAGATCACATCCTGAACTATGGAAGGCGGCACATGTCGCCCTGAATCACTTGCTCGCAATCATGATATTCTGACACGACATATTCAGGTCATCTATGTCGCGTCCGATCGCCTTCTTGAAGATCTGCCACTCGGCAACTCCTTCGTCCTTGTAGTTGTTGACTCGGTCACGGATATCATTATTCCTTCGTTCGCAGGCATCGATACGGCCCGTGTAGGCGGCCCGGCTGGTCAGATCGACATCTATTGCCTTGCTCCGGAGTTCAATGAAGCGGCGCTCATTCTCCGCAATGGCCATATCGTTGGTGCGTTTGAATGCCAACCATTCTTCCTGCCAGTCGGCACGTACTTCTCTCCTGGCATCTTTGAGGTCCTGGTTGGCATTGGCAACATCCACCCTCGCATTATCGGCCTTCTCTGAATGGATATGATGCGAGAGTACTCTCTGTGACTCCGATGCCCAAGGATACCATTGTTCCGGTCGGAATGACATAGGGCAAGAGGATGAAAAGCGGCTTAATCCTTTTCCGGGACGTTGGCGCCGGTAGTGGCCGTGGGTCGGATCGATTTCGCGTTATGGGTTTCTTTTCGACCGGACGCACCGACATGTCACTCTACTGACACATTCCTGGGTTCCTTGGGGACATGGGTAGGGGCGATGTCTACGCTGTACTTGCGCGGGCCTCTTCTGCCTTTGCGTTTCTCCCCCGTTCCAAGTATCTTTCTGCGTAACGATCCAATTCGCAACGAGCCCCCGGTTCTTCCATGCATCAAGTCCCTCGAGTCCGGCAAATCCATGTAAATTCTGTGTCTGTTGTTCCCCCTTTCCGTTGTGGCAGAAGACAATAATAAAGGAGCCATGAGAATGGATTCAAAGCAGAAGGTGATCTTTTCCTGTCCTACCAACAGTATGGAGGAGTTCCGTCGATTGGCCAGGCAGGCGGCCGAACTGGGTGCCACCCACGTGTCGATCAGCGACCTGCCGAAAAGCCGATGGCAGTGGGAACTGGATCTGACCGATCCGTATCCCAATTGGGGTATGCTCGTCACATCGATATTCAAAGCGGTGGTGCCGGAGGAATTGAAGCCATTCCTGCCTGCCGACTATGCGAAGAAGAATCTGCAGATCGTGAAGGAACGATGCGCAATACTGAAAGAGTTGGGATTGAAAGCGGCGTTCTTTGGCAAAGAGCCGGCGTGGCTTCCGGAAGCGGTGTATCAGGCTCATCCGGAATGGCGCGGTCCCCGCTGTGAACATCCGCGACGCGCACGCCATACCTACTATGCGTCCTGTATCGACCAGCCGGAAGTGCTGGCCATGTATCGCAAGGCGGTGGCGGAATTGTGTCGCCAGGCGCCCATTGAGACCTTCTCCCTGTTGACCAACGATTCCGGTGGCGGCATCTGCTGGAGCGTCAGCCTGTATCCCGGCCAGAACGGTCCGTCATGGTGCGAAAAACGATCGTATGCCGACCGCGTCGTCGGATTCATGTCGACTATACAGGACGGCGCCGGGGATGCCGGCCTGCAGGCCGAGGTCTCCATGAACTATGGCTCCGGCTATATCTCGCAGGCCGAAGTGGCGTCGGTGATCCCATTGCTGAAACCCGGGCAGGCACTCAATTTCAAAACCAGAGACGAATCGGTGCCGACGCGCATCATCGGATACAATTTTTATGATTCCGGCGTGGGCCCCGTTTTGGGTATCCCGCATGTCTTCCGGGTCGCAGAGCAGTTGCAGGACGCCTGGGGCGACCAGACGACCAACCGGACGTTCATGATGGATGAGGCCAACGCGCCGGAATACTTCGAACTGGTGCGTCAATTCCACAACAATCCAACCACGACCATGATCGGTCGCATGCAGAATATTCTGCGCACAGCGGAGCACTTCGCCGGTGCGGAAGGTGCACATCATGTGATGCAGGCGTGGGACAAGATCAGCCGGGCCGCTTTGATGGTGCGCAATCATGCCGGCGATCCGGTCATGCTCGTCGGCACCGTCAACCAGCGCTGGATCACCCGACCGCTGGTGCCGTTCCCCATGGAGCTGACGCCGGAAGAGAAGGACTATTACCGCAAATACCAGTTCCAGGCCAATTCGGAGGAAGAAGCAGCGGACCTGATGAACCTGCAGGGGTTCGAGTTGATCAACGGCTTCTCCGGATCACTGATCACCGGCAACTTGTTCACGCAGGCGATCGCGCTGCTGCAGTCGGCCACTGACGATATCGGCAAAGTGAAAAAAACACCGGACGATCCCTGGGCTCTGTTGCAGAACAGACTGCGGACGTTGATCTGCTTCTATCGCAACGTGCTCTATACCATTCAGTACCAGGACATCCTGGACCGGTCGGACTGCTCGCAGCCGCCTGTGGAACAGAACATCTATCCCATGGACGGCGATCAGAAACTTCGGGAGATCCAGATCGTCACCCGGCACGACATTGACAACACCAATGAACTGATCCGGTTGCTGGAGACAAGCAGGGTGCCTCTGGTGCAAACGGCGCCGACCAAAGAGGAAGAGGACATCTTCACCCTGGGTCCGGATTTCATTGATCAATTGAAGAAGAAGGTGGCGATCACGCTGAAGCATCAACTGGAGGTGCATCGGTTGTATCATCGCCGGCAGGGGTAGCGAAGGTGGAACAGCGCCGGGAACGGCTTTTGCGAGTGTAAAGGCGGTGCATCGCGGCCGCCGCAGGGACGCGGCGGCCGCAGATCTGTATCCTGCAGGAGAGCATTTCCGGGGGCAGGTCACGACGCGGCTCCGGATCTGGCGGCAAACACAAGCGCCCGATGGGAGACCATCAGGCGCTTTCTGTGATCTCTTGCCGAACGTTGCTCGCAACGCTCCGGTATTTCTTCGTTCTTCCTTGCCGTCCCGCTTGCGGTACGGCTCTGTGCCCCCAACGGGATTCGAACCCATGTTCCAAGCTTGAAAAGAAGGCCGTCACGCAAATGCGCAACGCTTTCGAACACTCTTGAGAGCAAAAAAACACCAACTGTTAGCATACTGTTAGCAGCTGGCTGCTACACTTCTGTCAGTGCATAGTAGAAATTGTTTTGGCATTACGGACTCCACAAGAATCCTCGTACAACAGCGAGTCACTTTCATCGTACTTCAACAGCCCTAACTTAGTGGCTAAGTACACATCCTCCCCGTTCGAGTACAAACCTCCCGCGTACTTTCCTGCCAACCACCACAGATCTCCCTGATCTGTGGAATACAAATTCCAAACCGCGAGCTCCGTAGGCGCGACAATGTTCAGATACAATTTGCCCGAGGGAGTTGCCCGCAAAGCGTTTCTTCCAGAGACTGAGTACCACAGATTTCTCACCCAAGAATCTCCATTGTCAGAGGAGAAGAAGACACCGTTGACACCTCCGTGATTGGTGCCAACCCAGATCGCCCCATGTAACGGATTCACGGTAATACTGTAAACGCCGTTCGGATCTGGCCTAGCCTTGGTGCAATGCCAACCGATCCCATGGTCATCTGTGTAATATAGCCAGCCGTTGCTCCCGCCTGTCCAAAGCCTCCCTTCCCGACCAGGCTCCAAGCACTTAAGGTATTGTGAGGTTATTCCTACCCCGAACCTGGACCATACTTCGCGGTGACTATCTGAATAGAACGCCCCGGCGTCGATCGTACCTATGAGCACCCTTCCCTCTGGTGTCGCTAGCATCGAGACGACTATAAAGTTAAGTTCACTCATTATTGGTAGGCCCGAGCCGCTCCTGGACCAGTAGTGACCTCCGTCTGTCGAGCGGAAGACTGTCGAACCGGCAACGAATGCGCTGCCATATGCATCAAATGCCATATCGTACAGGAAATCGCTTATGTCGATTTCACCGTTCGACAGCTCCCATGTGTCACCCTCGTTGCTGGAGCGGAAGAGTGAATACAATCCTATTAGATAGATATTTCCCGATGGATCGATCTTCATGTTGCTGAGATAAATGCCTTCTTTCCATCTATCTTCCAGCCTCGGCCCCCGTCCGTGGATCGAACGACCCCGCTTGATCCGACATTGGCCAATATACTAACTCTCCACCTGGACCGGTTTATGGGGGGCAGATCAAGGCCGCCCGGCTGCAAGCTTGATCCTACGCGGCGCGAATCCTGCCTTCAAAAAAGTCTTCAGATGCACTACGCTGGCATGCCCCCCTCTTGACAAACCAAAAAAGCTGCAATATATTACGACATCGGTTGCGCAATCGTTTAAGTAACCGATTCAGGAAGCCTCTGTGACTACGATGGCGCAACCAGGGGACCCACTTTATAACCCGGTAGAGCTGAAGCCAAGAAGAAGCTCCGACAACACATTCTCACGCCCTAGGCGGCGGGCAGCTGAACCCAAAGTTGTTCTAATCGCTCCAGATTCTTGCATCTGGCGACCAAGAAGAATTCCTGAAGCAATCCCAAAAGTCGAATTCTGGACGCTCAGCCTCCTCGCAAGTGATCATCTTCTTCAGGTTACGTTACAGGTTAGTGATGACGATCGCATTCTGATTCCATGGACGTGAACTCATGAGGCGCGCCAGGGAAGGGAACGGCAGGCGGCGAGGTCAAACAAAAAGAAGACTGACCATCAAAGACATCGCAAGGGCCTTGTCAGTTACACCTGCTACCATCTCAAAAGCACTGAGAGATGGCACCGACATTTCAGTCGAGACTAAAGAGAGAGTAAAGAAATTCTCGCAGAAGATGGGATACCGGCCCAGTCTTCTTGCGCGATCGTTGATCAATAAGCGGAGCAAAATCATCGGCGTGTTGGTCCCGGACCTTAGGATCTCTTTTTTTTCCGAGGCGGTCCGCGGAATGTACGAGGAAGCAAGCAAGAAGGGGTACCAATGCGTCTTTCTGGTGCACGACGAGCTTGAGGCAAGAGAGAAAGAGAAATTGGAATTTCTTTATGATATTCATGCTGACGGAATCTTGCTGAATGCTGCCGGCGGAAAGACAAACTATCCTCTCTTTCAGAAAATGAGCCAGGAAGGGATTCGTTTTGTTTGTTGGGACAGGAGTCTGGACGCGTTCGACTTTCCAACGGTTAGGATAGACGATTTCCAAGCATCGTTCAAATTAACCTCCAAGATCATAGAAGAGGGAAGAAAGAGAATACTGTTCTTAGGACCGCGTACGAGAGTCTCAGTCTTGAGAGATCGGTTCGCAGGATACAGGTCGGCTCTACGAGAGAATGGAGTGTCATACCGCCCTGAACTTGTCGTCGATTCGTTTAGAAGCATTGAGCATAGCTATGGGAAGGTCCTGGAAACTATCAGGAGGAGAGTGCATTTCGATGCAATAGTCAGCATCGGCGGTCTTGTTACTTACGGAGCCGGGAAAGCAATTCTGGAGTCGAAAAAGAGAGTCCCGGAGGACGTGATTATCGGTGAATTTGGCGACGATGATATAGTCTACAAGCTTGGTGTACCATTTTACTCTGTGGTTCAGAACCCGCAGGAAATCGGCAAAGCCTCGACGGACCTTCTGATAAATATGATCGAGGCGAAGAAATCGTATGACGGTTCTAACAACATCGTGATAGATTCGGAAATTGTGGAAAGGTGGCCTTTGAGCAAATGAGGATGAGCTACTTATCCGGTCACTTGAACGTTTTCGTGTTTTCAATCTCCAAGACCGTGAGCGGATCAGTTCGGAGGTAGCCGCGACTATTCGTCATCCAATGCATTTCCTCGAGACACCACTGGCCTGAGGACCGTTACTGCCCGTGAAGAGACTTGCCTTTACGATGAAATTGAAAAGCGGCTGCAGGGAAGAGTACATTCGCAGGCACAACGCGGTCTGGCCCGAGTTGCAATCGGTTCTGACTGCATCGGGAGTCAGGGACTACACCATCTTTCTCGACACGGGGAGCGACACTCTTTTCGCCGTGCAAAGCCAGGAGGGGGAGCATTCTTCTCAGGATCTGGGTGAGAATCCCGTGGTTCGCAGGTGGTGGGGGTATATGGCGGACATCATGGAGACCAACACCGACTTCTCGCCCGTTTCTCAGCCGCTGGAAGAAGTGTTCCACATGGACTGATGCGGAGGATTGTTCTGAATTCTTGAATAAGGCTTGCGTGCGTCTGCAAATCCGGGAGTCAAATCCCAGTCACAAGGAATGGCTGAGTGAATCCCAATCTGATTCTCGGTGTGTTCTTCCGTCAGGTGTCGCTCCGTTTACGCTTGTCGCGTCAACAATAGTGATCGGCTATGGAAACCGGCCGGGCTGACAGCATCAGGGAGAAAATCAAATGTGAAGAGTAAAAACTGGATATGAGGAATAGGGAGAAGGTCGAAGAGTACGTTCATGAGATTCAAAGATATGAGAAGGAGATTCTTGAAGAACGATGCGCTATGAACAGTTTCTCGAGATACGCATTGGTTTGAGATCACAATGGACATTTCATAAGGGAGAAAGATATGTCATATTCTAGCCACCGACTTCTGGGAAAGACAATTTGTCGTTGCTGCGCAGCACTATTGTTTGTTACCCAGTCAATCATGGCTGCAACTTCAAGCGACGTCAAAGGCAGAGTATATGATAGAGAGACAAAGGATCCATTGCCGGGTGCCAATGTTCTTGTAAAGGGGACCAGCATAGGTGCTTCTTCAGACATCAATGGGAACTATGTGATCCGTGGTGTTCCTGTGGGTCCTCAAACATTGTTGGTCTCGTATGTGGGCTACAAGTCGACTTCAATTGGGATTACGCTTAAGGAAGACGAGCAACTTCAACAAGATGTCTACATGGAGCCGACCACGTTGACTGGTGAGACGGTGACTATCACCGCCCAAGCTCAAGGGCAATTGCAGGCCATTAACCAACAATTATCTTCAAATACAATTACAAATGTAGTATCGGCTGACCGCATCAAGGAAATTCCAGATGCTAATGCAGCAGAATCAATTGCTCGTTTACCCGGCATATCGCTCATCAGAAGCGGTGGTGAAGGGCAAAAGGTAACTATCCGCGGCATGGCGCCGCAATACAATATCATGATGGTCAGTGGTGTACGCATGCAATCTACGGATCGTGACGACCGTAGTGTGGACCTGAACATGATAGATCCGAATATTCTTTCCGGGATTGAAGTGAAAAAAGCATTAACCCCTGATATGGACGCAGATGCGGTGGGTGGGACGATTGACCTTAAAATAGGTAAAGCCAAAGAGGAATTGCATAGTAGTTTATCAATTCAAGGGGGGTATGGATCATTGGCAAAAACTTATGGCAATTACAGAGCTAATGGTCTGATCAGTGCGCGGTTTTTTGACGACGAGTTAGGCGTCCAGGCGTCAGGTTCTCTGGACAGATATAATAGAAGCTCCGATAGGATGAGTGCCGCATACTTTACCAATGCACAGTCCGAAATACAGGGCGGATTGTTGAAGATGTTCCTGAACAATGTCGATATAAGTGACAATGTGACCGACAGAAAGAGAGCGGGCGGCAGCCTGGTTTTGGATTACCGGTTACCATTTGGTTCGCTCATGCTGAACAACTTCATCAGCAGCATCAACAATCATGAGATTGTACAGCAAAACAGCCTGACGCTGACAAACTACAACTGGAGTGGTTACGCAGCGGACAATGAGTTTACAAATACGGTAATCGGTAATGCGCTTCAGGGTGAATTTGAATTCTTCGGTGTCAACATGAATGTTTCACTTTCCAATTCAATTACAAAGCAACGCTATCCCGGCGATTTGAGGATGGAGATCGGCCCCAGGACAGGCGGACAGAATATGTGGGGAGACTCACTGAAAGACGACTTGTCAGTAACTCCAAGCGAATTGTTGAACGCGTATTACGTCAACAGCGGAGCTACTGTAATCATGCAGAGATTGTACACGCTGCAGCGGGATGTTGATGAAACCGCACAATCGGCTGTCGTCGATCTTAATGTGCCTTTCAACTTTGCTGAGTACCTGGCGGGTACCCTCAAGTTCGGCGGGAAATATACCCGCAACACAAGATCAAATGATGAAACACAATGGGGACTGAGTCTGAATAGTGACATCGCCGGAGCTACCTTTATTCCTCTTTTGAAAACTTCTCTTTGGCCGGAGCTCGGGATAGGCGATGACAATGCTGTCTATGCGTCTCTGTTTGGAGATCCGAACTATGATATAGGCAATTTTCTTGCAGGCAAGGAAGGGGTGAGTAACAATGTTTTCTACAACAAGCTTTCCACTGCCAAAATCCGCCGTTTGGAGGAATTGGCTAAGAACACTTACTTTGTGAGTTCGCTCGACGGGCGATCCTATCCGTACTATTTCTTCAATGCGCAGGCATCCACCCAATATGATTATGACTTCACCCGGCATTCCGGCGCTTTCTATGTGATGTCTGAAATAAATCTGGGCACATTTATCACGCTTCTGCCGGGGATACGATACGAAAGGTATCAATACATCTATGATGCGGATTCCACGGTCGAAAGAGCTACGCAAACCATACTGGGTTACCAGGCATATGACTTTAAGACTATTCACTGGGATTCCACGAAAGTGGGAACCTGGTTCCCGCAATTTCATATTCGTGTCAGACCGACGGATTGGCTGGACCTTCGTCTTGCCACTACGCGAAGCATAATCTATCCTGACTACCGTGCCGTCTCTCCGTACATCTATTTCAGCACAGCAGCGACTCCACAAACCTTGCAGTTAGGTAATCCCTATCTCAGCCCCGCAATAGCTCAAAATTACGATGTGTACCTGTCGGTACACGAGAATGATATCGGGTTGTTCACAGCCGGATTCTTTTATAAAGAAATACACAACTTGATTGTCCCTATGACATTTTTGACCAGAGACCCTTCAAAGATCCATTACAGGATGCCGCTCGCCTATAGTGTTGATACAGAAGTCCGTACATGGATCAATCTGGAAAAATCATCGTATGTCAGGGGCGTTGAATTTGACTGGCAGACCCGCTTCTGGTATCTCCCCTCCTTCTTAAGCGGTCTGGTGTTGAACGTCAATTATACCCACATAAACTCTGAATCGTACTATCCATATCAAAAGTCAGTGAAAGTCGGCCTCTTCGGATCCAAACTGGTGGATACAACCAGAACCGGCAGGTTGATCGATCAGCCAAATGATATCCTGAACCTGACATTGGGTTATGATATCGGCGATTTCTCCGCCAGATTGTCATTTCTCTACCAGGATAATGTCCTGAGAAGTGCAGATATAAGACAAGAGGAACTCGATCAATATACGGACGCCTATTACAGATGGGACTTCACAGCTTATCAAAAACTTCCCTGGTTAGAAGGACTTCAATTGTTTATGAATGTGAACAATATTACTGATAGACCTGACCGTCAATTTAGAAGTGTTTTGGAAAGACTGTCTGAAGTGCAATATTATGGTCTGACAGGAGATCTGGGAGTTCGTTATTCGTTTTGATGACAGTCATCCTTTTTGCCCAAACGTGAGCATGGGAAAGATGACGTAGCGCAGAAATAACGTGGTTGATTGCAGCCTCACCAATTCCACAATACACCAATCCAACAAAACTCAAGGAGCATCATCATGAGAAAACTGCTCTTCATATTGTCTGTGTGCGTTGGCTGGCTTGGCGTAACCATGGCTCAAACGACACTCGATCCAGCCAAGTTCGTCAATATTCAAATTGCCGGTGACACTCTAGCAAATGGAACGCATGATCCGGCGAAGACAGTGTATGTGGCACAAAGCGGACAGATCTACGGTTTTGACGGGACCCTGTTTGTTAATTTTCCCCTGGTAATTCAAGGCAATGACAATACCTGGCTTTACAATCAAGCAACACCGCCCGTAATTCTGCAGGCACCGGGCGCCGGTACTACCGGTAGAACTTTCATCAATCTCAGGGCGGGCGGAAGCATAACGGTAAAGAATGTTCTGTTTAGTGGATCCATGGGTGATGGAAATTATCTCATCCAAATAATCGAAAATGCGGCCGGTGATTCGATTATTGCTGACAATTGCGTGTTTACCGACCACGATAGCCATGCACTCAAAATCACCGGAGCTGCCAAGAAGGTTCATGTCACCAACTGTATTTTCATCAATGGTATCAGAAACAGGTTCAACCAGAGCGGGGGCATGCCCCACCGTTTTGATGGAGCCGTTCCTGATATACTGCTGGAGAACAACACCTCTGTGAATATGGCCAGAGAGTTCGGGAATGGTGGTGAGAAACTCACATCCAACATGATAGAATTACATTATACATACCTTAACATGCAGACAACCGGCCATGAAGTTCATTGGTACTCTGGCCTGGAGGCAAATAACATCTATTACAATTGGTGCTGGACGGGGCGCAAGGCTAATACGAACGGGTATGAAACCTACTTTACCACATGGGAGTACCATTACCTCGTATCGGGCAGGCTCGATTCCATTTCACTCTATAACGGATTCAACCTCTTCTACCTGGATCCCCGGTTCACGAATTTCTGGAAGAACAATATGGGCGATTCCGTCTATCAATGTCTCTTGTGGAACAGAGGCGTCGATTCCACGATCATTGCGGATAACGACTTCAAAATCGGCAAGAACTACTGGCAATTTGACCCGAAGTTCGTCACTCCTCCGGATAACATCGATAGTATGCTGGCATGGGTTGCGGGCTTCAGGGGTCCGGCACTACCGACCAATGCACCGAACTGGCGTGTTACGCCGCCTATCACCTATACCGGCGGCAACCCGGTTCTCCATTGGCCGCCGCCATTCAACCTGACCTATACGAATGATACATTGCTGACAGCCGGTACAGACAAGTTACCGCTCGGCGACTTGAACTGGTTCCCCGCGAAGAAAGCAATATACCTGGCCAATAGAACTCAGTATATTGCCGCACTAAGGGATTCAATGTTGAACGCGAAGTATCTCTATGTTCCGGGTGACAGTGCATCGGCGTTGATTACGTCGAAAAACATCACCGATGTTGAATCCAATGGTTCAAATCTTCCGGGGCAATACTATCTGAGCAACAACTATCCGAATCCGTTCAATCCGAGTACAACGATTGAATTCGGATTGCCTGAACAATCAAAAGTGACTTTGAGTATATTCAACATCCTGGGCCAAAAAGTATTTGAAATGAGTGACAGAAATCTGGCAGCGGGAGTTCACTCAGCTATTTTCAATGCTTCTCAGCTGGGTAGTGGAGTGTATCTCTATAGTATTCGCGCCACTGGGACGAGCGGACGGAGTTTTGTTGAATTCAAGAAGATGACGCTCCTCAAGTAACCACATCTGTCCTCTCAGATATCTTGGAAAAGGGGTTGAGAGTGATTGCTCTCAACCCCGATCCAGGAAAAAGAAACCGGCTGACGGCATCATTAAGAGCACACCCAGCATCCACGGATGCAAAATGACAAGACCAGGCGTCTTTGCTCTCGCCCTTTTCATGATTTCCAGCGCTCCTGCTCTTTCTGAGATTTATGTCGCCCCTGACGGAAACGATTCAAATCCCGGGACAATTGAGCAGCCACTCGAATCGATGCAGAAGGCACAAGAGTATGCCAGTCCCGGCGACACGGTGTATATACGGGGCGGCCTCTATGCAATTCGTCAGGACCAGATTTCAAAAGTAGTCTCGGCCCTGTTCGCCTGCGTGACGTATCTCGATAAGAGCGGAACAGAAGGTCATGCGATCAACTATTGGGCGTATCCCGGAGAAAGGCCTGTTTTCGATTTCTCCGCAGTGAAACCGGCCAACCAGAGAGTGGTAGGGATATATATGGTAGGCAGTTACATTCACATGAGAGGATTGGAGATGACCGGCGTGCAGGTGACCATCACCACGCACACGGAATCCTACTGCATCTACAGCAAGGGGAATCACAACATCTTTGAGCAGATAAGCATGCATGACAACGTGGGGACGGGCCTGCGACACTATGACGGAGCCCACAATCTGTTCTTGAATTGTGATTCATATAGAAACTGGGATAATGTTTCTGAAAACAAACTTGGCAGCAATACGGACGGTTTCGGCTGCCATCCGAAATCCAGCGGTGCGGGGAATGTCTTTCGAGGGTGCCGTTCCTGGTTCAATAGCGACGATGGTTATGATATCATTCGGTCAGGCGCGGAAGTTGTTTTTGACAGCTGCTGGTCATTCTATAACGGCTATTCGACTTCTTTTCAGCGATTGGGTGACGGGAATGGATTCAAAGCAGGTGGATATGCGTATGATCCTGCCAGCAAGATACCAATTCCCGTCCCGAAAAATACGATCGCATTCTGCATGGCAGTGGGAAACAAATCAAACGGGTTCTACTCCAACCATCATTTGAACGGCAACTACTGGTATAACAACACGGCGTACAAGAACGAGATCAACTTCAACATGGTGAACCGTGAGAGCCCGCAGGCAGACAGCAGTATCTGGGAATTCGGTTACAATCATGTCCTTAAGAACAACCTGAGTTACAAAGCAAGGAGTTCTGACACTGCCTACATCGATACATCGGCAAACACACTTTCACATAACTCTTTTGATTTGGGCCTCAGCATTACCGACATAGATTTTGTGAGTCTTGACGAATCTCAATTGATGGCGCCGCGAAAGCCTGATGGCAGCTTGCCGGATATTGATTTCTTGAAACCCGCCCCCGGCAGTGCATTGGTTGATGCAGGAGTAGATATTGGATTTCCTTTCTCAGGCAAGGCTCCGGATATTGGTGCCCTGGAAACCAATTACCCTACGTTTATCAAATCACCAAATAACACTGCACCGAATAATATCGTTTTGTATCAGAACTATCCCAATCCTTTCAATCCGGTAACACATATTGTTTATGAGGTCCCATTCTCTGCATATGTTCAATTATCGATCCATAATGTGTTGGGTCAGAAGATAAATACACTTGTCAACGAGATAGAGGATGTGGGAACATATAGAGTTCAATTTGATGGAAGCAGTCTGTCTAGTGGTGTATATTTTTGCCGCCTAACGGTCAATGGTACTTCAATAGTTAAGCAGTTTATGTTGTTACATTAGGGCTTCTCCAAGAACGCAAGGTAGTGCTGCTGGCGTGGTGACCGGAACGGGTCTTGAAGCGGATATGCACCGGCGCCGGCCCGGCCTGTTTTTTCCTGCAGCGTCACGATAAATTTGAAAGAATGAGCGGGGACCACCCTATCAGCGCGGTCCGCCCTCGTCAAGGGGAGTAAACCATGTTTTCCAGAATGAAGCAACTGGCAATGAAACAGTTCACAGTGTGCCCCCGAACCGGCAGAATAACCGGACTCAAGTCCGGAGCAAGAAGAGCTTCATGGCTCTGGATTGTTCTTGGTCTGGCTTCTGTTGTTTGGGTTCTCATCCGGGTTGTCCCCAAGCCCAGCCGTGCGACATATCCCTGCCAGAAGGTTGCTCAACCGCTCGCCGCCGGCTTTGTCGTCTGGTTGTTGGGACTGGCCGGTGCTTCCTTGATTCTCCAGCGAGCCCGTGGCCTGATTCAAAGCCACCGGTATGTGGTGGGGGTGATCTGTTTTGCAGCAGCGGTTCTGTTCGGCTTTCTTACCCAGGGTGATCCACCCGGTGTTGCTGCGCCGACTGCTCCCTTTGTCCCCACCGATTCCGCCAACAGTCCTGTGGGTGTTGCGAAGGGGATCAATCCCGGACGCGTCGTGTGGGTATACGACAGTCTGCTCAGTGATCAAGGCAGCAAGACCGGCTGGTGGTGGGAAGACAAACGCACCGATCCGCAAGTGGCCCGGCGTATGATGAATCAGGCGCTACTCAGCCTCACCGGAATTGATGATCCGGTGAAGTCCTGGGATTCTCTCTTCAAGTACTTCAACAAAACGCGTTACAGCCAGAACAATGTGGGCTACAAGGCTGGTGACAAGATCGCCATCAAGGTCAACAACATCTTCTCCCGTTTCTACGTATGGACCGACAGCCAGGACGGCCGGCCCTGTCCGCAAATGCTTCATGCCCTGCTCCTGCAATTGGTTACCATCGCCGGCGTACCGGAAGCGGACATCACCATCTATGACTGCAACTTTTATCATGGCGATCCGGTCTACAAATATTGCCATGCGGACTTTCCCGGCGTGCGCTGGGCTGAAGGCGATGCCACAGATCGCGTTGATGGACATGGTTATGAAAACGGTCCCGGTAACGATCCGGGTACCAGGGAAAAGGTTGTGCCCGATACCAACTGTGTGATCTGCTATGGTGATCCGAACCTCATCCCAGGCAGCGGCACGGTCTGCCTGCCTACGGTTGTCTCAGAAGCGAAGTATCTCATCAATGTATGCCTGCCGCGCTACCATGAACTGGCAGGCGTCACACTCTGCGCCAAGAACTTATTCGGTTCGGTCTGGCATCCCAATCCCCCCTCAGGGAACGCTTACTACTACCACGGTTGGTGTCCGTTCTTCATGCACAAGGCAGTCGCCTCCCTCAACTTCGCCGCTGACATTCCCATGCGCCCCATGGGATCCTACAATGCCCTGGTTGATCTGATGGGCCACAGAAACCTGGGCGGCAAGACTCTTCTGTGTATCGGTGAATGTATTCGCCCAAAGTTCTGGTCGGCTCCACCCTTCAACGGCCGGCCCGCCTCGAGCTTGTTCATGAGTCAGGACATGGTCGCCATCGAGTCGGTCCTGCTGGACTTTCTGCGGTCTGCGGGAGTCGTACCCGCAGGTACACCTGACAATTACCTCCACGAAGCAGCCCAGGCCGACAATCCGCCTTCGGGCACGGTCTACGATCCGGAAAACGATGGCATCCGCCTGCAAAGTCTGGGAGTACACGAACACTGGAACAATCCCACCAACAAACAGTACACCCGCAATCTGGGAACCGGGACAGGTATTGAGCTCATTCAGATGATAAACAAGACTCCCACTGCTGTTGAGCAGAGCCCTGGTGATATCCCGGAGACTTTTGCACTCTTTGCGAACTATCCCAATCCCTTCAATCCGGGCACAAAAATCCGCTACGCAATTCCTCAGAATAGTCTTGTCGTATTGAAAGTATTTGACCTACGTGGCAGGGAAATCGCAACTCTGGTAAATGAAAGAAAGGCCTCCGGCATTTATGAGGTTACTTTTGATGGGGGCAATCTCTCAAGTGGAATCTATTTCTATCAGCTGAGAACAGATAACTATAGTCAAACAAGAAGGATGATATTACTGCACTAAAAACTGCCTGACAAATCATTTCAAGCCAGCAGCCCGTCAGAGGTCGGTACGCTGTTTTTCCTGCCTCAGAGGGATACGTTGCTCAGCATTTTTGCCGCCTTTACCTCCTTAGCTCAATGTTGTGCTTCCGGGCAACGTACTCGGGGTAAGAACTGACCGAGACCTCTCCCAACCGTGGAGCAACCTTTCCTTTGCCGGAAGGGCGAATCACGAGAACGAGAGAGTTCTCTTTGCCATGATTCATCCAGGCATCGGGCATATAGAAATCCTCCTGAGGACCCACCGCGTAATACCTTCCCAGTAATCTCCCGTTGAGCCAGATCTGCATGTCTCCTGTCGCTTCGAGATGAAGCCTCCATGGCACTATCCAGCCCTCGATCGGGGGCACGGAGAACGTCGTTCTGTACCACGTTATCCCGGTGTGGAGCGGCGTACTGTATTTCGGGCCGGCAACCTCCCAGGCAGAGTCGTCGTATTCCGGCTTTTCCCAACCTGCAAGTGCCCCGTCCAGCCGGGCATGATAAGCAAGATCTCTCAACACCAGGGCTTCTTCCTTCCCATACTCGAACGCAATCGGCGCGACAATTCCTCCTTTACCTCCGGGATTCTCGAGATATATCGCTACGATATTGCCTCCGAATTTGGCGAGGCTGTCGAGCGAGACTGTGAAAGGCTCGTCCCATCCGTGGTGCCTGTAATGATGGGCAAGTTTACCGTTCACGTATATCAAGGCGCTGCGGCTTATCCCTCCGACTCGCAGGCGCGGACGATCTGAGGCTTCCTGCATGTTCAGAGTGATCACCGTTCTATACCATGATCCGACCTGCTGCCCATTCGGCGTTTCGACAGACTTGTCTCCGATCGTTACGCTCTTCCATCCGGAATCGTCGAAGTTGACGCCAGCCTGTTGCGGAGTGTCGGAAGGGGCGCTTTGCGTTGCGAAGTATCTCCAGGGGTTCATCCAACGGATTTGCCCTTTTGAAAGCACATTTGCGTACCTCAATCCTTTTGCCTGTTCCATGTACCCCGTGTTCGGTCTTCCCTGATTTTCGTAGAGTATCCGTATTGTGTGGGTGCTGTCGGATAGATTTACGTCCGCCCAGTCGTCGAACAGACTGCCGGTGGTGCCTTGTATCGGTTCGCCGTCGATATAGAACGAGTGCCAGTCATTGTCGTAATACCCGAACTTCAGAATGTGGTTTCCATGGAGATTGAAGGTGCCGCGATAGATCGAATACCCATTGTCGTGGTTGCCCAGACTGTCAAGAGACGCGTAGTTACCCTCGTGTGGCGCCGGCATATTTTTGAAGTGGACACCAGACGCGGCATCGTCGTCATGTTTCCGGCGGAAGGGCTTCAACGTGATCTCTGGTGTCGAGAATGGCGGAGTGTCGATCCGGAATTCGATCAACTCTGATCCGGAAGGCTTCGAAGAAGCGACCGGCTTGCTGTCGACAAGAATCCCTTTTACCCGTCCGTCCGTCACCAGTGAGAATCTGTCTGCACCCGGCCGGGTCTGTACTTCGAGAGAATCGGTATGGCTCTGCTCTGCGGATATGAAGTACGAATCGGACAACAGGACTGCCGGTCCTTTTCGGGTTTCGAACGTGATCCCGTGTCCTGCCCGATCACGCGAGGTCAAAAGAATAGAGCAGCCATGCGACCTGTACAGTCGATCATGATCCCCGATCGGCTTGGAAAAAGTCCAGGATCCGATATTGAGAACAGCCTGTGTGCCTGGAGTGCCGTATGCAACGAGAAGCGGGCTGCCGTTATGTCTTGTGATCGCCGAAATCTGAACGGTGCTATAATGGAGGATTCCTCCCCGGCGAATTGGAAGGTCAATTGGAAGTGCCACTGCCCCAAGCGAATCGACGGAGACGGAAATTCTGAACGGACTCTGGCCAGGCATTGTGATCTCGACTTCCGGTGTCTTCAACTGTCCTGTTCTATTGAGCACGAACAGGAATCCGACTTTCCCGTCCGAACGGAGAATGCTCTCGATGTCTTTGTCTGCGCAAACGGCGCCGCCTTCCACTGCATGGCACCTGCTCAAATAGGGCTGGGAATATTTCAAAAAGTCGCCGAGGAGTTTGACAGCGTAGTACTTCGACCAGAGCCCTCCCGGCTCCGAGATCGGCGCCGTGTAGTCATAGCTCGTGGTTTTTCCGCGTCCAGCCCAGTATCCGAAATTCGTACCACCGAACAGCATGTAGTAGCTCAGCCCTTTGATCCCATGTGCAATCATGAACTTTGCGAGTCCGTCTATCTGTGCCGCGCTATACTTTGTCACATGACGCACGGTGCTGTCACCAATGGGTGTGAACCATCCGCCCTGAAACTCCGTGACAAACGGCGGAGAGAACGGCTCCTGCTGCTTGAGCAGCTCGAGGCGTGGCAGCGTCGCCCGGAAATTCCAGCCGGGATAGAAGTTTCCCGCGTCCATAATCTGCGAAAAAACGGAATCGGTATTGTCGCGGACTTCCTGAGACCAGCAGGTAATGATCGGAACATCGATGCGGTTCCGCACAACATCCGAATACAGTGATTTGAGATAGACAACCTTTTGCGAATCAGGCACTCCGGAATAGTTGTACTCGTTCTCAATCTGAAGAAGTATGATCGGCCCGCCTTGCGTAATCAGATAAGGGCGCACAACCGGGAGCAATTCGTCGTACCAGTATCCCGCCCAGGAGAGATCCTGGGCCGATGCAGTGCGGAATCCGATATTCTTTCCTCCGAGCCATCTTGGAAAACCTCCGAAATCCCATTCACCACACACGTAGGGCCCGGCCCTGAGTATCACGTATAGTCCCAGTTGACGGCAGTCATTTAGAAATTGGGTCAGCTGGGTGAAGTCCGTCTTCCCTTCAATCTGTTCGTGGAAATTCCACGGCACATAGACGTCGATTGCATTGATCCCGGCCGCCTTTATCTTCTTCAGTCTGTCCATCCATTCCGAAGGATCACAGCGAAAATAATGGAAACTTCCGCTGAAGATGAATGTATCCCTACCATGAATAATGAAAGCATCATGATCATAGCGAATAATCTCAGGATGGCTGAATTTCGGTTCTAATGTCTGTTGCGCGTTTGCAGACATCGGTGCCGTGAGAAGAAGGATGACAACGAGAATTGATCGCATCATATTGATTGTGCTCTTGACCGTGGAAGAATATTGGATAAATACAAGATAACCAACCGATTGGTTTTACTTGCCGCTCATTTCTTGATGCAAATTTTGTGAGGTTCCATTTTCAAGAAAGGGATTTCAATCGCAATGCTTCACTATTGCCGCCGCTGTCTTCTTCCTGTCGCGCATTAGAATAATATGCATGTGTGACGCGATGACGGGGATCGTGTAATGCGCATCGTCCTGCTGAGCATACAATGTGAAGGCATCAACACGAGTGAGACGATCACTATTCGAAACAGGTTTACGTCGCTCTTCCTCATTGATGGATTCTTGTCGACACGGTTGCCGGCGTGAGCGTTACCGGTCCGAGCAGGCCCGAGTCGTACAACGGCCAGCTTGCTGCATCGAACGGCTTATAATCGATGTTGACGAAATTTATGTCATGGAAGATTTTCCATTTCACTTGCCTGCGGTCGAGGTCCCGGATACGGTTTGCTGAAACGTTTGTCACCTCGATGTCGAGATGGTTGCCTCTGGTCAGCAATTCGACAGGCACTCGGAACGGTGGAGTAATGAGTGTACCAAGATCCTGACCATTGAGCCGGACACGTGCACTCTGACAGACCTTTCCCAGATCAAGGCAGTAGCTGCCACTCTGATGTCCAGGTGCATCGAATGTAATCGAATAACCCGCCGTACCTGCAAATCTTTGAGCGTTCGTGTCGCTCTGTAGAGTCCACGATTTCAGTTCTTCCGCTTCAAATGGAGGCGGGAGCACAGGTCCGCCGCGAACGAAATTCACCTGCCATGTACCGGTTACTTCAGTCGTTGATCCATCTGTTTGCCAGTAATTCCAGGTTGGTCCGCTGACGCGGCGACCTGCAAAGACGCGAAGTATAGTCGAGCCACCCTGCGGCAATTGCAAGTATACTTGCGTTTTCCCTTCGACTTGTCGGGTGGCGGCCGCACCTACTTTTCCTGTTAATGGATCCAAAATCGTGATAGATCTCGCAGGTCGACCGATCGTTACCCACCCTTCGAATGCCGTTCCGATTCGATCAGCTATGAAATAGTACCAACCATCCGAAATCTTCCGGCGGATAAAGGACATTCCGGTGTGATCCGTTATAGCTTCGCGCGCAATACCAGCACGGAAAAAGGCTGCCTCGACATCACCAACAAGGATTTTGCCGCGACCGACTTTAGCCTCCTGTGTATTCTCTCCGATGGAAGCGAGATGGATGTGATCTGTTAGTATCTTGAATTCGACGCGACGCTGAGCCAGATTTCCCCAGCCTGGTACATCACTTGGAAGGTGCGACTGAAAGATAACAGTCGCACCGGATCGCGCCAGTTCTATGAGCTTGGCAAATGTCCGCACCGGTATGAGATGGCATGGTGGAGAAACAACCACACTGTATGATCCTCCTGGAACCTCGATCTTACCTGAAGCCGCTTTCGATGTAAGCAATTGACGATCGGAAATGTAATCGAAAGCGAATCCTCGCCTCCATAAATCCTTGGCGGTATGGCCAATCGGCTGGCCTGCAAACCATGAAGTATCACCAATACTCATGCGCGGCAACATAGATGCGGTGTTGTCCCAGAGATCGGCGATCGGCCAGTAGAGGAGGATGTCATTGTCAGGCCGACCCGATTGTAGAATGCTCTGGCACCTTGCGACATATGCATTCAATGTCGGCACGTCGTACCAGATGGAATTTTGTGGATTCATTTCTGTCGAGGCGTAGAACAACCAGCCCGGCCACTGTGCGACTTCTGGTGTGTAGCATGTGCCATGATAGAAAATATGGTTGATCCCGGACAGGAACATGTCATCTGTCTGAAATTTTAGTTCGGCCAGCGTCTCAGTGAAATGCTCTGCCAGCCATGTACCGGTTTCCGCAGCTGTCAGTGGATGTCCAGCGACATGTGCGGCAGAGGAAGCCAACTTGGCAATAAGCGGATTCCTATCGAGATGGAACATCTCGGTCTCCGGAATATCTGCGCCTGCGTACAGATCGAGCCAATTGGCGGGCGCACCGTGGGCTTGGTAGCTCACCTTGAATCGATGTTGATGCGCCCAGTTAATCCAAATGGGATTGGTCTTCACTGCCAAGAGGTCGGAGACGGTCTCGCGATAGTCTGACTTGACGCGGGCAACTTCTTCTGCAGGGGCATCGCCAAACAGAGCGGGCAGACAATCTTGAAGTTTGTAGCCGCGAGATTTTTCAAATTGTGTGAAGAAGTCAGGCGCCCAGTTGCACTGGTATTCGTACGAATCCTGAAACACAGCGCGCGGTTTGGCACCTTTGTAACGTGTGAATGCTTGGTCAAACCACTGCAGGTAACGCTGCAATGCTGCCGCGTAAAAAGGATTCAGCATAGGGCCGCGCCCGCCTGGTGCGGCACGTTTCACATTCTGCCCGGAGAAACGTTGTGAGACTGCGTACACCTGCCACCGACCGTCAGGGGCAGTCCAATCAACCTGACCGTCGGAACCAATACTGCCAAGCAGGTTCACCTTGCGTCCGTCAGGACCGAAAGCCATCAGCGCTTGCGTTGCGGCAGGTGATAGCGTATCCCGAATCCGATCTCCGCTCAGCACAGTGTATGTTTTCTGAACTACAAATGCATTGGCATACTCGTCTGTAATTGCAGGACCGCCGAAACACCACCCGGATTCGAGCGCCATGTCCACACCCATGCCGAGCCGGCGACCTTCGGCCACGGTGAAGTCCATCATCTGCATCCATTTCGGGCTGAGAAAATCTATATACTGTGATTCCCAGCCGTCCACACCGTAGATTGGTATGATTTGAACTCCGCCGAGCCCGGCTTTCTGAAATATTTCTAGCTGACGAGCGATGCCACCTGAATCGACTGCGCTTCCGGGCCACCACCACCAGGTCCATGGCTTCGCCTGCCGCGTTATCGTGGGCCATGAAAAGGGTTCGGCTGGAGAGTGTTCCTGAGCCGCTGCTCCCGGCGCCAGTTCAACCAGACTGACAGCAACGATGAACAGAGCGCTCAGGGTTCCTCGCAGCGAAAGAAACTGCGCTGTCGGGTATTTGCAGTTGTCCGGCATATGACGTGGTGTCAATTGAGAGCACTGCACCGTCTATGAACTTCGATGCGTCCGTGCAGAGGACTCTTCTTCCAGAATATTCTCAGCAATCACTTCGATGCCAGTTTGTATACCTCGCTACCCGCCAGGAGAAAGCAGCCGACGCCATAGTCCCGGAAATCAGGCTGATGATCGTATCCGACGGGCTGTCCATCGCTGGGCTCTTTTCCCGTTCCCTGTATGTATCCAAGCATTCCATCTGGATGAAGTGCTTCATTTGCCAGTCCGTTCCATGCTTTTATGATAGCAGGCATGTATGTTTTTCGGTCAAGCCAACCCTTCTTAACACCCCATGCCATTCCATAAAGAAACAAGGACGTACCACTGGTTTCTCTACCGCCAAAATGTTCCGGGTCTTTCAGGCTCACATTCCAGAAACCGTCTTTGCGCTGAAGCGGCAACAAGGCTTTCATCATGGCAAGGTACGTATTCCTGTAGTCCCTGTAACCTACAGTCGTTCTAGGAATTGCTTCCAGCACACGCACCAGGGCAGCTACTACCCAGCCGTTTCCTCGTGACCAATAACAGTTCTGACCGTTGGGCTCCTTGTAGGGTGGGAGAAATGTACTATCCCTCCACCAGAGACCTTCCCGGGAATTAAACAACATCTTTTTAGTATGCGTGTACATCTCATACATTCGCTTGAAATAGCGGTTGTCGTGACATACGACTCCAAGTTTTGCATAAACAGGCATCGCCATCTGCATAGCGTCTATCCATGACCAATCATTTATCTTGTCGGTGGCAATTATGCTGTCGATGCACTCTTTGATGTATCTAATTCTTTCAGGATCTTTTTCAATTTGGTATAACGCTATGTAGGTTTGACCGCAGCATTGATTATCGGCATCACGGGTTATAATGCTGTACGCCGGTTGCCATTTATGAGAGCTGCCCCATTCCACAGCATACTGAAGGTATTTCTGCTGCGGATCAATTCCGTACAATTTCATCAGTCCTTCATAGTAGACGCCGCGAGTCCAGATGTTGCTCGGTCTTGTTATGTTCGTCACGATCGGCTGCGAAGGATCGGGATATTCTTTCATGAAATAATCATTTGCCAGAACCGCTTTCCCCAAAATCGAAGCCTTATCGGGCAAAGCTTGGGATAGAGTATTTTGATAAGTAACAGTTATCAAAGTAGTGAGAACAAGGAAACATCTTGACTTTATCATGATTTATCCTCCGCAAATTTACGTGTCAATAAACTCACTTCTATTCTCCGGGTACGACAATGGATTTGTCTCGACCAGGATGCGCGCCCGCGCCTTTGAAACCTTCAATTGTAAGGTCAGTTACATCATGGGCTTGCATGGCATTGGTAAAATAGTCGGGTATGTTCTTGCCCCAACTGACACTGCAATCTTTCAACATCACCCGATCACTGAAACGAATGTAGAAGCCCGGGTTGTCATGTGGTTCAATTTCTTTACAGACTGTCGTAGGACGATTGTCGAAAAGATTACCGGGATACTTCGTCCAACGATTCAAGGTAACATGCACATTGTCAAAGCGAACATTGCTGATCCGGCTTTCTTTGGTACCGTTAATCCGCACACTGTTTTCTGCTGTTCCGGTAACGTTTTTCACAAGAACATTGTGCATGGTTCCGATTTTGGTGTCCGGTGTTCTGGGAATAGCCGTGAATGAAATCGCTTCTCCCCGTCCCCACCAGGGTGCGGAATAGTACTGAGACGTGAATGTAATATCTTTGAATACAATATTATACACGTCACCTGCATCACGCAGCTGAATGTTCAGCCCGCGGCAACTGGTTTTGATTGTACAGCGTTCGAACGTCACGTTATAGATATCTTGTGTTGTTTCGGTACCGATCTTCAATCCCGAGTCATGGGTTTCCAGCACGCAGTCGTGCACATGGATGTTGGCGGAAGGACCATACCCTTCTTTCTCCGGAGTTGCTTTCACCACAATCCCATCATCGCCGCATTTGACCTCGCAATTTCGCACTTCCACATTCCGGCAATGATCTGCATTAATACCATCACAGTTGGGCACCTCCATATTATTATCAACTGTGACACTATCCACCAGAACATTCTCGCAGCCCAGCAAATGTACGCTCCACTGAGGCGCATTCTTGATGGCAATATGCAATACTTTGAGATCAGTGCACTTCGTTAAGATAAAGAGCTTGGGACGCCATTCCTTGAATATCCACCACTCGTTGGGCTTGTCGTAATACGACATAAACTCAAGCGCCCGGCCGTTGATACTCCCGCTTCCTGAAATGGTCAGATCCTTGGCTCCGTCGGCAGTAATAACACCGTCTCCGGAGTAATCTTCCCGGTTGATGCTGACAAGCAACTCGGCATCGCCCTGCAAATGAAAATTGATGCCGCTCTTGAGCTCCAGAGTTCCAATGACATACTGGTGCCCGGCAGGTACCAACACCTCTGCACCGTTGCCGGTTTTCGCAGCCTGATCTATTGCTTTTTGAATGGGAGCGGTATCCAGAGTCTTTCCGTCGCCAACCGCTCCAAAGTGAAGCACGTTGAAAACAGGAACGGTATATTGGCTGTTTCGCCCAAACGCAAAGATCGGGAGAAGGATAAACGAAAACATCATTGGATACTTTGTGTTCCCCATATTGGAATCTCCTTTTCTCGTATTTCACTTACATACACAACGCAAACTCCCACCTCTGGAGTAGAGAAATATTGGAATTGACTCGCTTACTCCACTAGTCACTATTCTTCCGGTTGCGCGTAAAATGAACCACGTATATTTTACTTCAGCCTGTACACCTTGAAATCATCTATTTCCTGATGCGACTTCACTGTTCGAAAGCCAAAATAACCTTCGGTCAACGGTGTATCGTCAGTAAACGAAAAATATTGTCGACCGTCCACGAAGACCTTCGTCGTACCATTATAAACGACGAGTTGAATCGAGTACGTTGTATTGGGTTGTAGCAAGTGTTGCTTGTCCCGAAAATCGACTACAAGTTTGCGCTCTCCATTTCCCAAGTATTTTCGAAACCGAGTGGTGCTGTTGTTGTTCCCGCCGATGCCGGCATAGTACAGAAGGAGGGAATCATATCCCGAAAAGGTTCCGCTGCGTGTAAACAAATTCTCTCGCAGAGGATCTGTTGCCATCCAAAACTGGTTCATATCTGACAATCGGTCGTTATGCCCTCCGTTCATGATCACCTTTCGATGATATTCAATGAGGATATTTCCCGACAACTTTTTGTCGAACCACACAGTAGCCCCTTGATCGACATCAACTGTCAATTTCTCATCTTTCGCTTCAACCTTTGAAGTGGGTGAGGCAGGTGTTTCCACTACCCAATCTTTAATACCATGATCAAAATCATCCTGATAAAGCAGCGTGCCTTTTTGAAATCGATCAACTGAACCACTATCAGAAACACCTAGAGTATCAACAGCATTTTGAAACAGCGGATTGTCTTCCGGAAGCTGATCTCCAACCAACTGCAGCAATTCAATGGCATTCAGGCACCACTGCGCAGTGTTGTTGGTGGAAACTCCTTTCACCTCGTACACCGGCTGCAGAGTCTGTATTCCATCAAATCTTTTCGCTAAGAAATCGGTATGATAATACCTGGGTTTGGCGTCAAGAAACTCATCCCACGCTCTTTTTGCATACGCCGCGTCACCCGTTACCATGGCGTAGTACGCGGGAAGCCGGGCGTACCATGAGCCGGGCTTACCCAGCTCAACGTCTTTTCCAAATTCTTTTTCAACCTCTTCCTTGGGAGATCCATAGAGTTTACAGAACTGGAGCCAGCGGCCATCCCATTTTTTGTTTCGAAGAAGACCACTGCATTCAAAAGCCACTTCAGGTCCGCCCATCAAAACAGACAAGTGCGATGCGCCAATGTCACTTGCATTCAGTTGGTACACGTTGCATGTTTTCGGATCGTATCCGAAGGCACCATTTGTACCAGAGAAAAATCCATAGGGCATTTTATCAAAGCTGTTCACACCTGCCATAATCCGGTCACGGTATCGAGCATCGCCGGTACGTTCCCATTCGGTCATCCAGTTGCCTACCAGCGCAAGCCAATCGGGACCAACACGAATGTGCGTTGGGTATGTACTCTTTTTCAGGATTTGACGAAGCGGGTCAATCCTGCCTAGTGCTTCATTGGAAGCATCTGCAACCGCATGCATGAGATCCCCGGTGCGTTCATCCGTCGTCAAATAGTAATAGAAACGGCCCAAGGCAGCTTGGGAAATACGAACTTCTTTGGCGCCGTCTCCCCAATGAACAACATTATGGCGCGAGCCCAGTCCTGCAAAACGTCCCAGATGATAAACATCTACTTCACCAGTATGACGAGTCATCGCCTCAGCCATGCGGAAAACATCCTCTCGACCCGTTCGTAAATAACTGTACCACAACCACATATTGGGCATCAATTCGGTATTGTCCCAGGCAAAGCCGCCCATGTCGTATTTCCAAGTGTGCCTTTGGGGATCGTAACTATGTTGTATATCTCCGTAGTGCCAGAAACCGTACCAATGCCTTTGTTCCACCTCCACTTTGCAGTATTCAATAGCCTTGTCGAGTTGATCTTCAATCCAACGTTTCCCCTGTGTGCTTTTGTCAGGCAGGCTCCAAATGCCAAATACCGGAATACTCTGTATGTATTCAGGAGAGACTGTAAGCAAAGGCGGTTCATCCCCTAGGTGCGCTATTCTATGCAGCGTGTCATAGGATGGCACTTCTGTCGAGGCATACAACAGTATTTCCGATGTGCGTGCGACACCGGCTGCTGTGCTGAATCCCGGTTGTACATCCTCGTAACTAGCGATGAGATCATGACCCCATGCAAGAGTGTCGTAGTTTCTCATGTCCATTACTTCTGCTTCCGGCGACCACAGCCAAGCGTTCAGCTGAGCAGTATCGTTTCTTACGTTTCGAATTTCCAACTCGGACGGAAATGATTGCCAGAAGTTACGAACGCATATGGCTAATCCCCCCGATACGTCGCCTACGAAAGCCATTCCTGTAGAGCGTTCACCGTGCCCAGCGTCAATCCATGTGCTCGCATCGTTGGTCCTTTTTCGAACTCGAAATCCGTCTGCATTCAATTGTTCCAGCTTGAAGTCGTTCCAGCTGGCCCAATGGTCAATCAGAAGTTGTTGTCTCTTTGAAAAAGTTGCACGTTCGGGAATACGCTCACCCGTAAGCTGTCTGAAATAAAGCTCTCCCTTGTCATCAAGCGGGAACCTTCCGTCGAGTGGCTGGCAGGGTTCAGCCCACAGCCTGCCGTTGTCCCCTGAAAAGCGAATATGCCGATTGTACAATTGTTCATTGAGGGGAACACTGAACACCAATCCCAAACCTCGGATAAAGTCCTTCTGCTGATCTCCGTCATAGATGACAGTATGCACTATACGGATGGATTGCTGTCCCGCGTAAAAGTACATCCGGATAATGAACGGCAGCCAGCTTCGGGTGTCTGATTCCGACACATGCTTGCCTTCGATCTTCACCACTGCCCTGACCGGTCCGCTTTGCTCAACCGTGACCTTTCCGATATTGCCAATACACTCTTCTCTAAAAGGTTGGGCGCCATATTCCCGGCTTTGTCCATTCTGAAGAAGACAGACCAACCTTCCGCCCGTGGAAATCTCCTTGCCATCCATCTTGAGATAGCGAATGAGCTGTCTGCCATGTTTCGGAATGTTGCACTGCAAAACGCCGGTATTCACCAGAACATCGTTTTTAGTCTCCGTTAGCTTGATCTTTGTATGCAGCGGATACGCTGCGGTTGGTTTTTCAATCTCCAATTCAAATGAAGTGCCGTCATTCGTATCGACCACGGTACACAAGCCCACCCATTTGAGTGAACCGTCAGGCCAATACGCCAGCGGCCATGATTGTACGGGCAGTGCCTTCCCCCGGGCGTCTTTCAATAGAAAGCCGGCTGAAGAATCAACCTTTCCTTCCGGCAACGGCACACCCCAACTCACTCCCGTGGACAGCGGCTGAGTATTTCCCCCAAGCCATGTTAACGTAATCGGACCAACACCCTGGGCAAAAATAGAACCATGTACAACGCAGGAAATGATCAACGCCCGACTTAAGGCAATCAACCTGTTTCCTTTATTCATATCGCAAATAATGAGGTGGTTTTCACTATTTCTTTTCATAAGATTCTTTCTACCCATCGTAGAACTGACTTTCATTTGGCAAGCACAAATCAGTGCTGCCAAAATATCCGAGTAGTTCTGGGAATTCCTGTTGTTCATGCTGTCTTGGATGGATTTGGACTTCATGCGGGAATCAGCCCCTCATGTGCTGATATTACCAAAAAGGAACCTCCCGAATTCGTATGTTACTGAATCGCAAACTCAGTCATACAAATCCCAGGAGGTTCCAATGTTCCACTCAGGTATCGACAAGCATAAAGCTAACTGTTTCATAACGAAAGTCAATGATTGTGGCGACGTTGTGAAAGAGGCTCGGGTACGAAATAGAGATGCCTCCCCGATTGGAGAGGCAAGAAGGTAACCACTTTGGGAACCAGTGAAGGGTTGATGCTGCTAAGTTGTGTGCCCCCAACGGGATTCGAACCCATGTTCCAAGCTTGAAAAGCTCGTGTCCTAGGCCTCTAGACGATGGGGGCAACACGGAGCCGGTTTGAATCCCGGCTCATCTTCGATGTTCGATCTTCGTGACCCCGCCGCGACTTGAACGCGGAACCTACAGCTTAGAAGGCTGTTGCTCTATCCATTTGAGCTACGGGGCCATCCAGCGACCACAGCAACCGACGGGATCACACCTGCAGAAAAACGTCATAGAATATACGAATTTCCGGTTTTTGTCGCAAGGATTCCCCTTTATAATCCTCCAACGGTGCGACATTCCGGCGTTTTCGACATTTCTGTGATACACGGACGTAAGGACTGAAACCGTGTCATGCTTGTTAAAATCTGAGGGAGAAAACGATGGCCGCAAACACTGTTTCCTCGGTGCTGCATGCAATTGGTGATACTCCTCTGGTTCGCTTGAACAAAGTCGTGCCGCCGAATTCCGCCGATGTGTATGTAAAACTCGAGTACTACAATCCGACAGGGTCCTACAAAGACCGCATGGCTCTATCGATGATGGAAGAGGCGGAGAAGCGCGGGGATCTGCGCCCGGGCATGACGGTGGTGGAATACACAGGCGGCAGCACCGGCTCCTCGCTTGCGTTTGTCTGTGCCGTGAAAGGATATCGTTTCCACGTTGTCTCATCTGATGCATTTGCGAAGGAAAAACTCCAGACCATGAAGGTCTTTGGCGCTCAACTGACCATTGTTCCGAGCCAGGACGGCAGGGTCACCCCGGACCTCGTTCCCAGGATGATGCAGGTCGCCAGGGAGATTGCGGAATCTGAATCAAGCTACTTCACCAACCAGATCTACAATCGCGACGCCGTACTAGGATATGAACAAATCGGCAGGGAGTTGGCTGGACAAATACAAGGACCCATTCACGCCTTCTGCGCTTCGGTGGGCACCGCCCAGATGTTGATGGGGGTCGCCCACATTCTGTGCCGCTCAAAACCTTTCCCGCGCATTGTCGCACTTGAACCGGCGACCGCCCCTGTTATTTCTGGCGGAGTGAGCGGGACACATCACGTTGAGGGTATCGGAATAGGATTTGTCCCACCTTTGTTGGACAAGACTTATTATGATGAAGCCCGAGGCATAGATGAGACTGAAGCGCGGCACATGGCCTGGCGCCTGGCAAGAGAGGAAGGAATGTTTGCAGGCACATCAAGCGGCATGAATGTACTGGGAGCGTGCATGATCGCCCATGAATTGGGCCCGGGCCACACGGTCGTTACAGTTGCTGTCGACACAGGGTTGAAGTATCTTGCTGGTGACCTGTTCGGCCAGGACACGCCATAAGAATAAAGATATCCTACAGGTGCCACTTTTACTCCTTTAAGCCCGTTGTGGCGATCCCCTTCACGAACCACCGCTGCCCTATGATCAGTAGCAGGAGAATCGGCAGGACACTCAGGACTGATCCTGCCATCAGCAAATCATACCTCGTCACCATAACGCCCGATTGAAGGTTTGCCAGCCCCATGGTCAACGTCGCGTTCTCCACGCTCGATAGATAGATCACCGGTCCCAGAAGATCGTTCCAGTAGGTCATGAATGTGAAGAGGGCGAGTGTCGCCAGAGCGGGTTTGGAGAGCGGGAGAACGATTGACCAGAGAATTCTGAACCGCCCGCATCCATCCATGCGCGCAGCATCCTCCAGATCGGTCGGGATCGTGGAGAAGAACTGCCGCAGCAGAAACGTCCCGAACGCACCTCCGAAAAATGCCGGAACAATCAGAGCGTACAATGTGTCGATCAATCCGAGGGACTTCATGATCAGAAATGTCGGGATCATCGTTACCTGCGCCGGGATCATCATTGTTGCAAGAAGAACGAAGTAGAGGACTCCGTTCCCCCGGAACCTCATCCGCGCGAATGCATACGCTGCAAGCGTACAACTGCAGAGTTGGCCGACGGTCGCACTGACGGCAATTGTGAAGCTGTTCAAGAGCAATTTCCCCAGCGGCAGGACATCCATGATTGCGCGATAGTTTCTCAGATGAATCTGATCCGGGATCCACAGCGGTGGGACGCGGAAGATATCCTGCTGGTCCATCATAGATGTCGACACCATCCAGAGAAACGGACCCACCATCACCGCGCCTATGGCTGTCAGGAGAACGTATCGCACTATCTTGCGGATCGCCCTATCCATAAAACACCCATCGCTTCTGGATCCTGAACTGCACGAGCGTCACTGTGAAGACGGCCGCAAACAGAACGTACGAGATTGCTGCCGCCTTTCCCATCTGGAAATACTGGAATGCATTCTGGTAAATGTAGTAGCTCATGGTGAGTGTTGAGTTCGCCGGTCCCCCTTTCGTGAGGACGTACGTTTGCTCAAACACCTGGAACGAGTTGATCAGCGTGATGACAATGACGAAAAAAGTTGTGGGCGAGAGCATCGGGAGCGTGATATGCCGGAATCTCTTCCACACACCTGCGCCGTCGATGGTCGCGGCATGATAAAGATCCTGGGGAATATTCTGAAGTCCGGCAAGGAAAATCACCATGGAGTATCCCAGCCCCTTCCAGACCGTGACAATGGCCATCGCAGGAAGCGCCCACGAGGTGCTGTCCAGCCATGCAGGCCCTCTGACCCCGAACAGCAGCTGCAGGAGATAGTTGAGCAGGCCGTACTCGGGATTGTAAATCCAGCTCCAGACTAGAGCAACAGCGATCATGGAGGAGACAACCGGCAGGAAATACGCCGTGCGAAAGAATGTAATCCCTTTCAAGCCGGTGTTTGCCACGAGGGCAAGGGCAAGGGAGCAGGCGACCGAGAGAGGAACTACGAGGAGAATGAAATACAGGGTGTTGCGAAAAACCTCCCAGAAAAGGTCCGAATGCCAGAGCGTGATGTAGTTGTCCAGCCAGGCCCATTCGGGGGGCGAGACGATGTCCCATTGCGTGAAGCTCATGAAAAAGGAAGCCGCAACGGCGCCCGCGCTGAAGAGCAACAGTCCGATGATTGTTGGAAGCAGGTACAGATAAGGTTCAAATGCCCGAAAGGCTCTAGCCGGTGTTGTCATCCTCTGGCGCTCATTCCCTGACGCGATACCGTTCCAGTTTGTCAGGATCGGGCTCGATGCCAATCCCAGGCCGATCGGAGAGTGGCACGGTTCTTCCGGGAAAATCGAATGGGCCGGCCACCATATCGTCCTGAAGAAACTGAGGTCCATTCAGGTCTACGGGCATGGTGATGCCGAAGGCGCTGAAGAGCTCCGCGCTGGCGTAGAGGGCGATCCGTCCTTCCGTCAGTCCGCTCCCAAGCAGCATCAGATCTGCGGCAAGCGCCATTTCCGCCAGCTGCCGGGCCCAGAAAATCCCACCGACACGGCAGAGCTTGATGACAAGCCCGTTGAGAGCGCGCAATCGAACATGTTGAAGCAAGTCGCGGGGGGAGTAGATTGACTCGTCCAGCACAATGGGGATGTCGGAGCGCCGGACTAACTCTGCATAGCCGGTGATATCCCCGGCCGCGAGCGGCTGTTCAATCACTTTCACACCGAGTAGGGCCAGCTCGCGAGCCAGCCGGACCGCCCTGTTGTATTCCCACCCCTGGTTTGCATCAACCCAGACGGGTTTTCCGGCGGCAGCCCGCATGACTTCCTGCATCAATTCCAGATCGGTATCGGGGTGGATCCCGGTCTTCACTTTGAATCCGTGATAGTGCTTTGCTTTCCCTTCTTCCACTTGCTGCACTGCCTCTTCGATGGAATGCGCGGAGACGACGTAACAGAGGGAGACGGGACTTTCGTGCCCCCTTTCCAACAGCGCGCCGATGGAGAGACACCGCTGCTTACCGAGAAGATCATGAAGCGCCATATCTACAGCTGACTTGGCTATGGGCTGTCCGATCTGAACTCCCGGAGCGATGACCGCATCCATGAGAGCATGCAGACGAGCGATATCACGTTCGTCCTGCATCACGAGAGCCGGTGCCAGATACCTGCGGAGCGTCGTGATAACCGTTTCTTCGGTTTCGTAGGACCAGCGATGGCTCGGCCTCACTTCCCCCCAACCTGCCATCCCGTCGTCGTCCGTGATCTTCACAAGGATGTGCGGTGCCCCTGCGGACGGATCACTCGCCACACCGCGTGAAAGCGTCAGCATGTGTGCGACTGGAAGACGGAGTGGAATCACCTCGATGGATCGAATCATCTGCTCCTCAATCGATGCTGCATGTTGGAATCTGTCTGTCAGTGCTGTGACTATCGTCGCTTCGCCGCTGCATATTCTTCGGCAAAAGCCCGCCCGGAGAATCCCACATCGCCCGGTAGTGTATCCAGCGACACTTCCGTCTCCTTCTCAAGAGCGATCTTCGCGGCCAGGTGCACGCGAACGGCCTCCACAGGCCCCCCGAGCGTGTAGTCGACCTCCTTACCCTTCAACAGTGAGACAAAATTCTGCAGGAAGGGTTCATACAGTCCGTCCACGCTCACCGTTGTGTTGTGCAAACCGGTATCGGTATAGGCACTGAGCGACCATTCGTGAAAGGGCATCTGCAGATGCATGAGCGCTACAAAGCCGTCGTGGTACGTCACCGCCAGCACCGGAACTCGGTGTTGCGTTATCGCCCTAACCGATTTCACGCCAATCCCTGCGCACCCTTGAAGCATCTCCGTGGTATGAATGCCGTAACTGAAGAAATCGCCTGGACCCGCGGCAACCATGGAAAGCAGGCCAGTGCGCGGACCCATCGTCTCGTGTAAGGCTGTGACTTCTCTTGCATATCGCAGTGAAGATCCTCCGTACACAAGCGAGCCGTATTTCTCCTGCAGATTCAGCAGCCGCTCACAATCTCTCGCGGAGCCGACAACGGGTTTGTCGATCAACACCGGTTTCTTCGCCTTCATGAACACCAGCGCCTTTTCGATGTGAGAGTCCCAGTTTGTCCCGTGGATCATCGCCGCATCCAGATGATCCGGCATTTCCTCAAGGCGCGAACAGACAACCGGTATGTTGTTTGCCCTTGCAAACGTGGTTTCGTATCCCTCCGGCCAGACGTCATGGCCGTCCCAGAGTGCACTGACTTCAACATCCGGGATGGTTCGAAGGATGCGCGTGAACGCTTGTGGGTGAGATGTATCGAGATCAACAAGTCCGATGCGAATCATAAGAAGTTTCTCTATTTCTTGAACACACGGGCGAGCACGACATTGATTCTCCGCTCGGCGTCTGCAACGCACTCCTCTACCGGTTTCTTCCCCTGAATCATCAGGAGCATCTCCGGCGTCAGGTTGTTGTCGCGCCACTCCTGCCATGCAGGAGTAAACAGCGGAAAAGAATGCCGCTGTTCGAGTTCGACAAGGAGATGGCGATTATGAACGGGAGGTGCAGTGAGCCACTCCGCAGATTGCGTGAACGGCTTGTATGTCGGCATCATCCCGAGGTACTGGGTGTTCAGGAGTTCAACCGGACTCTTGGTCAGTATCCAGTGGAGAAGCTCCCACGCCTCGTGTGGATGGGGAGAATTCCTGGGGATCATAAACGCCATGGTGAACCGTCTCGACTTTCGCATGCCGCCGGGTCCCTTCGGTGGAAATGTTAAATCCCAACGGATGGGGCTGCCTTCCAGATTCATCGCGCCCAGGGATCCGATCAGAATCATGGCCGCCCTTTGTCCGACAAACGAAGCCCATGGATTGACGAACGATGTGGTGTTCGATGCAATCCTCCGGCCGACAAACAGGTCTTTGATGAAACGAAAACCCCGAAGAGTGGCCGGTTCGCTCAGGTCTGCCCGTTTGGAGTCATCGGTCAGCATGCGGCCACCGAACGAGTAGAGCACCGTCTCGAGTCCGGTGTAATGCACATCGAAGGAGAGCCCCCACTGGTCCGGGATGCCATCACCGTTGGAATCCACGGTCAATTGTTCACCGACCCGGCACAGATCGTCGTACGTCCATGACGTGTCAGGGTACGGAATTCCCGCACGGTCAAATATATCCTTGTTGTAGAACAGGACCGTCAATCCGAGACACGCCGGGAAGCCATAGAGTTCATCCTCCCGCTGTGCGACCCCGCGCCATTCGGTGAATGTCTCGCTGTTGAAATCATCAATGACGAGGTCCCTTCGCACATACGGCGTAAGGTTCAACGCATAGTTCTTGTGCATCAGCTCCTGTCCGAACCAATCTTCTGCGAACATCAGATCCGCCAGCTGGTTCCCGGAAGCTATTGACGTGAGGCTCTTGGTGACGTAGAGCGGGTAAGGAGATGTCTGCAGTATGACACGGATGCCCGGATGGGATTTCTCAAAAGGCTTGATGATCTCTTCCTCCCAGAGCGTCCTGTCCTTCTCCATCCAGTGATACAGCGTAAGCGTGACGGAACCTTCAGGCGGGTTCTTGCCTCCGCAGGAGAGGAGCGTGAAAGACAGAATCGCTGCAAACGCGATGCGCCGGGGGGACATCAATAGTACCTCTTTTGCTTCCGGGACAACTTCGCGTATTCCTTCGCGTACAAGTCGAGGCGCGTTATGCGTTCCAGGTCTTCCCTCATCCGGTCCGGTTCACGGATCAGCACGCACTGCGAGGTGAGCCGCACTTCGTCCAGATCGACCGTCGCGGTGGCGACCCCCTGGCGTCTTCCGGTTTGTGCCAGAATGTCCCCGTTGTGATCGATGATACGTGCGGTCGCGGGCCGGTACCGGCCTGCGTACGCGGCATACGGCGGATGGTTCGCAAGATTCGCCTCTGCCACAATGAGCGAGTTATCTACCGCGCGGGCAGTGAGCTGTGTGCGGAGAGCTTCCTGCGTGGGCCCGTGCGAGACCGTGGGCCAGAACAAAATCTCCGCCCCCTTGAATGCATAAATCCGCGGAATCTCAGGGAAATAGATGTCCATGCAGATCATGACGGCGATCCTTCCGAACTCCAGCTCAAAGACCGGAAGGTCATTACCCGGGGCAACGTGGCGGCTCTCCTCTGCCGTCGGCTGAACCTTGCGATAGAAACCGGCTATCTTTCCTTTGCTGTCGATGACAGTCGCCTGGTTGTAGATCTTCTTTCCCGAACGGACGAGATACGGGGCGATGACATTGATGTTGTGCGCCCGTGCCGTCCGACGGAAGGCTGCAGTGATTTCGCCGGGAAATTCTTCTGCATGATATTCCAGGTCCGGGGAAACATTCGCGGTGCTCACCATTTCCGGGAGACAGAGGATGTTGGCCCCTTGAGATTTCGCGAGGGCGATATAGTCGATGGCCCTGGCAATGTTCATTTCGACTGTGTGCGGCGAGTCCTCAATCAGAAACGCCGTTGTCCCGATGGTCACGTTGCGCATTGTTACTCTCCCATGCCGATACAAACGAGCGATCCGTCTCCTGTCACAACGATAACTTCGCTGAGACCGTCACCGTCAACATCCGCCACAACCGGATTACCGAGGGCGCACCCGATATTCACGCTCCACCGGACAACACCCTGTCCGGATGCATTGGTGCCGATCGCGAGCAGTCGGCCGTCGGTGGTTCCGGCCAGGAACTCCTCCTTGCCGTCGCCGTCGATATCGCAGCTCACAATGTCCGCCGTGGTGCTGTGGAGATCGATGTTCCACAGGACTTTCCCGGTGGTTCCTTCGAGGCAGCTGAAAATTCCGTTTGCCCGGCAGATGCCGACACAGAGACGTCCATCGCCCTGAACGTCGGCGATCCCCGGGAGGCGGAGCATCATATCGGTAAACGGAGTCTGCATCCACCAGAGGATGGAAAAGTCGTCGCGCAGCACTCCGAATCCCCCAAAGCACCCTCCCACGAGAATTTCATCCCGGCCGTCATTGTCCACGTCGACAAGAATGGGGGAGCCGTAGGCCGTAAACGGATCCTTTGCCGAGCCGAAATCCGCCTGGCGGTCTTTTGTGAAATCCCAATCAGGTTGATTCATCACGGAATTCGTGGCGCGCCAGAGAATCCAGGGTTCCCGAATCCACCGGCCCGACCGGGCATCCAGGTGGCAAAGAAGGTCTTTTGCCAAAAAGAGAAGCTGTGCCGGTCTACCTTCTGTTTGAAGGACGGAAAAAGCGCTCCAGGGGCCGACGCCGCGCCCCCACTCGCCTTCGCCCTGCTGCCTCCGGTGCCACAGTGTGTTGCTCTGGAGATCGATAGCGACGGTCTCCTCGGAGTTCATCGAATACGATGCGTATGACGAGGCAACAATGGTCGCATCAGCGTTCCCGTCAGTATTGTTCCCGCCTATGACGACCCATTCGTAAAGCCCAATTCTGGTGAGCCCGGGGGGAGGGGTTTCGGGGAACAGCCATGACCGTTTCACTGCGCCATCGGGACTCAGGGCCATAAGTTCGGAACACTCCTCCCGCTCCGGGTTCACCGCCATCAACTCCGGGACGCCGTCTCCGTCGACGTCCCGGACATAAGCACTGTGGAAGCAATTGTCATAGCCCATCCATCCACGTCCGCGCTTCTCCCAACGCTCAATAACCTTCGTTCCTGATCCATCGACCTGCAAGTGACGGAGTGTGTTGGTGTTGTCCGGGATCGCGATGAAAGGTTGTTGATCCTCGTGTGCCCGGTAGACCACCGGGACGGGACCGGGCCGCGCGGCGGAGAATCCTTCGAGCTGCAATCTGAAGCCGACAGCCCAGGACGCCTGGACACCCCTATCCGCGCGAACAATAAGGATCCTGCCGTTGTTTTCCGACAGAACGCATTCGCACACGCCGTCGCCATCAACGTCGGCAAGCGCTGACATGACGAACTCGCCGGACGAACCCAGCGGCGTCGAACTCACTCCGATCAGTCCATCCCTCCACGAAACCTCGACAAGCGAGCGCATCCGGTCCGGCGCAACGGTAAAAAGAAAAATGGTATTACCGCCATCAGATGATTCCGTCCACGTCTCATCATGACCGAACTGCACCGGCCGGAAGTTCGATTTCCACCCGGAAGGCC
>Ga0105107_10000159_pt1 | contig 38654 bp, 30 predicted proteins | sample PPLLaktember2015_6_FD_79335 | JGI IMG/M metagenome (GOLD analysis project Ga0105107, IMG submission 79335) | Freshwater sediment microbial communities from Prairie Pothole Lake near Jamestown, North Dakota, USA - PPLs Lake P8 Core (1) Depth... | ecosystem: Environmental > Aquatic > Freshwater >...
ATCGACGAGGCGATGCACCCGCTCACGATCATGGCGGTCGGACTATACGGCGAAGTGCTGCCCAACCAGAACGGCGCTCCGGTGCGGCTGGTGGTGCCGTGGAAGTACGGCTTCAAGTCGGGCAAGTCGATCGTGCGCATCCGCTTCGTCGAGAAGCAGCCGAAGACGGCGTGGGAGAAGGCCGCCGCCAACGAGTACGGCTTCTACTCGAACGTGAACCCGGGCGTCGATCATCCGCGCTGGACGCAAAAGCGCGAGCGGCGGATTCCCGAGCTCTTCTCCAAGCGCGAGACCGTGATCTTCAACGGTTACGGCGACCAGGTGGCGAGCCTGTACGCCGGCATGGACCTCAAGAAGAACTATTGAGGGATGCGGTGCAGCGCTCCGCAAGAGCCACTGCCGCGCTGAAGGCGATCGTCGTCGTCGCGGCGCTCGTGCCGGTGGCCCGGCTCGCGGGCGCGTTGCTCTTCGACCCCGAGGCGCTCGGCGCGAACCCGGCCGAGTTCATCACCCGCACGACCGGCGACTGGACTCTGCGCTTCCTGTTGCTCACGCTTGCCGTGACGCCGCTACGCAAGCTGCTCGGCTGGCACTGGCTGGCGGGCTTCCGCCGCATGCTCGGGCTGTACGCGTTCTTTTACGGCCTGGTGCACCTGTCGAGCTACGTTTCGTTCGATCACGTGTTCGAGCTCGCCGAGATTCTGAAGGACATCCTCAAGCGCCCGTTCATCACCGTCGGTTTCACCGCGCTGGTCCTCCTGCTGCCGCTCGCGGTGACTTCCACCGACCGCATGGTGCGGCGGCTGGGCGCGAAGCGCTGGCTCGCGCTGCATCGCCTGGTCTACGTCATTGCGCCGCTCGGGGTATTGCACTTCTGGTGGATGGTGAAGGCCGATCTCACCGAACCGGCGATCTATGCGGCGATCCTCGTGCTTTTGCTGGGGTACCGGGTCGCCGCCAAGCTCAAGGACGCAAGAAAGCGTACGGCGCGCGGCGGGCGCGCGCCGCTTCCGCAGGCCCGGGCGAACGGCTGACGCGGCGCCCGGCCGCGCCCGCGCCGTTAGCTCGCGCGAGCGGGTAGCCAGCGACGCAGCGGCCGCGCGAAGTCGCGCGTCTCGACCAGCGAATACGCTGCGGGCACGACCACCAGCGTCAGCAGAGTCGAGGTGATCATGCCGCCGATCACCGCGACCGCGAGCGGCTGGTTCGTCTCGGAGCCCGAGCCGAAGCCGAGCGCCGCCGGGAGCAGCGCGAGGATGATTGTCGCGGAAGTCATGAGCACCGGGCGCATGCGGGTCGGACACGCATCGCGCAGCGCCGCATCGACGCCCATCCCTTCGGCGCGCCGCTGGTTCGTGAGGTCCACGAGCAGGATCGAGTTCTTCGCGACCAGGCCGATCAGCAGCACCAGCCCGATCATCGAGAAGATGTTCAGCGTGAGCGGCGCCGCCTCGAAGCCGAGCCAGGTTGCGAACTGCGCAATCGGCTGGCTTACCCAAAGGGCGAAGATCCCGCCGATGACCGCGAGCGGGACCGCGAGCATGATGATCAGCGGCTGTACGAACGAGTTGAACTGACTCGCCAGCACCATAAACAGCAGGACCGAGCCGACGGCGAACGCGAACAGCACGTAGCGCTCGGTCTTGCCGAGTTCCGCCGCCTCGCCGATGAACTGCACGCGGTAGCCGGGCGGCAGCGTCGCCGCCGCCTCATTCACCCTGTCGATCGCCGCGCCGAGCGTGACGCTCGGGATGTTGTAGAAGGTCGCGGCGTACTCGAGGTCGAACTTTCCGATCACGGCCGGCCCGAGCACCTCCTTGAAGCTCGCGACGCTGTCGAGGCGGATGAGCTGCCCCTGCCGGTTGCGCAGGTAGATCTTGGCGAGATCGCCCTGCTGCACGAACTCGCCGTCGGCCGCCTTGACGCGCACGTCGTAGCGCTGTCCGTCGCCCGGGTCGTCGTTGTACTTTGCGATGTCGATGCCGCCCGTCAGCATGTTGAGCGCGAGCGCGACGTCCTGGGAGCTGAGGCCGAACGCCTGGGTGCGCGTGCGGTCGGGAGCGAGGATGTACTGCGGCAGCTCGAGCTGAAGGTCGGTGTCCATCCGGCCGATCGCGGGGTCGGCCTGCAGCCTGCGCTGGAGGTCGGTCGCGTGGCGGCCCATCTCCATCAGATTGGGTCCGGTCACGACGAACTGGAGCGGCTCGGTGCGCTGGCCCGGGAACACGCCGAACGGCCTCGGGAACGCGCGCACCCCAGCGACCTGCGTGAGCTCGCGCCGCAGGGCGTTGAGCACCTGCTGCTGCGAGCGCATGCCCTGCGCGCGCCGCTCGGCCTTCGGCAGCATGCGGATGACGAGCGTCGCCTGGTTGACCTGCTGCGCGCTGCCGAGGCCGATGATGCCCCACTCGGTGACGATCTCCGGGTAATTCTTGGTGAGCGCCTCCACCTCGCGGAGCTTGCGGTCGGTGTACTCGATCGAGGAACCGAGCGGGGTCCGCATCGAGATCAGGAAGCGTCCCTCGTCCTGCTGCGGGGCGAGCTCCTTGCCGACGTTCTTGAAGAAGAACTGGCTCGAGAGCACGACGAGCAGGGTCGCCACGAGCACCTTCCAGCGGTGGCGCAGTGCCCGTTCGAGGAACCAGCGATAGCTGTTGTCCATCCCGGCGAACACGCGGTCGAGGGCGCGATGCACACGGCCCTCGTGCTTGTGGACGCGCAGGAAGCGCGAGCACAGCATCGGCGTCAGCGTCAGCGCGACGAACCAGGACACCAGCACGCCGAAGGTCACCACCACCGCGAACGACTTGAAGAACTGGCCGATGATGCCGCCGATGAAGATCACCGGCGCGAAGATCGATATGAGCGACAGCGTCGCGGCGAGCACCGCGAAGGTGACCTCGCGGCTGCCGTTCATCGCCGCCGAGATCGGGTCCGGGTCGAGATGCTCGCGGTGCCGGAAGATGTTCTCCAGCACCACGATCGAGTCGTCGACGACCACCCCGATCAGCAGCAGGAGCGCGAGCATCGTGACCGAATTGAACGTGTAGCCGAAGAAGTACATCACGGCCACCGACCCGAGCAGCGAAACCGGGATGGCGAGCGCGATGATGATCGTCGACCGGACGCTGCGCAGGAAGAACAGCACCACCAGGCCGGCGAGCAGGGTGCCCTCGACCAGATGCTCCTTGAGCGAATTGATGATCTCGCGGATGAAGACCGAGTCGTTCTGCACGATGTCGATCTGCATCCCGGGTGGAAGCGTCGGGAGGATGTCGCTGTCCAGCCGCGCACGGACCTTGTCGACGATCGCGACGGTGTTCGTGTTGGGGATCTTTACGATGCCCAGGCCGACGGCCTGCCGGCCGTTGAAGCGTGCGAGCTGGCGGAAGTCGGAGAGCCCGTCCTCGATCTGGGCGATATCCTTGAGCCGCACCGGGGCGCCGTCGCGGTACGCCACGATCATCTTTTCGAGCTCGTCCAGCGTGTGGAACTCCAGGTCGAGCTTCACCAGGTGCTCGGTGCTCGAGCCGACCACGAAGCCGCCGGCGAGCTGCAGGTGCTCGCGGTTGAACGCGTCCTGGACGTCCTGCGCGGCGATGCCGAAGGAGGCCATGCGCCCGGGCAGCAGGTTCACGCGGATCGTCCGGTCGCGCCGTCCTCCGACTCGCACCTCCCCCACGCCGTCGATCGTCTCCAGCCTCTTCTTGATGACGTTTATCGCGTACTGATTGAGCTGTTGCTGCGTGCGGTCGCCCGAGATCGCCATCCAGAAGATCGGGCTCGTGTTGGTTTCCACCTTGGCGACGACCGGTGGATCGGCGTCCTTGGGGAGCCGGCGCAGGATCTGGTTGACCTTCGCCTGCACCTCGTTGAAGGCGACGTCGATGCGCTTCTCGAGGTTGAAGGTGATGTTGATCTGGGAGACGCCGGGCGATGACGTGGACTGGATGTGCTCGATGCCGGGCACGCCGTTCACCACGCTCTCGATCACGGTGGTGATCGCCGCGTCGATGACTTCGGGGTTCGCGCCGCGCTGCGTGGTCTGCACCGAGATCACCGGAAACTCGATGTAGGGCAGCTTGTCCATGCCCATCCGGTCGTACGCGATGAGTCCAAAGAGCACGAGTACGGCGCTCAGCATCACCGCGAAGACGTGGCGCTTGATGGAGAGCTCGGGCAGCGTCACGACGCGCCTCCGTTGCCGACGACGGACCCGCCGTCGACCTTTCCGGCGCCCTTGTCCGCCGCGCCGCCCGTCCCGGGCGCGCCCGCCTTCTCGCCGCGCGGCCTGGCGACCGCAACCGGAGCGTTGTTGGTCAGGAATCCCGCGCCGTCGGCGGCCACCATCTCGCCGCCAGCGAGCCCGGAGACGATCTCCACGACCCCGTACTTGCGCACGCCGGTCTCCACCACGCGCTGGACCGCCTTGCCGTCCTGGATCAGGTAGACGACCTTGCCGGCCGGCCGCAGGACGATGCTCTGCTCCGGCACGACCACCGCGTTCTCCTTGCGGCCGGTCACCACCTGGGCATTCACCGTACCGCCGCCGCGGAACTTGCCGTCGGTGTCGAACTTGACGATCACATCGAGCGCGCGCGTCGTGGCGGTGATCGACGGCCGGAGCTCGTCGATCCTGGCCTGGACCACGACGCCCGGCACGAGCGGGGAGGTAATTCGCACCGGCTGACCGATGCGCAACCGCGGTCCCGCGCTCTCCGGGAACGGCAGGTGTGCGTGCACCCGGCTCGTGCCGACGAGCTGAAACATCGGGTCGCCGACCTTGACGTAATCGCCCTGCGCGACGACCTGCACCTCGACCTCGCCGTCGATCGGGGCGACGACTTTGGTCTTGCGCAGGGCGTTGCGGTTGCCGTCGAGCCGCGCCCGCGCGGACTTGAGCTGCTCAGCGAGCGCGTTGCGCTGCGCGATCGAGTCGTCGACGGCGTTCTGCGAGATGTAGTTCTTCTCGACCAGCTTCTGCTGGTTGGCGACGATGCGCTCCTGGTTCGCGACCAGGGTCTCCAACCGTGCCACCTCGGCGGCGTCGCCGCGGTTCTGGATTTCGAGATCCACGGGATCGATCTCGGCCAGCGCGTCGCCGCGCTTCACTTTCTTGCCCACGAACGCGGTGACCCTGACCACCCGTCCCGCCACCTCGGCGCCGACCTTCGGATCGATGAAATGCTCGAGCGAGCCGACCGATTCCTCGGTGAGCTCGAGCGTACGCACCTCGGCCTTCGCCGCGGTGATCGGGGTCGGCGCAGGGCCGGTCGCCTTCTTCGCGTCGGACTTGCTGTCCCCGCAGCCCGCAACCAGCAGCGCGGCGATGACGCCCGCTGCGACGATACCTTTCATTCTCCTGACTCCTGGCGGGGTCTTGCCCCGTCACTGCTCTGGTCTACGACGGTAGCCGCGGCGCAGGGGGCGGTCAAGGCACCGTCCGCTCGAGCGCGAACAGGGACTGAACGCTCTCCCGTTCGCGCACGAGATGCACCGACGCGCCGTCGACCATCACCTCGGCGGCGCGCGCGCGTGTGTTGTAGTTCGAGCTCATGCTCATGCCGTACGCGCCGGCGGACATGATCGCGAGCAGGTCGCCCTCCTCGACGGCGAGATCGCGGGCGTGACCCAGAAAATCGCCGGTCTCGCACACGGGGCCCACAACGTCGTAACAGCGTGTCGGGCCGGACCGCGCCGCGACTGGCACGATGTCGTGCCACGCATCGTAGAGCGCGGGCCGCAGCAGGTCGTTCATCGCCGCGTCCACGATCGCGAAGTTGTGTTCGGCCCCGGGCTTCAGGTACTCGACGCGCGTCAGCAGCGCGCCGGCGTTCCCCACCAGCGCGCGGCCCGGCTCGAGCAGGATCTTGAGCGATCGCGTCCCGACGCGCCCGAGCAACGCTCCGAGGTACTCCGCAACCGGTGGCGGCGCCTCGTCCCGATAACGGATGCCCAGTCCGCCGCCGAGGTCGAGATGGTGCAGCGCAATGCCTTCGCGCGCGAGCGCGTCGACGAGCTCGAGGATCCGTTCGAGCGCCGCCACGAAGGGCGCCGTCTCGGTGAGCTGCGAGCCGATGTGGAAGTCGACGCCGACCACGCGGAGGCTGCGTGACGCGGCGGCGCGCCGATACAGCGGGAGGGCCTCCTCGAACGCGACGCCGAACTTGTTCTCCTTGAGCCCGGTCGAGATGTAAGGATGGGTTTTTGGGTCGACGTCGGGGTTCACGCGGAACGAGACCGGCGCGAGGCGACCGTGCTCGGCGGCGAGGCGCTCGATGCGCTCGAGCTCGGCTGCGGACTCCACGTTGAAGCACAGGATGTCCGCTTCGAAGGCCTGGCGGATCTCGGCGGCGCTCTTGCCGACACCCGAGAACACGACCTTGCGCGGATCGCCGCCGGCGGCGATGACGCGCGCCAGCTCGCCGCCGGAGACGATGTCGAAGCCGGCCCCGAGCCGCGCGAGCACGCCCAGGACCGCGAGATTCGAGTTCGCCTTCAGCGCATAGCACACCAGGTGTTCGCGTCCGGCGAGGGCTGCCGTGAACGCACGGAACGAGGCTTCGAGGGCGGCACGCGAGTAGACGTAGCAGGGTGTGCCGAAGCGCGCCGCAATCGCATCGAGCGGGACCGACTCGACGTGCAGCCGCCCGTCGCGGTGCAGAAAGAACTGCATCGTCAGCGCTTCTGCTTGGCGGCCGCGCCGTCCGCCGTCTCGGGCGGCGGGAGGTAGAGCGCGCCCTTCGTGCCGCACGCTGCTGCAGCGAGCACGAGCACGAGGATCGCGAGGAGGCGCATGGCGGGACGGGGTTACAACATGATACCTGCAGGCCGCGCCGAGCTCATGCGCGCACGGCGCGTCAGAACAGCTGGCTCCGGACTTCCTCGGGGCTGCGAGTGCCCGCTTGCTCGGCGGTTGCGGTCGCGGGCTGGTCGGCCGGGAGGAACTCGCGATAGAAGTACTCAGCGAGCTTCCCGTCGCCGGCCTGAAGGCCGGTTTCCGGATCGATGCGGACGCTGATGATGCCTTCCGGCACCGTGTGCTGCGCCTCCGGGATGCCCTTGAGCACCCGGCCCATGTAGTTCATCCAGATCGGCAGCGCGGCCAGGCCACCGGTCTCGTTCGCGCCGAGCTTCTTGGGCTGGTCGAAGCCGATCCACGCCACGCCGACGAGCCCAGGCTGGTAGCCCGCGAACCATGCGTCGACGTGGTCGTTCGTCGTTCCGGTCTTGCCCGCGAGGTCCTTTCGGCCGAGCGAGGCGGCGCGTGCCGCTGTCCCGACGCGCGTCACGTCCTGCATCATCGAATCCATGATGAACGCGTTCCGCCCGTCGAGCACACGCAGACTCGGGTCCCCCGCTTTCGCGGGCTGGGCCTGCGCGAGGAGGTTGCCGCGGTCGTCGACGATGCGTTCGATCAGGTAGGGATCGATGCGATAGCCGCCGTTCGCGAACACGCTGTAGCCCCGCGCCATCTGCCAGGGGGTGACCGAACCTGCGCCGAGCGCCATGGTGAGATAGGGTGGGTGCTTGTCTGCGTCGAAGCCGAAGCGGCGCACGTAGTCCTGCGCATACTGGGGGCCGATCGACTGCAGGATCCGGATCGACACCATGTTCTTCGACTTGGCGAGCGCGGTTCGCAGGCGCATCGGGCCCTCGTACTTGCCGTCGTAGTTCTTCGGCTCCCACACCTGGCCGCCGGTGAGCGCGGCGTCGACGACCACCGGGGCGTCGTTGAGGATCGTCGCGGGCGTAAAGCCCTTCTCGAGCGCCGCGGAGTAGATGAACGGCTTGAACGACGACCCCGGCTGGCGCCAGGCCTGGGTCACGTGGTTGTACTTGTTGCGCTGGAAATCGAAGCCGCCCACGAGCGAGCGGATCGCGCCGGTCTGCGGGTCGAGGGCGAGGAACGCCGCCTCGACGTCGGGCAGCTGCAGGATCTGCCAACCGCCCTTCTCGTCTTTCTGGATCCTGATCACGGCGCCGCGGCGGATGCGCCGATTGGGCGGGGTCTTCTCCGCGAGGGCGCTCGCAACGAACCGCAGGCCCGCTTCGGGAATTGTGACGGTCTCGCCCCCGCGCCGATAGGCCCGCACCTGCTTCGGCGCGGCTTCCAGGACCACTGCAGCGAACATCTCGTCGCTGTCCGGGAACTCCTGCAGCACGTCTTCGAGGCCCTCCTCCGCCGCGCCCGCGGGCAGCTCCGCATACCCCTCCGGTCCGCGGTACCCATGGCGGCGGTCGTAGTCCAGGACGCCGCGGCGCACCGCCTGGTAAGCGGTTTCCTGGTCCCGCTTCGTCAGCGTGGTGTAGACGCGGAAGCCGCGCGTGTACACGTCGTTCGGGTACCGCTCGTAGAGCAGCTGGCGGACCATCTCGGCGGCGTACTCGGCGTGGACCGAGAAGTCGTCGATGTCGCGGCGCACCTTCAGATCCTGCTTCTGGGCGTCGGCGAGCTGCTTGTCGTTGAGATAGCCGAGGTCGTGCATGCGGCGCAGCACATACGCCTGCCGCACCTTGGCGCGCTTCGGATTCACCACGGGGTTGAAGCTCGACGGCGCCTTGGGGAGCCCCGCGAGCATGGCCGCCTCCGCCGGCGTGACGTCCTGCAGCGCCTTGCCAAAGTAGATCTGCGACGCGGCCGCGAACCCGTAGGCGCGCTGGCCGAGATAGATCTGGTTGACGTAGATCTCGAGGATCTGGTCCTTGCTGAGCTCGGACTCGATCTTGAATGCGAGCAGCGCCTCGTAGAGCTTTCGGGTCAGCGTCTTCTCGCTGGACAGGAAGAAGTTGCGGGCAAGTTGCATAGTTATCGTGCTCGCGCCTTGTCGCTTGCCTCCCGCGACGAGGTTGGAGTAGGCTGCCCTTATGACGCCGACATAATCCACGCCCTGGTGCTGGTAGAAGCGCTCGTCCTCGGCCGCGAGGATGGCCTGCTTCATGACCACCGGCACCTCGTTGATGCGCACGATGGCGCGGCGCTCCTCGCCGAACTCGCCGATCAGGGCACCGTCGGCGGTATAGACCCGGAGGGGGATCTTGGGCTGGTAGTCGGTAAGCGCGTCAATCGAGGGGACCTTCGGCAGGGCGACCAGCAGCAGGAAGGCGCCCAGCAGGAGCCCGACCAGCGCGAGGCCGGCAAGCACCGCGAAGGGAAAAGCGGTCCAGCGTAACCACTTCAAGTGACAAATCTTTCGGGAACGACGCCCGGCCATTATAGGGGACCCCTCTTCCCGGGCAACCGTGAAAAATTGACTAGACTTGCCTTGGGCTTGTAGCTAGGCTTGCAAGCAAAATATCAGAAGCTCTCCTAAGTAGCCAAAGCTTAAGGGAAATTTCCTTCAGAAGGGGATTAGGTTGCAGCTTGACATCTTCAAGCCCAAAGCGCCGCCGCTATTTGGGATGGACATCAGTTCCTCTGCCGTCAAGATGGTGGAGCTCGCCGATGCCGGGAAGGGCGCTTATCGCGTAGATCGCTACGCCATCGAGCCGCTCCCGAAGGACTCGGTGCTCGACGGCAATATCGCCAACCTCGAGTCGGTCGCCGAAGCCGTGCGGCGGGCGTGGAAGAAGCTCGCGACCCGGACCAAGAACGTCGCGCTCGCGCTCCCCACCGCTGCGGTGATCACCAAGAAGATCATCTGCCCGGCCGGCCTGCGCGAGGGCGACCTCGAGCTCCAGGTCGAAGGCGAGGCGAATCAGTACATCCCCTTTGCGCTGGACGAAGTGAATCTCGACTTCCAGGTGCTCGGGCCGGCGCCCTCGGGGCCGGAAGAGGTCGAGGTCCTGATCGCTGCTTCGCGCAAGGAGAAGGTCGAAGACCGCGTCGCGGTCGCCGAGGCGGCGGGACTCAAGGCGCTCGTGATGGACGTCGAGTCCTACGCGATGCAGACCGCCTTCGAGCTCGTCCGCCAGCAGCTGCCCAACGAGGGACGGGACAAGAACGTCGCCGTGGTGGACATCGGCGCGAGCATCATGAACATCACGGTGCTGCGCAACGATCAGGCGGTCTACTCGCGCGAGCAGCAGTTCGGCGGCAACCAGCTCACGCAGGACATCGCCCGGCACTACGGCCTTTCGAGCGAAGAGGCGGAGAACGCCAAACGCTCCGGCGGCCTGCCAGACAGCTTCGACGCCGAGGTGCTGCGGCCGTTCATGGAGAACGCGGCGCTCGAGATCCAGCGCGCGATGCAGTTCTTCTTCACCTCGACGCAGTTCAACTCGATCGAGCACATCCTGCTCACCGGCGGCACCTCGACGCTGGCGGGGTTCGAGGACGTAGTCAGCTCGCGCTCGCACATCAACGCGATGGTGGCGAACCCGTTCGCCAACATGTCGATTTCGCCGCGCATCCAGCTGAAGAAACTCATCTCCGACGCCCCGGCGCTGATGATTGCCTGCGGGCTGGCAATGCGGAGGTTCGACGAATGATCCGCATCAACCTACTGCCGCATCGTGATGAGCGGCGCAAGGCCAGTCGCAGGCAGCTGGGAATGCTGGCGGCGGGCTTCGCGATCCTGGGACTCGTCATCGCAGCCGCAGTGCACGGGGTCATTGCCGGCTACGTCTCGGCGCAGAACGAGCGCAACGAGTTCCTGAAGGCCGAAAACGCCAAGCTCGACAAGCAGATCGCGGAGATCAGGAAGCTGCGCGACGAGATCCGCGCGCTCCTGTCCCGCAAGCAGATCATCGAGACGCTGCAAACCGATCGCTCGCGCACCGTCGATCTCCTCGATCAGCTGGTGCGCCAGACCCCCGACGGCGTCTACCTGAAGACCGTCAAGCAAGAGGGGCTGAAGGTCAACCTGACCGGGTACGCGCAGTCCAACGCGCGCGTGTCCGCGTTCATGCGAAACCTGCAAAGCTCCGCGCTGGTCGACAACACGCAGACTTCGCCGCAGCTCGTCGAGATCAAGGCGTCCGACGTCAACAAGCGCCGTCTGTCGGAGTTCAACATGAACTTCACGATCAAGCGCCCGGTGACCGAGGAAGACGCATCCAAGGCGGGCAAAGCCGGCGCCGCGAAGAAAGGGTAGCCCATGGCCGGCGTCCTCGACCAGTTCAAGAACCTCAACACCAACGACCCGGGCTCGTGGCCGGCGCTGCCGAAGCTCGGGCTCCTGCTCCTGCTGCTCGTCGTCATCCTGATGGTTGCCTACTTCTTCGACTGGCAGGGCCAGCTCGAGGAGCTCGAAGCGGGGCGGGCGCTGGAGGACAAGCTAAAGGCGGAGTACGTCGACAAGAAGAAGCAGGCCGTGAACCTCGACCTGCTGGAGAACCAGAAGCGCGAGATCGAGACCTCCTTCGGCGCGCTGCTGAAACAGCTTCCGAACAAGTCGCAGATGGAAGCCCTGCTCGTCGATATCAACCAGGCCGGCCTCGGCCGCGGTCTCCAGTTCGAGCTTTTCCGGCCGGCCCAGAGCGAGACGGTGCGGGACTTCTATGCCGAGCTCCCGATCAACGTCAAGGTGACGGGCAACTACCACGACATGGGCGCATTCGCGAGCGACATCGGCCAGCTGCCGCGCATCGTCACATTGAACGACATCAACCTGAACGTCGGCAAAGACGGGACCCTGACGATGGACACCATCGCCAAGACCTTCCGGTACCTCGACGAGGAAGAAGTCGCCACGCAACGCGCCGCCGCGAAGGCCGCGAAGGCGGCGAAGAAATGAGGCGCCTCGCGATCACTCTCGGCGTCGCGCTGGCGCTCGCCGGATGCGAGGGCGGCGAGCAGCAGGAGCTGCGCGCCGAGCTCGCCAGCATGACCAAGGACCTGCGGGGCAAGGTCGACCCGCTGCCGGTCGTGAAACCCTACGAACCGGTGCCGTACACCGCCTACGACATGGCGGACCCGTTCGGTCCGGCGAAGATCCAGCTCGTCGCGGCCAAAGGCACCGGGAAGGGCACGGGAGGACTGCAGCCCGATCTCAGCCGACCCAAGGAGCCGCTCGAGGCATACCCGCTCGAGAGCCTGAGAATGGTGGGAACGCTCGAGCGCGGCAAGCAGACGTTCGCCCTCGTCAAAGCCGACGCAGGGCTCTACCGCGTCCGGGTGGGGAACTATCTCGGACAGAACTTTGGGGTGATCACGAAGATCACCGACAGCGAGGTCGCGCTGCGCGAGCTCGTCCAGGACTCCGGCGGCGACTGGACCGAGCGCGAGAGCACGCTACTGCTACAGGAAGCCGACCTCAAGGAGGCGAGGAAATGAGAAAGTACAAGACGCCATTCATCACCCTCCTGATCGCGGCCGCGGCCTGGTTCTGGGCCGGCGTTGCGCACGCCCAGGCTGCGCCGCAGAACTCGATCGAAGCCCTCAACGTCGCCTCGCAGGGCGGGCGCGTGATCCTGCGCATCACCACCAAGCAGCCGCTTGCCGCAGCACCGGCGAGCTTCACGGTGAACCAGCCCGCACGCATCGCGTTCGACTTCCCGAGCACCGGCAACGCGCTCGGGCGGAACAGCCAGGAGATCAACGAAGGCGAGCTGCGCAGCATGAGCATGGTGCAGGTCGGCGACCGCACGCGACTGGTGCTGAACCTGCGCAACATGGTGACCTACGAGAGCCAGGTGGAGGGCAATGTCCTGAGCGTCGTCCTCACGCCGGTTCCCGTCGCCGCTGCGCGACCCAGCACGCGGGCCGAGCGGTTCGCGGAGGGCACGTCTGACGCCAAGCACGAGATCCGCGAGATCGACTTCCGCCGCGGCAAGGCCGGCGAGGGCCGGATCGTGGTTGACCTGGGCGACACCACCACCGGGATCGACATCCGCCAGCAGGGGCAGCAGCTCATCGTCGACTTCCAGAAGACCCGCTTGCCTGACAACCTGCGCAAGCGACTCGACGTGCAGGATTTCGCGACCCCGGTGTCGACCGTGAGCACGTTCGCGCAGGGCGAGAACGTGCGCATGGTGATCGAGCCGAAGGGCCTGTGGGAGCACAACGCCTACCAGACCGACACGCAGTTCGTGATCGAGGTGAAGCCGGTCCAGTACGACCCGAACAAGCTCGTGCAGGGCACGCGCGGCGGCTATCGGGGCGACAAGCTGTCGCTCAACTTCCAGAACGTCGACGTGCGCAGCGTGCTGAACGTGATCGCGGACTTCACCGATCTCAACATCATCACGAGCGACACGGTCGGCGGCGCCCTGACGCTGCGTCTCAAGGACGTGCCCTGGGACCAGGCGCTCGAGATCATCATGCAGACGCGCGGCCTCGACATGCGCAAGAACGGCAATGTCATCTGGATCGCGCCGCGCGACGAGCTGGCCACCAAGGAGAAGCTCGAACTCGAAGCGGCCCAGCAGATCTCCGACCTCGAGCCGCTGCGCCAGGAGACCTTCCAGCTCAACTACACCAAGGCCGCGGAGATGGTGCTCCTGCTCCGGGGCGGTGTGGCCGCCGGCGGAGGCACCAACATACCGATCATCTCCAAGCGCGGCAGTGTCGTGGCCGACCCGCGGACCAACATCCTGTTCGTACAGGACATCCCGTCGCGGCTGGAGGCGGTGCGCAAGATGATCGCGACCGCCGACGTTCCGGTGCGGCAGGTGATGATCGAGGCGCGCATCGTGGAGGCGACCGACAAGTTCAGCCGGACCCTTGGCGTGCGGCTCGGGTACAACAACCTCGCGGGCAATCAGTTCTTCGGGGGACGACCCCTGTTCGCCACCGGCGGTGCGCTGACCTCCGTCGCCCCGTATACCGCGCAGACCTTCAACGGCGTGAACAATCTCAGCGGCGGTCTCGCGAACGTCACTGGTGCGACCAACACCAGTATGCTCACGCAGCCGCTGCCTGCGTTCCCGGCGGCGAACATGATCAACCTGCCCGCGACGCCCGTGGAGAGCGGGGCGCAGGCCGGCCAGTTCTCGCTCGTGCTGTTCAACAGCGCGGCAACGAAGTTCCTGAACCTGGAGATCACTGCGCTCGAGAGCGACGGAAAGGGCAAGATCATCTCCAGCCCGCGCGTGGTCACGGCGAACCAGATCGAGGCGCTGATCGAGCAGGGCACGGAGATTCCGTATCAGCAGGCGACGTCGAGCGGCGCGACCAGCATCGCCTTCCGCAAGGCCGTTCTCGCCCTGCGGGTGAAGCCCCAGATCACGCCCGACGGCAACGTGATCATGGACGTCGACATCAACAAGGACGCGGTCGGTGTCCTGACCACCGCCGGTCCCTCGATCGACACCAAGCACGTGAGGACCTCGGTGCTGGTCGAGAACGGCGGCACCGTGGTGATCGGCGGCATCTACACGCAGGACGAGCGGAATCAGGTCAACAAGGTGCCGTTCTTCGGCGACCTGCCTGCGGTCGGACCGCTGTTCCGCAACACGTTCCGCGTCGACAACAAGACCGAGCTGCTGGTCTTCCTCACGCCGCGGATCATCGACGAGCGGCTGAGCGTCCGGTAACCGCGCGACTCCGACTCGGGAAGGCCGGGCGCTGCCCGGCCTTTTGATTGATGGACCGCCCGCCGCGCAAGCACCCTTGCGGCGGGCTGCGCAAACCCGCTTCGCGGCCCAACTGTCGCACAGCCCACGCCCGCCTGCTGCGGCTGCTCACGCCGCTCCACTAAGCGTGGGCGCTTACAATGCGCGCATGGAGACGAGCCGCAACATCTTCCTCGTCGGGCTGATGGGCGCCGGCAAGACCACCATCGGCCGGCAGCTCGCGCAGCGCCTGCGCAAGGAGTTCATCGACGCCGACCAGGAGATCGTGCGCCGCACGGGCGTGCGGATCGGCACGATCTTCGAGATCGAGGGCGAGGAGGGCTTTCGCGCGCGCGAGGCGCAGGTGCTGGAGAGCCTGACCCAGCTCGACGACGTCGTGCTGGCGACCGGGGGCGGCGTCGTGCTGCGGCGGGAGAACCGCGAGCGGCTCAAGGCGCGCGGATTCGTGATCTACCTCAGGGCCCAGCCGCGCGACCTCTACCTGCGCACCCGGCACGACAAGGGGCGGCCGTTGCTGCAGACCGGGGATCCGCTCGTGCGCCTGGAGGAACTCTACGGCGTCCGCGACCCGCTCTACTGCGAGGTCGCCGATCTCGTCGTCGACACCGGCCGGCAGAGCGTCTCCGCGCTCGTCGGCCAGCTGCTGAAGCGACTGCCCGAGGCATGCAGACTGTCCGCGTAGCCCTGGCGGAGCGCGCCTACCCGATCCACATCGGCGCCGGGCTTCTCGAGCGCGCCGACCTGCTGGTCCCGCTTCTGCCGCAGCGGCGTGTCGCCCTCGTCACCAACCATACGGTCGCGCCGCTCTACCTCGACCGGATCGCGCGGGCCCTGGACGCCGCCGGCGTCGCGAGCGTCCGAGTCGTCGTCCCCGACGGCGAGGCCCACAAGGACTGGTCGACGCTCAACAAGGTCTTCGATGCGCTGCTCGAGCACCGCTGCGACCGCAAGACGGCGATCGTCGCGCTCGGCGGGGGCGTGATCGGCGATCTCGCGGGGTTCGCCGCCGCGACGTATCAGCGCGGCGTGCCGTTCGTGCAGGTGCCGACCACGCTGCTCGCGCAGGTGGATTCCTCCGTGGGCGGCAAGACCGCGATCAACCATCCGCTCGGCAAGAACATGATCGGCGCGTTCCACCAGCCCCTCGCGGTGCTCGCCGACATGGACACGCTCGCGACGCTGCCGCCCGCCGAGCTGCGCGCCGGGCTCGCCGAGGTGATCAAGCACAGTGCGATTCGCGACGCGGCGTTTTTTGATTGGCTCGAGGCGAACCTCGACGCGCTTCTCCGCCTCGACCGCAATGCGCTCGCCTACGCGGTGAAGCGCTCGGTCGAGATCAAGGCCGCGGTCGTCGCCGTGGACGAGCGCGAGACCGGCCTGCGCGCGCTGCTCAACTTCGGCCACACCTTCGGCCACGCGATCGAGGCGGGCCTGGGCTTCGGGGCGTGGCTGCACGGCGAGGCGGTGGCGGCCGGAATGGTCATGGCCGCGGACCTGTCCACCCGCCTCGGGAGGCTCGAGCGCGGGGCTGCCGACCGGCTGCGCCGGCTGCTCGAGCGCGCCGGCCTGCCAGTGGCCGGTCCCGCGCTCGGCGCCGACCGCTATCTCGACCTCATGGCGATCGACAAGAAGGCCGAAGCCGGCCGCATCCGGTTCATCCTCCTCGACCGCCTGGGTGCGGCGCGCATCGTCGACCAGGTTCCGCCCGAGGCCCTGCGGGCGACGCTAAGCGCCTGTTCTACAAAGTAGCCTGGGCCGTACCTGGCCCGGTTTGCCGCGCTGCGGTAACCGGTTGAGCCCGCAGGGGTTCGCAGGTATATTTCCAAGCTCCCCCGGAAAAAATGCACGGTCTAGCCGGAGCCGCGCCGGGGCTCGAGCCAACCGAGGTGCGCCGTGATTGAATCGTTCTTTCCGCCCCCCGCTCAGGGTCTCTACGACCCGGTGAACGAGCACGACGCGTGCGGCGTCGGCTTCATCGCGAACATCAAGGGCAAGAAGAGCCACGAGATCATCGAGCACGGGCTCCTGATCCTCAAGAACCTCACCCACCGGGGTGCGGTCGGCTATGACCCGAAACTCTCCGACGGCGCCGGAATCCTGATCCAGATCCCCGACAAGTTCTTCCGCGAGGAGATGAAGAAGCAGGGCGTGACCCTGCCGCCGGTCGGCCAGTACGGCGTCGGGATGGTGTTCCTGCCGCGCGAGCCCGCCTCGCGCTTCGCCTGCGAGTACGAGATCGAGCGCGCGATCAAGGACGAAGGCCAGGTGCTGCTCGGCTGGCGCGACGTGCCGGTCGACAACGCCGACCTCGCGGAGCCCGCCAAGAAGCTCGAGCCGGTGATCCGGCAGGTCTTCGTTGGCCGCGGCGCGGGCGTGACCGTCACCGACGCGCTCGAGCGCAAGCTCTACATCATCCGCAAGTCCTCCGGCCACGCGATCCAGGCGCTCAAGCTCGCGCACGGCAAGGAGTTCTACGTGCCCTCGATGTCCGCCCGGACAATCGTCTACAAGGGCATGCTGATGGCCTACCAGGTCGGCCAGTACTACAAGGACCTGCAGGATCCGCGCGTCGTGTCGGCGCTCGCGATGATCCACCAGCGCTTCTCGACGAACACCTTCCCCACGTGGGATCTCGCGCACCCGTTCCGGCTGATCGCGCACAACGGCGAGATCAACACCCTGCGCGGCAACGTCAACTGGATCCGCGCGCGGCAGGGGGCGATCTCCAGCCCGATCCTCGGCGACGACCTCGCGAAGATCTGGCCGCTCATCTACGCCGGCCAGTCGGACTCGGCGAGCTTCGACAACGCGCTCGAGATGCTCGTGATGGGCGGATACTCGATCGCCCACGCGATGATGATGATGATCCCCGAGGCGTGGGAGAAGAACGACCTCATGGACTCGCGCCGGCGCGCGTTCTACGAGTACCACGCCGCGATGCAGGAGCCCTGGGACGGCCCGGCGGGGATCGCGTTCACCGACGGCCGCCAGATCGGTGCGACGCTGGATCGCAATGGCCTGCGCCCCGCGCGCTACATCGTCACCGACGACGATCTCGTCGTCATGGGCTCCGAGTGCGGCTGCCTGCCGATCCCCGAGGAGCGGATCGTCCGGAAGTGGCGCCTGCAGCCCGGCAAGATGTTCCTCGTCGACCTCGAGAAGGGGCGCATCGTCGACGACCAGGAGTTGAAGGAGACGCTCGCCTCCGCCAAGCCCTACGCCGAGTGGATCGAGCGCATCAGCGTCAAGCTCGACGATCTGCCCGCCCCGGACGAGAAGCGCGTGCCCTCGCGCGAGCCCCTCCTCGACCGCCAGCAGGCGTTCGGCTACACGCAGGAAGACATCAAGTTCCTGATGACGCCGATGGCGCTGAACGGCGAGGAGCCGGTCGGCTCCATGGGCAACGATTCGCCGCTCGCGGTGCTGTCGAACAAGAACAAGACGCTCTACCAGTACTTCAAGCAGATGTTCGCGCAGGTTACCAACCCCGCGATCGATTCGATCCGCGAGGAGCTGGTGATGTCGCTCGTCAGCTTCATCGGGCCGAAGCCGAACCTCCTCGGCATCGACGAGATGAATCCGCCGCTGCGCCTCGAGGTGAGCCAGCCGGTGCTCGACTTCGCCCAGATGGAGACCATCCGGCACATCGATAAGTACACCGACGGCAAGTTCAAGAGCTGCGAGCTGGACATCAGCTACCCGGTCGGGTGGGGCAAGGAGGCCGTCGAAGCGCGGCTCGCCAGCCTGTGCGCGCAGGCCGAGGACGCGGTGCGCTCGGGCTACAGCATCATCGTCATCTCCGACCGCAAGATGGACCGGCAGCGTGTCGCGATCCCCGCGCTGCTCGCCCTTTCGGCGATTCACCAGCACCTGACCGGCAAGGGCCTGCGCACGTCCACCGGCCTCGTGGTCGAAACCGGCTCCGCGCGCGAGGTGCACCACTTCGCGCTGCTCGGCGGCTACGGCGCCGAGGCGGTGCACCCGTATCTCGCGTTCGAGACGCTCCTCGAGCTCAAGGGCCTCGTTCCCGAGGACAAGGACGGGGAAAAGGCCTGCAAGAACTTCATCAAGGCGGTTGGCAAGGGCTTGCGCAAGGTGATGTCCAAGATGGGCATCTCGACCTACATGTCCTACACCGGCGCGCAGCAGTTCGAAGCGGTGGGCCTGCGAAAGCAGTTCGTCGAGAAGTACTTCGCCGGCACCCCGACTCTCGTCGAGGGCATCGGCGTATTCGAAGTCGCCGAGGAGGCGCTGCGCATCCACCGGTGCGCGTTCGGCGAGGATCCGGTGCTCGCCGAGGCGCTCGACGCAGGCGGCGAGTATGCGTACCGCGTCCGCGGCGAAGAGCACATGTGGACACCCGACGCGATCGCCAAGCTCCAGCACTCGACGCGCGAGAAGAGCTACGCGACCTACAAGGAGTACGCGCAGATCATCAACGACCAGTCGCGGCGCCACATGACGCTGCGCGGGTTGTTCGAGTTCCGGTTCGATCGCGCGCGAGCCGTCCCGATCGAGGAGGTCGAGCCCGCCGCCGAGATCGTGAAGCGCTTCTCGACTGGCGCGATGTCGCTCGGCTCGATCTCGACCGAGGCGCACACCACGCTCGCGGTCGCGATGAACCGCATCGGCGGCAAGTCGAACACGGGCGAGGGCGGCGAGGATCGCCGGCGCTTCGCGCCGATCAAGGCCGGTGAGACCCTGGCCGGCCGGCTCGGCCGGAACCGGATCGAGCGCGACCTCGAGCTCAAGGCGGGCGACTCGCTCAAGTCGAAGATCAAGCAGGTGGCGTCGGGCCGCTTCGGCGTCACCGCGGAGTACCTGGCTTCGGCCGAGCAGATCCAGATCAAGATCGCGCAGGGTGCCAAGCCCGGCGAGGGCGGCCAGCTGCCCGGGCGCAAGGTGTCGGAGTACATCGCCGAGCTGCGCTATTCCACCTCGGGCGTGGAGCTGATCTCGCCGCCGCCGCACCACGACATCTACTCCATCGAGGACCTGGCGCAGCTCATCCACGACCTCAAGAATTCGAACCCGACCGCCTCGATCAGCGTGAAGCTCGTGTCCGAGATCGGCGTCGGGACGATCGCGGCGGGCGTGGCCAAGGCGAAGTCCGACCACGTCACGATCGCGGGCCACGACGGCGGCACGGGCGCCTCCCCCTGGTCGTCGATCAAGCACGCCGGCACGCCGTGGGAGCTCGGCCTCGCCGAGACGCAGCAGACCCTCGTCCTCAACAAGCTGCGCGGGCGGATCGCGGTGCAGGTGGACGGCCAGATGAAGACCGGCCGCGACGTGGCGATCGGCGCGATCCTCGGCGCCGACGAGTTCGGCTTCGCCACCGCGCCGCTCGTCGTCGCCGGCTGCATCATGATGCGCAAGTGCCACCTCAACACCTGCCCGGTCGGCGTGGCCACGCAGGATCCGGTGCTGCGCCGGAAGTTCCGGGGTCAGCCCGAGCACGTCATCAACTACTTTTTCTTCGTGGCGGAGGAGCTGCGCGAGATCATGGCGCAGCTTGGCGTGCGCAAGCTGACCGACCTGATCGGCCGCTCCGACCTGCTCGACACGAAGAAGGGCATCGAGCACTGGAAGGCGCGCGGGCTCGACTTCGCGAAGATCTTCCATCGCCCGCAGGTCGGCCCCGAGGTCGCCACCTGGAACAGCGAGCGCCAGGATCACGGCCTCGAGAAGGCGCTCGACAACCGCCTGATCGAGCTCGCCGAGCCCGCGATCGAGCGCCGCGAGAAGGTGACGATCGAGATCCCGATCCGCAACATCAATCGCACGGTCGGGACGATGCTGTCGTACGAGATCGCGAAGCGCTATGGGCACGACGGTCTGCCGGACGACACGATCCACGTGCGGTTCGCGGGATCGGCGGGCCAGAGCTTCGGCGCGTTCCTGGCGAAGGGTGTCTGGCTCGACCTCCGCGGCGACACGAACGACTACTGCGGCAAGGGGCTGTCGGGCGGGCGGATCAGCGTGCAGCCCTCGTCCAAGTTTCGCGGCGAGCCGACGGAGAACATCATCACCGGAAACGTGGTGCTCTACGGAGCGATCGCGGGCGGGGCGTATTTCCGCGGCGTGGCCGGGGAACGCTTCGCGGTGCGCAACTCGGGCGCGCACGCGGTGGTCGAGGGCGTCGGCGACCATGGCTGCGAGTACATGACCGGCGGTACGGTCGCGGTGCTCGGCCAGACCGGCCGCAACTTCGGCGCGGGCATGTCGGGCGGCATCGCGTACGTGCTCGATCTCGACGGCACGTTCGCGACGAAGTGCAACACGTCGATGGTCGACCTGGAGCCGGTCCTCTCGGAGGGCGAGCAGCAGGGCAAGGTGTCGCGCGACCTGTGGCACATGGGCCACTCGGACGAGGCGATCCTCAAGCGGCTCATCGAGAACCACGCGAAGTACACCGACAGCAAGCGCGCGAAGGAGCTCCTCGCCGACTGGGCCGGCTACCGGGCGAAGTTCGTGAAGGTGTTTCCGAAGGAGTACCGCCGCGCGATGGCCGAGAATGCGGCCGCTTCGCGGAAGGCAGTGGCGTAAGCGACATGGGCAAAGTCACCGGATTTCTCGAGTACCAGCGCCTCCAGGAGGCGGCCGAAGTGCCCGCGGCGCGCAAGAAGCACTGGCGCGAGTTCGTCGCTCACCTCACCGACGAGGACGCGAAGGTCCAGGGCGCGCGGTGCATGGACTGCGGCATCCCGTTCTGCATGAGCGGGTGCCCGGTCAACAACATCATCCCGGACTTCAACGACCTCGTTTACCGGCAGGACTGGAAGCGCGCGATCGAGACCCTGCACTCGACGAACAACTTCCCCGAGTTCACCGGCCGCGTGTGCCCCGCGCCGTGCGAGGAGGCCTGCACGCTGCGAATCAACAACGACGCGGTCGGGATCAAGTCGATCGAGCACGCGATCATCGACAAGGCCTGGGAAGCGGGTTGGGTCCTGCCGCAGCCGCCCGAGCACAAGACCGGCAAGAAGGTCGCGGTCGTCGGCTCGGGTCCCGCCGGCCTCGCCTGCGCGCAGCAGCTCGCCCGCGCCGGGCACGATGTCGTCGTGTTCGAAAAGAACGACCGCGTCGGCGGGCTTCTCCGCTACGGCATTCCCGACTTCAAGATGGAGAAGTGGCTGATCGACCGCCGGCTCGAGCAGATGCGCGCCGAGGGCGTCGAGTTTCGCACCGGCGTGTTCGTCGGGAAGGTGCCGCCCGGGAGCGGGATCGCGAACGACGCGAAGAAGACCGTCGGGCCCGAGCAGCTCGTCGCCCAGTTCGACGCGGTGGTGCTCTCCGGCGGCGCCGAGCAGCCGCGCGACCTCCCGATTCCCGGGCGCGACCTCGACGGCGTGCACTACGCGATGGAGTTCCTCCCGCTGCAGAACCGGCGCGTCGCCGGAGACAAGGGCATCCGCGAGCTGTGGGCGACCGGCAAGCACGTCGTCGTGATCGGCGGCGGCGACACCGGCTCCGACTGCGTGGGGACGTCCAACCGCCATGGTGCGAAGTCGGTCACGCAGTTCGAATTGCTGCCGATGCCGCCGGAGGCCGATCAGAATCCGGTGTGGCCCTACTGGCCGGTGCGCCTGCGCACGTCCTCGTCGCACGAGGAAGGCTGCCAGCGCGACTGGGCCGTCACCACCAAGGCGTTCCGCGGCGAGAATGGCAGGGTGCGGTCGCTCGTCGCCGTGCGCGTGAACTGGGCTAAGGACCCCGCCACCGGCCAGATGAAGATGGCCGAAGTGCCCGGGACCGAATTCGAGCTGCCCGCGGATCTCGTGCTGCTGGCAATGGGCTTCACCGGCCCGTTCGGCGGCGTGCTCGACGCGTTCGGGGTCGCGAAGGATGCGCGCGGCAACGCGCAAGCGACGACCGACGGCGCCGGCTGCTATGCGACCTCGGTGCCGAAGGTGTTCGCGGCCGGCGATCTCCGCCGGGGCCAGTCGCTCGTCGTCTGGGCGATCCGCGAAGGGCGGCAGTGCGCGCGGGCGGTGGACGAGTTCCTGACGGGATCCTCCGAACTGCCCCGCTGAGCCGGTCCGCACGAAACGAAACGGCGCCTGACGGCGCCGTTTTCGCGTGGGAAGCTGTCTGCTACTGCTGGAGCGGCATCGGGCGCGGGCGCGGGGTCGGCCGCGGTTGCGGCGCCGCCGACTCGGGCACCGGCACATACTGGGCGCCGATTCCGGCCGGACCGGGCGCGAGCACCACGCCGCCCGGCGCGGCGGGACTGTATCCGCCGCCGATCCCGTAGGGGCCGGGGCCCACCGCGATTCCGCCCGGCGGGGGGCGGAAGTACGGCCCGACGGCGCCCCCACCGCCCTGCGCGACATACGGCGTGGGCTGATACGTGCCCGGCGCGGCGGGTGACGGAAGCGGTCGCGGTCGCACGTACGCGGGCGGGTAGGCATAGCCATAGCCCGGATCGACGTAGGCGCCGCGGCTCGGGTCGTCGCAGTCGACGCGGCGGTCAGCGCGGCACTGCTCGACCCAGCGACGATGGGTCTCAGCGGCGGCGGCCTCCTGCTGCGCGGCGCTCTGCCGCTGGGCGGTGGCTTCCCGCTCGAGCTGATCGACCCGTCGGCGCAGCGCCGGATCGGCGGCGGCCGCAGGATCGCCGCGCCGCATCTCCGGCGCCGGGATCGTGGTCACGCGGCCGTTGTCCTCGTCCAGCTTGACGACGCCCTTGCCCTTGGGCGGCGAGCTCGAGTAGTTGACGACGCCTTTGTCGTCGACCCACTTGTACACTTGGGCGTGCGCGACGCCGAAGAGCATGACGGCATTGGCCAGCGTGACCAGCCCGGCCAGGAACGGTATCCGGCACATGATCAACTTACGCACGACCCCTCGGCCTGGATGACAGTCGGCTTCGATCATACGCTCACGGCACGCGCCGTCAGCCCCACCCCGATGCTTGCACGTGTCCTGGCCCGGCCAGAGGGCGTAGTTCCAGGGGAGGCGGGAGGGTGCGTGCTAACATCGACGCCACCTACGGAGCCCCTGGTGGTAAACCAGCGGCAGTAAACCAGCGGCAACAAACCAGCGCAGTAAAGGTCGCGCAGTGAACGTCGTCATCCTGGCGGCCGGCCAGGGCAAGCGGATGCGCTCCGACCTGCCGAAGGTCCTCCATCCTCTCGCCGGCCGCCCGCTCCTCGCTCACGTCCTCGCTACCGCCCGGGCGCTCGCCCCCGAGCGGATCTGCGTCGTGTACGGCCACGGCGGCGAGCGCGTTCGCGAGGTGCTCCGAGACCCCGCAGTCACTTGGGTGCGCCAGGAGCCGCAGCTCGGTACCGGGCATGCGCTCGCCCAGGCGCTGCCGCAGCTCGGCGCGGCCACGCAGACGCTCGTGCTGTACGGCGACGTGCCGCTTACGCGCGCGGAAACGCTCGAGCGCTTGCGCGAGGCAGCGGGCGACGGGGTCGCGGTGCTGACCGTCGAGCTGGAGGATCCCACCGGCTACGGCCGCATCGTGCGCGAGGGCGGGGCGGTGAAACGGATCGTCGAACAGAAGGACGCGACCGCGGCGGAGCGCGCGCTCCGCGAGGTCAACACCGGCATCATGGTGCTGCCGACCGCCCGGCTCGCCGACTGGCTCGGGCGCCTGCGCGACGACAACGCCCAGCGCGAGTACTACCTTACCGACGTGATCGCGCTCGCCGTCGCCGACGGCGTGAGCGTGCGCGCGGCGCAGCCGCAAGCGGTCGCGGAGACGATGGGCGTCAACTCGAAAGGGCAGCTCGCGGAGCTGGAACGCATTTTTCAGCGCGGAATCGCGAGTGCGTTGATGGACGACGGCGTGTCGATCGCCGATCCGGCGCGCATCGACGTGCGCGGGCGGCTCCAGTGCGGGCGCGACGTCGCGATCGACGTGAACTGCGTGTTCGAAGGCGACGTCGTCCTCGGCGATCGCGTCTCGATCGCGTCGCACTGCGTGCTGCGCAACGCGCGGGTCGCCGCCGACACCCGGCTCGAGCCCTTCTGCCACGTCGAGGACGCGGACATCGGCGCCGCCTGCCGCATCGGGCCGTACGCCCGCCTGCGGCCCGGGACGAAGCTCGCCGAGGAGGTGCACGTCGGGAACTTCGTCGAGGTGAAAGCGAGCACATTCGGCCCGCGTTCGAAGGCGAACCACCTCGCTTACGTCGGCGACAGCGCGGTCGGCCGCGATGTCAACGTCGGCGCCGGCACCATCACCTGCAACTATGACGGCGCCAACAAGCACCGCACCGTGATCGAGGACGAGGTGTTCATCGGCTCCGACACGCAGCTCGTCGCGCCCGTCACCGTCGGGCGCGGCGCGACCATCGCCGCGGGCACCACCGTGTGGAAGGACGTCCCGCCGGGCACACTCGCGCTGAACGAGAAGACGCAGGTGGCGCGCGCGGACTATCAGAGACCGAGGAAGAAAAAGTAGATGTGTGGAATCGTCGGCGCCATCGCCAACCGTAACGTCGTCCCGATCCTGGTCGAGGGACTGAAGCGGCTCGAGTACCGCGGCTACGACTCCGCGGGCGTCGCGGTCGTCGACGGCAGCATCAAGCGCGTGCGCCGCGTCGGCCGCGTCGCGGAGATGGAGGCGGCGGCGCAGGCCGACGGCCTGAAGGGCGGGCTCGGGATCGGCCATACGCGCTGGGCAACGCACGGCGGCGTCACCGAGCCGAACGCACACCCGCACGTGTCGCGCGACGAGATCGCGGTCGTGCACAACGGCATCATCGAGAACCACGACCAGCAGCGCGACCGGCTGAAAAAGCTCGGCTACGTCTTCGACTCGCAGACCGACACCGAAGTGATTGCGCACCTGGTGCACCACTACTACGGCGCGACGCACGATCTGCTCGCCGCGACGCAGAAGGCGGTGCGCGACCTCGTGGGCGCGTATGCCATTGCCGTCGTGTCGCTCAAGTCCCCCGACGTCATGATCTGCGCGCGCGTCGGCTGCCCGCTGCTCGTCGGCCTCGGCGAGGGCGAAAACTTCGTGGCCTCCGACGTGTCGGCGGTGCTCTCTTCGACGCGCCGCGTGATCTACCTGGACGAGGGCGACGTGGCCGAGGTCGCGCGCAGCGGGGTGCGCGTCTTCGACCGCGACGGCAAGGCCGTCGAGCGCAAGGTGCACGTGTCGGACGTCTCGCTCGCCTCGCTCGAGCTGGGGCCCTACAGCCACTTCATGCAGAAGGAGATCCACGAGCAGCCCAAGGCGCTCTCGGACTCTCTCGAGCCGATTCTCGGCGACGGGGTCACGCCGCTCCTGTTCGGTCCCGACGGCGAGAGCGTCCTGCGCGACATCGAGGCCGTGCAGATCATCGCGTGCGGCACGAGCTTTTACGCCGGGTCGGTCGCGCGCTACTGGCTCGAGTCGATCGCGAAGGTGCCCACTGCGGTGGAGATCGCGAGCGAGTACCGCTACCGCGATGGCGTGCCCAACCCGAAGCAGCTCGTCGTGACCATCTCCCAGTCGGGCGAGACGCTCGACACGATGGAGGCGCTTAAGCGCGCGAAGGAGCTCGGACATGACCGCACGCTCGCGATCTGCAACGTGCGCGAGAGCGCGATCCCGCGCGCTTCGCGGCTCGTGTTCTACACCCGCGCCGGCGCGGAGATCGGGGTCGCCTCGACCAAGGCCTTCACGACGCAGCTCGCGGCGCTGTTCACGCTCACGCTCGTCCTGGCGAAGCTGAAGGGCCGGCTGTCACCGGCCGCCGAGGCGGCGCACATCGAGGCGCTGCGCCATCTCCCCGGGAACGTACAGCACGCGCTCAACCTCGAGCCGCAGATCCGCGTCTGGTCGGAGCGCTTCGCGCAGAAGCCGGACGCGCTCTTCCTCGGCCGCGGCATTCACTACCCGATCGCCCTCGAAGGCGCGCTCAAGCTCAAGGAGATCTCCTACATTCACGCCGAGGCCTACCCGGCGGGCGAGCTCAAGCACGGCCCGCTCGCGCTGGTGGACGAGAACATGCCGGTGGTCGTGATCGCGCCGAACGACGCGCTGCTCGAGAAGGTGAAGTCGAACATGCAGGAGGTGCGCGCGCGCGGCGGCGAGCTCTACGTCTTCGCCGACGCCGACAGCCACTTTGCCGAAAGCGAGGGCGTGCATGTCATCCGCACGCCGCGGCACGTCGGCGTGCTCTCGCCGATCGTGCATGCGATTCCCGTGCAGCTCCTCGCCTACAACGCCGCGATTGCCCGGGGGACGGACGTGGATAAACCGCGGAACCTCGCCAAGTCGGTGACGGTCGAGTAGGGGGTCGGATCGGCCCGCATCCTTTTTTGACGGACATCAACGCCGACCGGTCCCCCGCCGCCTAGCCTCGTCGCAAGCAACCGCAAGCGAGGCGTTCCGGCGATGGCCGAGTACCAGGGCTGCGAGATCCCCGAGGATCTTTGGTACGACCTCGACTACTGCTGGGTGCGGCCGCTCGGCGACGGGATCTTCCGTGTCGGTCTCACCGATCCGTCGCAGACGATGGCCGGCCGGCTCCAGTACGTGACCTTCCGCTCGCCCGGCACGCATCGCGCGCGCCGCAAGCCGCTCGCGCGGCTCGAGTCGGGCAAGTGGGCGGGCGGCGTGCCGGCGCCGTTCGACGGCACGATCGTGGCGTGCAACGATCGATTGCTCGAGATGCCGCACCTCGTGAACATTGCGCCGTATGGTGACGCGTGGATCGTCGACCTGCGTGCGGACGATCCGGTGCACGCGCTGGACGGGCTGGTCACCGGCGCGGCGGCGGTCAAAGGCTTGCGGGCCTGGATCGACCGGTACGGCGTCGTGTGCATGCGGTGCGCCGAATGACTTGCGCGGGCGTGCGCACAGACATACCCGATCGGCCGGGCGGAAGAGGAGCAGCGTGAATAGAAAACTGAATGGATAACTGCATAGAACGTTTCGCAATATTCTCTTGATCAATCAATAGCCTGCCTCGCGTTCGGGCTGTTGCGTGAATAGTTTCTTGAATAGGTCCATCTGCCCAATGAAGGTTGAGCTTCTCGTCTCCCACTGGTGTCCGACGTGCCCCGCCGCGGAGGCGATCTGGCGGCAGGTCGCGGGCGAACGCGCGATCGATTTCGCGGTCGTCGATATCTCGAAGCCCGAGGGGCGCGAGATCGTGTCGAAGCTCAATCTGCGCACGGTGCCGGCAACGGTGATCGACGGCGTGCTCCAGTCGGTCGGCGTGCCGTCGCCCGACGCGGCGCGCGCGCTCGTCGCCGCCGCGCCGGCGCGTGAAGCAGCGCGGCCCGAGGTGAAGCGCGACACCGTGGCGGCACCGCTTCGGAACGGCGCGGGCACGGCGCTTCGCCTGCTGGGCAACGTTCCCCACCGGTTCTTCTTCCTGCTCGGCGTGGCGCAGGCGGTCGCGGTGATGCTCTGGTGGCTCGTCGACCTCGGCGGCCGCTACGCGGGGCTGTACACGCCGATCGCGTGGACCGTGCCGCCGCCGTGGGGCCACGCGTTCCTCATGAACTACACGGTGTTCCCGTTCTTCGTGTTCGGGTTCCTCATGACCGCGATGCCGAACTGGACCGGCGAGGCGATGCCGCATCGCGCCCATCTGTACGCCGGACTGCCGATGGCGCTCGGTGTCGTCCTCCTCTACGTCGGGCTCGCGACGGATGCGCGCGTCGTCCTCACGGGTGTCGCGCTGCTGGTCGTCGGCTGGCTGATCGGCGCCGGGATCCTCGCGAGCGTCGTGGGGGCGAACCGCGGCCGTGACCGCTTCGCCCTCGGGCTGACCGTCGTCATGTTCGTCGGCGCGCTGTCGGCCGCCTCGTTCGGCGCCTGGCTCGCCACCGACGAGCCGATGTTCGCGGCGGTGTCGCGATACGCCGGGGTGTGGCTCTTCCTCGTGCCGCTCTATCTCACCATCGAGCACCGTCTGGTGCCGTTCTTCTCGAGCCGCATCATCGAGGGCTATGCGGTGTTCCGGCCGCAGGGGTCGCTGCCGTTCCTCGTTGCCGCGGCCGCTGTGCACTTCGCGCTGGAGCTCGCCGGCGCGCGCGCGTGGCTCTGGCTCGTCGATGCGCCGATGGCCGCCTGGGTGGCGTTCCTCGCTGTGAAGTGGGGATTGAAGGGGAGCTTCCGGGCGCGGCTGCTGGTCATGCTGCACCTCACGCTCGTCATGGCGGCCATGGCGCTCGCCCTTTACGCGATCGACAGCCTGGCGACGGCGGCAGGCCACGCGGGTGCGCTCGGCCTCGCGCCGCTCCATGCGTTGACGATCGGCTATTTCTCGGCCACGACGCTCGCGATGGTGTCGCGCGTGTCGCTCGGCCATTCGGGCCGGGCGCTCGAGGCGGACCCGCTGACGTGGTGGGCGTTCCTCGGCGTGCTCGCGACTGCTGGGATGCGCACCGTCGCCGATCTCTGGTTCATGCCGCCGGCCCTGCGGCTCTGGCTGTCGGTCGCCGCCGCCGTCCTGTGGCTCGCGGTGTTCCTGGCGTGGGCGGCGCGCTACCTTCCGCTCTACCTGCGACCGCGGGCCGACGGACGACCCGGCTGACGCACGGCGGTGGCCGTGCGCATAATCGGCCATGCGCTCTCGCCTCGCCGGTATTCTCGCGCGCCTCGTCGCCGCGCTTTGCTGCGCGGTCTGCCTGTCCGCCGCCGCCCAGGACTGGAAGTACGACGGCGCCGAGCTCGTGCGGTTCGCTGCCGACTACGAAAAGCTCAGAGACTCCGGCGCGTCCACCGACGAACCGAGCCTGGCGGCACGCGTCGGTTACTTCACCGGTTTCGTGCTCGGCGTTGCGCGCGCAAATGCGGACCGCGGGTGGTACTGCCTGCCGGAGAACCTCATGGCCGGGCAGGCGTGGGACGCCGTCGCGCGGTTTCTCCGCGAGTACCCGACCCTCACCGACGCGCGGCCGAGCACGATCGTGAATGGCGCGCTCGCGAAGAGCTTCCCCTGCACCGAGGCCGAGCGGGCGGCGAAGGAGAAGGAGGAGGCGGCGGCGAAGCCGCGGCCCAAGCCGAAGCCCAAGGCGGCGCCGAAGCCGGCGACGTGATGGGCGGTCAGCGTTTGAGCGCGAGCGCCCCGAGGTCGCGTTCGAGGCGCCCGAGGATCCGCGCCAACGCCTCGTTGTAACCCTTTGCGAGCGTTTCGGGCGCGGCGTCGGGAAGGTCCGCGCGCTCGCTGAACCGCCGGTCGAGGACGAGCTCGCGGCCGTCGGATACGGCCCGAACCAGGTACACCTGCACGTCGAGCACCGCGGCGGGCCGCTTGCCGTCGCGCAGGTCGCCGTAGACCGCGAGCACCGTGCCTTCGAGCGCGTACGCCGCGTCGGCGGAGATGCCGGGCTCGAGCACCGCACCGAAGAGGCCCGAGGCCTTCAACCAGTCGGTCGTGGCGGTCGTCACCAGCTCGCCGGGGCCGGCGGCGAACCCGTTGTAGAAATCCGCGACGAGCTGGCCGTCGGACTTGCGGTACAGGAACTCTCTGCCGTCGTACGGCGGCACGGTCCGGAACGGCTTCACCTTCAGCGTGACGGACCGGGTCGCCGCGGCGGGTGCCGCGCCGCGCGCCGGTGCGAGGTCGTACGTCGCACGCTCGACCGGCGGGCGCGTGAACGAGCAGGCGGCGAGCCCTGCGGCAACGGCGATCGCCAGGGCGGCGTGCGGCACGCGCATGATCATTTCCCTCCCTCCCTGACGGGTCTCGGCGCGTCGCTCAGGATTCCGCCCGGGTAGCGCTTCAGGCTCTCGGTGAGGTCGCGCAGGTTCTCGGACAGCCGCCGCAGGTTGGTGAGCGCCGCCGCGATGTCGGCGTCGCTCCCTGCCGTCAGCTCGTCGAGACGCCGCAGGATGCGGTCGGCGCTGGCGAGCGCACTCTTCACTTGCGGGCTCTCGATGACCTCGCGCAGGCTCGCCGCCGTCGCCGCCACATCCTCGGGCAGCTTGTCGAGCTTCGGATTGGCGAGAATCTCCCGCGCCCGCGCGGCCGCGCTGGCGAGGTCCTTCGTCGCCTGCGTGATCTCCGGCGAGCCCAGCACCTTGTTCAGCTGCACGGCGGCGGCTCGCACCTCCTTGAGCGTGGCGTCGGCGTTGCTGGCAAGCTTGTCCACCGACACCTGGTCGAGCTTCGCGTTCGCCGTGACGAGCAGCCGCTGCGCGTCGGCGAACACCGTCTCCAGGTCCAACCGGTCGAGCTTGACGAGGAAGTTCTGCGCCCCGCGCACGATCTGGTTGTAGCTCGACGGCGCGGAGGGGATGTAGAGATGCTGCGGCGTCCAGTCGATCGGCAGCGGCGGCGGTGCGCCTTCGACGAGATCGATCTCGAGGTAGGCCGTCCCGGTGATCCCGACCGGTGCGATGCGCACGCGCAGTCCCCGTTCGATCGCCTGCTGGAGCCGCTCCGGGTCGGACTCGACCACCGAGCCGATCAGCGCCGCCTCGACCTCGCTCTCGACCCGCACGTACTGCCGGCGCTGGCTGCGCGGCTTGTCCTGCTCGTAGCGCGCCCAGGTGAAGCTGATGTTCGTGACGCGGCCGAGCTGCACGCCGCGGTACTTCACTGCCGAGCCCGAGTCGAGCCCCTGCACCGACTCGTTGAAATAGGTCTCGAGCACGACCGTCTGCCGGAAGACCTGGCCGGCCGAGAGCGCCAGCACGATCCCGAGGAACACCGCGATCGCCGCGAGGATGAAGAGCCCCAGCCGGAAGTAGTTGGCGTGCTGACTCATTGGATCACCCTGGCGCTGCGCGCCACGGATTCGCCATTGCGGCGGCCCGGCGGTCTCATTGGACTACCCTCGCGCGAAGTGCGCTCGGGAGTTCGCCCTTGGAGCGGTCCTGCGGGCTCATGCTTCGCTCTCGGCTTCCCGGTTGAAAAAGTGCCGTACGCGCGGGTTTGGGCTGCGGTCGCGCAGGTCCGCCGGCCGTCCCTCGGCGATGATGCCCTTCGCGCGCTTGTCGAGCATGATGCAACGATCGGCGATCGCGAAGATGCTCGGCAGCTCGTGCGTGATGACGACGAAGGTGATGCCGAGGCTCGTCGAGAGGCGCAGAACCAGCTGATCGAGCTCCGCGGAGGTCACCGGATCGAGTCCCCCCGAGGGCTCGTCGAGGAAGACGATGTCGGGGTCGAGCGCGAGCGCGCGGGCGATCGCGGCACGCTTCATCATGCCGCCGCTGATCTCGGACGGCGTGCGGTGCCCCGCGCCGCCGAGGTTGACCAGGCGCAGCTTCGTCTCCGCGAGCAGGTCCATCGCGTCGTCGGGGAGGCTCGTGTACTCCTCGAGCGGCAGGCGGATGTTCTCCAGGAGTGTCATGTTGCCGAACAGCGCGCCGAGCTGGTACATCACGCCGAAGCGCCGGAGGATCGCGAGCCGCCGCTCGCCCTGCGCCGTCGCAATGTCCTCGCCGGAGATCAGCACGCGGCCCGCGAGCGGACGGTACAGGCCGATCATGTGCTTGAGCAGCACCGTCTTGCCGCAGCCGGAGCCGCCGAGGATCGCGAACACCTCCCCGCGCCGAATCTCGAACGACACGTTCTCATGGACGATAAAGTCGTCGAACCCGGTCCGGAGGTTCTCGACTCGGATGACGACCTCGTTCTGCCCGGCGGCGGTCATATGCCGAGGTAGTAGTACACGACCGCGAACACGCCGTCCACGAACACGATCAGGATGATGCCGCTCACGACCGCGTTCGTCGCCGAGATGCCGACCGCGGAGGCGCCGGTCTCGGTCTGCAGCCCGCGTAGGCAGCCGATGCCCGCGATCAGCACCCCGAACACGACGGACTTCGCGAGCCCGCCCATGAAGTCGGTGAGCGTCGCGAAGCTCACCGCCTGCTTGTAGTAGGTCGCGATCGGAATCTCGAAGGTCAGCATCACGAGCGCGCCGCCGATCAGCCCGACCAGGTCCGAGAACACGACCAGCGGCACCGTCATCGCGGTGGCCGCCAGCACGCGCGTGACCACCAGAAACTTGACCGGATCGAGGCCCATCGTGGTGAGCGCGTCGATCTCCTGGTTCACCTTCATCGTGCCGATCTCCGCGGCGAACGCGGCGCCGGACCGGCCGGCGAGCAGGATCGCGGTCATGAGCGGCCCGAGCTCGCGCAGGATCGAGAGCGAGAGGAGGTTCGCGACGAAGATCTCCGCGCCGAACTGCTTCATGGCGATCGCGGACTGGAACGCGAGGATCACGCCCATCAGGAAGCCGATCAGCGCGACGATCGGCAGCGCGTTCACGCCGGCCTCCTCGGCGACGTAGAGGATGTCGCGCCAGCGCAGCATGCGCGGGTGGCGCAGTGCGTACGCGAGCGCGGAGGTCGCCTCGCCGATGAACGCGATCTGGCCGCGCAGATCGGCCCAGAACTCCGTGCCGGCGATCCCGACGCGCTCGATGAAACCCCGCCGCGGGCGCGCGGGCGCCTCCTCGGCAAAGGATTTCGGATCGAACTGGTCGAGGAGGCTCCGGAAGCGCTCGGCCAGGCCGTCGATGCGCACCTCGGCGCCCGCGGGACGGGGCTGCCGGAGCATGTCGAGGAGCAGTGCGACGCCCGCACCGTCGCAGTAGTCGACCGCCCGGCAGTCGACGGTCAGCCGGGTGCGCGGGTGCGAGGCGAGCGCGGCGCGCGCCGTGCTCCAGAGCGGCCCGACCGAGTACGCGTCGAGCCGGCCGCCGAGCGCGATCGTCGCGCCGCCGTCCGCCTCGTGTAGAGCAAGTGACGCCACGGTCTAAGGGAAGTTCTGACTAAGGCCTTTCGGCGGATGTCATCGCGAGCCCGAATCGGCGTAAGGCGTTGTTATTTGTCGTCCTCGCTCGTCCAGCTGCGCTGCCTCGCGATACCCCGTGGCGCTTTCGCAGTTCTTCCCCAGCCGCCGCGCCCGGCCGACGCTCGGGCCGCAGCGCGGCCCGAGTGCCTCACTCGGGGAAAGAGTTCAGGCCGTACATGATCAGGAGCGCCGGGCTCGGCGCCGCATTGGCGCCGAAGGTGCGGCGGAAGATCTCGACGATCGCGTCGCTCGAGTAGATCTGCGCGAGCGCACGGTTGACCGCGAGGCGGAACGACGCGTCCCCGCGCGGCAGCACGATCCCGTACGGCTCGAAGCCGAGGTCGTCGGCGAGCAGCTCGTACTGCGACGGATCCTTCACCTTGCCCGCGAGCCCGACCAGGAGGATCTTGTCGCTCGCCAGCGCATCGACCGAGCCGGCCTCCAGCGCCGCGATGCCTTCGTCGCGGTTCTTCACGGTCACGACCGTGGCGCTCACGAGCTGCTTCTTCAGCGCTGCCTCGACCGCTCTCTGGTTCGTGGTGCTGACGACGACGGCGATCTTCTTGCCCGCCAGGCCGCCGAGCGACTTCGCGCCCGAGGTCTTGCGCACGAGCAGCCCGGTCGTGTCGACGAACACCGGGCTCGAGAAGTCGACTTGCTCCATGCGCGAGAGCGTCGCGGTGGTCGACCCGCACTCCATGTCGACCTGTTTCTTCTGGACGAGCTCCATGCGGTTCTGCGAGGTCGCTGCGACCCACTTCACCGCGAGCGGCTGCGTCTTGAGCTGCTGTTCGAGGCTGGCGACGACCCGCTTGCACAGGTCGACCGTGTACCCGGCCGGCTGCTTGTTCTCCTCGAACGAGAACGGCAGGGCGTCGGTGCGGTAGGCGATCGTGACCGTTTTCGAGTCGCGGATCTTCTTGAGCGTGCCGTCCAGGGCCTGGGCCTGGACCAGGGCGGGGGCGGCGAGGAAAGCGAGCAAAGCAACGGCGAGGCGGATCACGGCAGGTCTCCGTTGGGTCGAAGGCTCGGAGGATATACGCGTACCGCTACTGGCGCCATCGCTCGGGGACAGCCCTCCCCTCCGGGACAGGTGGGGTGGCGCGCGCAGCACGACAGGGTGATTGACCGAGCGCTCGCACACCACCCCGCTTCGCTCCCGCGAGACACCCCGCCCGGCCCGAAGCAGGGACGCTTCAGGCGTTCGCCGGCTCGCACGTGCGCAGGCACGTGCTTCGAAACCCCGGCTCACCCTCGGGGAGGAGGGGAGCTTCAGCCGGCGCTGCGCGCCGCGCCCCGCACCGGCTGGGTGTCGGCGCGCGAGATGACCTCCACGCGCAAGGGCCCGGAGGCGTCGACGTGCACATCGCGCTGCGGGAACGGGATGCCGATGCCCGCCTCGGCGAGCGCCTTCTCGATCATGAACCGCAGGTCGCTCCCGATCAGGCGGCTGTCGGCGCCCTTCGCGTAGTCGATCCAGTACTCCAGGCTGAACGCGAGCCCGTCGGATCCGAAGTCCTCGAAGATCACGCGCGGCGCCGGGTCCTTGAGCACCTGTCCGTGGCGCTCGGCCACTGCGAGCAGCGTGTCGCCGACCTTGCGCGTGTCCGAGCCGTACGCGACGCCGACCTTGACCGACCGGCGCACCCGCGGGCTCGAATACGTCCAGTTGGTGACGTTCGATTCGACGAAGACCGAGTTGGGAATCAGCGTCTCGATGCCGTCGGCCGTGCGGATCGTCGACGAGCGGATGCTGATGTTGGTGACCGTGCCGACGATGTCGCCGATCTGCACGATGTCCCCGACCTTGATTGGTCGCTCGATGAGCAGCATCACCCCGCTGATGAAATTCTTGATCAGGACCTGCGCGCCGAAGCCGAACCCGATCGCCAGCGCCCCGCCCAGGAACGCGAACACCGTGAGCGGGATCTTCACGAGATCGAGCGCGAGCACGAACAGCACCGCGACGAGGATCACCTGCAGCCAGCGCCGCACGATCCGCGCCGCCGCGGGCTCGGCCTTGAAGCGCGCGACCAGCGTGCGCTCGAGGCGCCGCACGAGCCACGACACGATGAGATACCCGAGCACGAGCAGCACCACCGCGCCCGCGCTCTTGCCGACCGTCACGCTGCGCGTCGAGGTGATCTTGCGGCCGTCCACCTCGACCGTGTCCTCGGCGGTGAACATCTCGAAGTTCCAGATGCTCTGCCCGACGCTCGCCGCCGCGTACCAGGCATCGAGCCCATAGGCCCAGAACGGCCGCGCACCGCGCGTGCCCTCGAACTCCTCCTTCCAGCGCTCGAGCGTCGCGCGCTCGCGGTCGACCGCGGCCTGGAGCCGCGCGTAGATGGCTTCGCGCTCCCGCCAGGCGCTCAAGTGGTCGCGCGCACTCGTGGTGTCCTCGGGCGATCCGGCGACGGCAATCTGGTTTTCGGCCTGCGCGATGCGGCCGCGCACGACTGCCAGCTCGTTGGCGATGTACTCGCGCCAGGGCGCGACGCGTTTCAGGAAACCGACCACGCTCTCGTAGGTCAGGCGCTTCTTCGCCGGATCGCTCGAGTTCGCGATCTCGAAGCGGCCTTCCCAGGTGGAGCGGCTGAAGCTGTTGACGTCGATCAGCGCGCGCAGCAGGTCGTAGCCGATGTCGGCGTTCTGCACCTGCAGGCGGCGCAGGTCCAGCGTGCGCTCGAGCCGCGCGAATCCGGCGCCGCCATTGCCGGCTTTCGCCGCGGCGCCGCGTGCGGCGTCCAACTCGGACTGGGCCGCCTCGAGCGCCTTGCGTCGCGCTTCTTCGCGCGTGCGTACCTGCGCGGCCTCGCGCTCGAGCGTGTCGCGCTCGGCGGCCAGGCGGGCGAGAATGCGGTCGAGGTCGGCGCGCGGGAAGGTGACCGATCCGGATGCGACCTTCAGCTGCCGGTCGAGGAACGCGAGCTCGTCGCGCGCCTCGCCCGCCTCCGCGATCGCGAGCCGCCGCGCCCCGTCGGTGAGCGAAACCTGCGCGCCCTCGAACCGGGCGCGCAGCTCCGCGGAATCCCGCTCCCAGGCGGCGACGGCGCGCTGGCCCTCTGCCGCGCCCTCGGTACGCTCGATGGCCTGGCGCACCGCGGCCTGAGCGCGGGCCAGGCGTTCGCGCCCCGCGTCGGCCTGCGCCTCGAGCAGCTTCACTTTCGACTCGGACGCCTCCAGCCGGTCGCGCGCGGCGGCCGCGGCGCCGCGCAGCTCGTCGACCATGAGGAGCGAGTAGGGCGGCGGCGTCGGAAAGCCGATCCAGGCCGCGGCCTTCGCGCTGAGCTCGACGCGCCGGCGCTGCGTCTCGTCGAGCATGCGGGCGTTGTCGCGCGTCTGCTCGTAGCTGCGCACGAGGCGTTCCGCCGTCGCGCGCCGCTCGATCAGCGCGTCGTTGGGCACGGCGGCCGGCACGCCCTCCCGGGTCGTCACCTGCTGCCCGATGCGCTCCAGCTCGGCGCGCGCGTCGGTGAGGCGCTTCTCGAGCGAGGCGTCGGGCGCGCCGGCCGGCTGCGGCGCAGCGGGCACTTCCGCCTGTTTTGCGGGCGCGAGGCCCGGCAGCCCGGACGGGAGCGCTTGCGCGAGCGCGGCGCCGGCGAAGCACGCCGCGGCGAGGAGGAACGGGAGACGCATGGTGTGGGCGCAAATGTAGCGCAGCGTGGCATCATCCGCCGAAACGAGTGTAGGAAAGACCATGAGCTTTAAGCGTGCCATCGCCCTTGCCGCAGCGCTCGCACTGTCGGGCGGAGCCGACGCCCAGACCTACCCGACCAAGCCTATCCGCTTCATTGCACCGTTTGCCGCCGGAGGCGCGCTCGACACGCTCACGCGCACGATCGCGGCCCGCATGCAGGACAACTGGGGCCAGCCGGTCTTGGTCGAGAACCGCACCGGCGCGGGCGGCAACATCGGCGCCGACATCGTCGCGAAGGCCGCGCCCGACGGCTACACGCTCGTCATGGGCACGATCGCGACGCATGCGATCAACGTGAGCCTCTACAGCGCGATGCCGTACGACGCGGTGAAGGACTTCGCGCCGGTCACGATCGCCGCGGCGATCAACAACTCGCTGTCGGTGCATCCGGCGGTGCCGGCGAAGAACGTTGCCGAGCTGATTGCGTACGCGAAAGCGAATCCGGGCAAGCTGACCTTCGGCTCGGCTGGCAACGGGACCTCGCAGCACCTCGCGGGCGAGCTCTTCAAGACCATGGCCGGCGTCGATATGGTCCACGTTCCGTACAAGGGCGGCGCGCTGGCGATGGTCGATCTCCTCGCCGGGCAGATCTCGATGAGCTTCGGCGATATTCCGACTGCGCTGCCGCACATCCGGTCGGGCAAGCTGCGATCGCTCGCGGTGACTGGCGCCAAGCGGTCGCCCCTCTTGCCCGACGTGCCGACCATTGCCGAGCAGGGACTGCCCGGCTTCGACGTCAGTGCGTGGTTCGGCGTGTTCACCACGGCTGGCACGCCACGCCCGGTGGTGAATCAGCTCAACGCGGAGATCGTGCGCATCCTGAGCCTACCCGACGTGCGCGAGAAGCTCCTCGGCATCGGCATGGAGCCGGTCACCAACTCGCCCGACGCGTTCGCCGCTTACGTGCAGAGCGAGATCGCGAAGTGGGCGCAGGTCGTCAAAGCCTCGGGGGCTAAGGCGAACTGAAGGATGGCTTCCGTATGGGCAGGGCGTCGTACAGCGCCGGGGCGACTGCCCCAAAGTCCAAAGGACCGCGCCCGTCCGCTGTGCAGCCCGGTTTTACGGTTCCCCCGGAGTTGCCGGCCCGCCGGAGTTCGGAGTAGGCTGCATGGATGGCAAGCGCCGTGATCTCCTGCAGCCCTGATGTGATGGGCGGAACGCCAGTCTTTTCCGGAACCCGGGTGCCGGTGCAGACGCTCCTCGACTACCTGGAAGGTGGAGAGTCGATCGACGATTTCCTCGCAGGGTTTCCCACCGTCAGCCGCGATCAAGTCGTCGCGTTCCTGGAGCAGGCAAAAGACCGCCTCGTTGCCGCCGTCTCGTGAAGGTTCTTCTCGACGAGTGCGTTGACTGGCGCCTCTCGCGCGAGATCGCGGGCCACGACGTCAGGACGGCACGTCAGATGGGGTGGTCCACCATCCGGAATGGTGAGCTTCTCGCGCTGGCCACGAAGGATTTCGACGTGTTCGTGACGGTCGATCGGAATCTGTCGTTTCAGCAGAATCTTCCCGACTTTTCCATTGCGGTCGTGGTGCTGCGCGCGCGTTCGAACCGTCTCGCCGACCTGCGGCCGCTCGTGCCCAAGCTGCTTGCGTCCATTCCGACCGCCGAGCGGGGTGTCGCTACGTTCATCGGGGGTTGAGTGGCGCGCCGTGAGGGGCGCGCGGCGCAGCTCGCCTCAAGCATAGACTCCCATCGACCACGACCATGTCCCCCGTCATCGACGTCCACACCCACATGCTCACCCACGACTGGGTGAAGCTTCTCGAGAGCCACGG